>Ga0210059_1003826_pt1 | contig 24212 bp, 13 predicted proteins | sample Ectturendosymbi2_FD_188042 | JGI IMG/M metagenome (GOLD analysis project Ga0210059, IMG submission 188042) | Ecteinascidia turbinata endosymbiont from Florida, USA - Sample 2 (SPAdes) (version 2) | ecosystem: Host-associated > Tunicates > Ascidians > Unclassified | place: Key West, Florida...
TTCATAACTGCAAAACTATCAGGCTGAGCGTTCAAACAGGGGAGTAAAAAACACTCATCACTATGTCAGAGCATTTACAACTACAATTTTTGCATGAAATCGACAAATTAACAAGCAAAAAGTATGCGGAAACAATTAATCTCCTTTTCGCAGGTAATAAACTTTTTGTAACATGTCAAACTAAAGGGGGGTTAACCCCACCCACCACCCTTGCGTACGCCCTTGGCAGACAATATAAAGACAATGGTTTCGGATAAAGTGAACTGTCGCGGAACACGACCTTAAACATGCGTAGTGGACGAAAGGTCTGCAAAATGTGGTGGGATGGTTTCTGGATGGAGACGATAACCCAGATTTCCACCAAAACCTAATTATTACTTTTTTAGCCCATTTACAATGCTCCTTGAAATTTGCATGCAAATTTATTCCGTGGTATTTGCATTAAGTCGACAAATTAACAAGCAAAAGGTATGCGAAAACACTTAACCAACGTTGCGGAGGTAATAAAGTTTTGTAAAATATCAAGCTCAAGGGGGGGGGGGTTAACCCCAACCCCCCCTTGCGTACGACCTTATATAGGCTTACTGCAGGATTAAAATCTGCTAGATCTAGCGGAAAATCCGCTTAATTGGCCACCCCAGGCCTAGGGTGCTTACTAGTCTCCATAACGTGCCGTTGTCAGGACCAGCAAGGCATGCCCTCCTTATTTTATCAACGTCACTTCAATAATTTTAGGGTTACCATTTCTGTTATTTTCATTTCGTGATTCTACTGTCCCTGCCGCTTTACCAGAGTACCTTCATGTCGAAGACTTCACTAAGTCACATTTGGGCCATCTGCTGTATTAGGTTGGGAACACTCTCGAAATGCCAGCATTATTGGCGTTAATATACTATTTGACCAAGGAAATTTGATTTTAGGACGCATGGCACGGAAGACTTTCTGGCATCGGTTCTGTCAAAACTGTGTCCGCAAAGGGAACTAAAAATGGTGAAATACAAAAAATAAAAAATTAGGATATTGTGTTGTGAAGGCCATTTGGGCTCGGAATGTGCCGTAATGTCGAAATATTTTTTTAAAGATCAACATTGAGGGGCCCCTGCAGGCATTTTTGGGAGGGCAGAGTTGGGCTGCTGTGGCACTGTCAGGAACAAAAACAGTCGCAATGAAAGTAACGAAAAAGGCAGCGGTGACGTCACCTGGCCACACTGCCATTACTTCTTTATTGAGCACCTCACTTGCCTCGTGTAGTCTGAAAAATGGATTCCGGTGTTTTGTTCCACGCATTATACGCAACAATAACCAATTCTCAACGCCATAGAAACAGAATGCTCATCGTCATTAACTTCAATCCTTCGCACTCATTCTTCTTTAGCAGCGGTCGGGAACCTATGGCTCGCGAGCCAGATGTGGCTCTTTTGATGACGGCATCTGGCTCGCTTGATATTTTCTTAACACGATTGTTACGGGTGAAACTTTTCTGCAATTTTCCTACAAAGCCATCAGCAACACCATACAGCACTAGACGTCGCATTAACAGACAGAAGCAGGTTATAAAAGAGAAAAATCAGACATTTACCATTGTTTAACATTGTTGATTTTGCTTAAAAATGCACAGGTTAGTTAAGTAAGTAAATTGCATCAAGTGCTGAAAAATATTGTATGGCTCTCACGGAAATACCAATTAAAAATATATGGGTTCCAAGGCTCCATTAGCCAAAAAGGTTCCCGTCCCCTGTTCAATAGAGATCTTTTGTTAGCGGCATAGTAAAAAAACGTGCGTTGAACCAAAACAAAAATACAAATATAATGCTCACAGAAATGTTGGAAATTCCCTTACTGCCAAAAGTTTGGAGCCCTAGGCTTAAGCCTTTTTACCCTAATGGTAAATCCGCGCCTGTTGTCAAGACATTAACAGCAGTGATGTAGTCGAGACTGTAACCTTCGAAACCGAGACCTGGTTAAAATTTCGAGACGAGACCGAGACTTCATCAAAAACTCCGAGACCGAGACTTGAACTTCGAGACCGAGACTTAAAAATTTGTGCATTTTGCCGAAATTTTTATTAAAAACGTCGTTATCACTTCTGAGTCGAATTTTTTCAAGTGTCTGTCATTTTTCCGACGTGTTTTGGTTGTTTCTTACCTGAAAATACAACAAACAAAAAATCGTTGAATTATAGAAATTTTAATAAATCATTTCTTTGCAATATTCAAAGTCTCGAGACACCATCACTGATTAACAGGGAAACTAAAAACTCACTCTAACCATAACGTCGGGTGATTTTCACCTGAACTCATACCAACCATAACGTGAGATGATTTTCACCCAAACTCACATTGACTATAACGTGGGGTGATTTTCACCCGAACTCACACTAACCATAACGTGGGGTGATTTTCACTCGAACTCACACTAACCACAATGTCAGGTGATTTTCACCAGAACTCACAATCAACCATAACATCGGGTGATTTTCACCTAGGGACCACGTGGCCACCACTCCTGTCTGGGTGGAAATCACCCGGGGTTACATAGGCGGATCGAGGATTTTTTTACGGGGGGGCTCAAGGACGAGTTCATCCGGATGTGTACTGGCTGCATCAATGGCGTACGCAGAAACTTTTCATGGGGGGGTTTCACTCAGTGGCATATGGTGGACGTTTGTATTTGGTGTGCGTTGTTTGTGAAGTCACAATCTGACATCATATTCATGTTACCAAACCAACGTTTTGGCGAAATTACTTGATATAATATGCATATTCTTCTACACGCACTCCTCTTATTTTATGTGTCATTGCACTGAATATAAATATCAGCGCTCAAATTTAGGATGTCGGAGGAAAATACACTCAACGCCACGACACAGCCGTTCATAACTGCAAAAATATCAGGCTGTGTATTAAAACAGGGGAAAAATACGCACTCATCATCGCGTCAATTTGCAACTACAAAATGAGGCTGCGCTAATGTCTTGTCGAATACGAGCAGTCGAGCATAGAAAATTTGCGGCTGGACTGGCTGGAGTACACCCCGGTTTTCAAGGTCGAATCTTGCTAAACTACACAATAATTGAAAATGCGCATAATTTAGTTTTCCTTTTTTCCGTGCTAAGACATTATCAATGCCTGAATGCTTCTAGGTTAATTGCTGTTTTTGACCTTGTTCAACAGTTCTATCATGCAACAGAAATTGGTAATGTAGCCATATGCGGTCAGCAGGGGCGCAACCAGCTCTTCATTTCGGGGGGGGGCAATTTCCATGAAATTTTATTCGATGACGTCATCGTGCTTATTCAACCGTGGTACAACTTTTTCGCAAACGGTCACATATAGCCTAATAGTAATGTATTTTTGCCCGCAGACACGAAGTCCATAGTACAAACACGCACTTTCTGCACAGTGCTGGTTAATAAAAACAGACAAAGTAGAACGTTTTGCAACAGCGTTGGTGGCTGAATCACCTTGTCAAGCGAGATTTCTTACATCCGAAATTTCTGATTTCACGCCGTCTGTGCATCCACAAAGTAACATTCTACATGTTAAATACGCTGAGACAACTGATGATTAGGGCTTAGGGTTTGGTGTTTAGGTAAGCGTGACAGGTTAGGGTTTATGTTACAGTTAGAAAAAGAAAAATAATTGAAGTCTAAGATTAAGACTACTATTTTTCACTGGTTTTACTTATTCCCGTGCTGTAGCTTGTTGTGGGTATCTGACATCCAACCAAAAAGTTTTAATTTACACAACACGCATCAAAAAAGTAATCGCCAAACTTTATTTCTTTACTCTGAGAGGAAAAATAGCTGACAAAAAATAACAGGTGAGAAATTTCGCTTGACACCAGGCTACAGAAACTTACTTAACAGAACGTTTTGTAACGGCGTTGGAGACCGAGCCTCAGGTTTGCAGACGCATTCTTAACACTATTTCTTCACTTGGTACAACACTACTGCAGAGTGGGACACTAATTCCTAAACTGGTCAAGGCCAGGTAAAGTACGAATGCATTGTGACATGCACACCCTCAAACGAATAAACACTGCAATGTCCGAGTGCTCGGCCAGAAAGTAAAACGTAGTTGTAGTGTTCAAAGAATAAGGACGAATATGATCAATCTGACTGCGTCAAAGCAGGCAACCGTACGTTATTAGATCTTCTGCATCTTTCGAGAAACAAGTACATATCTTTTTTTCTACATATCTTTTAATGCCTCAAATGTAGGAATGTTACATTGAACCTGATGAGTCATAACTACTAACACTCGCTCTCCAGGGCAGGTTGTATAGAGCTCTGCATCCAAAATTATAGGCGATACGCAATTTTTGCATGCATCACTTTCTGAAAGTCCACCATAATTGTGATGCATACATGGGCGTACAAAAGGAACGACAAAGTACAATTCTGCATTTAAAGTTTGAACATCGGGAAAAAGAGGCTCGCATCTTGTTTGCTGCACAATACGTTTATCGCAGTTGTCTCTGAATGTCTTTGCCTTCTGAGAGGTAATTATCCAGTACAGCTCTCAGATATTGGTCGTGGTTAACAGATTTTAGATTTTACCACCCGTGTCAGTAATGGGGTGACTGTGCTTTTTGCACTCTTAGCCTTAAACGTCATACAAACGGTTTTGTTTGCTGCAGTTGAAAATATTTCCATGCGATTCTGCATAAGCCTGACACACAGATGAAAGTTCTCTTCGCAACATTTCCTAAAATGAGAACTTTTCAGTTTTAATCAAGATGCAGACCGAACGATCAGGACAGAGTAAAAATTTGTATCTTCATACAAACGCCTGGTTCCGTACTCAACTAGTGTAGTCATGGCTTTAGTGTGACAGATGTATAGACTACTACAGTAGTGTTGCGATCGGAAATAAAGAGCGGCATGTGCGCAAAGCTTCGCACCGTGGCAGCAAGCAACAATAGAGATCATGCTCGCAATCTCTCTTACTATTGCTTGCTCGCACTACACATATGATGGTGTTATTCTTCCCGCACATCCCGTTCGTGGTGAATCACACAATCAACGCAACACCACCGGAGAGGTTGCAACAGTAGCAAACTTGCCAAATTTTCGTCGTGTTTAGCAAATTCGTCCTAGCCCGATTCTTCTAGCATGTGCTTGAATTTCTATCACAAATGAAGATCCCAAACTTGAGGGATAGCCTTTGTCAACGGTGAGGGGATCTTTGAATGCTACCATTTCGGCAAAACGAGTCAGGTGTCTTGTGCCTTTGGCACATAACGGATCGGGTGTGTTTGGGGCAAAACGGATTTTTCTGGCATCCACGAGTTGTATGAAAGTTTTTAGAAGCACGTTTAAGGCTATGAGCTTTCAGGGCCTGCAGTGGTTGCAAAAGTCAGGGTCTTGTAAAGCGTCATTTGGAGCCAAAGTGGTCTAGCAGGTAGGTGCGTTCAACACTTGACTAGCACTCATATGACACTTTACTAAACCTTTTTCCCAAGCCGTGGTACTGGGATCAACCCAGAAATACACTAAAATGTGAAACAGTCCTCGCACTAAATTTAGTTAAAAACTATCAGGTTTCGAACCGAAAATGCAGCCAAGCAACGTTTTTTAAAGAAATATACTACGTTTTCAATAATGGTGATCCGCATTGCCCCTAACAAAAATAATCAAAAGGTCTTAGAAGAACAAGCGGTTTGACGTGGCACTAACTGTTATGTCAAGATTTCTCATCAATTTGAAAGTTCCAGCAATTTGCACGGTTCAACAATATCCTAATGTTGTAAAATTTCATGAAGGCAAATAGAGGCCCGTCTAAGAAAAAATAGTACACGAACAGATAGATAAAATTGCCTTTGAAATACGAACATTTTAAACTATTTTACAAGTTTTGACACTTCCAGCATATTTGTGATTAAATACCAATCATTTACGAAATTTTCGATCAGATAACCTGTCTCAAGACAAATCTTGTAAGGAGGGAAGTTACCAATAAGGCAAAGAAAAATTCAAATGAGACTTCTTAAAAATGATTAGAATATAAAATTTCATCTTTATCCTTTGAAAGTTGCTACAAATGTCAAAATTGCCATGCAATGTTTTGAAAATTTCGGGGGGGGGAATTCCCCAAATGCCCCCCCTGGTTGCGCGCCTGGCGGTCAGCGCTTGTGCTGATCAGCCATAGCAGACAAAAAAAGACAACTGTTTTGGATAAAGTGAACAGTCGTGGAACACAATCTTAAACATGCGTAGTGGACGAAAGGTCTGTAAATAGCAGTGAGATGGTTCCTGGATGCTGACGATAACCCAGATCTCACTAAAGCCTAATCGTTACTTTTTGGCCCATTTACAATGTTCCTAGAAATTTGCATGCAAATTCATTCCGTGGTATTTGCATTAAGTCGGCAAATTAGCAAGGGGCTTTTAACCTCAAACCCTCCGCCTTCCGTACGCTGTTGGACTGCACAGCAGTGAAGAACCAACTGCTCAGGTAACTTTTTTTAACAAACACGGTTAATACCACTGCACATTTTGGCTAAATAACATTCTCGCAATTACCCAGGCGTACTGGGACGTTTCCGGACCAGAAGCGGCCTTCAAAAGTTAAGAAATTATTATCTAACTTATCTAACCTCAAAAAAGTAACTTGTTGAATGTCGGAAAAGTTTTATTATTAGCAAAACAAACACACGTTCACGCCAAAAAACGTGTGGGACAAGATTAGAAGTGACACAAAATCTACACGAAGAAACTTAAAATGCCGCCAGTAACCTTTGTTGGCAGTCTGTGCAAGATCCAAGCGGTGGGCTTATTGTGTTCGAAAATTGCAGATGTTCATGGAATAGAAATTCATGACGTTCGGACTTGAAAATTTGTTTATTGTCGGAAAAAGTTCCGATTTTTATTGCATAACACCAGGGACGTAACGAGGGGGGCAAGGGGGCACAATTTCTCGGGCGCCGAATCACTGCGGGGGGCCAAAAAGTCACAACAATGTCATAAGCCCTTTTTTCAAAACAGTTGGCCTACATTTGCTTACCAAGGACCTCAGGTTCGAATATGGGGACGCCAAACTTGCTTCTTTCCCCAGGCGCTATCTAACCTCTTACGCCCCTGCACATCACGATTGTCTAGCCAAAGTGGCGAAAGTTGTTTACAAAAATACCTGCCCATCATTGGCAAATTATCAATCACAAACTATTTAAAACAAAATGCTGTTGATTATCGAAGTCATTTGACCATCGAAAATACAGTAAATTGAAAGTCGAAATAAAGGCATATTATTTCGAAAACAAGCACAATTTTCTCTACCCCCCAAAAAACGCTTGGGGTACGCGTAGAGACAAACATACCAAAAAACTCGAAAGCAATAATTATACTGGCACTTCGCCCTGGAAGGTGTTTGTCGCATAATAAGGGCATTGAAAATGGTCAGACAATATTTGGAAACGTGAAGTTTGCAGTGAGTTAATCACCAAATTCACATACACACAATTTTTTGTACGAAACGGGACTATATCGCGGTGACGCAATTTTTGAAATACTGTACAGTAGGTTGAAAAAAAATTAGAGACAGCAGGATGTTGGTCGATAAAAAAGCATCTGGTTTCGTACTGAGCTGAATTTTGTCTAAAAAGTGTTGCTGGCAGGCAGGAGTGCATGGCTAAAAAAGAGGTGTGGGAACGGCGTTCCCACAGCAAACATAAAGAAAGACTGATTCGCCTACCCTACAAGAATTTCCACATTGGATCTTCCTGCTTCACTTTAGTGCTACGGTGCTATACACGGCATAACTTATCATTTATTCATTTACGCTGCTCCAGTCGCTACACTTAGGAATTGAAAAATCTAAATCTTCAAGTGACGTTATTTGTGCAGAAAGGTGTGAGAACGCCGTTCCCTCCCCACAACATCCCTGCTGGCAGGTCTGATGCTAATCAGTAGCCACCTTTAGCATAGCCTACAGCTAATCCAACGCGCTTCATTTTTAGCCTACCTGACATGTAGATTACGTTTTACGGTTAAGTTTGCTATTTTAGAGTTAACGCTGTCACTGAGCGCTCTAACATAGCCTGTAGTTAATTGCATTGTAAGTTCGTTGTAGCTTAAGTTTAATGCCTTTGCTTAACTATAGTAATAATATGAGCTGCACTCATTCATAAAAGCTTGTAGAAAAAAATAGTGTGATCTGCAGCTTATTTGACTTTTGTTCAGTCTTCTCAGTTCCGTCGCCATGGGTGGGCTTAGCACCCCCAAACAAAGTTCCAAGCCCCCAAATTGAAATACTACAAATCAGTGGAGTTTTTGTCAATTTTTAGAATGTCAAGCCCCCCACACACAAACGCAATGTCCCCCTATTGAAAACTTTCTAGCGACGGTTCTGAGGCTGCTGCGTATTCATCTTTTGTCCACAAGAAGCCTAATCTTAGCCAAATGAATCAAGAGTTTAAATACTTACGTGCGCAGTGGCATGGCCAGCCCAAAATCTTGGGTGGGTAAAAATGTTTGATTTTAGGCGAGCAACAGTATATTGTTTGAGATACTGCCTCTTAAAGCACAAAATGACTAGATATTCTAAAAATTTGGAGGGGCCATGGCCCCCTGGCTTCGCCTATGTACATGCGGTTTATATTACGTATATGTAATGTAAACACTTACGTATTTATATAACATTGGTACCATATTTTTTATATCAAAACTTGTTTATTAGAAGTTTCATTTACAGTGAAATAAACACATTCAGACTGTCCAAATTCAGCAAAATAAGCTTTAATATTTTCGGCCCTGTCCCTGTGCAAGAAATGGTTCATTTAAAGCTATACAAAAATCACCCCAATGGACATTCCTGTGTCGGGAACCATCGATCAAAAAAACGTATCTGAAAAAATTTAGGGAGGCTTCAGCCCCCTTGATCCGCCTATGATGGGGCTACCGTCTCTTATGCCTATTTTCGCTGGTACTGCTTCTTTGTACAGTAGCCTAGTTGTACGTTCTAGCTGAGTCATTTTTGTTTGGTCATATGAAGTCATATTTTCTGCAAAATAAAGTCATATTAACAAGTTCTTTGGGTCATAAAAATGGCCCAAACTATTATTATCATCTGCCTGTGCTGGTGCTTACACAAAGTATCTATTGTTGGCATAATTATGGCAAGTGTATACGATAGTCTTGTCCATGCAAATGGGTTCCCGTGGGTTGGGACATTGGATCTGAAATTCGTAACAAAGTTTGTAGGCTAATTCTACGTCACATAGCAAGAATTTTCTGAAGTTGAATGCCATCATTACAGTATACGCTCATAGCACAGTAGTGATTACACGTGGAGGTTCAGTGCAATGGCGCAGTGCGTGAGGCCCCCAAAAATAAAGCTGTTGACCCTTTTTCTGGAAACAACTCAGAAAAAGGTCAACCAATCGTCATTGTCCTCCCCCTAATTGGATTTTCTGGCGTGTTTTTGCCAAAGACTCTGTGTAGAGGTTAGACATGAACATATTATATATCTGCTTGGTACTAGTTGCGCGGGAATCCCATTGTGTCAGGGGCGGATCCACCCCCCCTCCGTTAAAACCTACGAAAGTAACTTTATTCACCATGACTTTGTGAAATTCGGAAACAATATTCGCGATATAAGGCCATTTTGCCGTCCATTGTTTTGTCACAGCAGTGTTGTGAGTTTGCTTCATCTCTCTTGCAGTAATGAACCCGTAATGAGATTTGACTGCCAAACTTTGCTGAAATTGCCCCCTCTTACCTTACTGGCTGGATCTGCCCCTGCGTGGGGTGGGACAGATAAAAGTGTGCCATGGACGAGCATGGTACGGCACGCCACGCTCAGGAAGTAACGAGTGCTAAAATGTTGATTTCTGTGCAACCGCAGGGCGCAGACACCGCACCTGTATCTTTTGGTGCACAGGTTCTGAAGAGCTTACACCCGGGTAGGGCATCATTTTGTGGATTGATTTGTAATTAGATTCTTTATTCCTCACTTTCCACTCGTTTTTAATTATTTCAGGACATTTAACATTTGTCTCTGTTTGGAAACGAAGTTTTGGCTTAGATTTTCTCGTTTCACCAAGTTGATCTAAGCACTGGCGGTACAAAAACAAATCAAACATTGCTTTATTCCTCGAATGCAATCGCCATTTCAAATTCCTACTTGGCTGGGAGGCAAGACTTAAAAATATTTTGTGTTTACCCCTGCTGCTGCAGATGTCATTTTCTGTTGAGAGAGAATTTACAGTTTTATTACTGTTTCTCTATTACCGGTCACACCGACACCACAGTTTGCATGAGTTCAGTGCAGGGGCGGATCCAGAGAGGGGAGATCGCCCCCCCCCCTAAAATCTACAAAAGTAATTTTTTTCACTAAATTGTGTACAATTCGCAAAACAACATTCGCGATATAAGGCCATTTTTTCGTCCATTGTTTTGTCACACCAGTGTTGTGAAGCATATACTTCATCTCTCTTACAGTAGCGAAGCCGTTACGAGACTTGACTACCAAATATTACTGAAATAGCCCCACTAACTTTGGTGGATGGATCCACCCCAGGTTCGGTGGGCTGGGCTGGTTCGCACTCGCCATACGCGCAAATCGTGGTGGCGTTGAAACTGTCAGAATCAACTTAAGCGTTGAGACGCCAGGAAAAGGCATCACGCGTCAGCGATTGCACGACTAGCCTTGAAAATGCAATTGGAAGTCTATTCCATCACTGTGCATTACTCTTTACTGACGCAACACGCAGAACTGAAACTGCAGTGCTACATCAGCCACCGTCACACCACTGTGGTAAAACGACAGCGCTGAATGCATTACGTCCGTCCTTTCCGACCAAAGCCAAAGACGTACCTGGTCACTCATGTTCGCTGTCTGCGTGCGTTGTGACACACTAACAACATAACAGCCATTTGTGAGTGTGCTCTTTTTTTCATAGAACAAATCTTAGTAGCAGAAAATTTCAATGAAAACAAATTTACGATCAGGGGCGTTCGTACCGAAGGGCGCAATGGCCCCGGCGCCGAAAAAGTCACAACAATGTCGCAAGTACTTTCTTCGATAGGACATTTAGCTCCCGAAACACCTTTATGGGCTCGAACATGGGGCGCCGAACAGGTTTCTTGCCCCGGGTGGGGGTCATTAAACTTCGGTACGCCCTGCTTACGATCAGGTACACTTTTGCGTGAAATCAAAGCAAACGATATTGCACAGTAGAAAAACTCAGCAAGCAAATAGGCGGCGAATATGAAGCATTTATCGCTGCGGACGAAGTAAAAATTTAAGGACAAAACGAGGTCCTCAATGGCAAGGATCTTTGCATTACCCAATTAATCGCAGAAAAAAAGCGTTGTGGGCCAGCATAGCATTGTGCTTGCCAACCGTGTGAGTAGTACAGGCTCGGCTGTATCACAGTTTTCCAGGGGTACATCACCGTAGTGGGGATGACCAGGTGCTTCAAAATCAGTTACACTGTCCCACATATGTACTCTGCTCTCGCTTGACTTTTGTATACGGCAAATACACCAATCATGCTTTTTTCTCTGCTACTGTTTCGTAACAACTAACAACCATACCTCACGTAGCAAGCAGTAAGCTGTTGGACAACGCTACGACAGAAGGTCTTTGAGAAGTATTCTATTTAGAACTGTTACAAGATACACTGATTTTTTTTTCCGAATGCCGAAATCTCAGTCAAAGATCGATTACCAATTCTTGTTCGCATGTCATCGACATGGCTTTGCGAGCAAGGATTTTATGTTCTTATTGAAATGAAAACGAAACTTAATCAAGGATGTTGACATTCTTATCAGAGGGGCGCTTGAAACGAAGTTGAAACCTCGTTTTTCACAACTGCCTGACAAACGTCCGCAATAACCATCGCATTAATCGAGTTATGCTTTTGTGTTTGTTTCTATATTTCTACTGTGCACGTAAAAACGTCGTGTATTAAATTTCTGGATGTACAGTGCAGACACGAGCATAAACTTTACATCGAAAACAAAATTTATCAAAATTTTATCAAAAATTTTGACACGCTCATTAAATTTAGTACTTGACTGGGCCGCACAGATTTTTTTAAAAATCTACCGCTAAAACAACGGCTAACAAGCGTGTACCGCTACAACAACGGTAGCGTGTACCGTGTACCGCTACAACAACGGCTAACAAGCACTCTACTAGCGTGCATTTAATTATTAGCAATTCTGAGTTCAAGTTGGAGAAAAAGAGCCAGTCTCATCATTTCCAAAATGCAACACCTCTTTGGTCTCAAGACAGTAAACAAACGCTACTCTGCAAAATGATTACAGTGTGAAGTTGTACTTAAATCGAGGTCACAAGTATACGTATGTTTTCAAAAGTGTAATTTATCAGAAAATTTGCATGTATAAGCAACCACGTTACTACGCCAGTTTGGGGTCGGAGTTCCAAAGTCCTCCGGAGACTATTTTGTCATTGGGGCGATTTTGCATTCCCAGACACAAAACTTCAATTACATTACAGCAATGCAGCTTAAATTCACAGATGGGTTGGTCACCGAGTCATCGTTCTTCAGTGGGTTGTTTCTAAGGTAAGATCAGTTGCTGCTCATCCACAGCGCGCAAAGCCACAAAAACGCCAGCTGCCATAGGCGTAGCTAGGGGGGAACCAAGGGGGCCATGCCCCCCGAACTTCTAGCATATCTTGTCGATTTTTGCTTTGAGACGCGGTGTCCCAAACAAAATACTGTTGCTTGCTTGTAGTCAAAACATTTTCCCCTCCAAAAAATTGGGGCTGGCTACGCTACTGCCAACTGCTACTGTAATTTCAACAAATCAGATAAGGGGAACACTTCTGGGACATGGATGTTCGATATATCATAATAGCTGCTTGCCTTACCTAATGTCAAACCACTGACGTTCTTGCTTCCGTATTTTTCGCCATTGAACACGCAATACAACGTAATTGGAATTGAACACCACCAACAAAGCCCGTTTCTGCCGCTAGGCGAAAATCTCCTTGGATACACTAGGCAACGAAAACAATGCGATGTCATTGTATGTTTCTTCAAAACACTCCGAGGGTTTGGTGTTGATTGTTCTTGTACGCCCTGTGGCAGATTTAAGGTCAGCTGACCAAAAATTTGCACAAGTGACCGATTCAGTCACTGAGAAACTTCCCAAATACGACATAGACAGTTGTTTGCACGGTCCGTAAATACATGCTGGCGCGTGTTCCAGCAGTTGTCTCGCGGCTGATGCGGTCAAAACTTGTATTGATAGCCCAGCCCGCTTTGTTCCATTAATCACTCAAAAAACGGAGTCTAGAAAGTAGCAAATATAGCAATTGAAGACTCGGTTTGACGAGTCAAATATGGTAGCTCCGAAGGAGATATGGCGCTCCTTTTAAAGGCGGGCGCTGTCCAGTGTCCACTCACGAAAACGTTTAAATTTCAGTTCAGTTACTCGCTTTTGTACTCGTTTCGGAGTGCCACGAGAGGTCTGCGAGCGCCATATCTCCACAATGAGCTACGCGGTTTCTTTTGCAGTGAATGACGCGGTTTCTTTTGCAGTGAATGCACTGCTGACAGTCAATGGCAGCACCGCGCGTGAACCGTTGCCTTACATTCACACATTAAGTCTTCGGTATGACTGACCGGGAATCGAACCCATTCTACCAGCTTTTGGTAGCGCGTGCTCAAACAACTGAACCACTTAGCCGGTTGTTTAAAATAAAGTTTAAAATGGTTAAAAAGACTTTACTATACAGATAAATTGATAGATGAAAGTGTGTACGTTAGCGTGTCTGAACTGATTATGAGTCTGACTATGCACTCCTGGTGCCAGGGCTGTAACCAGTTGATATTTGAGGGGGAGGAAATGATTGTAACTCGTTGTTGTAATACTTTTTGGGGGAAAAATTATTATAACTTGTTGTTGTGCCTAAAAACTATATCTTTTTTTGCAAAATTTCAAGGGGGGCGATTGCCCAGTTGGCCCCCCTGGTTGTGGCCCTTCCTGGTGAGAATCCATTTATGCTAAAGTGAACGATATTATGAGCGTGATGATGACGGCCTTGCAACTATCAATCCGCACTGAGATCAAACTTGATGAGCAGCAGTGTTACCAGATGCTCGTGACTAATCGTAATTATCATAAGTAGTCTGTGAACGTGACCATGGCTGAAGTTTACCATTGTGGTTCTCTTCATAGCACTGGTTGGTGACCTGCATTGCACTCAAACCTAGCAAAAGCCTCAAATTGTTCAACATGAAACGGGAAATAAGAACTTTAGCAATTTGCATACTAAACCTACAGAAACCTATTCCTCTTGCCACTGCAAGAAAATTTTGACATTGAACAAAGAAGTTCGATACAAGATATATGTCACCAAATCGACTACTGACCAGTAATAAAGAATCTAACAGAAAGATAGAAACATCTGCCATGTCAACACAATTCACTCACTTGTGATCAGAAAAACAAATCATGAGACCCAATAAATCTCAATTACAGCAGTTTATGCATGCATTGCCTGTAAGGATATAAATGTTAAGGATCTGATATGTTTTTTCAAGAGCTTGCAACATTTAATGAAATCATTTTGGGCAAAAACCAAACCCAAGCCATAAAAGAAATGTTACTAAGATCAAACATTTGAAAATGTCGTTGTCAATGTGCTGCATGTGTGAAATTTGTGCATGTGTGAAAAATTAACAAACAAAAAAGTTTCATATTGCAAATGGGAATCATTTTAGATTAGGCAGAGTAAGCACAAAGCCTAAAAAAATGTTGGCTGACATAACTGCATAAATACTTTTTGTAAACATGCTGTATGCATAGATTTTCAAACACAACATATAAAATATCACACCACTAAAACTTAGTGATTATGTTCTGCACAAACTAAAGAATCAGTCATTTTTGCTGGTTACAACCTGTGCCACCAGCTTCTGTTCTTCCTCTAACTTTTTTTGACGTTGTTCTTCCATTTTGAAAGTTTCTTTTTGTTTCAGTTGCAGCAGATGCTCTGATACTTTGCGCAACCTTGAAATTATAAAGCATACAGATGAACTTACTTTGGTCTAGAACGTTAACTGAGCAGTGTAGCACATGACATTCACCTTTTTGATCTTTCCTGAAGATATGCCATTTCTTTGCTTAATCGTTGCAACTTGAACCGGTAGTGGTTAACCAATGTCATGGCAATTTGAACCTCATTTACAGCAGTTTCTTTAATCTTGGTATGCTCCTGCTTAAGGCTGTCTTGTAGAACATTTTGGCTCTGAACCACATGCTTTAGTTTTGATGATGTTCTATTCAAATATGGCTGGTATTGTGAACAAAATTGCTTTGAGAGGTTTCCAGCTGATGATGCTATCTCACCACTGTCCATCTGCATTCCACACAACAACGATAGAACTAAGAGATACCACCTGGAAGTGGAACCATATTAATATAAAATCACAAATTTAACAATAATTTCATTTTATTTCACAGCAATTTTGTGGAACAAAAAGCTAAATGCGAAGACATTTATGAACCAAGACCAAAGTATCATTGGACTGGAGGTATGTTTAGACTCAACCTCGTGAACTTCTTGACTATTTACATGCCATATTCCTGTGATGCCAATATGATAAGTACATAAACTATCTGAGGAAAATTTCATCACTCTGCAATGAAATTGACAGCCCAAATGTATTCATAGTGGGGGACGGACTTCAACGCTTCCCCAAAAAACAATTTTGGTGAATTGCTATCCCAATTCTGCTTGGAACATGAATTGAAAATATCAGATAAAATCATGCTTCTAGCTGATTCTTTCATCTATGCTAGTGATACTCATGGAACATGCAGCTGGCTGGACCATTTATTCTCATCAAAATCTGCTCACAACTCTATCCAAAACATTGAAATATTACACCAATTCATTCTCTCTGATCACAGACCAGTAGCTGCAACCATCAAAACCGCAGCACTACCTCAAAACATACTCTGTGATAACAAGACATAACATGAGAGAAATATGAACTGGAACAAAGCCACACAGCAACAAAAATTTAAATATCAACAGGCTAGCAAGATCTGGCTCTAAAACATACCCTTATTTGAAGAACTTAGCTCATGTGACAATCGTATGTGCAAAAACCAACAACACATTGACATGCTAGAGCAATTTTACATTAACATAGTAGTGGCACTCAAGAGAGTAGCAAGTGAAATCTTAACTAACAGCCCACAGCAAAAGCATAATGTTCCCGGGTGGAACAAGGATGTAAGAGAAAAGACTGCCTGACAAGCATACTTATACTGAATTGATAATAACAAGCCCAAAAGTGGACCTCTATTTATCATTATGAAAGAAAGTAAAAAAGAATTCAAATATGCATTAAGAGCTTGTCGGAAGTCCAAACACAAATACCAAGCAGATGTAATTACTAAAGCTTTATGAAACAGATCTCCCAAAAATTCTGGCAGAACATCAGAAAAAGCAAGAAATCATGGCCTCCATTCACAGTGGGAGGAAATGAAGCAGTCACTGTCATGTGGAGAAAACACTTGGTGGCATTGCTGAACTCATCAAAAATCTGTGAAATTGGCAATTATGTGAAACAAAATATGATCTCACATGGTAATTTTAAAGGGATTGATGAGCTGAAGTGCAACTGCTTCAAGATTAAATCTCTGCTACACTTTGGGGGTTGCGGATTTTTTGGGGGTTGCAGATTTTTTTGTGAGTGACGTCATAAGTGAAGTAGTTTTTGGGCCATTTTGGCTCATGTTACCTGGCCTAGGGCCCAACCGCTAAGCCAAAGTATTTCACTGAAGTTTTCACTGGAAACTATGGTAGGCTCGAGTCAGTCTTTTGAGCCTTTCATCGACTTTCTGGTGTTTCTGGTTCAAAAGTTATGATCTAAAATAAACAAATTGATTAATTATCTAATGAACTAATTAATCCAATATTTTGTTTACTTTAGATCATAAGTTTTGAACCCGAAACTCCAGCAGGTCATCCAAAGTATCAAAAGACTTGGATTGTAGCGTAGTTTCCAATAAAAACTTCAGCGAAATACTACCATCTAATGGTTTGGGCCCAGGGCTAGGTGAAGTGGGCCAAGGTGGCCTAAAACCCTTCACTTATGTTGTTACTCACAAAAAACCTGCACCCCCAACCAAGAATTTTTTTTCGAGTGCAGACTAGAAGACTTGCTAAGTCTTTTGAGTCTTTCAACAGCTCTCTACTGCTTTCGGCATCAGAGTTACGCTCACGCAAAGCCATGTGTGATCTGTTTTTTTTGGCGCAAAATCCTCGAACAGTACCAGACACCAAAGTGTTAAGCGCAATGCACCTATGTGAATAGTAAGACAGTTGTTGAAGTTGGTACACGCAACAGACCATGCAGGTAAAATGGGGTACCAACTACTCATCCCCATTTACTGTAACCAATGGGGTAAGGCAAGGGGGAGTCCTAAGCCCATGCTTATTTGCTGCTTACCTTGATGAATTCTCCATCCAGCTGGGTTCAGCCAGGGTGGGATGCACTGTGGGAAATATGATTGTGAATAATCTAATGTTTGCTGGTGATGTGTGTTCAGCCCCAGTATCAGTGGGCTGCAATGTATTTTGAATATTTGTGGTGACTATGCTGCTGAACATGAAATCACTTTTCATTACAACGAAACAATTGGTGTTCTTTTTTGTCCAAAAAAGTATAAACAACCTGCTCCATCAAATGTTTTTGTAAATGGTGTACGTGTACAATTTTTTGACCAAGTGAAATACCTTCGTGTATGGATAAATGCATCACTGAAGGATGATGATGATATTCAGAGAGAAGTGAAATCACTATACTGTGCAGCAAGCAAACTCAGAGGCACTTTTGATGAGTGCTCTCCTGCAGTAAAAAACACTCCATGCCATGCCTATTGCATGCCAATGTATGCTTGCCAATTGTGGAGCAAATACACAAAGACCAGTATGAAGCGCTTACGTGCTGTGTGTAACAATGCCTACCGAATTATGCATTACATACCCAGAAATGGAACTGTTTGCCCATACCACGTTAGCCATTGTGTCAGGACCTTTGATGCCCTACTGAGAAACAATTTATATCGATTTTTTATACGATGCGCATCTTCATCCAACTTTTCTATTTGTTTGCGTCAAATGTCTCATGCTTTTTACATTTAAATCTTAATTTTTCCTCACTTATTCAACACTCCTGTATGATGGAGACCAAATGCAGTAGTTGTTGGCGAATTGTTTTGGTTTTCGCGTCTCATCAGTATTGCTTCTGTGTGGTAAAAAAATGAATGCACAATGTGTACAACCCAATCAAACAAAAAGTAAGAAACGCTGTTAAAGTGTTTAGCTCCTCTCAATGTTGGTCATGTGCAAACATCGATTCTGTAATGTGCTACTGTATGACTAACCATTTTTTGTGCTCTTGTGAATGACAATACAGTTGTGGTGATGACAAAGTATTTTGCTCCTCACCATGTTGTTCATGTGTAAATCCGATTCTGTGATGCGCTACTGTGTGGCTAACCATATTTTGTGCTCTTGTGTCTGTGATCGTGTCTGTATGGACCACAAGTCTGCAATAAACTATTATTATTATTTACATGTTTGTCTCAGACTCAGAATTCATATAACAGGCTTTATGAACAGAATATACGTACACACCAAAAACACGCATTAACAATAACTTAGCATGTGTAAGTGTTATTTGTTACGTACAGGCAATACTAAGAAAATATGAAACGCTGAAACAATGCAGCAACAACTACATTGTTTACTCATCATCATACAAAAGACTTTATGTAACAGTTTTAAGTATCATACAGAAGTTACATGAAAATACTATTACCAACTTATGTGCACCTGTTCCACAATTGGCATGCAATAGGCAAAAACTAAATATTGTTACAGAGGCATGTCTCAGCCTTTTCACTGCAGAGCAAAATTATTTCACTTATCTTCAAATGTCATTATTGGTTCTCTTGCATTTGACTGAATCATGCAAGTTTAACATCAGTTCCTAGTTCTTAAAGTACAGCAAGCACCATTTCTACTGGAATTGAGCATTTCAGCACGTGCAAAGTTTTCCACGACATTTTCTTGCACATGGTATTTTTCAGAAATTTTTGCAAGGTTAGTCTTGTGTTTGGCACTTAGAAGGGTAACATTTTTGATGTCACATGCCAAATTTTTGCCTGTCATGCCTGAGTACTTGTCAAATTACACATTTTATTCCAATTGCAGTCAGAATTGTGTATTTTTATAATTATGTTTGATTCTGCTTTGTAGTTGCAAAGTTTTGTATTTGTACATTGGGGCATATTAGTGTTTTTGATAACAACTGGCAAATTAGGTTAAAATAACCTTAGGCAAAAATGTGTAAGGTTTATTAACTTTGCCTTATGTTATACTTCAATAATAAGTGAAGCATGACGATGTTTTAAGTTTTTCAGATACAATTAAACTTTACATTCTGAACTGGGGTTAGCTTCTTTTTTCCTGACAGAACATTCGCAACAAATCAAATTGAACAACAGAAAGACAATCCAGCTGGGTGGATGACTACATAATTAGCATGTTTTCAGCCATCAGTGCTAAAATTGCTTTTTGGTGAAAAAAATAAAAAAGAAATACTGCTGGTACAAAGCAAGTTTGGGCATTACAGCTAAAGGATTGTGGAACAGCTGTGAGATGACATACTTGATATTCACCCATACTTCAACATCAGGTTCACCCATCTTGGATCATAGTTCCTTTCACAGCATCATGAAAAACCCAAGAAAGGTACAACTAAAGAATCAGTAAGATTTAAAAATCATCATTCTCGTATTAACATCAAGTGGCAGGATGGCCCCCAGAATGCACACAGAAACAAAAGACTGCTCCAAAAAATTGTTGAAAAAAGCTGGTAGAGCAACTATAGTAAACCTCAGTTCATCCAGATCTTCACCAAAACCGGGTAAAACTGGTGGTATGAATGATTTCTAACATTTTCCTTCATAAAAATCTTCAGTTTATCCAGATTTTTTAATCCGGATCTTTACCAATACTGGATAAAATCGGCTCTTTTCACATCTTGTAATCCATATTTTTGTCTCTAGGAAAAAAGATTTATGTTGAACATAACGCTCAAGGCATGCCGCTGCATCACAGTTTCAGTCTATTGATCACAGGGTTGCCAGACATCTCTTGAGAAAAAAAGCAAAACCATGTATGAAAAAATACCAAAACGGCTAAAAAAAGCCAAATTGTTAAATAATCATGAAATTTAAAATTCTTCATTAGTTGTGGGACATTTTAGAAGAATAAGTTTTCAGAAGAATAAGTTTCTCTCAAACTTATTCTATTTGATTAAGTTTCAGAGATATTGTAGGCTTATTATAATGTAGAATATCTAAAGCTACTTATTAGAAAGGCCGCTGGGGCATCCAGGATATGTAAATGTGGAGTGTGTCAGGAAATTGTCTTCAACAAGGAGGAGGCCTTGCTGTGTGATGGAGAGTGCACACAATGGTATCACTGCATATGTGTTAGAATGTCGAGTGAACAATATCAAATATTTCGTAAAGACTATGACAGACATAACGCATTGCAATGGTTATGCGATAGCTGCAAGAACCAAAATAGGGGAATCACCCAAAGTGAAACGTCTATCATATGGGGCAAGATGAAATACTTAAAAAAATCAGAAAAAGTCCCGATTCGGCATACCAAAAAATTGTAAGATGGAAAAAAACTCTATGCAAATCCCAAGAGGAAAAACACTAACTGCAGAAGTGTCTATCTTATAAGACTCTTTAACAGCAATAAAAGATGGGAGTCAGTAACAATACACATGCTTCTAGTATTTCTGCCACTACTAATCCAGAAGCCATCACTCAAATCAAAAAACAGAGAACACGTCAAATACCTGAACAAAAGAATGGAATGGTGGAAACACGGAAAGCTGGAAGAACTGACCTCAGAGTGTGAAGCCATTCAAAAAAGACTCAAAAGATCAGTCAAAACCAAAAAACAATCAGACCGAAAAGCTTTCTGTAGATTAATGTTACAAGGACAGGTGAAAAAGGCCCTTAGATTTGTGGACCATGCCAGTGACATTGACAGAAAACATGATTCACTACAGACATCAAAAAGAAGCTCAAAGAAAAGCACCCAAAAGCGGCGGAACTAAACCAATCTGACATTATTGATAAGCCTGAAACCAAAACAGAGAGGGTCATCTTTGGAAACATAACTCAACATGAAATTGCATCCAATACTAAAAACTCATCAGGGTCTGGAGGACCAACACAGATTGACATGGATACCTGGAGAGAAATGATTTGTTCAAAATCATATGGCACCCACTTAAAAATGCTGGCTGATGAAGTTGCCACCCTGGCCAGGCATCTCGCGATGGACACAATTCCAAACGATTATATATCAACCCTCTCCGCATGCAGACTTGTTCCACTAAAGAAAAAAGACAACGGCGTTAGGCCAGTAGGTGTTGGTGAATGCTTACGATGAATCATTGCCAAAACAATCACAGGACTGCTCAAGGAAGACATCATCCATGCAGTGGGAACACTGCAGACATGTGCGGGACTGGAATCGGGCATAGAAGCAGCAACACATGCTGCAAAGAAAAGTTTTGAAGAGGACAACAGTGAATACCTGCTGTTAGTGGACGCAGACAATGCCTTCATAAAACTCAACAGAAAAGCCAGTCTAGAAAACATCAAAAGACTATCCCCCCATGTACATAATCACTACATGTACCTACACAACAGCTACAACACACCCACCATGCTTTATCTGGAAATTGAGAACCACATCCTGTCACAGGAAGGTGTGACACAAGGGGACAATGCAGCTATAGCATTGTATGTCCTATCCACACGACCATTGATACAAGCATTAAGCAGTGAAACTGCAAATGATGAAGTGAAACAGGTATGTTATGCATATGATAGCTCTGCAGTTGGATCACTGACAGGTGTGAAAAAATGGTGGGAATACCTACAGGCCAATAGACCAGACTTTGGGTATTGCCGTAAACCTGCAAAGACAATCCTCCTAATAAAAGACAGTAGTCTAATGCAATCCGCACAAAAAATCTTCAAAGATAATGGAACCAAAATCACAGACCAAGGTGAACACCTCCTTGGATCTGTAATTGGGACAGAATCATTTAGGGAACAATACATTAAAAACTAGGTTGAGGGTTGGGTAAAAGACCTTCAATTGCTTTTAAAGTACACGCAAGATGACCCTCAAGCAGCATACTCAGCGTTCACCAAAGGATTATACTCCAGATGGACCCATTTCCAAAGAACAGTGCCTGATGCGAGTGAATTATTTGAACCACTTTAAAACGCCATCAGAGATCAATTGATTCCCGCTCTTGTAGGATGAGAAGTTAGTGATGCCGAAAGACAAATACTAGCTCTTCCTCTCAGGCATGGTGGACAAGGTCTGACAGATCCTTGGGAAACCACCAAAACGGAATACAGACACTCCACTCAAACCACTAATAAACTAACAGCCAAAATCTACACTCAAAAGCTCGATCTTGACTACAACCCCTCAGACCAGCAATTTACCAGACACACGAAAAACAAAATACGACAAGAGAAAAATGCAAAAACATCTGTGATGAACTTTTTTTGGCAGAAATGACCCCTGAGTCACAACAACTCATAAAAGGAGCAATGGAAAAAGGGGCATCTTCTTGGCTGTCAGCCTTGCCAATCAAAACGATTGGATATGCACCAAACAAACAAGAATTCACCAATGCCGTCTGCATGAGACATGGCTGGAAGGTGAAAGGCATACCCAACCACTGTGCTTGTGGAGAGACAAACTCTGTGGATCACAGCCTCATATGCAAACTAGGTGGTTACACTTTAATGAGGCATAACTCAGTGAGAGACTCTGAGGCACAGATAATGAGAGAGATCTGTAGGGATGTTCAGACCGAACCCACACTTCTACTAATCAATGAAAATGACTATGAAAGAAAAGTCAACACTGCGGACAATGCAAAGTTGGATATCTCTGTGAGAGGACTGTGGAATAGCTGCGAGAAAACTTTCTTTGACATAAGGATCTCACATCCTACCTCACAGTCTTATTCTGGGAAGTCCCTGGCAGAGGTCTACCAACAACATGAAAAAGAAAAGGATAAGTACAACCAAAGAGTGATTGACATAGAGAAGTCTTCATTCAATCCACTTGTCTTCACAACAACTGGAGGGATGGCACCAGAATGCAACAGAGTCAACAAAAGACCGGCAGAAAAAATAGCTGAAAAACGCAGGGAGCCATATCGCATATGCATCTGTCATAACATAGGACAAAGCTCAGAGGTTTGCCCTTGTGAGGAGCACCCTTGCTGCAATACAAGGATTGAGGTAAACGAAGTGATGTCCACCTCCACAACCTCATGGACATTGACTTCAGCAGTTACTAGGCCCACAGTCATATAAAGCTGAATGATGGTGTCAATGACATGGCACTAGTTATACAGTATTTGTGAAAAAAGTGGTTTGTTAGTTCACATAGATGAGTTGTGATTTTTTGTGAAATTATATCTTAGAACTAAATACTTCTCCAACTTACTAAATGTATTTTGTTTTTCATGTACCTAACATTTATTAGAATAAATAATGTTTACTGCTAATAATACTGTAACCTGTTCATACCCTTTTTAACTGCATTAGGTGACACCGTCATGCATCTGGTTCAATGGTTGGGAACAACTCATCCACCATGCAACCCACCCAAATATGGTCTGTGGGTAAATGTACACACTACTTGTTTTCGTAACAAAATGTTGTATCAAAATGCCTTGCTCTCTGCCTCATAACCATTATTGCTGCTCGCTTCCTTCAGCTGTAGGCCTATGCTTGCCACACCTGTTCATGCCTCAACTCTTCACCCATTGCTTGCTCACCATCATGCGTTGTGTTGATGTCTATTGTGTTTTTTTTGTTGTTTTTTTATCTCTGTGTTTTCATTTCTTGGATTACCAAAAGTTGTAGCATTACCTCTACACTCTAAAGCAGCGGTTCTCAATTCACTTCACGTTTTGTATGTATAAATATCGTTTTCGGATAACACTAATTGAAGGGTCGGCGTGCCGAGCGGGTTGGAGGGCCGCGTCTCCAAATGAAAAACGTGAACTGTCGGCGGGCTGGCGGGCTGCTCAGAAGACAAGACAGAAGGGAGGGCCGGCAGACTGCGAAAAAGGGCGGGGCG
>Ga0210059_1003827_pt1 | contig 24212 bp, 15 predicted proteins | sample Ectturendosymbi2_FD_188042 | JGI IMG/M metagenome (GOLD analysis project Ga0210059, IMG submission 188042) | Ecteinascidia turbinata endosymbiont from Florida, USA - Sample 2 (SPAdes) (version 2) | ecosystem: Host-associated > Tunicates > Ascidians > Unclassified | place: Key West, Florida...
GTTACGGCTTACGATCCGGCTTATGGCCAACGGCAGTCTTCCCACATGCAGCAAGAACACCATCACCGACAACCCGGCTTACTTAAAACAATTTTAAGTAAGCCGGAAGCCGGTCGAAACCGAGAAAATTTACCCTGACGCGGCCAATGGAGCTTGTGTGAAGACTGCCGTTGGCCATAAGCCGGATCGTAAGCCGTAACCGGATTCTGTGTCAAGCCGCCTTAACTGTTAAACTTTTACGCAGAGAGCCGGAAGCTGAACACCACAAGCGCAACACCGGAACATTACGCATACACCGCCTGGGAAATACCTGGCACTGAGATGCTGATGCAACAAGTCGAGCGCGGCAATCAGGAATTCATGTGCATCCTGCTGCTCGTAACCCGCCAGGTGGCGCGCGTTAGTCCAAACGAGGTGCAAGAGACGGAAGGGGATGTAGGCAGTTCGTTCGCCGGCATAGAATTTCTGCAAGATTAACGCGACGTGAAAGAAAAAAAACTTGTTGCCACATTCATGTTTGCAGCGTTCGACCGTATCAAACCGCACATTCAGCAGTAACCACGATTAAGATTTCGCAAACGAGTCCAGAAAGCCGGCGCAACTAAGTCAGCTGGACGATGCCCACAAACAGATGTAACAACACAGTCCCGTGCTCATATTCGCACACTGTTTTTTTTCGGTCATGGACCGAAATCATTTTGAAATGACCAAAAAAAATTAAGTCATTTCGGTCAGAATATCTGAAAATATAGGCTAAAACACACTGCTACGGCGAGTTTTAATACAACTGTGAGACAAATGGCCGATAAGTTTCAGTGACCAAAATGTCTCAGCAAAAATGACCGAAATGTGTCAGCGAAAAAAAAGCATCCAGTTTCGCGCATGTTTGGTGGAATCGATCACAGTTTGTGTTTCTGAAGTGTTTCTGAAAATGTGGTTTGTTCCATGTATTACTGAGCCAAAGCAACGAAAATGAAAACAAAAAAACATGCATTACATAGAAATGAATCCAGCGTTAGATTCTATCAATCCGGCTCAGAGCATGGCGATATACAATAACGCAAAACAGTTTTCAAAGATGTAGGAGCAACTCGATCGAGACGGAAGTGGATGGCTTGCCAGATTCTGAACTTAACATACACCAAGCAGCAACAAGCTTGTGTGCTGCAAGCAAGCCACCACAGAACACGTCCTTAGCACTCACCGACCTGAAACAAATGAGTCATCTCACACACCAGACATTGCTCCTTGTCGCACTCGTGCCTTTCAGCGAGAAAGTAATCGCGCAGCATGGGGGTGTGCACAAACGCCTGAAAACGAAGGAACTTGTCGACAAAGCAAGCATAGCACGCGATCATTTCTGCAAACTCGCAGGCAGAAGATTTCTGACAAATGTGGACAGAACAGGGAGCGACGATTGAAAAAACTAATTTTTCGAAGCACTGCGCGATGCACAGGTTACCAGGCAACGTGCACGCAAACCCGGCAATTGTTGAACCGTCAACCGCACTACATTCTTTAGATAACTTGCCTGCAAAATACAATTCATGAAGCAGGTATTTCCAAGGTTAACAAGTCCTCTCAAACCAACGTAGCTATTTTCCGCTATTTTTCTCCGCTTCGGGTTCATTCTTAAATACTCAAGTTCAGCTCCTGCAAACATATGCAGCTAAATTTAAAGAAAACAAGACCGATATCGCAGTTTTTTGTGGCAGTTTTTTTGCTTCAAACAGCAAAAAAACACCAATACTGGTGTTCGGGCAGGTTGCAAGTCTGGGACACACAGTCGGCAGTGAAACGACTGCAATAGCCGAAAGAGAAGTTATACAATATAAATGAAACGCTCATCAGTTTTGATGTGATTAAAGAACTCGTAAATCAAGCCGCTGCTAGTTATTGCAAGTAGACACAGCCACACTTGCAATATCATTTATTGCCAACTGATTAGTGTTTATAGTTGTAGGTACAGGCAGGGACGTAACGAGGTTGGATGGCGCCCGGAGCAAGAAACAAGTTTGGCGCCCTCATGTTCGAAGCTGAGGTCTTTCGGAAGCAAATGTACTGTATTAAAGAAAGTACTTGTGACATCGTTGGGACATTTCGGCGCCCCTCACAGTGATTTGGCGCCCCCGTAGTTATTCGGCGCCCGGGGAATTGCGCCCCCCTTGCCTCCCCTCGTTACGTTCCTGGGTACAGGGACATTAGTCTATCACGCTGGTGGGCACGACATGCTTTTACATCTCAACAAACTAATGACTTAAGGTTATTATAGCTATGTACGCTTTCAAGCAATCTCAACTAAAACAAAGAACAGTCATACTTTTATTCACACGCACGTCACTGTAAGTCACGTGCTTTACGACTGGCATATTATTTCCAGCAGTTGAAGTGAGTTCCATGTAAATGGTTGGGAAAAAAGTTTAGCCCAGATTTGCGGTGTTGATAAACTGACCTAAATTAGAAAAACTGAACTTGCTTTGAGGCTGTAGCTTGGTATACCACTACGTTGCCCGAAATTCGACATTCGAGAGTTTTTCTTCGTTCATTTTTTTGTAGCAGCGGAACGCCCAAAGTCAAACCCTAACGTGAAAAGTCTATTCATCACGCATTACCTGGTCGAAAAGCCTATTTATCACGCATTACCTGGAAGTGAACTTATTTTTGTTCTTACGCTGAGAAAGCTTCGGTTGTATGTTGCAAAACGAGGTCACACTAATAACCAGAAACTATCTGAACTCCACAATCTAACATATTTAAGTAAAGTGTCATCGTGAAATCACTTAATACAACAGGTACGCAGCAACGCTGAGAATATGCCAGGTAGATTTGCAGAACTTCATAGGGTCAGTGGCTCACCCAACCATTTTTAGCAGAGTTTGCAACTACATTTTTTATTTTGTAACGAACATGCTCACAATTTTGATGTGATTAAAGAAGTTCTTTAATCAAGGCGCAGCGTTAAGTGCAAAAAAACTGATCTTTGAGTGTAAAAAACTACCAACGCTTTCTTTATTCAAACCATTAATTTTGCCCATTTTATGCTGTTGCGGAAAGTTCGAAAACAGTTTCATTGGACTTCTTTTATCATTATTCACAAAATCACAGGATTGACTGTACCAGGAAATGTGTGCATTTTGTTAATCTGATTTGCTTTGTCTGATGCTGGAAGAAGCATCCCAAGCACCCATAAGAAAAGTCTGTCACGAACAAACTAGCAGCATGACTTTTTTCACCTAAAGCCTAAAAAGTTTAGAAGCACCAACGAACCAGGCAAAAATTAAAAAATCCGTCAATCAAAAAGGTGGCAAAAAGAGAACCTTGTCGCCAACACGCAACAACAGCGTTTTCAGATTTCATCTAGAACAAATTTGGTACCACGGAGGAATGTAGAACGGAGTACATGGTCTCCTTCTGACTGCATTGTACAGAAGCATGTGTTTTTGAAATATAGCGTCAAAATTGCAGTGATCAATCCAAACAAGCATCACGCAAACGGTGAGTATAGGCATGTTGAGTTGTGCCAACTAGCTCAGCAGTTGGTGGTAACCCGGCGACAGCATGCAACGACGCAAATGGTAATGTGATCACCAGCGCAAATCTTTCAAACCAAGAACAGATACGAAAATACATGGTGTTTCCCATCAATCGGCGTATGGAATTTCAAATAGATTTTTGAGAAGCATACCCCATTAATAAAATAAAAAAACATTTTGAACGTTGCAAATACGCTGTTTCCATTCGCACTGGTTTCAGGATGAGGTGGTTCGTCTGTGTATTTGGCCCTGACCGCCCAAAGATGCATCACAAAAACTTTTCAGTTTTTTCCATTTAGTGAGTTGTGGCGACACTGAAAGCTGTTGCCATTCCTCCACCTCGGAAGACAGTGGAGGTGAAATGCGCCTTGGAGTCTTATGACATTGGCTTACTTCTAAACATACTGAAAGTAGGAGCCTGATCAACGAAAAGGATAAAAAAGAGAAGTAGGTTTCGAATGCTCGCTTTAGAGTATATAAATCACTGACAGGAAATTTCAAAATTAAAATAGGACTTCGAGAAACTGCTTTGGCGACTTGATTTTCCTCACGTTCTGAGATATGTCATCTACGCTTAACAGGGGTGTGCAAAGAGGGGGTGGCGAACGGGGCGAAAGTCCAGGGCATCCAAAGAGTGATATCACAAAAACTACATTTTATTAAAATGCTAAACTCATGCTTCATCGTATTGTAAGGCTACTAACACATATATGCTACATGGATCTTATGGGAAGTTGCCTGAGGGCCGGGTGTATACAAATACATGTTAAGTGACCTGAGACACAGATGAACCATGTCATGGTTACCTTAAAGCCTTACACCTATCTCTCTTCCCCCTTTGTAGACTGGCCGATCCCTGCTAGCCTATTGTTAATCTGCGACTTGTAGACTTCAAAACATTTCTCGATTCTCTCTAGAGCTTATTATATAGATTTATAACAAGAGTTCAGGATTAATGTTACGTGAAATCGTGAAATCGATTTCAGTGTTACGTGAAATCGATTTCCTACTTAAAAAAATTGCTGAAATTCAAACCCGTCGCCTTTGTGAAGACTAGTTACTTGAATAAACGCATTAAAAACAAAAGATACTTGTTGAAATATTTTTAATTTAAGTTTTCGAAAATTTTGTTTTTGTCAACACTGGTTTTCACGTATTTCAAATGCCTGCGTTTCTCACATTCCTCAATTCCAGAATTTGGTGGGGAGACATACAGTTGCCTCGGGCATCACCAGGCCTCAGCACGCCCCTGATGCACAACCAGAGAAATCGTCTGGAGTAGAAACGCTGGCCATCAACACGAATCTCGAAGATATTTTTATGCTTAAAATATCCGAGGATACTAACGAAAAGATTAAAATATTAGCTCTATCACTTTCGAGTCAAAGTAAAATAGGATCTGTTTAAAAATCAAAACATCAGGAGATATTAGTTTTCGAAAAGCAGTTCAAATACGGTGGCTTGTTATCTTTCGAGAGTATACCTGAAATCTGTGAGCCTCAAACTAGTCACGCGAGGAACGTAACCCAGGTTTCAAGAGAGCAGGCGGGATGATTAAATGTAAGACTACATGGAAGAATAAAGTAAAACTAAGTTCGTAGATTTTGAAAGCAGCAGTTGCTACTGGTAGAACCCTCCCTAAAAACAAAATGAAAACAACATGTTGAAAACGCCGTGGGTTTTGTATTTTGAAATGTCAGCTCAAAACACACCTAAGCGTACACAGAGTTTCCAGAAAATACGCGAAAATTAAGTTTTCAGAATGTTTAATGCCCTGAGTAGTCAAACCAGTCAGAAAATCCCTTAGCGTTTTAATTACCTGCAGCACCCAAACTAATTTGGGGGTAATGGCGATGTTTTCCTTGCATTCCGGAAAAAATACTAACATCAAAGCACCAAAGAATGGGGTAATTACGTAACAGTCACAGGCGGCAAAATTGCGAGGGGTTGGAAGTTCAAAAACTAGTAAATAGACATGTGTTAACCTTTTAAACCTACAAATCACCGACTCACCAAAGGAAGAAGTGTCACAAATTTTACAAATGCGAATGTTTTGATTTTGAGGTTTAGCTTACGTTTGCATGTTTAAAAGCGTCTCGACGTCAAAGTCACATCAACTTTTCTCTTCCGAAACCGCTTTAATTCGATTATCTGAAGTCAAGGCTGAGTGTTTTCAGCTCTTGTGGCTGCAGACTGTTCTTAACGGCGAAGTCGTGTTGGTGCAAACAGCGATGATAGTTGCTCCGCAGCAAAACCGTTTTCTCACTTAAACATTTATACTAAAGGTAAAAACCTGCACCGCACTTCACCGGAACATCTCCACCAACGGAAACAAGGGGCGACATTTTTCTGAATGGTCAGAAACCGGAAACTGGCGGTTTCTCAAAACGATTTACTAGGCACAAACACTTCTGCTCCAACTCTCTAGAACAGGGGTCGGGAACCTTTTTGGTCAAGGGAGCCATGAAACCTACATATTTTTAATTGCATTTCCGTGAGAGCCACATACTATTTTTCAACGCTTAATGCAACTAAGTTAAAGAATGTGTGCATTTTTAAGCAAAATCAACAATTTTAAACAACGGAAAATGTCTGAATTTCTTCTTTAATAACATGCTTCTTACTGTTAATGCGACTTCTGGCGCTGCATGGTGTTGCTGATGGCTTTGTACGAAAAATACAGAAAAAGTTTCATCCGTAACAATCGTGTTAAGAAAATATCAAGCGAGCCAGATGGCGTCATCAGAAGATCCACATCTGGCTCGCGAGCCATAGGTTCCCGATCCCTGCTCTAGAACTTGTGCAGAAATGTCATATTTTACTCGCTGATTGGGTAAGCATTTTGGCTAAAAATGTTTGCTACAGGACTTGACTTTCCTTAAGGTGTAGCCATGTGCAGCTCGCTTAAGAACTGATTTGGTAGTTACGCAAGGCTTTCATGGGCAGAGATAGAATTAAAAGTTTGAAAAAAGTGCCAAAGCAAACAAATCCTGCAGTGCCATAAAATCTACGCGCATTGAACCATGGAAATCTCAACAGGGGACGCCTATACAGATCTTTTCCTTACATGTAATATTGTTGGAAACTATTTCTGCTTTAATAAATTACGACAATCAAACAGAACTAATTAAAACCTACAGATGTTAAATCACTAAGGATGTGCCGTGTAAACGGCAATCGTGTTCTCTGAGCCGCTGAAGCTCATAGAACTCGATCTTAAAAATTATTTTTTTAAAGTCGTTTGAACCACTTTACGATGTGCAACCGCTATGTGGTGACGACCACAAGAAAAAACATTTACACTGGTACCTGTTGGCTCCCAGTATGGCAGTGTGCTCAGTATACGTTCACTCCACCCGTTAGATTTACAGACTTTTCTCCATTCCAGCTGCAAAAAAACAAGAAATGAGCCGCTGACCTCATACAGGGCTGCACCTTTTCGAGAATATGTCGCAACGGCAATCTATCATATTTGCTGTGACGCGTTCAGCGCAGCAGCAATGGCACGTGCTTTGCAAATACTGAAAGAAAAAGTTGATTCGCTCCTCGCATAACTATTATTGTAAAATACCGTTGCTTTTTTTGCAGACGATTGCATGGGAATACACAGCATCGGATGTGCAACTTTCTTCACAGATGACCGTTAATTTGTGCCGAAAAACACTTCAAAGCCACATTTGAGGTGGTAGTAATTTGAAAGGCATTAAAACTAGCGTATCGCAGCAGTTAAAAGCAACTTGCTGCTTTGAACCAGACCTTGCGTGGCGTTATCGGAACGCAAAGACAGAGAGAAGCGACCGGAGCGCTAGGTACGCACTGCAACAATTACCAAATTCAAGACTGCAATGATAAAAACGCTGAGAAATAGCAATTGTTCGTTGAAGAACAAGCAGTGATTGATTTCTCACCTGAGCTATTTGCTCGACTTGCTTATCATAAACGTAGTCTTGACAGTGAAAACAGTATGTCTGTCCATAGCTGAGATCCATCGCTAAGTAGTGGTTGGTGTCTTGAGCATGCTGATGTATATGGTGACTGTAAAATAAAATCATAATTGTTGTGATTGGTTTTCTACAAAACAAACGGAAAAAACACCAGCTTTCAGCGGTACTTCAAAGCCAATATTTTAATCCTTGAGGGCAAGGGAACTAACAGTGTATTGTAACTATAACTACCCAGCCAATCGCCAGCAAACAAGAAACTGGGACTTGAATATACCAGAGGACTTGGAAAACTCATTAGAAGCAGGTCAAATTCTCAAACCATGATGCAAGTGGCAAACGCCATTCAGAAAGTTGCCTGGTACGGGAAGTATCAGTAAGCTCAGACCATACTCTTGAGACCATTATTTTTTAGCTATAGAAGGCCTATAAACACCATGAACAAATACTACTCGGCAGAACCAGCTGTATTTACTTTTCATATTTGAAACAAAAAAACAATGGATACTGCGATAACACATGAGATTTTTCAACAGAATTTAAATATTTGAAAAATATAGTGCGTAAAACACATGAAAGCAAAATCATTTAAATTTTGGAACCAAGTTTGAAAAAATAAAGATCAAGAATCATCAGTTTTTGGCAAAGAGTATAAGTAATTTGATATCATTCTTCATAACATAATATTAGTAAGAGCAGTGGAGAAAGGAAGTGGAAGACTTTAAAACTGGTCAAAAACAGCATTAACTGGTCAAAAATAGCTTCATTATCTGTTATTGTTTCAGGGAATGCTTTTTAAGTTTTCGCTTATTCTAAACAAACTGAAACAGGAATCTCTTCCAGTTTTAACAAAAGTGATTTATCCTCACCAAATGAGCCACCACATTTACTCAGTGGGCATTGTCCAATGACTGCAAATTGCAAAACATTTAGGACACAATATTAAATGGTTTGATAAAAAGACAATGCATCTAGATTTCATCAAACCAAGTGTCTAACAAAACAAAACAAAACAGTTTTTTTGTGCAGGAAACATGATAACTACCAACTTGAACAAGAATAAGCACACACTTAATGTGTCTTTACTTTACACTTCTAAAAACATCACGATTTAAAATTACTTGCTAATATACATTAATAATTATTAATGATAGATTATAATCCATCAGATTCATGATAGATTATAAGCTATCAGATTCATGAACGACAATAGTCTTGCAACCAAGAAACAGCAAAGCTTCACAATTCCACACTTGGTGAGACTTCAACTTTATGTTCATTCACGTTTATCCCATACCCATTATAACAACCAAAGTATATGCAGTGCAAGCAAGTGTGCAGTCTTCCAGAATATGTCTTGCAAACTTTGCATGAGCATGACCTTGCACGAACCTGAATAAAAATACCCAGAAAAGTTTAGTTACAGCATATACGTCAAATGAAATTTCATGATTTGACTTAACACTTAGTGCAATGCTGCTTTTTGCACAAAATAGTGTTTGGGCACTACATGAAGTATTTAGCTAGACGTAATGCTTAGAGATGAAAGCATTAATGTCTCTTACAACACTTTGTGCAATGTCCCAAGTAAAACATGTTGAAATACTGCACACAGTACAAAATGCAGAAGATTTCAGATTTGCAGTGTAGAACATCTCTGTAAATGATGGTTTGTTTTATTAATTAAGTAGACACTGCTATGAATAAAATGCTAATTTTATACAACAGCTAAGAACTTAAAACTGTTACCTGCCGAGCTTCTTGTGTGCTACAATGCACAAGCCATTTCTGTGTGATCTTAAACGGCTCAAGGCCATGAGCCTCCTTAAAAGTAGCAATATGAGGACAAGTGACAACAGAACCTGAGCTTCTTTCATTTGACATCCTGAATACAGCTGATGTGCTATACACTTCAATAAGCAAGTCCGTTTGACTTTTTAACATTTATGTTAGTAAAGCACGATGTCACTGCAATAGATATACAGTTATTTCATGCTTTTCAAAGCAAAATCAACTTTCAAAAGCATAGCAAATCACAGTTGTGCTGACGATTTGGCGACAATTATGTTACATGAAAATCTAACAACTGAATACTTGACAATATACAACAGGTTAAAGATATGCCTGATGACCACTAGAATAATTAACACTTTGGGAGCCAGGGTACGATATATTCTTACTTTGAAACCGGCCTAAAACCAGTATTTGTCAGTTGTCTTACCAATGCCATAGTTGCTCCGCCAATTGTGCTAGAGAGCTGTTCAAACCCTTAAACAGATCGGCCAGTCTTCTAGTCTGCACTCAAAAAAAAATTTTTTTGTTGGGGGTTGCAGATTTTTGTGAGTGACATCTTAAGTGAAGTAGGTTTTGAGCCATTTTAGCTCATGTTACCTGGCCTAGGGCCAAACCACTAGGCCAAAGTATTTCGCTGAAGTTTTCATTTTAAGTAATAAAAATATTTGACTAATTAGTTAATTAGATAATTAATTGGTTTGTTTGTTTTAGATCATAACTTTTGAACCAGAAACGCTAGAAAGTCAATCAAAGGCCCAAAAGACTCAGATTCGAGCATAGTTTCCAATAAAAACTTAGCGAAATACTACCATCTAGTGGTTTGGGCCCAGGGCCAGGTGAAATGGGGCAAGGTGGCGTGCAAGTCCTCCACTTATGACGTCACTCACAAAAAATCCGTATCCCCCAACCAAAAATTTTTTGTTGAGTGCAAACTGCCGAGTCTTGAGCTTTTGACAAGGTCTGTACTGCTTACCGGAGAAAATTTCCGCACAAAGCCACGTGCGATCCAGCTGTTTTTGTGCGAACCACTTGAATTAACTTGGGTGCGAAAGTGTTAATTACAGGCAGATTTACAGCTATCTATTATTGCTAGTTCGCAATTGTCATGTGTCCAAAAACCAACAATGTTCAATTGCCATGAAGAAATCATACAGTTGCTAATTATGTTTTCTCCAGAACTTTTTAAACACTGAAACAGTTTCATGAAACTTAAGAGTGATGGAACTAAAGTATGCATATGTATGCTAAATTATAAATCAAAGCCAAATAACTAAAAATGCTATACAATAGCAGCAGTTGAACACAAAAAAGCCACAAATTTGCAAACATTGCAAACAAACTGGCACACGTATCTTAATTGTTCACCAACAACTTTATAATGATTAACAAGCATAATAAATTTATTCAATCATTTCCAAAAGGTGAGAATCTCAAAGTGGCTATCCTGCTAGCAAGTATTTGTAAGAAGGTAAACAAAGTTTTATGAATCCCTAATGCTGACAGTTTCAAAGAACTGGCTGTAACTTCTAAATTACTGCACAACTTTAGTTTGCTTGTTCAAAAATACACTTTCTGATATTTGTTGCATTTAACCTTTCAAATGGATATAGAACATGTTTGTCACCACCATCAAAAAGCACAGAAAATGTTGCATTCTAATGAAGTTAAAAGGACATAAAAATCATTAATATTTAATATAATATATTAAGGCATCTACTAATTTACAGTTTTCAAACTGATTGATCAACCAGACTTTCAATAACACATTAAAACCTACTTAAATAGCATACCAAGAATATGAAAAATGAAAACAAATGCACAGTGCATGGCAAGACTTACTGTCAATTATCCAGTCAGTAGGTTAATGATTCCTATTTTAACCTTATATAACTCCATGTTGAAATGTGTTTGGCACTGCAGATAAGTAGATCTAAAGCCTTTGAAAAACATTCATTTTTTATGGTTTTCCAATCAAACTCCTATTTAAAAACAGGAGCCAAATATCATCACCTCACATACCTAATTTAATTTACAATTCTTCCTAAACCTGAAATTTTATATTAAATCCAAACTCAAAAAGGTCTGATACCAAAACCCTGCTGTAGGCAACTTTACTGGTTCCTTAAAATTAGACAGTGTTTTCAAAACACTAACAGCAAAAATTGTTTCTTGCAAAAAAATCCGTAAAGCCTTCATGGAACCATGCAGAAGAGTAATGCCAAGTACATACTAATTGGCAGCAAAAAATAGAAACAGTTCATACATGAGTATGTAATTACAGCCTGATGTTATTGACACTTACGGGAAGGAATTAAAGAAATGCAACACATATTATTTTATGAAAGTATGAGGCAGCATTGCTAGAGATGGTCAGAATGCTGGTGCAAGAATGGGTGATTAGAGAAAATGTTAAGTATTGAAAGAAATGTATTGTGTATTGTAGGGATAATGAGTACTTTTAACATGGATAGCAAAAAAACAAAACTGCTAGAAAACCAAGCAAATTACTAGGGGTTTCTTGTGTACATTCAGTAACATGGAGTTTGTTGCTAAATATATTCCATAATACCAATGTTTGTGGCTGTTCACATGAAAATCAATAAAACAGTCAGGGATGAAGAAATTTGCTTTTGTGAAGAAGCACTACACCTTTTAGAAACCTGAATAACTAGAAATTACTAATTTTATAATTTTTTCAAGCATTCCAAGCCATAAACAATATTGTTCTTAGACAATCCAAGCATCAATTCACCAAAGCAACTTTCAACTGCACAAGTTCAACGGCAAGTGTTAAGCACTGAATTTTAGAGCTATAGCCATCCATAGCCCTTGTAAATAGTCACCAAGCTTAAAAAATTATTCTTATGCACAGGTACTTGATGCTTAGCCTGGGATGAGCTACATCTAAGTTTCTTAGTTAGGCTAAGGTAGGAGCAGAGTTTGAAAATACTTTAGTTCTTCATTGCTGATGAGTGTTCGCATACCAAGTAAATTATTTGTACATTTCTGACTGTAGTTAAATACTGCATTAAAAAAACTATAAAACATAGACATTGAAGGCAATAAGGTAGGTTTTTTTGAAAGATGTTTTAGGGACCCGATTTGGGTCCCTATATCAGAGAAAATTATCATCAGGTTCCTATAATCAGAGATATCAGGTCTCTACAGGTACCAGGTACTTAACGTTTTCTTAAAAAATAACCTGAATAAGGTAATGTTTGATCATGAGGCAGCAACAAGCAAGTTTTGAAAATTTATTAGCAAATAGCACAGTGATAAAGTCACATGTCAAAATGTATCTTTAAAACTTGTAAAAACTAGGGAAATTTCTTGCTGATCTAAAGAAATTCACAGCCCATGCAACTGTCAGAGTGGAACAAAACATGCTTCTAGGATGGGGTCACGCTTAGCCACCACTTCAGATTCCCTACTAATTTGGCACAGACCTTTAAGTAACAATTTATTCTGTGGTTAATATTCAAATTTATGATGATAACTTAGTAAACAGATTTTCAAAAAAGTGAACAGTTATTTTGCCAAAAAGCAACAGATTTTTCTACTGCAAATCCAGGACCAATTAAAAATGACAATCACTACAGCTAGCAATATATAATTCAGTCATCTGACATTATGTTTTATATGATAAAATTTTATTTTCAAGAGCAGTTCATTGGTCATAGTGCCTTCATCTCGCTTTTCTTTTAATCCTTTATAAAAGAGTACTTTGACCTTGTCTGACAAATCATGCAACTACTTTTTTTGTCTTGGCTAAAGAAGAGTAATTTTGTGCATAATCTTTTACCTTTACCTAAACTTTAAACATACAATGGTGATCATTACATTTGATGCAAAAACGATATCTGATATTTAATATTCATGCAATTCAGATTAACTTTTTTAAAGTGAAGGAAAACACTATATTCAGTATAAAAACCCCAAAATTTTATCAGCATGTTACTTCCAACAGATTAAGTGCATTTAAGGATGCAAATGAGAAAACAATGAACAAAGCACTGTTTTTCTTGAATGATGTTCATCATGTCTTTGCATAATCAAACTCTTTTAAACTCTAGTATCAGAGTAAGTATATAAGATTCTAAACAAAAAATTATTTGAGCAAAAAGTTCCACAGGTTAAATATGTTGAAAACCACAGCTGAAGATTTTTTAATCCAGACGTTGAACCAACTGTTACTGTATCACCAAATTACCTTTCGGGAACATGGAATATTTTGATATTAATTGTTATGAACAAAACAGGTTTGATTTTAACTGTTAAGAACCAAAGTATAATGAAAAACTATGCATTGCATAGAATAACCATTCAATGACTACAATTCTTAAACAGTGGACATCGAAGCACTAAATACAACATGTATTTTCATACTGGACCACAAATCAGCTAAAAAGACCTAATGTTTGTATACATCACATATACTAAAAATAAATTGTTTCAAATGCACAGTATGTAAAAATTACCATAACAGTGATAAAACTGCATAGACAGAGAAGTTTGAAACACAAGAAATTAGAAGTCAATTTCTGTTGCAAGTCATGCCATTGTTTATCAAAATGATCATCATGCTTTGGAACATTGGTGTTAAAAGCTGATAAACATATATTTGATTTAACAATTCACAAATTTGCAAAGATCCATAAATCAAAAAGGTCTATCAAAAAGTGTGATGGCTTCAAACATTGTTTAACCAAACAGTACAATTTCAACAATGTATTTACAAAACATGCCTGAACTTATATTCTACAATGCTGAACCAAACCTAAACGATATTGAACTATACTTCTTACACATGAGCACAATTTCGTTGTAAAATATGGGGGCACAGCTTGGTGCGAAACCAATATATTATGAAACCTAAAGAGAAAAATGTGGGGGGACATGGTATATTATATCCCCATTGTCTGCAAAAGTGGAGGGACGTGTCCCTTGTGTCCCCTACCTATTTGCGCCCATGCTCTTAAAACAAGATTTCCACCATTTTATGCACAAGTAGGCAGCTACAGAACACATGAATTCAATGTATTAAAAGCTTCAGACAGAGTATTTTCTAGCACAATAACTCAGAACATTAACACCTAAGCAATAAAAATGTTTGAACAACATACCTTTCTGAACAAGCATGCCTGCATCAGTTATCATGTACTTACATTTAAGAAAAACATATTTCTAACCATATCTACAAATGAAAAACATGTAAATCTATGTGCATGAGCATGTACACAATCAGACTTATGATACAATAACTAATGAAGATGCTGTGCAAATCTATTAAAAGTTAAACACAAATATTATATCATATAATAAAAGGTATTTATTTAAATCAGGGGTGGATTCAGCTAGTTATGTTAGGGGGGGTGATTTCTGTAAAATTTAGTAGTCATGTCTCAGAAAAGCTTCGCTCTGTAGTGTAAGAAAGATAAGTATACTCTCTGCTGTGACAAAACAATGGAAAACTGCTGTGACAAAACAATCACAGTGGAGAACAAATGGCCTTACATCGCAAATGTTGTTTTCTGAAATATACAAAATCATTCATAGTGATTAATGTTAAGTTTTAAGGAGGTGATCGTCCCAATTGAGCCCCATAGATCTGCCCCTGATTTAAATTAACACATCACATTAGCCTTAAAATTACAATATTTCAACAATGAAACAAACTTTAATAAAGTACAATTTGCAATATTTAATAAAACAGTAAATGCAAAGCAATTAGCAAATCAAAATACAACAAACATAATATAAGTGGCTACCAATTCAATTTGCTCACAAAACTCTAATGTAATAAACAAAATTAATAAATTCAATAGGCCTTAAATAATTGGGTTCAAGCTATGATAATTCAGATCAAATAGCCTATAGTTTACAATTGGGAACAAGTATAATATGCAAATCAAGCAATGTATCATTAAGAAACTGGGCTCAAAATAACTTTACTTTAGTGAGTAACAGGCCTCTTGTTACAGAGAATAGATCACACTGAATATAAAGAATTACAGTTGTCAAGTTATTTGTTAAGAATAAAATGTGCTTAGCAGCAATAAATAGCTGCAAATCGAATTTGATTAAACATAGCAACTATGAGTGAGTAGGATGAAATATAGATTTGAGCATACATTTGATTTGTCATTGAATTGATACTGCAATGATATTCAATGCTACCTTTTCATATCTTGTACATTCTGTAACTAACTGTCAAAAAACTATCTTGAATGTATGGTGCAGGTGCATTTTTTCACGTTTATTCGGAACGTTGGAACGGCATGATTAACGCCACAAAAAACTGCACCATTCTCGTTCCAAATACAACTACAAGGGTAGGGTCGGGACGGGTGGGCCTACCAGGTTCTTCTTTCCAACGCAGCTAACTCATGCGGCGTGCACAAAATGAACCACTGCACAACTGCTGTAACAGTGGCAATCAGCAGCAATCATCTGTTGCAATATTGCATTCCACAGTGATTTCCATCATTTCCCGAGTTTTTCGTGTTGCTCCAGGGAAAACGGAAGAGGCCACTTTGTAGCTACTCCCACTTGAGCACAGAAGGGTCAACAAGAAACAACTGGCATCTCAGGTTTTTTCCCTAACATGAAATCAATCAAATATCACGAATCGTAAAAACAAACATTGTGTGGGAATGTGGGTTACAACATTTAGATTTCACAAGCCATTGAAAAAAATTGGAAATGTTTGTTTTTTTATCAACTTGCAAAACAGACCAGAAAAAAATCGCATTTAGGTACAATCTAAAGAACTAAGAAAATATGACTTTTCGAACCATTTCGAAATATTATTTATGTATAGCAATATCCGATGAGTTTTATTTTTTTATTTTATGTATCTCTCGCAGACTTATTGTCCACATCACAAGGGCAATCGAATAGCACAAGAGCACAGAGTAGGTGTTATTACACAATCAACACTAAGAAGTGCAAAACACTTTAACAGGGCCCAAACTATAACTTCATTCACTCATGGTCATACAGGGATCCGGCGGTGGGAGAGAAATGAAGACATTCTGACCATAGGCGTAGGCATGGCCCATGGGGGGCAAGGGCGACATGCCTTCCAAATTTCTAACATATTTTGACGTTTTGTGCTTTGAGAAGCGTTGTCCCAAACAAAATAGGCTACTGTTTAAAGTCAAAATATTTGGCCTCTCCCAAAATTTTGCGCTGGCTACGCTACTGATTCTAATGACAGATTTTGAGGTAAACGGCTAACAGAAAAAATTTAATCGAATGGCGGTACTCAGAGGCGCACAAAGTCATGTAAATTATTTTCATCAAGGTTTAAGATATTTTGCAAGTCATTTAGCATGAGGCTGACAGTGATTTGTTTTCACTGAATTTAAAGCAAAAATTGACGGTTTGTTTTTCACTAGTTATATATATATATCCACTTTTGACACGTTTGGCTTGCACACATCGTTTACGTGCACACATCGGCTTGCACGCATTGTTTACATTTTAGCGAGAAACTTTTTGCAATGTTTTCAAACCAAAAACCCAAAACAAATAATACAGTTAATGTAGTCAATAATTCGGTGAATTCCTGTACATAATAAGTCAACATTGCAACTGTGTATACGCTTTTTATTTTTTAAAAAAGCGTAAGGGCTGGTTGTATAATGTTGGGGTGTGTATGTGCATCAGAGATACGTGGACTGAATGGGCGTCGGAAGAGAGGGGCAGAAGGGACCGAAAGTCGCTATTCAAAACTTCACCATATTTAGCCTCCTGGAAATATCCTTGGCTACCCTTGGAAAAATCCACTATTGGCTCCCATGGAAAAATCCTTCCGATGCCCATGGCGGACTGTCATATTTTGCGAGACAGATCCAGCCCTGACTTTTTTGATATTCAATGCAAGTCCAATTATCATCCAAAAAATCTAAAAAAACTAAGTCCACGTCTAAATGAAGGCCAAACGATTAACAAAATTCAACCATTTTAAAATTAAAAAATATCGCAAATCCTTTTCATTAACACAGCCCAAATCCCGTCCTTACCCTAAATTTTTGAAGCAAGTTGCATGCCGGATTCAATCCAAATCCAAAAAGTTCATTATAGCCCGGATCAAATTCAGTCCAAGTCCAGAGCCAATGCTAATCTATGGCGTGCATGTGCATACAGCATGGTTAGTGTAGTCAGGGCCTCCGAGAAAAATTTTGCCTGGGGGTTCGAAAACTGATACCGGTGTCAAGCGAAATTTCTGACTTATTATTGTTTAATAGGTCATTTATTTTGCTTCTCAGGGTAAAAGAATAAAGTTTGGAAATTACTTATTTGATGTGAGTTACGTAAATTAAAAGTTTTTGCTTAGACATCTGATACCCATAACAAGCTACAGCACGAGACTTAGTATAAACACTGAAAAATATTGGATTTAGTCTTGGACCTCAATTATTTTTCTTTTTCTAACCCAAACCTAAACCCTAAGCCGATGCTCTTACCTAAACACTAAATCCTAAGCTTTAATAAGCAGTTTTCTCAGCGTATTTGATATGTAGAAAATTACTCTGTGCATCCGCACATGGCGTGAAGTCAGAAATTTCGCTTTGACACCGGGCCCCCTAGTTTTTCGAACCTTCGTTGAAACTTGTATAGCTTGTTTGTGTAGTAGGCTAATCAGTGCCGGATTAACAATAGTAGCAAATGTAGCAATTGCTACGGGCCCCGCGGTCTTCTGTAATAAATCTTATTTATTGCATTATATATAAGATTTTTTTAGTTTAAGAAGTTAGAATTTTGCTACGTTTGCCATAAGTAGTAAGCGCAGGTTTTCAGTTAAACGCTGTCTGTGTCCAGAAATTCTTGTTTGATTCTTTTTGCACAGTTACGTGACAAAAGGCATAAGATTGCGGTCATGCAGTGTTGCCATTTTAGCTAATTTGCTGCTAAATCTAGCAGGGTTTTCTCACTGTTAGCTGTAAAATTTTCAATCTAACATTTATATGGTTTTCTAGCAGGATTTTACCAACCGTTTGGCAGGTTTAGCAGGTAACAAATTCTTGACCAAAAGCTTGTTTCAACAGTTTTTCAAGATGAAAACTTTTAAACCTTCATCAAAAAAAAATATATACTATCTTATTTATGACGTTTTTAATTGGGTAACACCAAGACAAAGCACGACCAACTGTCTGCAGCTGCAATTATTTAGAATTTTTATTATGATGCAACCAAACTGCTCCAGACTGATGTGTATCATAATAACAATATTTAGATGGCTTGGTGAAGCGTGACTGCTTTGCTTTTGTGCTTAGTGAACACGTTAGGTTAAAAGACAACATTGGTAGAATATGTTTTTATCCCACGGTGCGTTATTTCCAACTTACTAGCGTAAAGTAGTAATGTCTGGTAAAAAAACATCCTGGTAAACCGCAGCAGCCAAAAGTTTCGACATATATGGTTGCAAGATTCAAAACTTAAAAGTTGGCTCAGTGCCTTCTGCCTATCCTACTGATCCTCGCATGAAAACCAAATAAGCTAACCATCACACCACAGGGATCGCTTCCCCCTGGCTCAAGCGACATGTGGCCTTTCTGGATTTGCCGAAATCGCTTGCGAATTGCGATGGGCCTCTGCAAAGCCAATTTGGTGAAATGGGGTTGTAAAAACGATGGTGATACCAGCTGTCTCTGTAGGGAGTGACAAACAATGGCCCATCTTAATTCCTGTCCCCTGAAACCAACACAATGCACAAAAGCGGACCTTGCTGCCCTGTTTCCTAATGCAAGATTGTGCGTGCAACACTGGTGCGGATGCGTTTAAGTTTGAAGTGACACGAGAAGAAGAATCTTACTGATTCAAGATAAGCCTTTTGTGAAGTTTGCATTAATGCATTCACAGCTAATCATTGTGACCCTAAAGAGCATAACTGGTATCAAAAGCACTCAGATAAGACTAAAGAGCTTTTGGCATGCCCCCTAATGTAACACAAAGTTTTGAGTTACAAAGACCAGCCTTAGAAAGTTGTAAGGCTGAAGCTATGTTCAGATTGTCGCTGAGCATTGTTATACTGCATAAAAACATGCAACCATTTGAAATAAGAGATCGTCAAGAACTGTGTGTCATACGAAAAACGAAGTAAGCTGCAGTGACGTTGCTCAAAATTTTGACTAAAAGAAAACTATGGGCTGAAAAGTGTGTTGATCAAGACCAGCATTTTCAGCCCATGCTTATTGAGAGTGAGTATAAGACGAAGACGAAAAATTAATATGTTGTATAACTTTATAGGTTTCTTTTAATCATGTTAAAAATAACAGGTATTAACAGAAATTCACTGCTTTTAGCAGATTTTAGCTGAAATTTGTGACAAGACTTTTAGTGGATCTAGCAGTTTTTTGTGACATCATTTAGCCGATTTACGTCACAACCATCTAGCAACACTGGCGGTCAGCATGATACACTCAAGACTGTCATGTCTTAATGCAAACTGGAGAGAGCATGCAGTGAGTAAAGCTATAGCAACACGGATACCTTGCCCACACACTTTATGATTTACCAAGTGTTGAAATGTTTTTTACACTTAGGGCCCCGCGCTCTTGAAATGCTGCAGGCCCCGCGCTGCCTTAATCCGGCACTGAGGCTAATCAGAATCAGCTTTCATGCTAAGATTTACAAATAGATTCGTTGTTATACTAGCAGCTGGCTTATACCAATAATTTGGGACTTGATTATAGAAAAACTAAGAGTGCGCAGTTTCACCTTTCCGGGCCCCAGCACCTACCGGGCCCGGGTACAATGTAGACTACCTCTTGTACCCCCCTCACGCAGGCCCTGAGTGTAGCACAGGAGTGTCAAACTCAAATACGTTGGGGTGTAGTGGTGTGATAACACGTGGGACACCTTGCGACACTTATTTGGTGTTAACCCAATTCAGGATGTATAGTTTCTGGGCTGAATTTCTACTGCTACGGCGAAATGCAGAACAAAAAACTAACCAATGGTACCACTTCTTTGTGTTACCATCTGAATTATCCGTAATGCCTTTTGGCTCAGTACGTCAGTTGCTAGGCAGTAGGTAGGCTATAGCAGAGGTTTTCAAGACACGGATTTCAGGACTCGAGTCTGACAGGACTGGATTGGATTCGGAATACAGCTTTACAGAGATGATCACTATCCGGATTGCTGGTTGGATATCCGGAAGGTAGTAGGTTTTCAATCGAATACGGATATCCAAAAACTGCTTTTGAGCTGGAGCCGCATACGGATAAGGATATCCGATCCGACACACTTTCCTCGATATTTTGAGGATTCACGTTGTGAAATAGATTTTTTCATTTTTGACCTCTTGGAGAAAGTTACATTACACAATCATTCATTTACTATCATCGTAGGATCTTTTCAGCTTTCTGTTCTATGCCTCCGACTCATTTCACTCACAAAAGTCACCGCGGTGAGCACAACAAATCCACATCAAGAACAAAAACATCGCTACCTGAATATTATTTTTTAAAAATTGCATGCAGGTTTGGAATCTGCCCGAAACTTTATGACAAACTTAAGTTATAACCTGATCCGACCAAAAAGCCCGGCCGACTTACGGCTGTGCTCCGACTTCCTTACTGCAAACAGACGAGTCATTGGTTTGTCAGAAAGCCATCAGTGAAGGACGGAGCGACTCGTGTAGGGTGTAACGACACAAGATTGAGATGAAAATAAGCATGTTTTAACGAAAAGGTCGGGCACTGAGCAAATTTTTGGAGATGATGTACTTGAGAACTAATGAAACAAAACTGCTCTAGAATAGTGGAAGGGGTCCTTGTATCTCGGACCCTCCTAAAAAATAGAGTGGATCGGACCACCTCGAGCCTTTTTGCTCCGCCGCCCACAATGTTAAGGGGAATATAAGCTTCACAGTCGTTTAAGGTGAAATTAATGTTTTGCAGATATAGGCCAGTGGTTCTCAAACTTTTTTCGTTGCGACGCCTTTGGAAACGTTTGCTGAAGTTGCGACGCACCAGCAATAAGTATTTATATAAGACATACATAATAAAAGTTTTATTTGTTGATGAAACAACAAAAAGAAATATGCATCATTTAATGTGATGTGCGAGCTTGCTTATTTTAACTATAGTCGAATTTGGAAGGATTTGTAAAACTGCCAGCACTCGCGCAGTGAAATCTCATTTTTCCGCACTTGCAACATTCCAATTTTGATATCGTATATATGTTGCACAGCCCTGTCGAAACGTTTCACTGGTTGTGCGTCTGCAATCTATACAGAACCGTCGCCAGAAAGTTTTCAACAAGGGGGTTTTGCGTTTGTGCGGGGGGCTTGACACTATAAAATTAACCAAAACTCCACTTATTTATAGCGTTTCACGTTTCAATTTGGAGGGGCTTGGAGCTTTGTTTGGGGGGATAAGCCCACCAAAGCCCCCCCGTGGCGACGGGACTGAATCTATATGTTTGTGAAACTGGATGCGCACTGAAACAAACATTTGCTCAATGTAAAATTTTCTTACAGGGAACACTGCTGGTGATTAACTTCACAAACTTGTATAAACACACTGATAAATGAAACAAACATTAAATTTGAGGGAACAACTCTCTATCAATTTGAGATATTCCTATTCACCTAGAAGAGCCACACAAACTATGCCGACGACCCGCAATTCGCCCACCATTGGTTTGAACCTACGTGCGTTACCGCTATCAGCACTCAGCAGTCATTGTCTCGCTGCATTACCTGCCAAGATGTCTGCCTTCAACAGTTACAGTACATGCGGCATAACGCCTAACAACGTAACTTGAAGTGCAACTTCGAAGTTTGTTGCCATGTTATTGTTTTAGCAACAAAGGCCAATAGTAGAACAATTCGCTCCAGAGTTTCGCAACCTGCCTCTGCGGGCAAAGGAGAGGACATGAGTGAACTGCTAAACTTCAAGCTCATAACTGTATGCTACCAAAACAGTGAACCTGACTCTTGTGCAGTGTGAGTGTCATATCGGCAAACAAACTGTCATTGCAAGAATTAACCCAAATGATTAGAATTAAATTCCTGATTTCACGTTTTCCAGAGATTTTTGCTTCTTAGTTCCAATTTCCAGGGGGGAAAATGCCCTTTTTGCCCCCCTACGGACGCCCATGGCATTCGTAGCACTTGTTTCCGCCAAAGTTGGGCATTCGTCGTGCAATAAAATCCAAAATTTGTCGAGTTTCTTGAATTAAACTTTCTTTTCAAGAAATCTTCACATGTAAGGTTAATTTAGTCTTTTTCTTGCTAGGGTAAAGGATCATAGGGTCGGTTGGATGAAAAGGTCACGAATCCATTCATAGCTTGATAAATTCTTTGGAAAGTATCGAGTAAATTTTGGGCTTAGATGGACGTTGCACAAAAATATACTTCGTAAATTTGAAGGCAGGATTATAAATTTATTTTCAAGCAAATCATCAGATAGCAGTAACAACTTTAAATGTTGGGCAGCATTTCCTTTCATTCTTCTTACAAGTTCGATTGCAGACGGCAGCATTATTTCCTCAGCAATAGTGTGAGGCATTTTAAAATTAGCAATTCTTTACTCTGTACTTGGTAGCATGGTAATAAAGTCCTTGGTGGGAGTTGCGTGAATTGTGTAATGGTGGACACTTCTCTTTTTAGACCATTTACTTTCCGAGAAAAGCAAACCTGATTTGTTCACAAATTGCGCATGTGATGATGCTAAATGACGTTCAAGCTTATTTAGTAACACGCTTTCACTGGCCAATACCTTGCTGCAAACAACACATTGGCGTTTTTCCTCTCCATTCTGCAAGATAAATGTGAACCCCAAATAACTGTCGTTATACTTGCAACATTTATTTTTGGCCTGTCATTTTCAATTGCGGATTTAGGCTTAGGTTGCAACATCAGCTTCCTGCTTACATCCATTTTATAACTGAATACTGTGGCCTTCATTTGTCTGATGCAAAGAGACTTAATATTTGTGCAATATGTTTACAGTTACGTAATCATGAGATAGCAAATAGGCTATCTACAGTCAGCATGATCGCACTTGAACAAAAACTGTTCTTTGGTGAAGTTATAAAACTGCAAATAATTTTACTGATGTTACCTCAATGAATAAAAGTAATAAAACTGCACTGAGTTTACTTTTTTGCGACGTCCTTGGAAAATTAGAACGACTCACCACAGGGCGTATCGACGCACAATTTGAGAACCATATAGTCAATGGCGTAACTAGAGGTTTGAGCCAGGGGAAAAACGTAGCCGAAAGGGGCCCGCTGACCACTGTAGGTGGCCCACAAGCCAACATTCAGAAAAAAACTTGAGAAATGATGGTGAATTCCGATGAGGATGACTGGATTGCTAGCCTATACTGAAACCAGAAATAACTGGAAAATACACTGAAAAACGCAAAAAAAACAACAACCTACTGATAACCAACAGAATACTAAAACCGAAATATAAGCTATGTGGTGGCCCGATTTTTACATTCAGCTTGCCGGGGGGCGGTTCGCCCCTCTGCCCCCTGTCAATTACGCCAGTCGATATAGGCATGGGTGCTGGTGGAGGGCAATGCGCTGTTCTGAATACACTGGTTTCATCTGCACTCCTACACTGTTGTCCTTGTCACACACAAATAAAGATGAGCACGACAAATTTCGAGTTACACCCAGAACCGCCGCCAGAAAGTGTGAAAAGAAGGGCTTTAAGTTTGTACAGGGGGGTTGACATTTTGAAAATGTACATTCTATGTTCAACAGAGCATTTGCAAATTGTGCTTCACGTTGCATGGAAACTAATTATAAAATTATTAAATATTTTCCCACAAATACTTACAACAATATTTATTTTTATTTAACGACGACGAGCGGCAGGCCGGAGCCTGAATGTACTCTTCGTCGCGTCATGTCGAGCGAACCAATTCAAGACGAACAGTTAACGAGAGATTGCAAACAGACGACAAACAATTAACAA
>Ga0210059_1003828_pt1 | contig 24211 bp, 14 predicted proteins | sample Ectturendosymbi2_FD_188042 | JGI IMG/M metagenome (GOLD analysis project Ga0210059, IMG submission 188042) | Ecteinascidia turbinata endosymbiont from Florida, USA - Sample 2 (SPAdes) (version 2) | ecosystem: Host-associated > Tunicates > Ascidians > Unclassified | place: Key West, Florida...
AAACAGTTAAACAGTTTCCTAAACAGGCATGTATAAAGACTCGCGATTTGTCAAGCGAAATTCCAAGTGGAGGTCTTTGTCGAAAGCGATGCAAACTGAACGTGCTTGTCATGAACACCCAAATATTGACAAACAGTGGACGTTAAAGTAAACGATTTTTTGCCATACACTAAGTAATAAACTGAATGGCACAACATAGGAAAACTTTCCAGCCAGTATTGGATTCAGTGAAGCGTTTGAACGGACACAAGAAGATTGAAGGGATTCGGTGGCTTTTAATGATCACTATTACGTAATTAATAGTTTTACTTCCACTCATTTTCTCCGAGTGTTTCAAATCTGTGGATTGTATTGAACTTGCAGGCCAGTCTGTCAAACTCCATTGCCAGCAATTTTTCCACTGAAGTCTTAAAAATTTTGGATCACTCCATCAGTTTCAATTACTGAGTGACTGCGTCACATTCCACCCAACATCACACCGTGATATCATGAATCTCCAAACTGCTGCAGAACAAATAATTTTGAGCAGATTACAAGGAACATTTGAACACGTAACACATCATTTCCAGTGGGCTGAAATTAGTCTCATCTCTCATGCAACAAGAAGTGTATCCAAACAATTTTCTATGTTTCTGTAACAGTGGGATTTCACTTGGCTGACACACCTGCCACATATTTAAATGTATTTTAGGGAAGCGCGAGCCCTGCATCATTAATAAAAATAACTCTCGATTTAGAAGCAGCTTTTTCTGCGCATTACCATAGTCCTTGCTGGAGGTTGGAGACCCCTGTCGTAAAAGATCCATGCTTGATGTGTTGCAGGAAATGCTGCATTGCCAATGGATTAGTTCGACATTTGTTGTACAGTTCTTGATAGAGATTGTGTGTGGCCTCAATTTTGGTTTATTCGCATGCGAATAAAAACATCGCGATACGATAAAAACAGTCAAGCAATACACATCGTACCGCGCATTCCCAATCTTTGGCGGATGCTTTGTTCACGACGGTATGTTCGATACCACACGTAACAGGATTAAGTGTTTTGATAGGACAGTTTTAATGTTTGTGGTGTTCTTTGCAAACCATCCTCATTCCATGTTCTCCCGTGCCACCAGTGGGCACTTTTTGAGTCTGGGGAAGTTATTGCAATTCGTATTGAGTTTCGCAAGCGGTGTAAGGCACAACATTTTTCTTGATTCGTGCTATTGAATGAAAAAGTCATTTTGCGATTTTCTCCCTACAGTATGTAGAGCGGATGTTATGGTTGCTTATTCTCAACAATTCGCTCTAGGAAATGCGTGAGCATCGCTTCTCAAGTAGAGTGTGGGGGGGAACTCGTTACTAGATGCATCGCCCACACGCCTATGTCGGAAGTTTAGCACATGGACAGGGCTATTTCTCGATGAGAAATTGTTTGCAGTAGACGCTGTGCATTCTAGTCATGCTTCAGATACGTTAAGACGTAGTGGTATTTTTGCAATAGGGCGACCACCAATTTAGTGTTTGTGGTGTTCGGTAGAAACGTCGTTTTAACGTCTACCATGTCATATGCAAGGTCGCGCATTTGCAGACTTCTATGAGGGAATACGTCACGAGAGTGTCCAAGCACATCGCTAGCGAAGGTGGGGCGGAAGCTTGAAGAACGGCATGCAGATAGTTGAAGTCTGCAGGGGCGTAGAAGAGGTGATCCCTTTACACTGTGAGGTTGGCGGTGGTGCGTTATGTTCACGTTAGTTTTCAGTGACTATCTTAGCACCGTATCACTGCGGGCCTCGTTCTGCTTTTTGTGGGGTTTGTCAAACTTACACGCGAAAGTAACGAGAAACTGTTCAGGCGCAGTATATGCATGAATGGTACGGAACAAATAAAAGCACTATTTGAGCGAGGAGGGTGAACACGGGTGAACACAAACGAAAAAAAGGAAAAAAACGCTTGGGCATCGCCTGGCGTTAGTGAAACTTCGCGGTAAAGGACGATTCACTGTACGGGTTAATAAGTAGTCTATATTGGATTGTCGAATCGGTAACAGTAGGGTAAGTCACAGGCAGGCCGTCAAAGCATGTAGCACATTGTACGCGTATAGTCGGGTAAGTATTACTATATTATGAGAAGGCAGTTATGGCAAAACGATGTACATTCGAGTGACACGCGTAGCGCAGGCATAGGACACGAATCGACAAATGGCATGTATGAGGTCTAGTTTGCTTGGCCACTACAATGTGCCATTGTTTCTTAACGGAAAGCATGCATTGTCGAAAGCATCGCCGGTTAGCGCGTGGCGGAATTTCACAATGGAGAGGCTCGCGAGGTTTACACGTCAGTAACGGTAAGTTCGCGTTACGAGAGCGCAAAAAATACAAAGCATGTGTTCGAACGTTCGCAACAACTGTCGCTCACAGGCGTTACGGGATATGTCAATACATCTGTAACAATAAGTCTCGTGACATAAGAGCGATGTGATTAACATCAACATTGGTCTCAGTTGTATTTACACTGGGCATTCATCACGGTAGCGCTATTTGCGCAGAGAAAGTAAAATAAACAAAGACAGCACACGAGTTGAAATAGTACATTATCGCGCAGGAAGGTTGATGTCACCTGGGATGATAAGACGCGTTACTTGCGCGCAGAATAATCAAGATATGTCTGCGCCATTGCATTTATTGCCAAATACCTCGCTGGCGAATTTGTGGTGGAAATTTGCAATCTAGGCGTTTAACGTTTTAAACATTGGTTACGTCAAAGCGGAAAATTGCAGCAATACCGACGTTTGAGTTAATGTGTTGCTCAGTTTGTTCAGGGTTCTTTCGTACGGTGATGTTCTTTTGCGTTTTTCATTAGCTACACGGTGTTTTATCGCTCTGTTAAGCATTTTCAGTATGCCGCTTGGATTGACTGTTTTTTCGTCGAAGCATGCAGAGTTGCGAGCTTTCCAAATAGTATGTCTTGTTATCGTGTATAGCAGCACCAATAGATCTGTGTGCTGTGTAATCTGTTGGGGAAAGTTAAATTGTATGCAGAGTTCCGGTGTCGGTTTCATATGAGCTCCTGTTAACCGCTTGATCAAGTCGCTGATGTATGTCCATATTGGGGTGACTGCAGTGCGTTGTAGAAAGATGTTCAAATGTTTCCTGTTGTTTCTTGCAAAGTACACATAATGTGGGGCCATCTGGTGTTGGTGTATAGAGTTGCGTGGTGACTGGTAGTATTTTCCAGACTGATCGGTAATTAAAGGTACCAAGATTGTTTGGTAATATTGAAAGATGGAGATTTTCCCATTGTGTGCCTGTGGCTGGTGCGTTCGTAGTCTGTTTTGTGGCGGTTTGATGTTGGTAAAGTGTGAATATTTTGAAATTGGTCAGATCGTCGAATGTTAGTTTGTATTTGCGGCAGTAAGCCAAAGCGCATGAGTAGAATTTACTTGGGTGGCTAGCGTGAGGAAGGTGGTTTCTGGCAGGAATTGTTAACAGGTTCGATAGCTGTAGACCAATGTTGTATACTAGCAGAGTTATGTCGTCCGGTAGAGTTGTTTCTTCTTTTCGGTATTTGCAGTACTCGGCAATGGTTTTTAGGAATAGAAGATCGCAGTAGAGCGCGATATTGGGAATTCTGTAACCTCCTTGGTTTAGTGGTCGTGCCAAAATGTCGATTGGAATCTTAAGCTTTGGATTGCCTGTCATAAAGTTTTCAATGCTGTTTGTGATTTCGTTTCTCAATGTTACTGGTAATGGGTATATCTGCGCCATGTATGTTAGTTTTGACAGTATTTCGGTTTTTAGAAAAATCGCTTTCGCGTTATAAGTCAGAGGGTATGATCCATATTTTTTCATTTCTTCCTTGAGCGTACGTATGTTGGTTCTCCATACCCTTTCAACATTTGTAGAAGTTCCTATCACTACTCCAAGGATGGAAATGTATTGGTTAGTCCATGGTATGTCGGGTAGATCTTTCGTTGCTTCATTGCACGGTCGGCAGTGTAAGCCCTGGCTTTTGTTTTTGTTTAGTCGAAGTCCGGAGGTTTGTTCGAATATGTGTATTTCATGGAACGCCTCTTTTACTGATGCTGCGTGGGTTAGTGTTAGAGTACAATCGTCTGCGTATCTGCATGTTGTAATATTCTGCTTTCCGACGAGTTGGATTCCATGGATTTTTCTGTTTTGTTGTATGGCAATCGCGAGTGGTTCCACTGCTATGAGGAATAATAGCATACTTAGAGGGTCGCCCTGTCGAACGCCACGTTCTATTGTGAAGGGTTTTAAGTGTCCATTGATGAGAACTTGTGATCTTGTATTTGTGTTTATGGATTGGACTATTTGAATAAAGTGTTTTGGGAGTCCTAGCTTGGATAGTTTTTTTGTAGGAAGTGTTGATTGACAGAGTCAAAAGCTTTTTGAAAGTCCAGCACTATCAGGAAGACGTCCATTTTCTTTTTTTCGCGTGCTCGTACAGGTCGCGCGCGAGCGTCGCGGCTTGCTGAATCTTTTTTCCCGGGGCGGCGAATTGGTTTGGTGAGAGACGGCCGCCGAGGGCTGGCGTGATTCTCTTCAAGCATTTTGTGTAGATTTTGAAGTCTACGTTTATTAAGGTAATCGGTCGATAGTTTCGCATGTCTGTTTTTGGTCCTTTCTTGTGGATGAGTTTAATAATACCAAGTTTCATCTTTTCCGGAATTTCGCGAGAAGCGTGGATCTCGTTGATCATTTACTGTGAAGTCTTGTTTGATTATTTGCCAGTAGCGTTGGTAGAACTCGATACTGATTCCGTCTGGTCCTGGGGCTTTGTTTGTGGCCATTGTTTTGACTATTGCGTAGAGTTCCTCTTCGCTGATTGGATTGCTGATAAGAGTCTTTTCTATTTCGCTGCGCTGTTGAAGTGGTTCAAGAAGTGATCTGCTGCCTCGGGGTCGTTCGGTTTTTCTCTGTATGGTTGTTGGTAGAATTCATGTATTGTTTTGAGTATGTCCTTGGTTTCTGATTCTAATTTCCCTTGAGTGTTGCTGATCACTTCAATTTTTGTATTGGTTCTTTTTTTGGCGAACTGCTCGAAAAACTTCTTCGAGCCCAAGGCGAAATTTCCTTTGGCGATTGCTTGCTCTTCGTATACTTTTTCCTTTGTTATGTGTAATTGGTTTTTCAAGAGTTGTTTCTTAATGGAATAAAATTTCGGCAATAGTTCTGGTTTTTGTGGAAGCTTTTCCCATACTTCTCTGAGATCCTTTTCTAAGTCTTTTTCTTCATTCTTTCGTTGGTGTGCTTGGCGTCTGGCATATTTTTGGTTCAAATCTTTGATACGCGATTTTATGTGCATCCACCATTCAGATTTGTGTACAAATAGGATCGGGTGTTATAACATTTTTTATTTGTAGTATAACGATATCATGGTCTGAGAGGCTCTCTGGGGTGGAGTATTGGTTGGCTATAAGGATTTCTTTGGATGTGTATATTCTGTCTAATCTTGCCTGTGATTGTCCTTGTCTTCTTGTATATTCACGCACGTCGCCGTAGAGGGTGCGAAAAGCGTCTGTTAATTGCAATGTGTTGCAGAGAGATATTAGCGTTTTGTTCTTTTCAGTAGGCGCACCTGGCGGATATCTGTCGATATCTGGGCGGTCCAGAGTATTAAAGTCTCCTGCCAATACGTTTGGAAACTTGGAAATAATATGTGGATATAAGCTATCAAAAAAATTGTTTTTATTGGCGATTGCACTGGCTGGAGCATAAATGTTTGTTAAATGAATAGTAGAGAGGCGTGTCGAAACGTCCATAGATATTACTCGTCCACTGAGGTCTTTTTTAACGTCAGATATCTGTAGGTTTGAGTCATTGATAAAGATCGCTACTCCATTTTGCGCGGCTGTCACGTCTGTCGCAGAGTTAAAGATCACTTCGCTTGGAGCCCACTCTCGTGCCCATTGTGCCTCGTTTTCGGGTCGACTGTGTGTTTCTTGCACACAGATGATTTGAACAGGTAATTTTCGAAATAAGTTTAACAAAGCGGCACGCCTCACTGTGTCCGCCATCCCAGCACAGTTGAATGTTGCAATGTTGAAAGTCGCCATCATTGTTTTAAGTTAAGAAATTTACAGTACGTAGAATAGTATGTAGTTAACACATAATACAATTTATAGTAGATACAAGGAAACACGGTTGTACTTCGTCATTTTCTACCGATTGCATCGTTAACTAAGATTTAGATCGTTTATCAACGCTTGGCAATCGCGCTTACACGCTGTGCAGTGAGCTGCACCATGTTCTTTCGATACAAAAACTTTGTTGCAGATGCAACGAATGTGATATCGCTCACAGCCACATTGCAGTCTATTTCCTATTTTATTCGGCTGCAGCAGCGATTCGCCACAAAAGCAAGCGTTCTCTAACGCGTCCTTTACGTCGCGTTTTTTATACAACTTAGTTTCGTCCGAAGAATCAGAAGACAACGGCCGTTTGGGGCTTGTACCTGGTTCTGTAGTAGTTTCTCTGCCATGTTCCACATTTCGTTCCATTCTCGTTTCGGTTTCTTCGGTCAGTGGTTGCGTCGCAGCGATATCTTGGCTTGTCGGCGTGCTTGCTATGATTCGTTGCTCAAGTTCATGGCAGTAATGTTCCAGTTCTGTGTCAGATTCATTCGTTGTATCGTGCGGTGATTGCTTCGAGGTAGAAGCGTTTTCATCCATGTGCTGTTCGTCTTGTTCCGCGTCGTTGTTTATCGAATCGTCAATAAGCGAGGTGTCGTTCAAGGCTTGTAGATTTCCCTCACCATGTTGGTTTATTTGGTCTCTTGAGTTAGGCCGGCTCGGGCGTGGCAATCTAAAACACTGCACATAGACAAAATTTTGAAGGGCCGGGCATCGCGCGGTTTGATAAGCTCATTCCACCGGGCAAACTGTACTGCCTATAACGTTCAATATTTTCAGCATCGCAATGCGAGCGCGGCAATTACACGAGGCTTTACATCAATGCTGCAGGCATGAGAGCGCTGTTGCGGTCGCGCCATTTTGGTGCGGAAAAAGCCACTCGCTATCTAGTGGTCGCCATTTTTTTTGCGGTCAGCGTATTTACGGGCTGCCGCTCACTGAAGCAGGCCGTTTACCGTGGCCAAAACATGGAAAAAAAGGGGGGAAAAAACAAATTTCGACGTCCGGTGCATCGCCAACAACTGCGGGGCGGAAACCGACATTAACATTCATTTCGCTATTTTCAAGAATCTCGGCGGTCTACCGAACTAGTGCCAGATGAATTTCGGAAATTTGGTTAGTGCTGGCATAATGTTCAAATTTGGTTTTGAGGAAAAAACACACAGCCACTCGGGACTTTGTATTCGTGTATTAGAGGTGAGGGAAAGGTGTATTTGTAATGGGGTGTTCAGCTTTCGTGTTTGTTAGGTGGCGAGATAGTTGGTGTCTTGTCGTGATTCTCGCCTTATTGCTAATTGGATATCTTCGAAAGTGCGCACGTGTTTCTTCGATGTCGATTGGCGTTCCATGGATAGTCTTCGGTGGGTAGAGCGGGTTATTGATTGGATTATTTTTGCTGTGGAGAAGGCCGTTTTATTTTGCTCGATGTTGTTCCGGTGTGTCCATATTTTTTGGCGTGCGATGGAAAAGAGGTATATGATGTGTTTTTCGACGTGTTGGAGTTGCTGTGGTATCATAAAGTGGGTTGTTGTTATGTAATTCAGATCGAGAGAAGCTGTGTCGTCCAGATTCGATATAATGGTTTTGATGAAATTCCAGATGGGCTTGATTCGGTTGCATGTGAAGAATATGTGTTTTGGTTGCTCAGGTGATTGTTGACAAAAACGGCATGTTGATCTGGTGTCCAAGTAGGCGGTGTATTGTTTGGTGGAAAGCGGAAGAATTTCGTGTATTGCTCGGTAGTTGAAAGTTTTAAGAGAATTTGTTAAAACATCACTATGTACAGAACGCCACTTTGGGCTGTCGGCAAAGTATGGGCGGGTGTTGGCAATCAGTAAGTGGTATATCTGGCGGAGAGAGAGCTTATAGAGTTGCTCTGCATTTAATTTATATTTTTTGACTAGTGCTAAAACATGTGAGTAATAGACGCTCGGGCGGGCTATGTGTGGCAAGGTGTTTTTGAATGGAAAGTCTAGTAGTTTGGAAAGTTGGTGGCCAATCTGATATTCAACTATGGCGTTCTGCGCTGTGGCTGGTGTGTGGTCTGTTCGGTGTTTGATATAGTCGATGATTGGACGCAGCAAGAAAAGATCGCAAAACAGTGCTGTATCTGGGACATTGTAGCCGCCTTTAAGAAAGGGTTGCACTAGTGTTTGGATGGGAATGGTGATGTTTCGGTGTCCCGCCATAAATTTTTCAATAATTCTGCTTATTTTTTGTCTAATCCTTGCGGGAAGTGGGTAGACATTTGCGTTATATGTAACTAGCGGCAAGATTTTGCTTTTTACGATCAGCGACTTGGCTGTCCAGGTGAGGAAGCGGGTGGAGTGGTGCTTCGCCGAAGCTGTAATGTTGCGCATGCATTTATCCCAGAGTGACGCCACAATTTCGTGATTACCAATTGCGCTGCCAAGTATATGTATGGCGTCTTCTTTCCATTGGATCCGTGGCATGACGTTCACGTCGTACGTTTTTGACGTGCACAGACCATATGTCTTCGAATAGTTTAGCTTTAAACCCGAAGCATCTTCGAGTTGTTGCAGTGTGAAAAAAAAATCTGTTTGACTGATTCTTCCTTGATCACGGTGATCGTTATGTCGTCGGCATAGCAGAGTATCTTAATTTCGAGTCTGCCCGTGGTTCTAATGCCGATGATTTTATTGTTGTGACGTATCGCAGTCATGAAGGGTTCGACTGCTATCAGAAAGAGAAAGAGGCTAAGGGGGTCTCCCTGTCTGACACCCCTTTTTATCGCGAAGGGCTGTGTGCGGTGACCATTAACTAGGATTTCTGATGAAGCGTCAGATTGTAGAGCTGTGACGATATTAATAAATTTCGGCGGGAAGCCGTATCTGCGCAGTACTTGGTAGAGCCACTGGTGATCAACTGAGTCAAAAGCTTTCTCAAAGTCTAGTGACAAGTAAAAGTGCTCAAGCCGTTGATTGCTTGAATGTTGGTACATGTCCCTGAGCATGGTTAATACATGATGGATCTGGCTACCTGGCCGTGCATACTGTTGAACATGGATGACTTTAAAGAGTAACGGCTTGAGTCGATTTGCCAAGAGCTTCGTGTATATTTTCAAGTCTATATTTAGCAGCGAAATTGGGCGATAATTCGTTAGAAGTTCAGTGCTATTTTTCTTATGGATCAGCGTAATGCTGCCGAGTTTCATTGCACTGGGTATGTGTGTCGAGCCATGCACCTCGTTGAAAACGTTCGTGAGGTCATCTGCAATGGTGGTCCAGTTGTTTTTGTAAAGTTCAATAGTGAGACCGTCTGGTCCGGGTGATTTTCCACTTGCTGCTTGTAAGATAGTGTTATGGAGTTCCGTTGCTGTAATTGGTCTTGTCAGTTGGTCATCATTTGGGTCGAGTGATTGATGGATGAGTCTCAGAAAAGGAAGTTGTGCCTCTGGGTGGATTGCTTTCTTCTGATAAAGTGATTGGTAGAACCGCTTTGTTTCCTGTAAGATCTCGTTTTTGTTGATAAGGGTTTTGCCCTCAGGGCTTCGTAGGCGTGAAATTGTCGTTTGTTGACGATGTTGGGAAAACTGCTGGAAAAATTCTTTGGTTCCTTGGTCGTTGTTTTGGAATTGGTCAAGTTTGGATTTTTTGGCTTTTGCGTTTGTCTGTTCCAATTTTGATTTACTCCATTCGGTTTTTACTTGATGGTAGAGGGGCAAAAGCGTTGTATTTTCGTGAACCTGTTGGCATAGCTTTTCAACCGATCTTCTGAGGTTGTTTTCGTGTTTCTTTTCGGTAGATAACCTGGTTTTTGCGTGTTCTATTAAGAGGCTTTTAATTCTTGATTTGATCTGGATCCACCACTCTATTTTTGTCGAAAAAAGAAACGGTTGTAGAGTGCACCATTGGCGCCATTTGTACTGGAAGTGTTGTTGGAAGAGCGGATCAGCGTAGGTAGATGCGTTATTTTTCCATCTGCCTCTGCCACGTTCCGGTATTGCGATGTTGTTTATTCCAAGTACGACTATATCGTGGTCGGATGATATGCCTGGGCTTGTAAATTCGATGGCTGGGGTTATGTTTGTACCCATGCAAAAGCGGTCCAATCTTGACTGGATACTCCCTTGACGGCGTGTAAATAAGCGGGTGTTACCGTATTTTAATCGTAGGCTGTACCTCAACCCAAATGTTGAGCACAGATCTTGCAGTGATTGTGTGGGGTCGGTTCTGCTGGAAGGAGGGTCTCTGTCTAATCTGGAGCTCTCTACCATATTGAAATCGCCCGTAAGAATGGTCGGGCTTGAGGCGTGTACATAAATATAGAGAGAATCAAAGAAACGAGACCTCTCTCGCGTGGTGAAACCGCTTTGCGGTGCGTATACGTTGATTATACGGATTTTTTCTGTGTTGGTACTAAGCTCTGCTGAGAGTATACGGCCGTGCTGATCGCCGTACCAGTTGACTAATTTAAGGCTCGGGTGATTCAGCAAGAAAACTACGCCGTTACTTCGGTCGTTTTTACTGTTGGAATGGAATAGGGCTTGTGTTTTGCCCCATTCTTCCGCGCAACTAAATTCGTCTAGAGTGGTGCTGTGCGTTTCTTGCAAACAATATAATTGGACATCAGCCGAACGTAGGTGATCAAAAACTGTTGTTCGTCTCGTTGCCATACCAAGACCTGCACAGTTAAAAGTAGCGATGCGTAGTGTAGCCATGAGGGTATTTTTTTTGAAAAAGGTGTACGGTCACAACAATACATATCAAACAAATAAAATAAGTATATCAGTAAACATGCCAAGGCATTTTAGTACGTATTTCTAAGTCGTGTCCTTAATACACGTGATTAACACGTTATATGCGAAACAAAAGAACGTTACAGTAAAAGTACGAGTTTACATTGTCATATCTAAATGACGCCTTAGAACCGGTTTGCGGCATTGGTCGCAATTCGCAGGCATGTCGCCATGGGTCGCAACTACGTTCTTGCATCTGCATCTTGTGTAAAACATACCGCATGTGCAACGTTCGGAGGGGCCCGCTGCGCACGGCAGCATAACCGAGTAACCACATTTACATTCTATGGTCTCACCGTGCGAGTCTTGTTTTGGTTTCTTGTCGCATTGTTCATCTGGCGAGTGTTGTCGTTTCATTCGCAGCTCGATATCTTCTTCGTCAGTATTGAAAACAGATTGGTCCGGCATGTCGTCCAATTCAGATGACGACGATGAAAATTCCGAATCATTGGCTTCCGTTTCTCTAATTTCTTGCGCTGGTTCGCCGTCTTCTTTAAGGTGCTGACTTTTTGCTGCAGGTTCGTTCGGTGTAGGTTCGACGCCGTGAAGGTTCTTATCTTTTGATGCCTGCGGGAGCAGTGCGGTACTTTGAACTGGTGTCGATGTGCCGTGGCCTGGCGTTGCATTGTCGTGTTCTTTGTTCGTTTCCATCTGATTGATAATTTCACCTTCAAAAAAGAGCATGGGCGGCGTTCTAACTGCGTCCGGGCGACTCGGTTAGTGGTAGATATGCTGGCTCAAAATAAGCTCTGTGAGAGCTCGGTAATAATTGTCCGTATAAGTAGTGACTTGTCTAACCAATTCCGGTGATGTCGTTGTTGTGTCGTATTGCGGTCATAAATGGTTCGGCCGCGATTAGGAAAAGGAATAAACTTAATGGGTCGCCCTGTCGGACGCCTCTCTCTATTGTAAAGGGTCGGGTGCGGAATCCATCAACTGTCACCTCTGAGAAAGCTCTAGTGTAGAGCGCTGTGATTATGTTCACAAATTTGGGTGCAAACCCGTATCTCATCAGGACCTGGAAAAGTCAGAGGTGATCTATCGAATCGAAAGCTTTCTCAAAATCTAGGGAAAGGTAAAGTGCTCATAGCCTCTGCTGCTAGAGTGTTGATACATGTCTCTCAGCAGCGTGAGAACATGAAAAATTTGACTACCGGGTCGCGCGTATTGTTGCGCGCTTATTACTTTTGAGAGGATGTTTTTCAAGCGGTTGGCCAGTAGCTTTGTGTATAATTTGAGGTCTGTGTTTAGTAAGGAGATGGGGCGGTAGTTCTGCAGTAGTTCCGTGGTATTTTTTTTGTGGGTAAGAATAATGTTGCCGCGTATCATGTCGCTGGGTATGTGTGCAGTTGCTTGGATCTCGTTGAACACGTCCGTCAGATCTTGGGCGATTATGCTCCAGTTAAATTTATAAAACTCTATTGTGATGCCGTCCGGCCCGGGGGATTTTCCGGGTTTTGCCTGCTGGATTGTGGTGCGTATTTCTTCTGCGGTGATTGGGCGTGTAAGTTCGTCATCAAGTGGATCTAGGACTTGGTTGATATGGTGGAAGAAAGCGCTTTGTGCTTCCGGGCGGGTTGGCCGGCGTCGGTAAAGAGATTGAAAAAAACGTTGTGTTTCGGTCAAGATATCTTGTTTGCTGATTAGAGGTTTCCCCTCGGGGCTTTGCAGGCGAGTGATGGATGTTTGTTCGCGGTGTCGTTTGAACTGTAAGAAAAATTCCTTTGTTCCGCGATCGTTATTTTCAAAGTTGTTGAGTCTAGACTTCTTTGCTTTTGCATTTGCTTGTTCTTTTTTGAATTCACACCACCGTGTTTTCAACTGAAAGTACAGCGGAAGTAACGCCGGGTGGTTGTCAACCTCACGGCATAAGGTTTCCACGTCACTTTTTAGTTTGGCTTCTCTGGTTCGTTCGGAAGCTCGTCTGGCTTTTGCGTGATCGATAAGCAGGTGTTTGACTCGAATTTTGGTCTTCAACCATCAGTCTGCTTTTGTTTCAAAGAAATACGGCTGGAGAGTTCGCCACTGATTCCATTTATATTGGAGCCAAGTTTTAAACGTTGGGTCGCTGTATGATGCGACGTTATTCATCCATTGTCCCTTCCCGTGCCTCGGGGTAGTAGTGATATTTACTTCAATCACGACCATATCGTGATCTGATGCCAGGCCCGGCAGTGTCTGTTCGGACAGAGGTGAAATTTTACCACACGCATAGAAGCGGTCAATCCGCGATTGAGATAAGCCTTGACGGCGGGTGAAGAGCCGGGTACTCCTGTGTATGGTTCGAAAGGTGTCTCGTAACCCAAACGTCTCACGTAGCGTTGACGTGTGGTCTTTCCTGTCCGTTGGGGGATCACGGTCCAATGTGGGATTTTCTACACAGTTAAAGTCCCCTGAGAGTATTGTAGGGTGTGGTGAAAAAAGATAGAGGCAGATGGAATCGAAGAAAAGTGATCTCTCTCGCACGGGGCGGCCGCATTGTGGTGCGTAGATGTTAACTATGTGTATAGTGGTTGTTGGCGTGTTGAAATCGGCTGTTATGACGCGGCCATTTTGGTCACCATTCCAATTAATAAAGTCCAGGTTTGGATGATTTAACAAGAATGCAACACCGTTGGTCCGGTCGTTTCTGTGGTTTGAGAAAAAACATGCCCGTTTCTGGCCCCATTCTGCTGCCCATTTGTTTTCATCTCCGGTGATGCTATGTGTCTCTTGGAGGCAATAAATTTGGATGTCTAGCGAGCGTAAATGCTCAAATTGTTCTGCGGCGCGTCGAGCTGGCGAGGCCGGCGCAGTTGAAAGTGGGAATCCTTAAATGAGCCATAATCGTCGGGTGAGAGACTGTGAATAGCATGTTGTCTACGTCAAGCATGAAACACAAGTTGCTAAGCGTCAGAAACAGTACGATTGGGTTGCTGTGACTAGCGCATCTACGTCGTCGGACGGTTTTGAGGAGACAAGTCGTGGTCTATGCATAGGGTACTAGAATAAGCAAAGGGTTGAAAGCCGAAACACATGAATAAGTCAAACGCTGAAAATCGCGTTTCTAAGGCGGCTCTATAACATCAATAGGGAGCAAAACAGAGTATACTGTCTGTCGCGGTAAATACCATCGTTGTAAACAACGTACAAAGATTCGGCGGGGAAGTACCGCGTTCGGTTACACCGTCATATCAAGATTAGGTCGCGGGATTCGCTTATGGCATACTTCACAATGCGCGGGTTTATCTCCATAGGTCGAGATCACGTTGCTGCTCGTGCAACGGGTGTAGTAAATTCCGCACTCACATGGCGAAAAGCAACCTGCTGCTTCAGGCAGGACATTAGGGCAACCGCAAACACAGTCATAGTTCTCACCGGTTGCTTTGGGCTTCTTCTTCGTTTCAATCGCTGTCTCTGGCGAGTGTTGTCGTTTATTTCCCGTATCGTGCATTTCTTCGTCAGTCGAGAATATCGATTCTTCGGGCTTCTCGCCGGCTTCCGACGATGATGACGAGAATTCCGATTCGCAATCGGTGGGGTCTTTTCCGGCCTGCTGTACATCCGCTACTTTAATTACTTGTAGCATCTGTTCCTCGGGGTTTCGAGGCAGGCTGTCACTGGTTTCCTGCAGGTTGTTCGGTTCAGTTTCAAGCGGTGTCGATGCGTTGTTGGCAGGTATTTCCTCTTCTCCGTCGTTGCCAGACGTTGGTATCGTGGTGGCGTCGAAATCTTGGTTTAAGAAAATTGCTGGTGGTGTCCTTACTGCTTCAGGACAGTCGCTTTTCATATGACCGAATTTCCTGCATAGATAACATCTTGCAGGCTGACCATAGTAGTCTGTTTGGATGCTACAGCCACATACGCGTATAGTCTGCGGAATCGGCCTTTCTTGAAGTTGAACAGATCGCATCCTATAGATTCTTCTACCGTCGAAGTAGCCACGACGGTCTTTCAAACGTTTGGTGCATAGCACCTCGCCATTTCGTTTATTTAAGAATGCGATGATTTTGCCATCGGGCAGTCTATGCGGTACACCCGAGAGCTTAACATCTGTAAACTCTGATTCAAAAAGTCTCGCTTCTTTCACATTCGGATGTTTGCCAAGCAGACGTTGTAAAGCTTCTGCACTGCACCGGTCTTTACATGTGAAGTCCACGAGATTGCCACGGCGTTCAATTATCGCCTCGATATTCGACAGCGGATACCTTGTTTTAGTCAATAGTTCATATATGTAGTCGCGAGACGGTTTTACGATTAGTCTCACTTGCACTTCGGTCTCGCGTTTGAATTGTGCGAGTATGTCCCTTTCAACAGTTGATGCTACTACCTTGTTCCAAGCTTTCAAGGGTGCAGCCATTGCTGTAATTTCGTTGCAATCTGCCTGCTAGAGCTCGTTGTTAGGAAACAACAAAGAGAGAGAGAGAGATTAGCACTAAAAAGTGCTGTTGTGTTTCTACGCTGCGGCCGGCGAAACACCTGGCAGAGATTAGCACACCTAATCTTCACTGTAGCTCTTTTTCTGACAACAGATTTAACACGTTCTGCCTGTATCGACTCCGGCAGCATATGGAGCCGATACTTACCTTATGCAAATAGAATCTGGCTGTCGTCATGTTCGATTTTTGTTTATTCGTCCCGCGAATAAAAAAAACTCTTATATAAAAGCACATGATTTAAAGGCACAACAAGCGTTGCTGAGCGGCCAACGCATCAGCATTGTAGCAATAAGCAGAGCATAAGAACATCAAGACAATAGCGCTGTAAGACAGCAACAAGATGACAGATACAACACGGAAGAGGACTCGCGATCTGCAGTACATCGTCGACAACTGTAAGACGGAAACTCAGGAACGCGGTAGCTTAACCAAGGGGATATGTGTTGATGCATGGAGAGGCAGAGAAGCTAAAGCTAGTCTGTTATTATCAGCAGGGGAAATAAATGCCGCTAAAGCTGATTTTTTTTGCAGCATATTTGTTGCGTCGAAATTTCGGCACTGCGTTGCATGGTATGCACTGTGACACGTCCCAGTGTAGCCACAGTGGGCACCATGCTGGAGAGCTATAGTATGTGATATCTTTAATAATAACACGTCCCAGTGTAGCCATAGTGGGCGGCTAACCTGCGGTGGTTATTGCTATCACGTGATCTTGCTTACGGAAGGTTCTTTTAATGCCCTAACGGATCTGGTGGTTGTGGTGTTTCCTTCGTCGGGCGTATAACCTGCCGACTAGATGTCGCTCACGCGACAGGCGGATAGAGTACGCCATTACTACAGTTCCTCGTCATCGAATGTGCGACGGAAAACTTTGAGTACATTGGGAAGAGCATCCCGGGCGCGATCGCACTAGAGTAGTCGTTGGCTAATCCACGGGTGCGCGGTAAACACAGTACAGCATTGTGGAGGAGGAAAACGAAAGACAAAGCACGTAAAGTAAAAGGAAGAAACAACTAACGGACGAGTGAAACAAATTGCGTTCACGATGCACATTCATCGAAAGGTTCGCGCATATAGTTGCACGAGACAGGTCTGTGTATTATGGCAGTAAATCGCGTCACGTGAACGCAGCAGTAATGGCGCATAAACCCGAAATGCGCGGATTATTAATAACGTTGGTGTCAACAGTGTATCCCTTCCGGAGGCGCGCATTCTATAACTTCGATGCACAATTGGACAAATCGTGTTGTGCAGATACAGGGCGATAGAAAACAAAAACGCATGGAGCACCAATGGGACATCAATGTAAACATTTCACGCCAACTGTCGCACGGAGGGAATTACAGTTCTCAGCGATGGTTCGCATTATATGGGCGCAAAGAAGGAAAAACCTCTCGATAAATACATCGCCGGTAGCGTGTGGCGGGGATTTGCGATCAGAATGCACGTTTATTCGGAGATACGCGGATATATTCTCACGCGGTAGATCTATACATACGTAACAACAGTTCGCATTACATGCATGTCGTAACATTAACTCATTAACATGAAATTCAAGGCGTGTAAACAGTGTTGGCAACAACAGTGTGTCACTTTGTTTACACGTAACATTTCTCCACAAGTATGTTGCCGACAGATATACCGTTCACGGATGCTATCACGTAGAATCAAATCGGTGTATTATTGGCAATTAAGTACGTTACGCGAACGCAACGTTACGACTCAAGCAACACATCAATATACGGTAGCAATGTAACCGTCCTCTCTACAGGGCTGCAGGCGTTTTGCGCGCTGCTGTAGTCGCGCCATTTTGTTGCGGCAAAAGCTCTCGTTATCGACATTTTCTGCGATCAGCGAATTAACGGGTTGCCAGCTACGGGGAGATTAACACGGACAAATATTAATCACGAAGTAACAATCATATTCCAATGTCCGGCGCGTCGCCAACAAATGCGGGGCGGATGCCGGCATTAACACTAATTCGATCATATAGGAATTTCGACAATTTATTCAACTGGTATTAGTTGATTTAAAAACTGGCGTCGAGTTCAATTTGGGTTGCGAAAGAGACACATAGCTACCAGAAACTTTGTATTACTGCTCTGGAAGTAAGGGCAGGTAGATTTTGGGGGACGTGATGTGGCTAGTACATTTAGTGTGTGTCGAGAGAGATGGTGTGTTATTGTGATCCACACCTTATTGCCGATTGGATGTCTTCAAAGATGTGAACGTATTTTTTCAGTGACGATTGACGTTCCATAGAAAGTCTGTGGTGGATCGAGCGTGTTATAGATTGGATTATTTTTTCGGTGGAAAAGTCCGTCCTGTTTTTCTCGATGTCGTTCCTGTGGGACCATATTTTTTGACGAGTGATAGAAAAGAGATAAACAATATGTTTTTCGATATGGTGAAATTGTTGTGGTATTATGAAGTGGGTGGTGGTGCAGTAGTTCGTCGAACGTAGCTGTGTCACTTAGTTTCGTCATAATGTGTTTGACGAAGATCCAGACGGGTTGAATTTGGATGCATGTAAAGAATATGTGTTGCAGTTGTTCTGGTAGTTGTTGGCAGAAACGGCATAACGATCTGGGGTCTAGGTAGGCTGTGTACTGTTTAGTAGAGAGCGGGAGCACTTCGTATATTGCTCGGTAGTTAAAGGTCGTGAGTGAGTTCGTTAAGACGTCGCTATGTGCAAGGTGCCATCTTGGGCCGGCGGCGCAGTATGGACGGGTGTTGGAATTCAGCATGCGGTAAATCTGATGGAGCGAGAGTTTGTAGAGCTGCTCTGAGTTTAACTTGTATTTTTTCACTAGTGCTAAAACGTGAGAATAGAGGGTGCTAGGGCGGGTTATATGCGGAATCGAATTTTTCAACGGGAGTTCAAGTAAGTTTGACAATTGATGGCCGATTTGGTATTCCACCATCGCGTTCTGCGCAGTGGCCGGTGTGCTATCCACGCGGTGCTTGAGGTAATCGATGATCGGGCGTAATAGGAAAAGGTCGCAGTACAGTGCGATGTTTGGGACGTTATATCCTCCTTTGAGAAGGGGTTGTGCTAATGTGTCAATTGGAATGGTGTAATCTCTGTGTCCCGCGATAAATCTTTCAATAATTTTGTTTATTTTTTGTTTGATCTTCGGCGGTGGTGGGTAGACATTTGCGTTGTATGTCACAAGTGGCAGGATCTTGGTTTTTATAATCAATGTCTTGGCCGTCCAAGAGAGAAAAAATGTAGAATAGTGTTGTGCCGAGGCTGTGATGTTTCGCACGCATTTATCCCATAGAGACGCAACGCTTTCGTGTTCTCCGATGGTGCTGCCCAATATGTGTATTGCGTCTTTCTTCCATTGTATGCGAGGCATGAAGGTTAAGTCGCACGTTTTTGTTGTGCAGAGGCCATACGTCTTCGAGTAGTTCAATTTCAATCCAGAGGCCTCTTCGAGTTGCCGCAACGTTGTAAAAATGTGTTTTACCGAGGCTTCGCTAGACACGGTCATTGTTATGTCATCGGCGTAGCATAGAGCTTTGACTGCAAAGCGTCCAGGGGTTCTGATTCCAAGGATGTGGTTATTGTGGTGAATAGCGGTCATAAACGGTTCAACCGCGATTAAGAATAGAAAGAGACTGAGGGGGTCTCCTTGTCTGACCCCTCTTTGTATCGTAAATGGTTGTGTGCTATACCCGTTTACTAATATTTCCGACATGGCGTCAGACTGTATAGATGCGACTATGTTAATGAACTTCTGTGGAAAGCCAAATCGGTGTAGCACTTGGTAGAGCCAGGAGTGGTCTACCGAGTCGAAAGCTTTTTCGAAATCTAATGACAAAAAGAAATGTTCAAGGCATTTGTTGCTGGAGTGTTGGAACATGTCTCGCAACATGGTCAAGACGTGGTGGATCTGATTGCCTGGTTGTGCATATTGTTGCGGGTGGATAACTTTGGGTAGAAGCGATTTCATTCGATTTGCCAGGAGTTTCGTATAGATTTTTAAGTCTATGTTTAGTAGGGATATCGGTCGGTAGTTCTTTAAGAGTTCCGTACTGTTTTTCTTGTGTATCAAGGTGATACTACCAAGTTTCATTGCATCGGGTATGTGGGCAGTACTATGTATTTCATTAATAACCGCCGTAAAGTCTTCTGCGATTATGTGCCAATTGCTTTTGTAAAATTCAATCGTAAGTCCATCAGGTCCGGGAGCTTTCCCGTTCGCTGCCTGGAGGATTGTGTCGTGGAGTTCTTTTGTGGTAATTGGTTTTGTAAGGTGGTTATCATGCTGGTCAAGTGTTGGGTAGATAAGGCGTAGGAAGGGCAGTTGCGCCTCTGGATGTACTGTACGTCTCAGATAAAGTGATTGAAAAAAACGCTTTGTTTCGTGCAGGATTTCTTGCTGGTTGATAAGAATTTGGCCCTCAGGGCTTCGAAGTTTCGAGATCGTTGTTTGCTGTCGATGTTGGGAGAATCGCTGGAAGAATTCTTTTGTTCCCTGGTCGCCATTTTGAAATTGATCGAGTTTTGATTTTTTTGCTTTTGCATCTGCTTGTTCCAGTTTTAATTTATTCCATTCTGTTTTGGCTTGGTGGTAAAGAGAGAGAAGTGATGGGTTTTCATGGATCTGTTGGCAAAGATTTTCTACTGTTTTTCTGAGGTGGTTTTCGCGTTTTTTTGTCTCTCTTCAGTTTGATTCTTGCGTGTTGTTGAAGGAGATTTTTTACTTGTGTTTTTGTCTGGATCCACCAATCAGCTTTGGTTGGAAAAAGAAAAGATTGTAAGGTGCGCCATTGACTCCATTTGTGTTTAAAATGGTTTTGAAAAAGTGCGTCGGCGTAGATGGAGGTGTTGTTCTTCCATTTGCCTGAGCCCCGTGTTGGAATTGTGACGTTTTTAATTTGGAGAACCACAAGATCGTGATCAGATGCCAGGCCTGGCAGTGTTTGTTCGGACTGGGGTGTAATTATGTCACTTGCATAGAATCGGTCAATTCTCGATTGAACATTAGCTTGGCGACGGGTAAAGAGTCGTGCATCGCCGTGGGCAGCGCGAAATGTGTCACGCAGTCTGAAAGTCTCACAGAGCTCGCGCAATGCTAAAGTGTTGTCTTTTCGGTTTGATGGAGGGTGGCGATCAAGCATAGGGTTATCAACGCAGTTAAAATCGCCTGTTAAGATCGTCGGGTGTGTTGAATGGATGTAGACGTATAGAGAATTAAAGAATTTGGACCTTTCCCTAGTGGGGTGGCCAGATTGTGGCGCGTAAATGTTGACGATATGGATGGATTCCTCGCGGGTGGAAAAGTCTGCAGTGACAATCCGGCCGTGTTGGTCTCCATGCCAGTTTGTGAAACTCAAGTCTGAATGGTTTAATAAGAACGCAACACCGTTGCTGCGGTCATTCTTCAAGTTGGAATGGAAGAGGGCACGAGATCTTCCCCATTCTAAGGCCCATATATGTTCTTCTCAAGTGGTGCTATGAGTCTCTTGTAAGCAAAGGATTTGGGCATCACTTTTACGTAATTGTTCGAAAATTGCCTTGCGCCGCGTTGTTACCCCAAGGCCGGCGCAGTTAAATGTGGCTATTCGTAGGTGGGCCATGATTACAGAATGTAAAAAAGGAACTACCACATAAGATTCACAACAAAACAATCACCACAAACACAAGAAGTAAATTATTAACAACGTTAACAATCTTGTTTAACTTCGGGCAGTACGTGAGTATTATTTCACTAGGCACGGTTACATAGTTACGTCAAGGTGACGTCGTACTACAGGCTTACGACATTGTTCGCAGTTCGCTGGCATATCGCCCACGGTAGATACCACATTTCCGCATGCGCATTTAGCGTAACACCTTCCACAGGTGCACAAAGTTGAGAAGCCTGCTATGTGAGGCGGCGTAATGGTGTTGCCACAGATGCAATTACGGGTCTCACCAGTTGTAGTCGGCTTCTGTTTTTTGTCCTATGCCTCGTCGGGCGAGTGCTGTCGTTTCTGGCGAGGTTGGGAGTCTTCGTCGTCTGTGAGAAAAACGGGTGCATCGGGCGTATCTCCTGGTTCGGAAGATGTCGATGAAAATTCCGAGACGCTGTCTGCCGGCGTTTTTTCCTCTGGTGCTAATTCGGCTTCCTTTTGGAAGTGTTGTTCTTCCGTCTCAGTTGTCGCTGGTGCGATGTCGTCTTCTTGCAGGCTCGTATCGCCTGTGGGAGCTTCGTGGTGCGCTGCACCGGCGTTGAAGTGATGTTGCTGGGTATGGCGGTATCTTGCTGTTTGTTTATCTCTGGCTGACAAGCAACTTCTTCCTCGTTGAAAACCACGGGCGGCGTTTTGACTGCGACTGGGCATTCGCCTCTCATATGACCATATTGCTTGCATAAAAAGCATCGCATAGGCTGTCCATAATATTCCGTTTTAATGCTGCAATCGCAGACTCTTATTAACTGCGGGATTGGACGTTCTTGTAAATCTGCAGTTCGCATTTTGTAAATTCTTCGACCATCATAGTATCCTTTGCGGTCTTTCAAACGCTTAGTGTTCAGCACTTCGCCGTTCCGTTTACTGAGGAAGGCAATTAATTTTCCGTCTGGCAGGCGGTGCGGCACTCCTATCAGCTTAACATCAATAAACTCAGACTCGAATAGACGAGCTTCCCGGACGTTCGGGTGTTTTTCTAGGAGGCGTTGTAGGTGTTCAGCGCTGCTTCTATCTGTGCATGTGAAGTCCACAGTGTTGCCTCTACGTTCGATGATCGCTTCTATTTTTAGTAGCGGAAATCTCATTTTGGTTAAGAGTTCGTAAATGTACTCTCTCGACGGTTTCGCCACAAGTTTTGCTTGAACTTCCGTATCGCGTACAAAGTCCTCAACATCTCCGCTGTTTGTGGAAGCTGCAACGACAGAGCTATAGCTTTTTCTGGGAACTGACATAATCCTTGAAATTACTTGCAGTCTGCCTTGAAAACAATATCCGTTGACTGAGCAGAAAGGCGAGAGTAGCACTAAAAAGTGCTGTTGTACAGAAGCAAGTAAGCAGCGGTTTCTGTCTGACGCAGGTCGCCTATTTTAGGCTGAATCAGAGTTTTTTAATCACGAATCTTCTAGTAACGATATAGCTGTAACGTATCTGGAACCCACTCGTTCAGTATCGACTCCGGCAGCATATAGAGCCGATACTTACCTTATTCAAATAGTCATGTTCGATTTTTGTTTATTCGTTCCAGCGAATGAAGCACATATGTATAAAAACCACATAGAATCTGGCTGTCGTCATGTTCGATTTTTGTTTATTCGCCAGCGAATAAAAAAACACGTATATAAAAGCACACGGTAAAAGGACACAACACACGTCGCTGAGCGGCCAGCGCCTCAGCAATATGCAAAGCCATGAGGGCATCAATGCAATAACGCTGTAAGACAGTACAGGATGACAACACGGAACAGGGCTCGCGATCTGCAGTGCATCGTCGATTACTGTAAGACGGAAACTCAGAAACGCAGCGGCTTAGTCAAGGGGATAAGTGTTGATACGCGGGGAGGCAGAGAAGCTAGCGCTAGTCTGCTTTACCAGCAGGGAAAGGTATAAACGGCCAAAGCTGTTTTTATTTGCAGCAATTTTTTTGTTGCGCCGAAATTTCGGCACTGCGTTGTATGGTATGCATTGTGACACGTCCCAGTGTAGCCACTGTGGGCGGCTAACCTGCGGTTGTCACTGGCATCATGCTGGGGAGCCATAGTGTGTGATATTATAACAACAAGTCCCACCATAGTGGGCGGCCTACCTGCGGTGGTTGTTTCGATCACGCGGTAGTATCTATTGAAGGCTCTTTTATTGTCCTAAGGGATCTGGCGTTTGTGGTGTGTTGTTCGTTGGTAGATATCGTGCTCGCTAGTGGGGGCTCATGAGGCAGGCAGTTTCACGAAGGTTTTTGTCTGCTTGGTGGTGGAAACATGAGCTGGCCGGCCTTTCCATTTCCCGACCTCTGCAAAGCGAGGCATGTTATCGTATCAGATGCAACGCATGCGTCCCTCAAGAAGTACTCGAGTGTTTAACCGTTTCTCCTAGTGGCATATAACATCGCCTTCAAATTTGTGGCGGAAAAATATCCTACGGCGTTCGCTGTCTTGGAAGAGGGGTATGCGATCTCTGTTTGAAACGACGACAGGAAACAAAAAGCACCATTCACGAGTAACAAAGATCAGATCGGCGAATTAACTGCGCGAATAATACCGGCGGTAATACTAGGTCAAACGCTTCAACCGATCGGGAAGCAGGGGCACACAAAGGACAACACTTTACTACAAATACCTCGCCGGTAATGTGTGGCGGAAATTTGCAATCGCTGTGTGAGTCTATTCTAATAGTCTCGGGTATTCGCATTACATGCATGCGGTAACAATGACTCATAATCACGAAGTAATGGGCGAGGATACCGGGTTGGCGTCGGTAGTGTGTCACTCTGCTTACACGTGACGTTTCCAAACGGTGCAATCGCGTTACGCAAACGCCATGTTACGACACGGGTATTATATCGGCGGATTAAGTACACGAGTAATATATAGGCGGTAATACTGGGTCAAACGCTACAACTGGTCGGGTAAACTTTACAACAAATACATCGCCGGTAATGTTCGGCGGAAATTTGCAATCGCTGTGTGAGTCTATTCTAATAGTCTCGGGTATTCGCATTACATGCATACTATATCAATAACTCATTTCCAAAAGGTGCAGTCGCGTTACACAAACGCAATGTTACATCACAGGTATTGCATCAAGGTTCACTGGTCAAGTGTGTGGCGGACAGGGAATAAGCACAACAAAAAGGTGCACTGAAGTGCACCGACAGGTCGTTTGTATGAACAACAGCGGAATGAAAACAAGGAGGTAACAAAGCGACAGGTTAATACCCGTCGG
>Ga0210059_1003829_pt1 | contig 24208 bp, 15 predicted proteins | sample Ectturendosymbi2_FD_188042 | JGI IMG/M metagenome (GOLD analysis project Ga0210059, IMG submission 188042) | Ecteinascidia turbinata endosymbiont from Florida, USA - Sample 2 (SPAdes) (version 2) | ecosystem: Host-associated > Tunicates > Ascidians > Unclassified | place: Key West, Florida...
GTAAGTTAGTAAAAATATTTGACTAATTAGATAATTAATTAATTCGTTTATTTTAGATCATAACTTTTGAACCAGAAACGCTAGAAAGTCGATCAAAAGCTCAAAAGACTCGGACTCGAGCCTAGTTTCCAATGAAAACTTAAGCGAAACACTTTGGCCTAGTGGTTAGGCCCTAGGCCAGGCAACATGAGCCAAAATGACCCTAAAACTACTTCACTTATGACGTCAGTCACAAATCCGCACCCCCCAACCAACAATTTTTTTGAGTGTAATCTACTAGACTGGCCGATCCGTTTGAGCCCTTGAACAGCTCTCTAGCGCAATCGGCGGATAGGCTAGGGCGTCGGTAAGGCAACCAAAAACTGCTGTTTTTTAGGCCGAAATCGAAGTACGAATATATCATAGACCAGCTCTCAAAGTGTTAAGCTCTGTGAAAGCAAAACTTTTCCGTTGCATTGATCAACAAACCAGGTGAAATATTTTTATTAAGATATTAGAGTGCTGTACAATGATGACAGAAACAATGAATGTTAAAATAAAAGTTGTTTTCCACTGGTATTGTAGCTACCAGAAAAAAATGACTGCTACTACTGTTAAAGTATAACGACAACTGAAAAGAAACACACTAAATTCAACAGTTTTCAGCCACACGAAGTTGCAGATGTTGTTATTTTTAATTTTTTTAGATGAAGGAATGTCAATGAGTCTGGTTCTAGTGATGTTGCGTTTCTGATGGGAAAAATTGCATTTTGTTGGTCTATGTTATCATTTCACAATAAAACATGTTCAGAAAACCAGCTTTTTTACATTAGCCATACATGTTGTGTGATATACTGTATGACAACAGGAAAACTGTGCCACTATAAGAGATGGCATGTTCACTTGTGATGTGCAAAAATTGATTGTCATGGTCACAGAACCACAATTTTGTCTTCACCGCTACATCCACATCACTGCTAGATGCAATTCTTATAGAATTTGAAATAGCAAAAACAAAAAACTAACATCAGTCTTAGACATAAGATAAAGCACTTTTACTGAAATATATACCAGTTGAAAGTACAGACCAAATTTTGCAGAAATGTGTGTGCTTTTTTACCCACAATTACTTGGTAGGGTTAAAAATGTTTAACATGTTTCATGCTACAGCCAAACTTCTGTCAGTAGTAGTATGGGTTCTGTCTGGTATGATTTTGTGTAATTTGTTGTATTCAACTTAGTCCCTTAAGTTTCTCTACCAGAAGACAAACGTGAATAAATCTTTGGGTTTAGTAAATGTGCAATAAGAACTTTCTCTCCTGAACTTTTCATGAAAAATAAATTTAGAAAACTACTTGGTCATTTGCCGTCTCGCTGGTATCCAATTTAGACATTTAAAATTAGGGGTGCTCCATTGTGAGTGATCTCTGTTTGATCCAGCGAGTGGTGTGAGAGTTTTGACATGGATATGATATCATGAGAGGTACGCACCAGATGTGGTGGTCAAAGTAGGAACACTTGTGTTGTGTGAATAGGAATACAAAAAACTGCTGGGTATATTCATTTGCTCAACCCGACGCGATTTTTTATGGCCATTGTACTGCAGAGAACCAATGATTTCATGGAGTTTTAGGTTTGTAAGACATGGCAGTTTGATTACCATTCTAAAAGGTCTGTCATAGCAAGCCCTGTGGCTACATCCCTAGACTGTAATAAAGTATGCATATGCTATATGCTGATTTTGTAGAAAGAGCACATTTTTCCTTTGTTATGCATCTGTTGCTTGTCAAAAATTGAAGATGACGTATTTGCCTCTCACAAAAAAGTTTTTTTTTTCAGAGATAGTTTTCTCACAGGCCAACTTTCATGTGATTTCTATTTTAGGGTTTCACCTGCACCAGAGTAATTAAGGGCTTGCCCATATACTATGTCCATAAAAATGTTGATATGTTCACAAACAAGTGTGTTTCCCAGTGCTTATAAAGCAGAGTTCGTGTCTTCTTCACTTCTACACAAAAAATCTTTGCAGATTAAGACATATGAAGAAGTTCATGGACAAAGCAGAATTTGTTGCCAAAGAAATTTCTAATGCTGAAAACAATCATGCATAAAGCTGCTGCTGTTACTGTCTTCAATTTGAAGTTATCACTAGGGTTAGATCCTAGAAAATATGCATCCTGGAAAATCTAGAAGTGAAACTTGTTTGAAGCTTATTGACTTTGCTGTATGATTTGATTTCTCCTTCCATGAAGGAAAGTGTATGTTGTCTCTAAAGAGCTTGAATTGTGAGAAATCTTAGCTGTATTCTTGAGAAGCAGTCATTGATACATAAATTTTCAGTCTTAGAAACCTTGAAAAAATAACCCCACATGTCTGGGTAATATTCTGCTTGCAGATGTTTATCGTTTTGTTTCTTGTGCAAATACGTTGCAGGCCTTTTTTTCTGAAACAAATCCTGACATTTTCCGGACAGTGACAGATAATTTGGTGGAAGATTGTTTAAACAACTACAAGTTGGGCTACGTTGTTGATGTTGATGCCAGTGGAGTTACCTATGCTGCCACATCCGAAAACGTAAGTTTTGGCCAGTTTGCTTTTCGCTTGCAATCCATCTATGCTTTGTAGAAAAGAGCCCGTATGTGACTAAATTGTGACAGACAGTTTAAATGATTTGCTGTGTTTGTTACGAAGTCATACTAGTTTGAATGGTTTGTTTCCTCTCGACTTGCAACTGAATAAGGAACGTGAGTTTACTTCCAACGTATTGTTAAGAGTGACTTCCGTTTTCAGCATGGCTACGTTTGAAATCCATTTTATCTGTGTTCCTTAGCAATTGCCATATATTGCCGTGATTAGCTACTTCTCAGATTTCTGATTCAAGCTTGTTTAACTTAAAATCATGCTGCGAATTTTGCGCAAATCTTTATGCAGAATCTCCTAATTAACTATTAGGACAGACTCCCTTTGTTGCGTAACTAATAACAATCTTGCAAAAATGAGTTTCATGCAACTTATTTTGTAACATTCTCTCGAATCAGCTTTACAAGCAGCAAAGACCTTAATTAAGGCCGTTAGCAGCACCTGTGGTTGTTCAACTGGAGGCGACTCCCATTTTCCTTTAGTGCTACCGAGTTTTCTGTTGAAGATTAATGTGAAGTGATTATAAGTGTTGTCATAACGTCGAAGGCGACGGGAGATAAAGCAAATGGAAAAACTAAAAAATATCTTTTACGTCGGATGAAAGTCAACAAATTTAGATGCCTCTTTTTAGGCGTTTGTGAAAAGCACTCCACAAGAAGTCGGAGGAAGCATTGTGCTTCAACCAAGGGCGGATCCAGCCAGTAAGTTTAGGGGGCAATTTCAGCAATATTTGTCAGTCAAGTCTCATAACGGGTTCACTACTGTAAGACAGATGAAGTATACTTAACAACAAAACAACGGACGGCAAAATGGCCTTATATCGCGAATGCTCTTTTCCGAATTGTAAAAAATCATGGTGAAATAAGCAACATTTGTATATTGTAGGGGGGGGGGCGATCGCCCTCCCCTGGATCCGCCCCTGGCTTCAACGCCGTCAAAATTTGCTTGCCCTTACTAAAAATTGTGTTAAATTTCTGGCTTGTACGATTCCATTGAAAAATCTAGCCCTTCCTTTTGATATTTGACCCCATCATATCAGCAAACACTGGTGATGGTCCTGGTTCAGGTGTCTTATGTGTGGAGTTCCTGCTGTTTCGTTCTTCGTAGTTTCGTGAATTGTTTTTTCGAACCGCGACGCGACTTCGCTCATGGTTCAGCTGAATGTACGGCTCAATCACCCACAAAACGAATAATGTTCATTACGAGAAAGCACCACAAAAAACTCTATCATCATTAATAATTTTGTTTTATAACGTGCATATTTAAGAAAAATATAAGAAAATAAAGTTTTCCAAAAGTGTTCGCCTCGGCAAGCAGCTAATTTCAGGCTTCGGCTTTCCGTCACCAAAGTCAAATAAAGTCTTCCAGTTGTATAAATGCCCACTGTTAATTTTATGTGAAACTTGGCGAGAATTTTTAACTTTGCATACATGAATGTTATGTAATAGTTATTGGGGTTGGAGCTATGGCACATGCACGATAAATGAATGATACAAACTGACAAATGCCGAGTGCTTGTACAAATTACTTATGGTGTGCAGTCCAAGTAAAAGATTATGTAGTTGTCCAACAATATCGCTTCACTCAAGTTAATGTTGCATAGGAGAAAGTGCATTTGGATGATGAAATTGTTGCGGAAAGCTTTGAGTTAATTCCGTTGCCATCCAGCAGCACAACACAGTCGTTGGGAGGCAAGCTGGGCATTGAACAAGGTGAAGTACCTATGCCTTTGTTTGCTTTGCGTTTCATTTGTTTGGTGAAGCTTGCTGATAAGTATTTGTGCAGTTCTACGCGTTTTGTGACAAACTGCGCTCGGAGTTGGTTTTATGATCTGAATTTCAAATGTGAGTTTATTTTCTGTATGCTGCGTTGCTTTGCAGTGTTGTTGTTCGTATAGTTGATACAGTGTTTGAGATCTGCTTGTTGCATTTTTTTGTGTGTGCTGCTTCTGGTCAAATCAGCAATGTTCAATATTGATATCTTCATGCATTTTTTACTTCTGTCGCAAATCTCTCGTTTGGTGAGGTGTTTTTTTTTCGAGTCAAAAGGTAAATTCGTTTCTAAGATTGTTGGACTTCTCGATTCATGAATTTTGTCCCACAGTCATGCTTCTTTATGTTCTGATGCGCCGTTTATCAATGGATATTGCGTCAAATCCTATCTTTTCTGATATAATAGCATTTGTATCGAAATGTCATTTGTTGTTAGCTGCAGAGCAAGCTGCCGAACTCCGAGATTATAACTTTTTTGTAACGCGAAAAGGTCCATACGTCCCGGAAAATCGAACGTTTGGTCCATTGCGTTCGTTAAACGCGCGTCACGAGTGCCGAGCATTCAGTTTCGAAGAGGCCTTCTGGCTGTCGGTCACCCATCAGTGTTTGTCCTGTACGCGCTGCGTGTTCGCCAACCAATTAAGTACATTGCTCCGTCGTTCAGTTGACGAAATGGCGCGTGCTATTTAGTTATTGAGAGCTGTTTTTTTTCTGAAACATTTCAGTCATTTGTTTCACAGTTGGATTAAAACTCGCCGGAACAGTGTTCATCAGCTTATATTTTCAGACATTCTGACCGAAATGACTTAATTTCTTTCGCTCATTTCAAAAACGTTGTGGTCTATGAACGAAAAAAAACCCAGACTGAAAGTGATTGAATAGATTGTGAATAAGTTTGATTTGAAGCATGAGCAGTTAATGCCATATTGAGATTCCTTTGGCCAATGACTAGTTTTGGACTTCTTTTGACAGAGTGGGCCGTCAAGGCTATGTTCCCTATCTCTGGCATGAGATCAGTCGAACAAATACTGAAGCATTCCGAAGCTGAGCTTGCATGTTGTGGCCGAGGGCAGTTTGGCAACCACGATGGCCAAGACGGGTGTGTGCTACGGTATACTTTGTCTAAAAACGGGCCAATTTTACTGGTTCATTAAAAAAAATTAGCGCAATGCTCGGATTTCTTCAGGAATTGTGTTATAAATTTATGTTTCGTTTCTACTAAAAATATATTTCGTTGAATATATACCATTGTCTTTGGTGAACCTACCCTCTGACATCAATAAATTGTTTTCTAAAAAACGTATGTCCTTAGATAGGGAATTACATCATTGAAGGTACTTTATATTGTTTGGTATTGGGATGGAGTTTGTGTCATTCTTATGGTGTTATACCAGAATTAAGATCGACATTTTCGGCCCAACCCGAAATGGGCGGAATAAACAAAAATCAAGCCGGAATGGATTTTTTTTGTCATATAAGCTGTGATTTTCTTCCGAATACACTGAAACACTCAAAAGTCAAAAGCTTAAGCTACAAGGTTTCAGCATATGCAATTTTAACTTTCAAGTGTAAGATCTACAACGCACTGTAATTTGGTTTCTGTTCTGTGAACAATTGTTTTGATCACGAAGTTTCACCAGTTCGTTAAATTAATCTTGCTACGTTCCAAAATCATGGTCGGTCAGTCATTATGTTACGTTACCAAGAGTGATATGATAATAAGAAAAGCTTATAATTAGTCAAGTATGAACATTTTTAATGTCTACGCCACGGTAATTAACTCGTTCCCGCCGTGATCGGGAATAGATCTTGTTTTTTGCCTGGAACGGATTTGCGGTACATCTCCATTCTTTCATCACAAGTGAATTAAAAACTGGCTGCTTCGTCTAATTCTAAATCAACTCCATGAAGGTATTTTTTCGTTACTAATTGTTTCCGGCGTTGCCGAATATCTCGTGCTGGGTCTGAGCGCTCGGTGTTTTCGATTGCAGTCATTGGCCGAGAAAAAAAGACCTGCCGCTGCATCCGAACGTGCTCCGTTTCGAAAAAGTTTTCTTCGACACTCTGGCGCCCGACTACGATCCATCTTGGTTGTCAACGAATCCCAGCGACGTCCCAGTGCTGTTCGCTGTGTCAAAACGGTAGTTCTGCCGCAAGTTGTGTTCGCCTTCGCAGCTTTGATTTTTCTCGTAGTCTCATCAGTGGAAAGATTTTGAAAACTTCCTTTTGTTGTAGGAATGCCAGTTTCCTTCTTTGTAGGTATTTGGCTTTGCTGCTAATCTTACGTTTGGATCGGTGCTGATGACGTTTGCGCAGTTTAACACAGCGAAGCGTCGACGTCGTGCCTTGCTCGGTCTCCCGACCCACCTGGATCGCCGAACAATTATTAAATCGGCGAAGTGACGCGACGGTCGTCGATTCATTCCACGCAGTGTTTCGCCGGGCGCGCGTCTGGGGGGGGGGCTGCTGCACCAGTTGAAAGTGGTTTTGTGTGCAGCGCGTCTTTTTGGCACCACAAGAATAAGGATTTTTCTAAGAGTTTACGAGGAGACAATACGTCGAAAAAATAAGTTTTTAGATTACAAAAGTTGAAATTGAGACGTTTGCAGTTAAATGCTCTAAAAACCTCTCGCTGCAACCAATCCGGAGGAGTTATATGAATTTCTTCCGCTCGTGTTTGAAACTTCAAAAACGGGTTAAGGCCAATTTCACGCTGGTTGGTACGAAAATTGCATAAAGCGTTACCAGCCGAACTTGTACAATGGTAACCCGAGTTTGCATTATTTTGGCTTCTCCATTTCAACTGCAAGTTTGTTAAACAACGAACGATTGATCGCCCGCATGTTCTTACTCGGTCAGGTACGAAACAACATTGCGCTCCTACTTAGCGCGACGCAAGCCGGACGCGACGACCGCCTCTGTGCTGATCTTGCAGCTGCTGGAAGCGGCGGCTCATCTGGAGAAGCACTGTTTTGTTCACAGGAATATTACCAGCAAAAATGTTATGGTCGACTGCGATGCAGGTTTGTTAGAAGAGAAATGAAAACGAAAAACTTCCACTTTACAGGAAAAAAGTACAGCGTCGAGTGTACTAATGTTTTGGTTTTCAAAGTGGGTTGCTTAATTGAAAGTTCAATGTTTGAACAAATTTTCGTTTTTACGCTTTTTCAATAAAAACAAGAAAAACGTTTCTATCGCGTTAAAGATACTATTAGATGAAACTAACGTTACGATGTTTATGGACGCTTCGTTCGAATCGGCTTTGGGAAGATGAGCTGTGGTTATTTGCAAACAGACGGGCGACCTCGAGTGGTTCTTGCCGGCTTCGGCAGCTGCTTCGGTGGGAATCGTAAAGATCTCTTTGTTCCGTTTGAACACGAAAGGCTGGACACCAGAGTTGGTGACCCCTCGAGCCAAGCTCCTGAGGTGACGCTCTTTGTCCTTTTGCGGCGTGCATGAGTGTTAGTGTAGATTTGTTGTTGGGTTCTCAGCAACGCTAATAAATGACCTGCGACTGAAAGGTCATGCCGTATCATGGGTGAGACATTCATTTGGACCTGGAAGTCAGCAACTCGTTGCACATGTGAATTAGAAAGGATTGCTGACAAAAATTTTAAATACTGCACTATCGTGCGTCCTGATTTACAGCCTTTGGCACCGGAACAGTTGGTATCTGATACAACAGCGCAACATCAAATATCTGTCAAAAGCCTTGTTGAAACCGTAACAATTAAGTTTACTAGACTAGCAAGCTAACACTTGCCAGGCAACGAAAGGAACTGTAATTCTGCAGCGCAAGTAACATCGGACAGTGTCTCTCAAGACTGGGCTGTTTATCAGCGATCCAGGCAGTGCAGCCGTAGCAACACCAAATGCAGTGACAATTAACCATGGCCTTGAAGTTGACTTCCCATTAACATTTCTGCTGCATCACTGACTTCATTCAATTTCTTTTTTTCCACGACAACAACGTCTTGCGCAGGTAGAAGTCTCAGGATCTAGTTTCACTTTTTTGTTCAACCTTTTCGCGGCATTCCTTCGCGCAGATTTGCCGCAGCGCACCAGGACGACGGAGGTTTGTGGATTATCGGAAGTCAGACGCGTGGATGGCTGGCGCACTCGCTTATGAGATCCTGACAGGAAAGCATCCCTTTGAAGGTATTGTGACGTCGACACCGTTACGCAAGAGTAGACTCGAACTCAACACGCTGTGCTATTTCACAAACGAACCAAACCCACTTTGCCAGTTTCCATTGAGAATCATCGCAGTTATGCTCGACAGTGTGCTGCCCATCCCGGAGCAGCGGGAGGGTGGGAGGGAAGCAAAATATAATAGTTCTGTTTTTCTTAACTGAACAGAAACTCAAAAAATTGGCGGAGACTTTCCGTATAATAAGGTGTGTAGAAATGCGAGGAAAACTTGCGAAATAATGAAGCTGAGGCGCTGGCACTGACCCAAGCATACGACGAAGTGAAATCTACGTCGGATGTCCAACGTGGTCTTCTTCAACCAGGCATATACTGTATATGCTTTATTTCTTCACCTGGTCCTGCCGACAGTTTTTTCTGTACTCGGAAAACTTCATGTTTGCCTTTTCCGCGACTTTGTGGTTGCAAGCGCAGAAGCAATCAATGGTTTCGGTTTTAATATCTAAATACTTTTGTGATTTTTTTTATAAAATCATCCTTTTCTCATCGTGTTAGAGGCGGTTGGTTTAGAAATTTTGTAACGCGTTATTTAAAAAAAGGAGGCTTTTGTCTTTTAAAAAGCTGCACCTTTTTATTTCAGGTGATGCTTGTGACGAGGTTTTAGACTCGAGAACTTACAAAGAAGAGGACCTGCCTCACCTAGACGATATGGAAATTTCTCATGTGTTGAAAGTGATCGTACAACTGCTCTTGACAGTTGATCCGGCAAAGGTAGAAAAAGAACGGTTTAAACATCCCCAAACATTAACAAAAGTTCTTGCTGCCATGCGTGAAGTTGAGTCTGTGAGTCTGCTTTTATTTTAGTTGTCAATTCCGTGCTCCTGCTCAAGAATAATAAGATAAGTGCTTCATGCGCTCTGCAATCACGTTTGCCTCGTCCATGTCTCCAAATTCGGGCCTTATCGAGGAAATCGTTTGTTTCCGCAGAGGTTGACAGCGCGCGAAGCCGCAGACATTTTGCACCTGGAGTTGTTCGCCCTCCCCCCGACAGGAGACCAGGACGAGGCCGCGCTCATCAGCAACCTGAGGGTGTGGCTGGTGTCTCACTGCGCGGAAGCGATGATTCGGAAGACACCCGGGAGCGCACTGTACGACCTGTGCGTCTGTTTCTTCCACCAGGTCGACTCGATTCGCTTGTCGAGAGCGTTCACAATCTGGATGATGTTGAAAGCTTAAGATCTTTCTTGCTGATGCAACATTTCTGCTTTTCACCAATTCATTCACCAACCCAAGTTACCTCGTGTGCTCGATGGCGTTTCAATTTAAAAAAAATTTGCTTCTGTCCAATGTTAAAATTTTCTGAGTGTTCTACGCGCTGTTCAATTAATTTTTACTTTAAATTCCACCACCTGGTCTCCCAGTTCCTTCTGCGGATTTATTTGTGAGCACCGTAGTTCGCTTTTACCGGACAGTTTGCATGGCATGGTCATCAAATTCTACAAAGACATTACGTGGTATGTACATTCAACGTAAGATAAAATTATTTTGCTTCTATTTCTCTTCCTTCACATCTCACCCTCTGCGCTTGGCTTCGCTCAACTAAGGTGTGGCGTAATTTTTCTGTGTTATTAAAAGTTGTTCGGTGGCTGTGCGTGGTTCTTGGGTGATGACTCCCCTCAAGTTGGTCCCGGTGTCAAGCGGAATTACTGACTTCATGCCATGTGCGCATGTGCTGAATGATATTGTACATATCAAATACGCTGAGAAAACTGATTAACAGGACTTAGGGTTTGGTGTTCAGGTTAGTGTGTCGGGTTAGGGTTTGGGTAGAAAAAGAAAAATAATTTAGGTCTAATACTAGGTCCAATATTTTTCAGTGGTTATAGCTATTCCCGTACTATAGCTTGTGGGTATCTGACATCTAACCAAAAACTTTAATCAAAAAATTGCCGAGCTTAATCCTTTTCTCTGACAAGCAAAAAAAACTGACAAACAATAATAGATCAGAACATGGGCGCAATTTTGTTGTAAAATGTGAGGTGGACAGCTTGGTGTGAAACTAATATATTACGAAACCCAAAGAGAAAAATGTGGGGAGACGTAGCATATAATATATCCCCAATGTCTGAAAAAGTGGGGGGAGGCGTCCCCCACCTAATGGCGCCCATGGGTCAGAAATTCCGCTTGACACCGGTGGCATATTTACAAAATGTAACCATTTTCACGCAATAAGAGGTTTTCAGCTAAACCTAAAGTTTGGAAAGAAAAAGTGGTCCCATGAATTAAACGAAACGTGCAACCAGTCCACTACTGACAAAACGAAGGTGAACCGTAAACCTTTGGCACAGCAGACCTTAAACAGTTCCGGTAGGCTGGAAGGTCAGTTATGATTTTTGACAAACTGAGCATTTTATTTGAACCGCGCCATGCGAGTCGTATCCGCAGCCACTGTTATTGCGTGAGCAAGGTTACATTTTGTAAATATGCAGCCCGGTGTTACACTCTGCCCCTGGTGCTGAGAAAAATAGGCATCGTAGTTTAAAGTGTTCAGGAACAACAACAGAACAGTTTTACTTAAGGCACTCTGATGATGGGCGATTCTTATTTACGCACAGTGTATGCAGTAGAATTTCCTCCTCATGTGGCAATGAAAAGAAGTGGACGGATAAACTACTTCCACACTTGTTTAACTAGAAACCATGGAATTAAGAATGTCAACTCGTTTACAATAAAACTCGCAAAACACAACGTTGCTTCCAGTTCTCTCCATTCTACCGTAGTTGAAGAATTGTGATGTTTGGCTTTCTGTAAACGAATAATATTGGATTGCTGCAAGCGTCAGCTAAACTGTGCCTTTTTTACTACTTTCAGCGGATACACTCAAGATGGCAATGGTGTGGTGCAGCAATTTATTTTGCAAAAAATGGCGGTATTCGAAAACGCACACCATGCGCCACACAGTGGTGACAGGATTCGTACCGCAATACAGCCCAGGACGTCGGCGACGTCCATCTTATAAGGCCAGAGCTCTGTACAAACATTTTGTACGTTGCTAAATCACGCATGTGATTTGGCATTCATAGGTAATTGAAGGCAAAATCAAACAAGCAAATAGAGCAGCGCACGAAAACAGAACACGATTGAAGAAGTAAAACTGCGTCATTTAGTCTGCATTCCGTTGCTACATTTTTCCACGTTTTTTAAGGACAGAATTCATAAATCAAGACCAAACATAACGCAATTAGTTCAAGTGTGTAGTTCACAAGTGTTGTACTTCGTATTTGGTACAAGGTTTCCAACTCATTTCCACCCAAAAACTGTAGAGCATCACGTTGAAACGTGCAACCAGTCCACTACTAACATGATATCACAATTCCGTAAATTTGATGACATGATACATGAGAAGGCAGACTTGTATCTCTGGTTATAGTCTAGGCTCAAGATTTAAACACGATACACAATCCCGACGGATGTGAGACACCACTGAACCATACTTCACAGATTAAACGCAGTAATCTTCAGTCCCGAAACTGAACCGAAAGTTGCGAAGAAGTTCAAACCGAAATTACCAAATTCATCAGAAAACTAAAATCCGGAAGGATTCAAATCCATGTTCATCTCTTGGGTACGGCAGGCCAATTGGCCATGTGTTGCTGAAATTAGCAAAACTGCTTGATATAATGAGCAAGCAAAGGCAAGATATAACATCTTATCAACAAACGAAAAAACGTGACAACAGAACATCACACAAAAACTTATAACGCTGCACAATAATGACAAACCCGAATGAAACAAACAGGTCAGCGACAAGTAAACAATACCACGGGAGAACACTCAAACCAAGCCGGTGCAATTTCGACCAGGTCTGTGGAGCCGGAACCCCAGCCATTTTGCATGAGTGGAGCCGGAGCCAAAAAGTTTTAGATGGTGGAGACGAAGTCGGAGCCTGAGATTTGGGAAGCGGTTCCACAGCCCTAGTTTGTGGGGCAAGGAAGATAACTTATTATGTGGCGATCGTGGGTTGCCGTATGTGTACATAATTTTCCGCGTTTGTGTGTAAATCAAGGCTTCTCAAACTTTTTTGCACACCTCCAACTATCCAACAAACATATCATTTCGCGACACCTCATCTACACTGGTGCAATAACAGCTTAGAAACAGTGCAAAGAAGACAATGTTTTTTTGTTTTCCATGAACCAAATCATTTTGCAGCCAGAGCCAAAAATGTTTGAACGTTGGAGCCGGAGTCAAAAACTCTAGAGCCGGAGCCGAAGTCTGACATTTGAGTTCCGGCTCCACAGCCCTGTTTACAGCTTGGGGGAATAAATTTACTTTGGTTTACATACACATACTGCACAGCTGCAGAATGACAATTTTGACAACATTCCAATTTTAATAACCCACCTTGCTTTACGCTATTGTATTTCACGGTACAAAAATGCATTTGCTAAGAGAAACTTCTGTTTCGTGCTTTAGCATCAGCAAAGACCTTCAGAATTTTGTCCAAGCCTCCGCTAATTTCGGATTCAGTGGATATAATCCCCAAAATATTTAGGCGCTCTTGTTGGATTGATGATCTCAAATACATTTTAATTAGTTTTAGTTTTAAAAACGTTTTTCTGCGGATACGGTCACTGGGATGGTCCAGAAAACCCTGAGGGTAATCAACAAATTAGGGAAAGAGGTTGTCTCATCATATCTCTACGAGGGAAAATGAATAAAGCTGTTAAAAGACCGACTAGGCAGCACACACTTGCAATTACGAGCTAAACTTTACCTTCAGAAGACAAGTGGCAGTCATGGGCGTCCGCAGTAACTGATGACACTGCTTGGAAAAGACGCTCCTGACCGCGGATGCAAACATGACGTGAACTTCCATGTCGGCGAACAATTATAGATAAAATTATATAGAAAAATTATTCCATGTCGGCGAGCAATTATAGATAAAAATTATACAATTATAGATTTTTTTCAATTATAGATAAAAAGATGCTTGTTTGGACCCATTGCAATTGCTTCTAGGTTCCTAGTTACGTTTGATGCCTCAATTCATTACACACGCAATTTATTTTAGATGTCAGCAAAAAATGGATGGCATCACTATTTTATTTGAAAAAGTTTGAGAAGCCCTGGTTTACATTATAACACGTTACCCCAGACATCCATTTTGTTCCCGCCGCACAACAACTCACCAGTTTATCTGACGACAACAGAAGTGGACGGATCGCCGGTGGAAAGCGGACTTTCATCCCCGACACTGGCACTCACCCTCCTGGAATGACCCTTCCGACAACAGCGTGGGTTCGCCCCGGCACCGGTGTCGGACGTTTCCACTCCTGCTTGCACAAACCAGGCATGGCCCCTTCTGGGGCCTGTGAGTGTGGCGCAGAACAGACCGTTGACCATGTTGTCCTGCAATGTCCAATCCGCCGACCTCCTCATGGACTGCGTGGCCTGACGGTTCTGGACGATGAGACAATCGAATGGCTGCTCAACACCTGCCCACGAGATGTTGTGCGGCCAAGCAGTGGCCTGAAAGAACTGCCCATACAATGAAGAAGAATAACATGTTACTGGTCTTGGCGCAAAGTTGTAAGAGGTTTGCGTCCGCAGAGTTCATCGTGAATTTTCTGCGCCCCCAAAGGCTGGATCTTGACGGATACAAAGCAGTCGGTCGGGGAGCAGGGTTTCGAACCGAAAAAAAGGCTGATTTCAGGCTTGTTGCGTCGAGACGGAATCGAACCAGGATCTTGATTTGCCAGTTCTTTAACGAAATCGTCATATGAGAACAAATTGACCGCCTGGTATTTTTCCAAAGCCGCGGGCGAATCATTCTCGCTCGACGCAGCTTTGGAATAAAGTATCTCACTTCGGCACCATCGCGTTAAGCACAGCACCCGGTTTTTCTCAATTTTCAAAACGAAACCCTGGTCCATTCGAGCCAAGGCCCTCTTGACTTGGTTGCTGTGTCCGCGGTAAGTGGGCAGTTTCGAAGCGAGGACATTTCTGTTTGGAGGTCTGCACCCTGGCAATCCGGGGTCGTGGAAGAAGCAACAGCCCCGTTGCAAGTTGATTGTTCGACGGGAAACTTGTCTTCTTCCGTAAAAAATTTTGATGCCGACTTGAAAAAGCGAAACACCTTCAAACGTTAAAAGGATCAACTTAAAACATGATCGCAAAATCACACAAGACGTCCTTTGCACGAGACACTAAAAACGAAGTGTGAAGGTATAACATGGAATCGATAGAATATGAGGTTCTGGAGTTCAAAGGATACTTTCACATGCGACGGCTTGTTCAATCATATCAATAAACGAAACACGAAAAATTCGCCAGAAACAAAACTGTCGCTTTTCCTTTAACTTGAAAATAATTTTGGTTTTCGTGCGCGGCTGTGGTAATGGCTTCTTGCAATAGACTCTGCTAGTGGTGCCTCACGAATTTGCATCCGTAGTTGCTTCTGAGTAGATCAGCTCCTGATCGACCTGCTCGCTTACAGTATTTCACTTGAAGCACTGTAGTACATGGAGACTGGACTTTGAAAAACATTGTAACTAATCAAAACAACCAAATTTCAACTTTACAAAATTCGCACCACTTTGCTGTTTTACAGCTCAGTTTACCAGTGAATCGACTCTCGTGGGAATTTTAAAATTTGGATTTCGCATTTTGATTCATCATTATTTCATATACAGCGTTGCAAAGTCATCCAATGATTAAGTAACGTCCGGCTACGCGTTTCTTATATTTGACAGAGCCTTAAAGATTTTTGACCGGAGAAAGTTTCTTTTCCGATTAAAGCACGGCTACTCGAAAATAGGTTACAATTGTCGCTCGTGTGTTTGCAAACCATTCCTCTGTAGTTTAATCCAAAACAAAATATTGCAACCGACGTTTAGTCTTTGTCACAGGTCCCATTCAGTTTTTTTGCCGTGGTCCGGCACTGCTGACAAACAACTAGCATATTTCTATCATTTCTTTCAAAGAGTGTACGTGTTACAGTAACACACGCGATGTCTAACAGGAGGGTTACGACCTTTGTGACACTGTACGGTCGGAATGAGCAATATAGAAGTACCTAATCGTCACAATAACAAGCATGTGTGCATGCAAAGATGCAGCGTTTGTTTTCGATAACAACGGCAGTTTAAAAATTCGGAGTGTTACTCCACCAAAAATAACAAACCAATTGAGAAACAATGCAGTTAATTCAAAACAATGGCTATTTAATGTATAGGAAAACATATTGGTTCGTACTGGATACGCGCGGACAAGTAGATGCCAATCGCACTTGTAAGACACTTTAACATGTTTTCCTGATCAAACAAACGAAACATCCAGAAGATATCATAACTAGAGGGTTTGTCGGCACAGTGTGAGTTTGCAGAAGCTTGCAACTTACACGGTATTTTCAGTTCCTCCAGCAGCACATCAACCGAAGACGGAACAGGTTTCACTAAAGAACTGCGCTTGTGTCGTGCGTTGTGGAAGCTTTCAAGTACGACAAGACCTTCAAAATTCAAGATAAAAATTGTATCATCACTGTACAGGGTAGGCATTGAGGAAAGGGAAAGATAACATAAAAAAAACGACAAATGATCTTCATTTGCAAAACTACTACCAAGCTCCAGATGGCAGTTGATGTATTATTTTCCTCGCAGTAGCTGTAGCCGGTGCATCCTTACATAAAATGTATACAAACTTCGGATATTTGTCAGCGTTCAACCGCATGTAGCTCAGTTAAAAGAGCGAGACGGTGATTTAAACCGAGTAGCACAAAGCACTAGAACTTCAACAAGTGACAACTTTTTCGATTCGTTCGGCTGGTTTTTATTGTGGCTCTGCCGCTCACACAACGTGCTTAGGGCGCTTCAATATCCACAAGACAACTTCACACAACTCTTCGTTTTCATAACCTAGAATAAGAGTTGGTGTACAGCCCATCCATACAGCTTGTTGAGCTTGATTAACAAAATATTAGTTGCGGGATAGAATGTGTCGGCCGAAACTAGCTGTATTGAGAAGAACCGGCAAAGTGAGAAGAGCTGAGCACAGCCAGATTGAACTCCAGTAAAATAAAATCTAAATATCGGAGAGCGATGGAAACCTCATACCAAAAGTTGTAGAACACTAGCAGCTCGTGTCAAACGTACCTGAATCTGCACTGGATGGGATGTCAGCATCAGAATCAACTGAGTCGCAGGTATCGAGTTGTTTCTGCAATGTGCATGTGTTTCAGAATGGAATTAAATACAGTATGTCATTTATCAGTGTATCTAGCAATGCAGGCAGCTCTGTTTACATTAAAAAATAACCCTGGTCAAAAAATTAAGTGTGCTTTCGACCCACAGTGCAACAGTAAACAAATAAAACTGTTTTGATTCAGGCCCAACATGGTGCCGTTTGGAACTGAGTAGAAGGGATCCAGTCCTAAACGAGTTTGAAATTTTAATTCTGCGGAAAGAGTAGCAGGGACTTGTTCGCGGTAGCGACGGATGACGAAATAGGTGGAGCAAAAAAAACGTAAATCCAGCGAGGTTTGGCGAAATTGTACCTACATGTTGTGGCAGCCTGGAGATGGCGCCACCGGTAAACAAAGTGGTCACCGGTAGTTAGCGCCCATAGATAACACATCACTGTGATAGTCACCACAAGCGAATGATCGACGTTCCCTCATCCCGATACTGTATAAGAATAGTGCAAACTAGTATCAGTAGAGTGAACTCAGTGAGTGATCTCTGCTCTTGCTGGTCGCTTTCCTGTTAGTTCAATGCCCGGAAATAACATATTTCTCTTGTGCTTGCATCAGTAGTTCAAGACGATGCAGATAGCTGTAACACTTCAACTATTTGATTATATTCATAATATGACAGCGAAGGTGCACCAGTTAAATAGAATGCATTTCAAAACTTAGCTCACGTTTTGTTTGTTCTCCTTCAGATGATTTTTCAGCTGCTTGTCAACTGCAAACAAAATTCTATAGTCAGATTTGATATTACCAAGACTTCGTGATCACGTGAGACGTAGCACTAACAACCTGATATACTGGAGGGACGGGAAGGCGGGCGGTCGTCCCAGCATCTTTCCATCAAGTGTTTCAGAATATTAAAGGTGGAAATATCTTCTTTGCAATCCAGCTTCTGTTCAGCATTGTCAATCAGCGTCATAGGCGGTTTTATTTTCGCCAACACAAGTTGAGGTACAAGGTGCGGGAAGGTGCAGTCGGAGTATGGTACTTTTCGGCTGATCATCTCGTACAAAAGTGATCCAAAGCTTCATGCACAAAATCGAGTGTGATTGGACTGGAAATCGATCAACATCACTCGACGCACTGTATCAACGCATTGGATCCTGAACTGGTTAATCAACCAATCACAAAAAGATAGTCACATCGACATGAAGTTCATAAATACAATTACGATAACAATAAAAAATAAGAGAAAAACGGTGGAACGTGCTCTGAGTCTTTTTTTCTGCTGCTCTCGGTAGACAACAGCGGAAGTCCCGAGAAGCGCTCACTACTGCCACATTTTTTTTAATCAAAGTAAACTATAAACGGTTTTAAGGAAGCTTGTTAAGCATCGGCTTAAGTTGCTTAACAACTTGCTTAAATGCGCAAAAGTTAAGATTGATGATCACCTGAAACGTACAAAAGTCAAGCCAGTTAACTTGCATCTCTCTGACTTAACGAGAAACTCTTTTGCTACCATACGTTCCAGAAATATAGCAATTTTTTTACAAGCAAGTCAGAAGGGGAAGCGGCTGACGTTTTTGCAACAATCTTAAACATTCGCTGCCGGGTGGATTTAGCCCTAAATCCCGTATTTTCGCGCCACTTTGCAACTCCATAACTCGCCAGTCGATGGTGCTAGAGAGCTGTTCAAACCCTGAAAAGGCTCAGCAAGTCTTCTAGTTTGCAATGAAAAGATTTTCAGTTCTAGGTTTCGTTTTTTTTGTGGGCGAAGTCATAAGTGAGGTAGGTTTAGGCCTTTTTGGTCGAGGTTATCAGATCCTGGGCCCCAACGACAAGAGGGAAGCGTTTCGCTCAAGTTTTTAGTGGAAACTAGGCTAAAATCCTAGTCTTTTAAGCCTTTGATTGACTTTCTAGGGTTTCTGGGTCAAAGGTTATGGACAAAAAACTAAATTTCGGTAAAAATTACCCAAAAAAATTGTTTTACCCAAAAGTTGGTTATTTTATCCTAGCGTTTGAACCAGAAACCCTGGAACGCCAATCAAAGGCTCAAAAGACTCGTGTTTTAGCCTAGTTTCCACTAAAAACTCGAGCGAAATACTTTCGTTTTGCGGTTTGGGCCCAGGGCCCGATAACCTTGATCAAAATGACCTAAATCTACTCCACTTATGACATCACTCGCAAAAAAAACGAACCCAAACCTTACATTTTTTTCATTGCAACTAGAAGACTTGCTAAGTCTTTCGAGGGTTTGAACAGCTCTCTAGCACAATCGACTGGCGAGTTATGGAGTTGCAAAGTGGTGCGAAAACAGCGGCTCAATGCTTGATTTCAGAGTACGATATATTCGTACACCGGCAGCGAATCAGGAAGTTTTTAAAACCAGAAGTAAGCTCCCACGAAAGAATGCAACTCTTCTGTAGAAAATAAAGATGTTGACGAACTACAGTATCTTCTTTATGTAGGGCATTGCCTTTCACGCAATTCGTCTTTTCCGTGCACATTTCCAAGCGCACGCTTAACACCTTGCTTCAAAATCACAAGGGTGAAAAATGCAAACACTCCAGTACAACATCAAGTTAATTATAATAAATCCTGCAACATAGTCTACTTACATGTCGAAGTTAATTTTCATGGTTTACATCATTGAAAGCAAGTTTTTAGCGAAAAAAGGTACATTCTGGAAGAAAGGAAAAACTACTTACCAAACAAATTTCAATTACGCTTGTTTACCTGTACATGTCCATGGACGGTTTTGCTTTTTGTGTCGAGTCCTCCAAAACTTCTGGAGCAACATATTGGTAGGTAATTTGAGTATTCTTGCAGACACTCGATGCTGTTGATGCTCCAGTAGCGATGCTTAGCTTAGTGGAACCAAAATCAGCCAATTTCGCGTGCAGGCCATGCGTCAACAAAATGTTTTCTGGCTTTAAATCGCCATGACAAAATGTCTTTTCTTTATCAGAGAAGTGCAGATAAGCGAGACCGGAAGAGATCTCTGCAGCAAGCCGACAGCGAATAAACCACGGTATGTCAGATGTATTCCTTTCAGACAAGAAGTCGTGCAAATTGCCGCCATCAAGGTACTCCATCACGATTCCCACACGCCCAGGCCACTCAGTGATGCCCAAAATGCGAACAACATGTGGGTGAGTAAACCGCGATAAAAAGCTAGCTTCACGCTTTATTCTGAAAAGAAGTGCACGGAGCTCGTTTGAAAATCGTTCAGGGCAGTGATTTCGCCATAAAAATTCACGCCAAGCCCTGAATCGCTGACAAGTTTTCTGTCTGTGCTCCTAAATGCATAGAAATAGCTATTACTAAGAATAAAAAAAGGGTATGTATAGTAAAAAAGAAACATAGAAATTCTTGGAAATTGAAGAGCACAAGGCAGATTCCCTGTTAACTGCTTTTTTATGGAAAATTGAGCAGGTACCTTGCAGGTTGCACACATCCAATATCCAGTCATTTTCACCCACACTTTTCCTCTGGAAAGGGTCATGGAGTCAGCAGTCCTAGAAGGACTCGACATACCTCACATTCAACATCAATCTTTGATAGTTCTATTGGCTTCACACCAAGACGGGGCCAAGCCAGGACGGAGTCGTAACTACTCCACCTGGCCCTTGTTCGATCTCTGGCCCGCGTCCCCGTTGTGTAACCAGGACTTGCCTCGCCACTCTTTCTTGGGACATTCTGGACACGTGGCCGAACGAACATAGCTCGGATCTCTGCTTCGGAGGACAAGTGGTTCGACACTGAGGACTTTATATATTTCAGAGTAACGCATTTTATTGTGAAGCGCAACGATGTGAGCTCTTCGCAAAAATTCCATCTCTGCTGCTTTTACTTGAGATAGCACTCTTTCAGTCATTGCTCAAGATTCATGACGATACGTGAGGATCGGAACAAAGACCTATTAGAAATATGACAGCTTTGCAATGTTGGAAAGAACCGTTTTAAGGCCACGGAGCGATAAAGCTCACGCAGTACAGTGTTTGCTTTACCAATCCGTGTATCTATCTCCTTGTTCTGTTGTCCGTCATTCGTGAATACCACTCCAAGGTACTTGAACTTCTCGACTTGCTGCAGTGTACTGTCGATAACTTGAAGAGAGAACTGGCTTGACTTTCTGGAGAGTTATACTACCTCGATCTTTTTAGTGCTGATGTTTATTCTCGTTTGGTAGCATGCAGCTGAAAAGCGATCAAGTACATGTTGATGACCTTGTTCAAAGGATGTAAGCCGCAACAAATCGTCCGCAAAAAGCAAACGGTTGATCCTGCAGCTTCCAACTGTGACACCCTCATCGAACCAGCTGTAACTGTCTATCCCAGGGGTCTCCAAACTTTTTTGTCCGAGGGCCACATCAGCTATCACACAACAGTTCCAGGGCCGGACATCTTACGTCATGCGATTGTTTCGGGATATGTTACATTCTGTCAAATCAATAATCTTTTTGGAAATTGTTAATATATTACTTTCTCATTATTGACAAAATGTCGTGGCCGGATGAAATGACTTCGCGGGCCGGATTTAGCCTGCGAGCCCTAGTTTGGAGACCCCTGGTCTATCCAATTCATATAGAATATGAAGAGGAGTAGTGACAACGCACTCCTTTGTCGAAGTCCAACACACACGGTGAACGCTTGTTATTAACTCTACCAATACGGGCACAAACGTTTGATCAGGAATACAGTGACTTGACGGCCAGTAACAGGCAGCCATCAACACCGTACTCCCGGAAAACTCCTTAAAATTTTCACTCGAAACCAGTTCGTATGTATGCATTTTTGAGTCATCTTTGACATACTTCCAAAATTTCTTGAAAAGTTGGTCTGTAGTGCTATGGACAGGACGAAAACCGCACTGAATATCCTTCAGCTTTGGTTCATTTATTTCGCAGATCCTTGTTCAAGGCACTTGGCATACACTTTTCCAGGGAGGATAAGGTAGTTAGTGCATTCTCCCTTCTTGTGTATGGAGATGATAAATCCAGTTTGCCACATCCAATATGTTATTGAAAAGCATAAATAACTTTGGCAATCAACTCAATTCAAAATGCAATGATTGCCAACATACACACTCCAACCACATTTTTCAAACTTTATAAAGAAGTCAGAATGAAAAGATAGAAAAAATGGCCAGTTGGGCATCTTTCAAATCAGTTTTGTGAAAATAAACATTTGCGGGTTGCACAATTTTTTAATCAGTTTAAATGAAATAAACATAAACATTGATTTCTGTGACTGACATTTCTGGAATATATGAATTTTTAAGTTGTGTACAATCTTAAACCTTCCACTTTAACATAAGAACTGCGAACGAATTGCAACAAAAGTTAAAACCGAAATCAAAGTAGGTTGATCTCAACTTTCTCTGTATTACAGTATCAGTAAAGAAGCAAAAAAACAAACAAAAACTGGAGAGGAGTTGCTGTAGATAAGCATTTTCAAATCACTTCAAAACTCTTCACTTTAGCATGTTTTGCAGCTGTTTCAAGCTTGCCGCAGTGGTATGGTGGGTATGATTAGAAGCACTAAAAGCCCAAAAATAAAACTTGAACAGTTTAAAATTTAGTAAGATTATCACAAACCATGCAACCACTTTTAACTCACGCTTTCAAGCGATCATCCATGGTATCGCAACTTCCTGTAACAGGGAAGAACTTTATAGCAACCGTTTTCATGTCTCTGTGTTCATATTTGTAAACTTCACCAAAACTTCCTCGACCAATACAGTGATCTGTTTCATCATGTATATGAAAGTCTTCCTTGGCAAAGTTGGAATAACCAGAGAAATTACCACTCTGCTTCACAAAAAAAATAATAATAATAGTCATTGAGAACTATTTGACCACGACAAAAAAAATGTTTTATCATACCATTCTGGTTCTTGTTTTTCTGTCACTTCTGGATGATGATTGTTATGGTTGAACATTGTACATTTTCACTGCAAATATCAATACAAAAAAAATTCTGTAAAATCATTCAAACTTCACAATCATGTAATTCAAATTTATAACTATTATAATTACATTCTTTACCTCAAGGATTCATTCTGAAGACAAGTTGAGGTGGATAGAATGCATGCTATGAAAGATTAAATAGATTGGCTGGATTACAAAGATGATGTTGTTTGATAATAAAGTTTAAAAGCAGTGATTTTAAGTTTATGACCACTGATAATAGCACTGCTCTTTTATTATTACTTCATGCTAATATTAAGCAATATATCAATCTTTATACGACAGCATAAGAAAATACCTCTAAATTGCAAACAGAGAGTTTAAGGTCATTTGATCTTTATAAAATAAATGATGAACTCACTATAAACACTGTAAACTATACAGAATTTTCTGTGACATCAATTTTCTGCTTAAATAATATAAAATTATTTCCAGAAATATAATTACTGTGAAATAGACTGATAATTACAATCACTGATATATCTTCAAATCATCTTAATTCATCATAAATACTTTGTAAAACTCTTGTTATTTTTCTACCGCTTACTCTATTCTGTCAATACAGCAAGTACCACAGTTATATCACCACAAAACAAGTACAGCTGATATGGTACACTGGAATTAATTTATGCAAATTTCTAAAATAGCATGTAGTGAAAAAAAAGAATCTCATTATCACTGTGGCTAACATAAAAATATACAAGCTATTTTCAAGATTTCTGCATGAAATGGTTGTAACAAATACACATTAAAAACTAGTTGGCACAAATAAAACATATTTGTTCAAGGATTGCTAATATGATACACATTTCGTTATGACTTAAAAATTTAGCAGATGAATTACATAGGATAATATGTACATGTGTTTTAACAACCTAGGTTTTTTTAAATATAAGCTTTATTTTCAACAAATATTAAGTGCTATTCTCTCATTTTTCTTGTTCAGATGTAAATTCCAAAACAATGTCATGTTTAGTTATCCATTTGTATGACTTATTCATACTTTCAATGCAAAATCACATAAAAAATTTACCACATCCAAGCAAGTCAATTTTAGGCATGCCTAAAATAAAACAACTGATTGTTATAACACATGAGAAAATTGATAACAAATTAAACTGAAACTACTGACAGATTGAAAGTAGCTTCTGAATGAAGCACAAAAGGTTGACAAAATCAATTGTTTAGCACGCATGCCAGCCCTATTCTTAGTAATAATAAAATATAATAAAGCAACTGACACACGTGAACAAAAAATTGTAGCTAGTAGCAGTAATAGCGCTGCAATCAGCATATATATATATATGTGATCATTATTTCAGAGTTTCCACTTCTTTCAAGTTCCACAGCCTACAGTACTCCCCCATGTTAAATAATTATTGCGATGCTTTGTGTTGTTTGACTCAATCCGATGTTGTCTTCCACTTTGTGCGCTAGCTTTTCTCTCAACACAGCTTGCTTACTCCCACCGCAGCGTTTAAAGCGAACTCGTGGCAGGTTTAAATGCGT
>Ga0210059_1003832_pt1 | contig 24203 bp, 12 predicted proteins | sample Ectturendosymbi2_FD_188042 | JGI IMG/M metagenome (GOLD analysis project Ga0210059, IMG submission 188042) | Ecteinascidia turbinata endosymbiont from Florida, USA - Sample 2 (SPAdes) (version 2) | ecosystem: Host-associated > Tunicates > Ascidians > Unclassified | place: Key West, Florida...
CACAGCCATCGGCAAGTAACACAGCATTTTGGTGGATACTGCACACACACACATTGTGAGTCCCAGCAGAACCAGGGGAAACACACCACTTTGGCTTCAGCAATTGAAATTTCGTTAAGCCAATTTTAATTGAAGGATGATTTTCTTTGAAAATACTGTATAAACAACACTCGAATATGTGTAGAGTTCTTGTGAAAATAATCCACACTGTAGCCGGGCACACAGGCAATCCAGAGTGAAAATTTAACAGATAAATTGCTTTAGCAACAACATCCAACGAATATTATAATAAAGTGTTTTTCAATCGTGGTTTTGCAGAACCTCAGGGGTTCTGCCAAAACTGACCGAAATTGCCTGATATGGAATTGGCAACCACAGTTCTATGCAATTGTAGCAATTCCACTGTTTCATAGTTGCATAGGGTTCCATGAGCAACGCAAACATTTGCAGAAGGTTCCACTGCAGCAAAAAGGTTGAAAAACACTCGTAAATTAAAATTTGTAAGAAACTATTAAGTTACAATAGTATGGTACTGAAATTAACTCAATGATTGATTAATGGTAGAGCGTTTTTGCGCAATTTGTGTTGTTTGTCCCCTGATCACCTTCTTAGTTTTGTTCTCCCCCTTGCCCTTCAAGACTGTCCCCAAGGGGGTGATGCTGCCCCCTTTGAGGACCACTGATCTACAATATCATTTGCTTTATGCTTTCAGTGGTTGAACCAATTGGAATGTTTCATGCAATGCTTTTTAAATGGCGCCATAATTTTAAAAGCAAAGTCTTTCAATTCCAATGCTGTGTACATCTACCCATTTGTAAACTGAAAACAGCAATGCCAGTGTGTCTCAGCTGTATTTACAGACATTTATAAGCATATATAGCCGAAGTTGATAAGTATGTGATTATCTTAATGTTATATGTGTTGTGTGCTAGCCTGACACTAGTTTGTGTTCAAAGAAAGGTTCAATTTTAGGCATTGTTTGTTTTGACTGTTACAGGTTTGACATATAATTTTTATTTCTGAAACTTTCTGGTTCACTGTGTCCATTGTCTGCAAATTTTACTGCATTGAGCATTGCCACAAAAGTTGTTTTTAACTCAAATTTGTATGTAAACCCATGCTATTATTCAGTTTTTATTCTGTTATAATATTTAAGTTCTTTTCCCACTAGTAGAGGTGAGGTATCTAATCTTTTGCAGTGACATTCATTAGATTCCACAAGAGAAGATTTGTTAATCCAGTCATTCCCAAACTTTTTTCTTGCATGGCCTAAATAGTTTTCAGATAAGATCGGCTTGCCTTATCCTGCACCGACTGGTTTTATGCTAGTTACAAGTATCAGTTTTGCAATTGTTTTAAAAATATTTTGCATAATTTTATTGGCAATATTATTGTTGACTATAATTTGGTTTTTACAATGCAATTGGTTTGCTAATATGTTTTCCAGTTTATGAACTCTAGTTGGGAATCTAACCAGACCACATTTAACCCTTTAGAGACGGCCCATACACCCAATGAATATTTTTTAATGATTTTTTAAAACTTTTGTCTACTTGCGATAATAAGACCATAAATAATTTTAGTTTTTCAAATTTTGCTTAATTTGTTTTATTATGTTCCCATTTTGGGAGCGTTGGGACTACTGCTACTTGAAAATACGTGAAACTAACCACTTTTTGGATTGGCAAAATGAATGATAAATTATTTGTGTTACCTTAATAATACAATTATTTACTAGCGGTTGACTTGCCTTTCCATAGATTACAAGTTCTTCACACATATGTTGCACATAAAATACGTTGGTTGACTTTCTATAACAAGATAAAAGCAAAACACCCACTGCAGGAAACAGCCGCAAACGCCAGCAGCTCAGGTGAAAGAATTCACCAATGCGTGGAACAGAGCACTGCATTTCTTATGGCATCATTTTTCAAATGTTTCATATTGAAGCCAAAAGCGTGTTTTGGCAGAAAACACATCTTTCTTGTGAGACAGATTTCATTGTGTGGTTCACGCTGTCGTATCTTACTGTTGTGATTGGTTGCACTGTAAGGCCACCCAAACGGAGCCTTGCTTCTGCTTTTACCAAATACTTCATTTCTCTTCGAAATTGGTGGTGAGTAATCTTAGTGTGATTGGCATAGCTGTAGAAGCGAAAAACCGCCACAACAGAAAGATTGAGGCGGTTGCTAAATAAGTTCCACCACTTTCATGATCGCAGCCACGGTTGGTAGGATGACAGGATACAATCGCACGCATTCATGCCACTCATACCTTGAATGTACATCTTCACATTGTGTGGCTGTTTTGCTGTTCTTCTGTGTTCAGATTTAACCAGTCTTTCTGTGTTGCTGACAGGTTTCACAGTAAAATAGTTGTTTGCAATCGTGACTAGATAGTTATTGATCCACCTCACACAAATAACACTGTTATCTGATCAGTAATCAAAAGGTCCTTTGGGCTGTTTTTTGCAGTCCTTGTTTGCAATCCAGGGGCAGCGTCCAGTTCAATTTTATCTGATGGTAGCCTTCCGTAGGCTCTGATATCTTTGGCAGCCAGGTCACACAACAAGTAGTGGCTTGTAAAAAATTATCAAAGAAAAAACAGGTTGTTTATCACTGCTTACTGGACTAAGTATGCTGGTTACAACATGTGTTCGTAATGAGGTGGTTCTCTGATAATCTTTTCTGCAGTGCATATCGAAGTTATACGGAAAACCGTCAACACCACACAACATCCACAGTTTACTGTATATCGAAATTTCACTGGTTTTCCCTTTACAAAACTGTATGGCGCTGTGAAGACTTCAATACAGAACCATTGATTCATCTATACCAGTGGTTCTCAAACTGGAGTCCGCGGTCCTTTTGGGGTCCGGGAGACAATTTTCTAGGGACCGCGAAGCACCTTCCAAAAAAATTGACACAATATTTTGATACAATAAAAAACCAACATGTTTTGTGTTTATTTATGTTGATTTTTTAAGGGGACCGTGAGCCATTTAACACTTTGACATCTGGGTTAATTGAAGCGTTTCACAAAGAAACAGCTGGATCACACGTGGCTTTGTGCGGGAATATCTCCGCTCCTGTTCAGGTTACGGACCTGGTCGAAGTGTCAAAAGAGGTGGCAAGTCTTGTAGTTTGCACTCGAAAAAAAATTTTTTGGTTGGGGGGGTGCGGATTTTTGTGAGTAACGTAGGCCAAAGTATTCCGCTAAAGTTTTCATTGGAAACTAGGCTCAAGTCCAAATCTTTTGAGCCTTTGATCGACTTTCTAACGTTTCTGGTTCAAAAGTTACGATCAAAAATAAACAAATTAATTAACTTATTAGTCAAATATTTTTATTACTTTAGATCATAACTTTTCAACCCGAAACCCCAGCAGGTCATCCAAAGTATCAAACGACTCGGATTGTAGCCTAGTTTCCAATAAAAACTTCAGCAACATACTAACATCTAGCAGTTTGGGCCTGGCCAGGTGAAGTTGGCCAAGGTGGCCTAAAAGTCTTCCGCTTATGACTTCACTCAAAAAACCCGCACCCCCCAATCAAAAAATTTTTTTTGAGTGCAAACTACAAGACTTGCCGTGTCTTTTGAGCTTTTGACCGGGTCTGTAGCACTTATCAGACCAGCGAAATTCCCATGCAAAGCCATGTGCGATCCAGCTGTTTTTTGCAAACTGCTTGAATTAACCCAGGTGCAAAAGTGTTAATGTCACAATGCACCCACCAACACCTCAAAGCTGGCAGTGGCTGGTTACAAGGACTTTAAAAATTATTTGTCTCCCTAGATGCATAGTTTGAAATTAAGATTTTACTGTTAAGTGATATCCTGTTAAATCATTTGTAAATAGTCATCCTATGTAGATGCACTGGTAAAGTACAGCTCATGTTCTGCATGTAACAGCACTGGGTAACTTTATTATGTTCCCTTAAATTCTGTGTTTCTATTTTTTCAGGTGTTTACATTTTGCTAAGCAGATGCATGCTATTCCTATGACTGCCTTCTACCAATGTAATGAATGTAGGCTGTATGCTCTGTTTTCTTCGTGCTAAGAAAATTAATGCATTTGCAGTGCGTGGTGGACGCCCAGGACGGACAGTAAAAATGACAGAAGCAGAAATAAGAGCGCTATGCGTCAAATCACGAGAAATATTTTTAAATCAACCTATTCTCCTTGAGTTGGAAGCCCCTTTAAAAATTTGTGGTAAGATGTGAATATGTTATGCAATTAATTTGCAAAAATTTAATCAACAGCTTCGAAAAATTCAGTTGTGTTGTCGATTCATTAAGGCAGGGGTTTCCAAATGCTTTTTGGTGCAACTCCAAAAATAGTTATAAATTTTCACGACCCAAACAATTCCCGAGCATATATTTTTGTGGAAAATACTTTATAGATAAATATCAATTTTAAGACTACTAGTGACAGTAGCAATTTTCTTGTGCAAAATTGTATGAAACTTAGCACACATAATGGTAAATGATTTGCACTTATTCAGTCTAACAAGAATAGCAAATTTAGAATGTAAATTTAAATTATTTCACGACCGTGTAAGGTCTTGCGACCCAAATTTTGGTCATAACCCACTATTTGCAGACCCCTACATTAAGAAACACTGAGTATTGTGTAAGAATGTTTGATGTGCTGTGCAATTGAATGTGGAAGATTTTCATAGCAATTCTGCATATAATTTGCAAGGGCTTCAATTATTCTCAGAAGTCATTTGCTCGAGTATAGAAAAACTGAACCAATTATAATTTGAAATCAACTTGTAAAATTTGCAGTCTCGGGCATGTCCAGTTGTTCGATAAAGATGTAAATCTTTTTGTTGTGTTTTCAGGGCTGTTAAACTGTGTTTGAGTAAACTCTGTATTAGTTTAAGTACTACACCTATTTGTTTTGGACAGTTATGTGAAATTTAGCGTAGAATTTGTGGAAACATTGTACCTGATTGGCATGCATGTGTTGTGTAAGAAGATGCTAGTTCAGTTTATTTTCACTTAGAGAAAGTGACATGTTTAAGATTGTTGCTAGAGTCGTTTTTCACATAATTTCAAAATGGATTGGTTCAATTTTAAATTGGTGATAACAGCATGCTTCAACCATTTTTGCGTGCATGTATTAACCAGGGAAAGTTAACCTAGTCTTGTCCAGTTTCCACTGATGTTACTGTCACTGTGGGCAGAACAGGTACTTGAAATACTGCGTAACATCCTCAAACCAAACATCCTCATTTGCTCTAAAGATTGGATGTACAGAATGCCGTACTCTCAGGTCTCAGTGTGTTGCAGTCTATAACTAATTGCATTTATCTGATAAGCAAAAATTGAAGTACATATTTTTGTTTCAAATTTCAGGTGATATTCATGGGCAGTACACAGACCTACTACGCCTCTTTGAGTATGGTGACTTTCCTCCTGAATCTAATTATTTATTCCTTGGTGATTATGTAGACCGAGGAAAGCAGTCACTAGAATGTATATGTCTCTTACTTGCATACAAAATCAAGTATCCAGAGAATTTTTTTCTTCTTCGGGGAAATCATGAATGTGCAAGCATTAACAGGATATATGGATTTCATGATGAATGTATGTATGTTTTAGAGATCTATTAAATATTATCTGTCATGTACTATGTTTTTTGTACTGCGTATGGCGCCATGCCACTCAAATGTCAACACCATACCCACCTAGTTAACACAATTTTTCTTGGCTGCTCGTTGTGCAATAAGCTCAGCAACTTAACCTCTGTATGTAAGTGGTTTAATTTTTGCAGTCTTAATCAGGGTTGAGAAAAACCCGTTTTTTTTTTTAAAAACAACCTACCTGGGTTTCTTTTAAAAAACCTGTTTTTTTTTAAAGAAACAAGGTTTTGTTCTTTTTTCAAAGAAAACGGAAAAACCCCACTCTGAATTGTTTTTGTTCCATCATGCAATATCAATATTTTCAGAATTACACAATAATAACTTGTTATACCTATTATGGCATTCAAAATTGCGGGTAAAGAAATGTATCCCATCTTTGATTTTGCTATGTGTTGTTGGTCAGTTCACTCCTAAATGGTAAGGCTTGTCAAGCATGCGCACAGCAAACAGAGAAAAACCACTACCACACAAACTCTGCAGTTTCACGTCAAGTTTATGTGCATGCCCTGCTAGTTCAGCATCTATGGAGTGTATTTTTTCAATATATGATGTGGTATGTTCCAAAATCAGAAAAAGTTTAGATGTAGAAAAGGCAGAACAATTGGTTAAAATATACCGAATGTGCAGAGCTGAAGAAGATAAATAACCATTAGAATTTACTCAAACTGTTTGATTGATTCTTCTCTTTTTTTCAAGTCCTTCAAATTTCGTTGCTGTTTGTTTTGTTTGATTGAAGAAAAATATCAGATAACTGTACAAGTGTCCTGCTTATTTTATTTTTTACTAAGTAGATTTTTCAAAGGAAAAGTAAAAAGTGGTTTTGTGTTTTTTTTGGTGGGTTTTATTGTTTTTTTTAAGTGGACTTTTAAAAAAAAAACAGGGTGTGTTTTTTTGGGTCGAATTTTTTGCAACCCTGGTCTTAATAAAAGTATGTTTACACTAGAAATCTTGTACTGCATTGCCTCTCTTGACCCAGAATATGCCTATTAAAAAATTATCCACGGTTGTAAAGTATAATCAGGCAACGCAATGATTGTGGACATGTTTTTTATACTTTTTTGTGTCAAGCTGTCATCACCATTAAACTATTTTAAATAAGCATCTTTGAGGTAGTACTGTAAACTTTTCTGTAGAGCAGGGGTGGCCAATTAATTTGGCTCTGGGGCCACTTTGAGAAGGCCGTGCTTAGCGGAGGCCCATACCTTCTATTGTAGTGTCTCCCAACCTTTTTCAGTTTGTGACACTTTTGTATTTTTACATACTTTGTGACCCCTTCCTACTCTTTTTTCAATACCGGCACATATGACATTACCATTATGATTGCAGCAACATGCTGTTCTAGAATAATGCAACAAACCACCACAACATTTTTTACCACAAAAATTGACCATATGGCCAACTGCGAAATTCATGGTTAAGTGCTTGACAGTGCTAATCTTTATCATGCTCAATTATACTTTGATTTCGTGCCTCCATTTTGATGTGAGCTAGAACTGAGAAACCACTCTCGCAGAGATATACTGTGGCAACGAAAGCGATATTTGGAAAGCCAGTTCAGACCGTTGTGGATATAATTCACGCACAGCTCACCAGAACTGAGAAAATGGCATTTCATGAAAAATATCATGTGCTGATGAATTATTCCGAACATCACAAAATTGATACTGTACTTCATCAAAATATTGGCTATAACCATAGAGGTAGAGAACTGATTTCATGAAAATGCATCTTCCTCCTTGAGCTCAGAGAAATATCATTGGCACTCTATTTCAAGAGATTGAAGGTGGTCTATTACAGATGTCTTCAAATTCTTAGCAAGTTCGTCAGTTTTTTCAACAACATTTGACAATTTCTCAAGCATAGCAACGTTCCTTGCATTACTTTACGAAGTCAGTTTTGCAACTTCGTATAAAATTCTTGCAGATTCGTCACGAAGCTGGATGATGTTTGTAATCTTTCCTTTTATCCTTATACCTTTCAAAAATTTCAGCCGAATAAGCAAGACTTTTCAACCAAATCTTGTCACTAATGTAAGACAACAACTCGTTTGCTTTCAGTTCTGAGAATAACTTCCAGATTTGATGCAATTGGTAATTTTTATCATGGATTCCAGCACATTTTAAAGAGGAGTAACAATCATATTTCCATTGCAACCCTGCAGAATCGAAAAAGATTTTTACTTCTCCCGAACATCTGCGCTTGTTGTAGTTTGCAGTTCCTCACAAAATAGGAGCTCCTCTTCAATGTCTCCTGAATGAATATATCTCACGAAAGCAAGCAACTGAGCACATGAAGTAACATCTGTTGACTCATCCACGTGAAAAAACATTGGAGTTGGAGATGCTTTTATTCCATTTATCACCTGGTCTTTCACATCTTTCGGCATATCTGAAATGCGCCTCTGAATAGTATCGCTGGAAAGAGATATTCGTCTCATGTTTGCCTCACTACCTTCTCCAAGAGGTTGTTTTACTGTTTTCAACAAACAGGGTTTCATAAGCGTTTTTTCCAATCGTGTGAGGTTTTTTGCTTGGAAATTTCAAATGCGACTTCATATGGTGCCTGTCTTATTGGGGGAAACTTCCAGCAAGATAGTCTGACATTTTGAACTCGCTTCATGGCGTCGGAAGAATTCTATAACTTTTTGTGGCGTGGTTGGGATGGTTTGTCTCTAAATACCGTATCAATTTCGAAGGTTTCACATACTTTTTGGCACTGAGAGCCTTTATATCACTGCAATACGCTTTTTCCAAAATGTTGACTGCAACTTCACAACAGCAAACTGTTGGTAGGCTATCTTAGTCAACAACTGAGTAAATTCTTTGTGACATGTTGGAAGGCTTTGGCTCTAAATGCTGCAAGAACTTCAAAGGTTTCACAAATCCTGCATCAGCACCGAGAACAACGTTGCACAAAACACACTATGGCTTCACTGTGTTTTTCCAACTATGGAGGTGAAACCAAATTTGAAATACTCTTCAAAATACTTGCGTTTCCTGTCCATGGCAACAATAGAAAGGTATAATAAGTTTCTGCCTGACTGCTGGCTGCAATTTCACAATAATAATAACTTGCTGTTATCAAAGACTACAACTGTTTTAAAACAAGATCGACCAAGTGCATCAATTGACACAAGCGATATACCGCTTGTGGTTTACTTCACCTCGGATTTGGACAATAGGCGTGCAAGATTGTGGATGATAAAACTAACACATTGGACTATGCAACAGTGGTCTGACGATGGAAAGACGTATCTGCTCTTCAGGTTGCGACCTCGGATGCATACATTGCCAATCATATTTTGCAACATATTGTATTTTTGCAAATCATATTTTGCAACATATGATATTTGAATTGGTAACTCCAATGCTATAAATTGCACTAGTAAATTACAGTATGCGCAACAAACAAGCTTTTCCGAGAAGCAAGTGCAATGCGATAACCATATTTTTGCGATTTTGAACTTATGTGTTAACACAAACACGACAATTTGAACATATCGTTACATTGAAATCTTTCCGCACCCTAAAAAAACTTCGCGACCTTAGGTTGACAAATGCTGCTGTAGTAGAAATAGAAGCAAGTCTTGGTTCAAGTTCGTCTGAACACTAACATTTACTGTGAAAGTTCGAGGAAATTTCAGACTTGATGATTTTCCTGAATGCGTCCGCGGGCCACTGAAAACGCTGTGGCTGGCCCCATGTGGCCCGCGGGCCGCTAATTGCCCACCCCTGCTGTAGACCATAAACAGTTTTCCCTTTAGGTTCTCCAATGCTTTGATTTCCCAAACAAATCAATGTCGATCATAAAAAGTAAAAACATCTGCTTGCATCCATCCCACTGTGTTTTACAGATAAATTATACGTTTGTGGTCATAGCAAGAGTAAATTCAGATTAACACCAATATTTATTACATAAAAGTGTTTATAGCAAATAACAAAACTGGCTACCTCTCATTTTCTGTTAGTATTGTCAGATGTTCACAATTTGTAATAGAAAACTGTTTGCCAGTTTTGCACTTTGGTTGTGAAATCATGACTTTATGGTGTGTTGTCAGTAGGTTTCTCGTTTTATTTAAATCTTCAATAATGCACATAAATCAACTTTCCCATGCAATAACATCTGAATGTTTCATGATGAAATGTTGGAAGTTTGAATGAGGTAGTTTATGAATGCTATTGTTTTGTTGAGAAAAGTTGGAAGTTTCGTAGCAGCTAATTTGAGTGTTGAAAGTGTGAAATGTGCACTGGAAAGTTAAAGCTACTAACGTATCAAATAAGAGTTCTGAGTATCTATACTTATTGAAGAAGATTCGCTGTCTAGATTTTATGTTAGTCATACGTGACAAATAGTACGCAGCAAATTGGATTAAGTTTTTGTTGCTTGATAACATACTGATCCTACTCTATCTTGAAGGCAAACGGCGATTTAACATTAAATTATGGAAGACATTCACTGACTGTTTTAATTGTTTGCCTATTGCTGCTATCATTGATGAAAAGATTTTCTGCTGCCATGGAGGTACGTTAAACGTTTTTTTATGGTACTTCCTTTCAAAGTGTTGTGCGTAGCGCTGTTGTATGTGGGAATTTTATATGAAGCAGTTTTCGTGTGGCATATGATACTCAACAAAAAGTTAGCTACGGGCGCTAGTGGCTTTCTACCACACAAAATCGTTTTGATGGCATTACTTTTAACTTTATACCACCTAAATATTCAGGTATCATGGACTTCAGGTGGCGCATATGAAACTTTTGCCTTCTATTTTAAAATAGGCTCTATTCGTATCGCACCAGAGTAATTGTTTTATCAGTACTGCTGTTGAATATACTGTTGTAGACGAAAGTTTCAATCAGCTTATATTAGTTGAGCGCCGTTTAAGTGGGCTTTTGAACCCGAAACACGTAATGGTTAGCGTTAATTAATTCATACTTTTTGTGAAAAGTTTACCCATGCTATCGGTGAGAGCAACTTGCGAAGTTAGCGTTGCGCTTCCGAAATCAATCTGTTATTATCAAGATCGTAAATGCTTGTTATTCCCGAATCGGGTTTTATCAGTCACTCTTTGCTTGGTAAGAAAAACTTGTTTGATTTGTAGGGCTGCAATTGATTGTACGTAGGAAGTGTTATGTTGGTAGGCAGTATCTCCAGCATATTGTATTGAAAAAAAAATTGAGTAGTGTTATAGAGGAAGAGAGCATTTTAGAAAAGTACAGAATGGTGTGTTTTTAATTTTTGAAAACGACCACATATTCGTTTCTACGTGGGTTTTCGGCTTGAACGAAATTATTACGCACATATGCAATTGATAGCAGCATTGCCTTGATTTGCTCAGATCGTATGCCGTGTCCAATGCGTCAATGTGCCGAGACAGTCTTTTTTCGCTTAATGCCTCAGTAATTCCCACGAATACGCCAATTACAGTTGTGAAATTTTGAAACCTCCAATGCTTTTTGGCATTACTTTCCGATTGACTAGTTTGCGAAAAAGCTCAAACTCCGAATATACGATGTTTCGTATTGTTCAGGGACTTCATTAAAAATGTAGTTGTATCCAGTTCATGGATGCTGCAAAACTGTTGGTATTTCCATGTTAGCCTCCTAGTGCTCTGTAACACATTTGCTTTTCAATGTACCAAAACAAAGCAAAACCTACGTTAGCGCTTCGACGCCCTGTTCAGATAGTGAACGAGTTTCGCGGCCATGTTTCCCTGTTTTCAACCTGTTTTTTTTTCGGTCATAGACCGAAATGTTTTAAGTCATTTCTGTCAGAATGTCTGAAAATATAGGCTAATGACCACTGTTATGGCGAGTTTTAACACAACTGTGAGACAAATGGCCGAAATGTCTCAGTGACCAAAATGTCTCAGCAAAAAATGACCAAAACGTCTCAGCGAAAAGAAAACAGCTTTCAACCAAGGAACAGGAACGAACGAATGGTCCCTTTGTTCATCGAACCAGAAACTGAAAAACGGATGTGAAAAAAATGAATGTGTGTCAACAAGTTTTGCGGAGAAAGTTCATTGCTTTTACACTACATTTACATCGAAGTACTAGCAGCTGACACCCAAAGGTGTGTTTGTCATGGCTGTTGGTCGACGATGAGCACAAATGTCCAGCACTGCTCTTTAGTTATAAACTATTTCCGTGCGTCATTTATATGTAGGTGGATGCTGACCTTTATGAGCACCTACCCACACCTTGCTTTCTGCAGTGCCTGCTGCGAAGACAGTGAAACTTTGTTGTGACTTTTGTCATAAAGTTACCGTGAGGCGTTTGCGTCGTCGTTTGAACTTTTCAGCGCATTGGTGCGCAGACAAGTAGTGAGCAATTTTTTTCTTCTGATGACAGGTCTCTCTCCTGACTTGCAAGGAATGGACCAGATCAGAAAAATCATGCGACCCACAGATGTGCCTGACACAGGTTAATATGACTATATGCCAGACTGTTACAACGCGGGTTCCATAAATTTCTTATTTTGTCCTTTTGCTCATCCATTGTTCTTGATGTTTTTAAGTGACAATGATGCAGTGCATTGATTTTAATATTTAAAAGTATGGCTACGCTTCGCACACCTTGTATCCCACGTCTTTCAAACCTGCAGCACTTTGTCAAGCCGTTTGTGCTACTTCTAATGCGCCAGATCGTCCCACCCTCGTGTAGCTACTGCTTCGAGCGTGGTTGATGGTATTCCTGTCGAAAATGCGGCTTTGATGTTGAAAGAATGGAATTCTCCAAGTGCGTTTTGCCGAAATGCCAACAGAGGGATCAGTCCAGCGACGCTCTGCCATGTATGCTTTCGTAATCGTCACGCTTTAGAGTCGCTTTTCGACATTTTATTTGTAGGTTTGTTGTGCGATTTGCTGTGGGCCGATCCAGACAAAGACATCAATGGCTGGGGGGAAAACGATCGCGGCGTGTCGTTCACATTTGGCCCGGATGTTGTAAGCAAATTCCTCAATCGGCATGACCTGGATTTGATATGTCGAGCGCACCAGGTAATAATCGCTATGACTCTATCGATCTTCTACCATTGCTCCGGTTCAGAAGTGCTGCTTGCGTTAACTAATCCGATTGTTCTTACCTATTTAGCGTTCAAAACAGTGGTTGAAAATACTACAATATGTATTTCATAGCGTTGGGCTGCTGCGACATGCTGGACTTAATTCTTATTGCACACGTAGGCATTCTCCGAAATTTTACGGGAGAAAATAATGCAGGCATGACTCTCCTACTGACTATTATGCAAAGTTCTTACGTTCACGAAAAACCCGAGAAAATTCAATTGGCGTTAAAAATCACGGAGGAGTTACAGAAAAAGGTTAATTTTGATTGCAAGATTAAAAAGATCCCAGAAAATAGTGAACGAAAATATGTTGAGAAACTGCGGTTTACTCAATTACCTTATATGTGAACTTGATACTGGTCTTGTGAAGTTTTTTGGTGTGCGAACTGCGAAGGTGTTTTTGTAGTGGTAAAGAAGCTATGGTCGTTTTTCGTTTAGCCAATTTCTGATGGATGATATACAATTATTAGTACAATTATGTAGTTAGAATTCTGAATCTTGTACAGAACTGTCTGAAAGATTGATTTATGTGACAACGACATATTGACAGGGCCGGCCTTTAGCCGATGCAGCTGCATTGGGCCCCGCGCCATGGTGTTTGGGTAGATTATATTCATTTTGCCAGATGCACCTTGTGCTTGAGAATTCAGCAGAAACGCCATATAAATTTCATTGTTAACAAAGGACGCTCTCGTCAAAACTAGCAAATTTCCTCTCGAACGTTAGCAAACGTGCTCAATTCTCGTGTTAGTGTTGTACTGCATATTTGCGCTCTACCACGATCGTAACACAGTTGACTGAACACGATGACGTCATAAAATCATTGCTCACAGGGGCCCCGCGCTTAGGTCTTGCATTGGGCCCCGCATCTGCTAGGGCCGGCCCTGTATATTGAAAGGGATTAGCACCCCTTGCCTTCAGAGCTGAATGCAGTCAGTGCTGACTTTGACTGAAACGGGCAGTTTGCCTCAGAGAGGTAAAAGCACTTTTAAACACAAATGTTTGATGTGTGCATAGTGCCATACTGAAAGCTAATGAAGAGGTTGAAACATTTCCTGTTCACTAAGTTGCTGGTTTTCACTTCTGTCCAAAATCCCTTACTATACAGTGTTTATTGACTGAAGTAAAAAACACCACAAATTTTTTTGAAAACCATGCAGAAAAGTCACGAAACATTCTTAATTTTGTTAATAAAAGTCATGAATTTTATTTTTGAATGTTTGTTGGAACCCTGATTATTGAATGTTTAAATATAAACTCAGGGTTAAATATCAAATAGTTACACGGATTCGTGGTGATGTTTTGCTTCTTTGAAATTCACTGATTGTTTTCCACTGCAGTGCAAACAAATGTTGCGTGCATTCAATGTTTAGAATGTCTTCTTCGGTATTTTTATTTACTTTATTTTCTCATATATTTCGTGCCTGCCGTGATCGTCATTACTAGAGATGGCAACGACCAAAGCGTTTTACTACTCTTTAAAGTTAAATGCTTGGTTTGGGAAAGTTTTTAGTTGCTTTGTCTTCCGCCCATTAGTGTGCTCACTTCCCGCCGCTGTGGTGTAGCCACCTTGGAAAGACGATTCGTGTAAACAGTTTTCTTCTGCTGCCTACGATATAGGACCTGAGCAGAGGAGTTGGATTTCGTTGTCAAGCGCAAAAAGCAATTTGTGTCACAAAAGGTGTATGTGCAATGTCAATACGATTATAACTGAATTGTTATTCTAGCAGCCCCGTTCTATACCGCGGTCATTGCAGTCGGCGTCAACAGCGACTTGTTCAGTTGCTGGATGTTTTAAGGCTGTCAATTGTGTTCGTGTCCGCGTGTATCGACGTCGCTGTTTAAGTGGCGTTTGTGCGCTCGCGTTTTGCTCTGTTTCGACCCGGTTCCGGCTTAAGACTGTTCCATATACCATTAAAACCGATTTACTCTATTTCGTTCGTTTTCTGAATAGCATTGACTGAATGGCATTATTCGTTGCAGGTGGTGGAGGACGGTTACGAGTTCTTCGCGAAGCGGCAACTGGTCACCCTTTTCTCAGCACCCAACTACTGTGGCGAGTTTGACAACGCGGGCGGCATGATGAGTGTCGACGAATCTTTGATGTGCTCTTTCCAGGTTCACGAAGCTTTGATGTGCTCTTTTGTTTTAACTGCTCTTTTTCTCAATCAACCAAATTATTTGTGCGTGTTATAAGTAAAGCGCCTTTACGTACTCTGCAACAGTTGCATCGACTATAAGCTGCGTTGGTAATTCATGTAGTGCATGGTTGGTTGTCATGGCAACGAAAACGCGCTTGCTATTCCGGCGTTGTTTTGTAGCAAGCTGCTCTTCGTCGTATCGACGTGATGACAGAGGAACAGACGAGATGTTTGAAACTGCTGTAGACCTGGTTCATAAAGCTTTGCAAAGATCATGTTCTTGGGAAGACACTAGGCAGTAAAGCAATAGTTATTATATGTTAAGCTTGTGCCAAAACGAGAAGCTTATCTCGGCGATAATTTCGTTGTGGTACTGACGGAGCTAAAAATGCATTGCGCATTGGGTGTTCATCAAGTTATTGCATTATCTGCTGTGCTTTTCTCTGTCATTCAAGAATGTTATTGCTAAAGCCGTTTGTGAGATGTCGGCAAACGATGATGGAACATTCTCTGAACGTTCGGAGAATAAAGGCCCCGTTTTATTCTACTTCATTTTTTCGCTCTGCTTCTTATCGCGTTTCGTGTTCATGAAAAGCTCTGACCGGGAGGAAAGCTGCTCCAGCCCTGAAACATTACGTAATCTCTCGTTGCAGATTCTCAAGCCGTCTGAAAAGAAAGCGAAGTACCAATATGGCGGCCTCAACTCCGGCAGGCCAATCACGCCGCCGAGAAACAATTTGGTCAAAGCGAAATGAAGCGATTGCGCCTGGTTCGAGTCAATTGTAATGCGAGGATCGGTTTCTTCACTGAGCTCATGTCCCTGTCATTGGCCGAGCAAACAAGATAATGACGTAGCGCACAACGCAAGAACGCGTCGTTTTCGCCGCTCTTCATGTTTGCATTGTCGCTTCGCCATTCTAAGCAAACCTTCAATTAGAAATTGCACTCAGCCTTGTCGCAATTTCTTGTGAGAACCTCTGGTCGTTCTTTATGGCTGCGAGGGACGTTAATGCAGCAGAACCGCGTTACTGCTGCCAACCGCCACATAACAGTGCAACGCAGTTTTTTTTTGAACGCTTTCCTGCATTTCTATGACGGTAAACGAGTGCGGCCGGCGACGCGTAGGTGGTTGTGAAACAATGAGGTTTGCTGTTAACCTGCGTGGTTGTAAATCGCTACTTTTTTTCACCGTTAGCGCTTTGAAAAGTTCTGCAGATCTTACTGCCTTGTAGTCGGTTTAATACAGCATTCCGCTGATTTCTGCTCTACCCAAACGCTTCTCAACGAGATTTAGCGACTGCCGTGGAGCGCCGCTATGTTGTGTGATTTACCGCGTGATACAACAGCAGATCAACGCGCGGTCATTGTCGCACAGAAGTTGTGCTCCTTGTGTCTGTGGGTGAGCTGGAGCGCGTTTTCCTGATCTCGGCAAAACTCAGTGTAGCTTTTGGCGGCTTAGTCTTGGAGCGCGATTCCCGATCATGGCCGCGTTAGCACTGCAGCAACGGTACAACGTCAAGCGCGTTAGGGCGAACTCGCGTTGCACTTCTGTGCTGTCGCTCGCATCATCCGCGCTCTGTTCGGCGGTCGCGATTCCCAAGCGCTTTGCTCGCGCGCCATGTATAGCGCGCGCGACACAACCGCGCGTCATCGTTCGTTTCGTCTGTCAGTGCCGGCGCGGCCGCGATTTCTCTGTTGCGCAACCGCTTCGCTCGTTTTTCTCACTCGCTCACACCCGCGGAGCGGCGTTTAAGTGGACGGCGGCTCCCGGCCGACCGTCATCGCTTGCATTCTGCCGCTCATACGGGAAAGATCGCTCGCTCGTCAAAGGGTTTTTTTCTTGCCCATTGATTTACTTGCTGTAACCGTTGTTGGTACGGGCTGCTCAACATCGTCTTGTTGCTTTGCGAACAGTCGAGCCTTGAAAAACGCCGCTCACAGTGGCTTTTTTCGCTGTCTTTGGTTCGATCGTGACGTGCCGCTGTTATGTCATTTATTTTCACACTGGTGCATACGATGGGTTTTGTGTCAACCGTTGGTATCAAGTGACGTTGGTGGGCCGATCGAAAACTGTCCGTTTTCGTCGTCTTTGTCTCAAATCGGTTGACAAACAAGTGACTAGTCTCACAAAGGCGACGAAGTCGAAGCAATCAGCAATTTCTTCACAATGTTTAGGTTGTTGACATTTTTCACTGTCTTTTTTCTGTCATCATCGCTGGGTAGAGTTGTTGATAAAAGATAAAAATATCGCGGTGTACATGCGTCCGCCGACATGACCTGATTGCTTTTGATTTCTTTGCAGTTGTCCAGATACCACGCCCAGCCGCGTTGCTGTTTTTTCCCAACTTGATATCACACGGTGTAGACGACACGCTCCAGACATTGGCATCAACGGGTTCTGCTGCTGGTGTGCACTGCGAAGCACTTCTAGTGTTAAGACTGCGCCGTTCGCCTGGCGGGCATGGGCGAGCTGCTTTTATTTAACCTCTTTTTTTGCTTTTATCTGAAGCTCTTCGATTTTGCGTTGTTTCCTTGAAAAATTGTTTCTTTGCGCGTCCCGCAAGCGCGCCAACGTTTTCGCGCTGTTTGTTGATTGTGCTGTTGATTGATCCACTTTATAGTTTAAATCACTATTATGTTCTTTTGTAATGGCATCAATAAAACACTTTCGTTGCGTTGAAACTTTCTTCTGCTCAGGTCGACCATGTCACGCGTGATATCCTCCCGTGGATGTTCGCTGAGACACGTGCGTTAGCGAGGTGGGTAGAAGACAGCTTCCAAGTAAAAACAGTATTTGCTGAAAGGTTGTGGCATAGGAATCACGGCTATACGGAGCCGTCGTAAAAATGACACTGCTACGACCACGGTACTTTTCTTTCCATGAACTTGAACATGGCTCCGGAACTCTCTTTCCTCATAACACGGTTCCAACGTCGGTTTCTGTTCGTTTTTACACATTAATATTTTCAATCGTCTTGGTGTGCCTCAGGCCCCTTGGTGTACCAATATTTTCAATCGTCTTGGTGTACCAGCTTGGGTCACCAGGAGGGGCGAAGAGTTTTCTGAGAGGGGCCCAAAATTTTTGAAGTATGTCCAATAATTTTAATCGATGTCCAATACATTTTCTTGGGGGCTTGGCCCCCCTGCGCACCCCTGGTTACGGGCCTGGTGTGCCTCAAGTTGGCTGGAAAATGAAATATATTTAGTACACAGAACTGACAGAATACTGTATACCGCACTTATTTGAGTAGGTTGATCTTGGTAGTTTTTTTTACAATCAGCGCTCTTACAATGAAAAAATGAGTAAAAAGACAACAATCGCAGGTTCAGACGATTCAGAGAACAGTTAACAGCAGAAATGTTACTCAAGCTCATGGCGCCAGTGGCGTACGCAGAAAATTTTCATGGGGGGTTTCATTCAGTGACATATGGTGGTGATTTGTATTTGGTGTGCGCTCTTTGTGACGTCACAATTTGACGTCATTTCCATGTTTCCAAACCAACGTTTTGTGGAAGTTGTTGACATAATAGGCATCTTCTTCTACACGCACTCCCCTTATTTTTGTAAAAAATCAAGCCCTATACACTTCCCTTATGATAAAGTTTTTGTAAAATATCAAACTCAAGGGTTTTTTTTTAACCCCAACCCCCCTCCTTGCGTACACCCTTGCATGGCGCTATAACAGATTTGCCTATGGCGACGCTTTTTTATCCGTTCTGGCAAAATTCTTATCTATTGCGTGCAGGGCCGGCCGTAGAAAGAGCGGAGCCTCACTCGGCTTGTGCAGAAATATATAGGGGCGGGCATTGATGTAACAATAAAAATACATGATTTTAAGAGCGAGGCTTGGAAGGGGCGATACCAAGCTAGCAAAGCTTTAATAATTCTGTAACCCTAATACAGCAATCAGGACCGGTGCTAGGTGGTTGGGCATCTCTCCAGGCCTGGACTTTGGGGACCCCAATAGACAATATATTGCATTTAACACATAATATTTGTACAAAAAAGTCGATTTATTTTAACAAATGATTTCAGGGCATGCTTCTGCAGCATCAACACATCATATGAAGCAGGCAGACTTTAGAATGTACTATATTCCAAGCTAGGAAAACAACCTCTTCCAAGTTTTTCAAGGATGCAACGTTTTTGTCAACTCCGTCCTAACTACCATGCGTGTACAGGAGTGCATATTTTCGGGGATGTAAAACTTATGCCCAAATTTGACCTTGTTTTTCTCAAATAACGCATAAACAGGAAGCCTTATGTTGAGACTAAAACGTACCATTTTAAACAAATCAAAGTGTCTGCATGCCTAGTTGCTAATCGTCAAATATCAGTAACATAAATTTATGCGTGAGTCACGCTCCTGCAATTCTTCATGCAGCCTACAAATGAAATTCAAGCCGGCAACGTATTGCCATGCAAGTTCGTTGATGTGGATACATCCGATCTATCTCGTTGATGAATTGGAATCTGACAGATTTCTTAGCTCTGATTTTAAAATTACTTTTGTTTATACATCTCTTCATTACCAAATCATATGACGAAGTAAAAAAATCCAACATTGAAAGAATGTGTCACTATGGGGATCAAAGCCTTCTGCCCTCAACTAGCAATCAATATTCTGTGTAGCCATATGTGAACAGTAGTAATGTTCATTGTGATGAAAAACGTTACCTGATTGCAATAAAATTCCAAACATATTGCTGTTTATGTTACCACTTGTGGAAGGTGTTGTTTAGGGTCTTCATTTCCAATTTTTTATATACGTTCTAAACTTATTCTTTCAACACGATCTTATCTAGCATAGATGGGTGCATTTGCATTAGCCACGATCGCGAGCAATCTGGAAAAGGAGTAAAATGTCAAGTTACGATCTAAGATATTACATTCCCGCAAAAAAATAATTGAGCGAAATCATCTAAATCTATTTTTCAGATCGTACCTTTCACCTGAAACTAGATCAGTCTTACGCAATCTTTCACCGGTCATGGAATTTCTGGGAAATGTTTTCACTAATTTCATTTTTGAAAAATTTTTCTCGCATGAAGTGCTGGTGACGGGAAAAGTTACAGCTACCGGTCATTCAAACGCAGCTTTTTAAGTAGCTGTAAATTAAAAAAATTATTCGAGCGACACAGGCAGCTTCGACTCCGGAAGCAAATTCTTCGCCAAAGTTAATTTCATGTTTCAAATCAATTTTACTAAATCAGTATGATTTGCGAATTCTTTCAAGTGTTTTCCTGATAGAAATTTTGACCTCCGGGGCAATGAGCTAAAATACGTGAAATAATTGCTCCTGAATCTTTACAGAAAATCCGTACATATTCTATGAAGTTGCAGGACATGTGTGGATAGAGTTAAAACCGTAGTCACGAACCACTTGTAGCGATTTCTCGCTACTGGCTGTGGCCGGGTCGGAAATTCCAGATCGCCACGATGATTCCGCACTGACTTACGAACCCGCAGCTGGGCAACGGATCTGTCGACGGCCAAATACTGAACCGATCCTGAGAAATCCTACCTGTTGAACGCAACTTTAAGAAACCCCTTTGGTTCACACACTGCTGCCTAACACGTGCTAGTCTGTACCCACACATTACAGAAACTAAAAGATATTTTCGAACGGCAGAAACACACAAGCGTTACGACTACAACAGTTTGCACGTACGATCTCAAAGTTTCGCAACAGAACAATGGCAATCCGCTGCAAACCAAGTACAAAGCTTGCAGAGGTGGGTTGAACCCAATCAACGCAGTGTCCCGAATCAATGTAGCAATATTAGGAGTTTTTCTGGGACCAGTCTACCAGCGCAAGCAAAATTCGACCGACCACGCCATCCAAAACCACGTGTATTGGCAAGGAGGGATTTTTACTTCAAGAGCGCTAGAGCCGTTATCGTCACTCACAGCTCACAGATCAGCAAATGGAAAAGAGAGTGCAGGTCGCCTTGACTCCCAGGGTTGCCAGATTTTCTTTTTTGACGCCAGATTTCACAAATTTGGCATTTTTTTAGAGACAATTGATATCAAAAAATTGTTCGTTTTTTCTCAATTCTTGACTTTTTTTGGAGGCAGTTAGCACATGCTATCAGACTGGTGTCTTCGCTTTTAAAATATTTTGCTGAAAAGTGTTATTAGGTTTTTTTAGACAGTGCTTGGTGAATTTTCTTAAACGTTATCTGGCAACCCACAGAAGAATAAAGTTATCGCATATCTGGCAACCCATAATGCTAAAGGTTCGTGTGGAAAGTGTGGAAGATGAAGAATGCTGCAACTTTGTTATTCTAAAAGGCCCTACAATTAATAAAGAATTTTAAATTCCATGTTGTTTGACAACTTGTTTTTTATGCCCGGTTTGGCTTTTTTTAAACGTGGTTTGACTTTTTTCTCAAAAGGTGTCTGGCAACCCTGCGGCTGCCAATATTCTTACCCCCAAAGGCAAAAATTGCACTACAGATGACATCAGCGTCGAACTACAATCGCTTTATTAATCTAACACCACTTACGTAAGATGCTTCGAAGTCAAATACAGAAGGCAGAAGAACGCAATACTGCAGCCAGGCAAATTCATATAAATTAACTGAAACCAATTCTTAATGCTTCCACAAACCTTTTGCTACTGGGACAACAATCTGCTGAAAGTAATATAACCCAGTTCTATATCACACTGAAATGCACTATAGATCAATCTTCCCATTTCTGCGACTGTGTCTTAGTTTCGAAATGATTTTTTCAACACCACAACCGCTGTCTGACTAAATTTCACGCAGGATCTGAGCAACTACTGTTGTGTCCTCATAAACAACATTAGTTTCCCGACGGTCAAAAACAACAACACAGCTTATCATGCATTTGGAAAGTATTGAATGCAGGCTATAGGCAGGGACGGATTTGGGAAGCGCGGGGCCCTAGGCCATCTTAGTTTTGGGGGCCCTAAGCATACGTGACCTATTTGGCCGTTTGTCTGAAAAGTGTGAAAGTATGCCCATGCAATGAGTAGTGCCCACCTCAAAAATATATCTTTTGTTCTGGCGACTTTGGTTCTGCATTAGATGTTCAGTAGAAATTAAAGCCTTTCCTACATTCTTCTAAAGGACAAATGGCATTGCGATCTTTTCTTGGAATTTAGCTCTTTTGCGTAGTTCAGAAGTTCTTTTCGTTAAATTTCCGTGATTTCTAGAGTTTTTTGTAGGTTTTCTTTTGGATGTATAGAGTACATGTTCATACGGGACCGTATTGCCTCTCTCCAGAATATCTTTTAGCTGTCGATATGATTAGCTGTACGTAAACTCCTTTTTTATAATAACAGTAGCCACATATATGAAAGAAACATGCACAATCCATTCAGTGGACACAGGGCTTATTTATGCCGTTTTGAAGTTGTCATTTTCCAAGCCATACAAAATAAAGTGTTTAATCCTCTATCTATGCCCATAGGCTGGTGGTAAACAACATGGAAGTTTTGCACAGGAGCAAAGCATTGTCGCAACACCCTCAGATAACCACATGAAGTAAGCCCAATACACGTTTTTCCAAGTAAAGCTCACGAGAAACTGTTCTAGCTGATTGACCTAACACATAGAGTTTCAACAAGGAATCTCTGTTTGCGGGAAATCTTGTAAAAACAACAAATGTAGTTTCCAATACTGACAATATTGCTTTTCATCGGAGTTTTGCAGTGTCTGGCGGTCTTGCGTTGTTGTGAGCTTTTTGTCGGTGGAAAAATGAGCATCAATTAAGTTCCGTTTTTTTTCTTTGTCATTCTTTTTCTGTAACCGCTTTCATACAGACGGTTTGCATATCTCTCACGCCCAGATACGCAGTATTGTCGTGTTGTTACTGTTGTGATAAGAGTGTAGAGTGGACATTTGCATTTCCGCTCGTTTCAAGGTAAACTGTGAAGTTATGCCTCTGCGCAGTTTCGCAAATTTTTAGTTAATATTGAGTCGTCATAGGAAGAGTTGCGCGGGGCCCCCAAAAGTGCGGGGCCCTAGGCTATGGCCTATTTGACCTATGCGTAAATCCGTCCCTGGCTATAGGGTTGCTAAATTATCGTTTAAAATATTGTTGGCCGAAAATTATCTACTGTAGGTGTTAACCAAACGAAATTGAATGGGAAATTAAGAAAAAAACTGGGGAGGCCAAGCAGGGGGCCAAGAAAAATTCTGGGGGCCATGGCCCACCCACACACCCCTTAGAATCGCCACTGTCCACAACTCCCTGTCATTGAGCGCTTTTGCGTCGAAAGTAGCACCAAGAGCAGTGATCGTGAAACACTCCAGCGCATTTTCATTTTCCCTCGGAACAGCGGGAGATGAGGCCTCATAAATAGATTAGCCTAGGAGCTTCGCATCAGCTTAATCTGGCTCTGACTATACTAGCTTAAAAAAACGAAAAGAACAACTTACTGAAAACCACAAGAAAACTAAACATCAAAATGTAAGCTGAATGGGGGCCCGGTTTTTACATTCAGCTTGCCAGGAGAGCCGCTCGCCCCCTGCCCATCATCAGTTACGCCACTGTCTTTCAACCCTTTTGTGATTTTTCCGTGATCGCACGATCTGGAAAGAGCCACGTCACTATCAGTTTGATTGGGTATATAGGTCCCTGGCATTGAAGAATGTAAGAATTACTGGCATCTGGATACGTAAAAACCAGTGTTGACAAAAAATTTCGAAAAATTTTCTCCATGCAGCATGTGTTAGTAGCCTTACAATACGAAAAATCATCTAGTCACAACATTATAATTTTTGTAATTTCGCTCTTTAAATGCCCTCCTGCCTTGGGTGCCCAGGACCGTCGCCCCCCCTCTGCACGCCACTGCGCTGGCCCCACTGCCACTGACATTTTCGACATCTTCACCTTTTTCATGGTGATGAGGAGACAGACAATTAGGCCTTAAAAACATGTTTTGAAAACAATTACTGCCTACAGTGAACCTAAGCAGAATGAACTGTTTGTGACTTATCCAGTGTTGCAGTTGACTTCATCGCCTTGAAGTACTTAGGCAAGCACAAGAGAAAGATGGCAATTCGAGGTATTGAACTAACGGGAAAGCAACCAGCAGCAATAGAGCTACCTCGACGAGTTCACTCTGCTGATACTAGGTCGCACTATTATTATATAGGAGGAACCAACTACTCATCCCTCTTTAATGTAACCAATGGGGTGAGACAAGGGGAGTCCTGAGCCCATACTTATTTGCTGTTTACCTGGATGAACTCTCAATCCAGCTGGGATCAGCCAGGGTGGGATGCACTGTGGGAAATATGGTTGTGAGTCATCTAAAGTTTGCTGATGATATATGTGTGTTCAGCCCCAGTATTAGTGGGCTGCAATGTCTTCTG
>Ga0210059_1003833_pt1 | contig 24201 bp, 18 predicted proteins | sample Ectturendosymbi2_FD_188042 | JGI IMG/M metagenome (GOLD analysis project Ga0210059, IMG submission 188042) | Ecteinascidia turbinata endosymbiont from Florida, USA - Sample 2 (SPAdes) (version 2) | ecosystem: Host-associated > Tunicates > Ascidians > Unclassified | place: Key West, Florida...
TGGCAAATTGTCAGGCCCGAAACTGGTAGGCCTTGGTCAATCTACCCCTATAATCCTGTGTAATTTTTATTTCAAAGCGTTCAGCCACCTGATCTTCAATTACCAAAGTTTCTGATGCAGCAACGTCTTAGGAATGCGAAAACGTTTACCTCACGCCTGATGATCAAAACTGACCAAAAGGGTATAATACGCTCGAAATGTGTCTGACAAAATGCCCATAAGCGGTCATGGACCAATCGTTTTGGTCAAAATAAGCCAGTGATTAGACGTGCACTAAACCTGACACATTTTGCGGTAAAAATATGGTTCACCTCAACCAGTGGGCAGCTCCTTGCGAAACACTTTTCCGTGGTTTTTGCTTATGACTTCGAAACACGTTTCTTTTCTTTCTGAAAAGGAACGTACACTATTTTTGCACTCCTTGGGCTCAGAAAAGACGAGGAACTCCACCCTGAAAAATAAATCTTCAAGCCAGCAGATCGCCGCAGAAGTTTGTTTCGGGTTGTGTGCATCGGCACTCAGCCACACCTTTTCGCAAACTTCTCGTGTCTACGCGAAAAGCTTTGTCTTATTGTACAAGGATCAGATGCAGGCACGCCAATGCATTCGTAGCTATATATTTTGTACAAAAAGAAAACACGTCACGCTTTGTTCATCAACACAAGAAAACCAAAAGCGAACTGGAAAAAGCTGCAATCGCTAGCTGGAAGCCCGCGCGTGTTAAACTCGTTGATGCTCGCGACAGTAAAAAAAGCGCAAATCTCGCACACAATTGGCAGGTTATCCGCGCAAATGACGGATAAAACAAAGTTAAGAGATCAATCGACGCGACCAATTTATTGTCTGACACTCGCACGTGACTTGAACCCAGCATAGGGTTCTGAATTAGGGGGCTTGCGAAAGAACAGGAACCGCACTTGTAGTGGCAAAACCTTAGAGCTCGTGTGACGGTTTGTAGGTGTGATTCAAATGGCCAAAAAACTCTTATTCAGCCAAAACTAACTTTACTGCCATGTAGATACTGAAACTGTGCAAGCGGGGAGAGGGATGTCTTTACATCACACCTCTGGTGATCGACGCCACTAATGCAACTCGACCAGGGGCTTAACAGGGGGCAACCAGGTAATTGCCTCCTCCGAAAATATCAAGGGTTGCGGCCCTGAACTCGACAATTCGAGGTCACACGATTCCACTTGTAAAAGCCGCTCAATCACGTACAATAAAACGAGATCAAATTGCGGCAATGAAGAAGACCGACCGTTGCGTATTTGTCCATGGAACAATTTGTATTTGATAGGTAAAGAAACGTGTTCGTCACACACACAAGATGGCGCCTTGGCGCTAAACTTGAGCTAACTTTTCGGACGAGCACTTACCCTCGTGGGCTAACATGTGACGAGAACTAGTTAAAAGGTTGCAAAACGAGCAGCAAGTTATAGTTGAATAAAAACGAGGTTTTGGTAAGATGATCGAAGGGAGATTTATACAAAACTATTCTTCGCAATCGAAAAACACTCGACCTTAGGGTAAACATGATATTCAAAGCCGTATGCACGAGGTGCTAGGAAGGACATTGTAACAACTCCAGCAAAATTGCATTTCAAATGATTTGAACGAAGATTTGCTAATAAGAAAAGTTGTTTTCGTTTCTTTAGAAAAATCCTCAACTCACTGATCAGTTTGCAAACGCAGATAAACACTTTTGCAAGAAAAGAGAAGATTTAAAAGTTTTTGCCTTCCACGCATTTTTCTGAAAAAAGGCTTGAACGACCACATTGACATTGACCACATTTTCTTGAAACTACTCGATGAAGTTACTGACAAAAGCCAATACTGCGTTCGCAACCTTCATGACCGCAGCAGAAATTTGACAGGTTGCTGAACGAAGCATTTGCCAACGGGCAGTAGTAAAACGGTTGATTGAGCGACAGCGCGAAACACACCGTCAATGCCTGCGATGATTCACCATTCAAAAAACCACCTTCCCCAAGTATGCCATGAGCGCGCGCGAAAAAGTCGCTGGCTGCAGGCGTTCGGTGGACCACCACCTTGCCGCTTGTGTAAAGCGCCTCGCTCAGTTGAATTGTGCCATAACTCTTACTCATCCAAGCGTGACCCTGGACGTGAGCATTCAAGCAGCAGGCTCGAAACGGGAATTGGCGTTAAGCAGGACGGGATTTTATCGCCTTGGAATCGGATACTGGATTACGACTCATCGCGCTGAAAAACATGGGTTTAGATTTGGCAATTTTTTTTTTAATCAGCCACAAATGTAGAGACGGTTTTACACATCTTTCAAACGCCACGATTGCGCATGGTACACACGAACGGGCTTTCATGCATACTATGCAAAGTCAACTGCGGGTTTGTGAATCCGAGACATATCAGGTTTTTGTCGATTGGCTCTCTTGGCAATGTGAAGCGCTCGTAGACGTAGTTTTCACCAGCCGGACGTCTAGCGTTCTGACAAGTTAACATCCAGCGACGAATAAGTGTAAAATAATTCGCTCAAAAGTAGAAGGAAAACGCGGTCATAAAAACGGTTTGAAACTGTGACAGCGGACGATCATTCCAACACGCGGCGACGAAAAAGGCGATTGAAAAGCAAAGAGAGAAAAGGCGGGTAAGCGGGACGTCACTTGGGAGATCTATCTTTGGTAAGTGCTTTGATTGATAAGTGACAAAATGCGACGAGGAGGAAGCAACAAGGGCGAAAAAACGCATGTACAGAAGAACGCACACAGGGAAAAAAGTAGCGAGGTCAATGTGAAACTTCATAAAAAGCTCATCTAAGATGCGATGGTGATGCTGCTAGTCCAGTCCAAGTCTAGCAAACGCATCGAACTTCGACTAGCCGTAAAATCCTTGCCTGACCAGTGGTCGAAACAATTACAAGGGGTCAATTACCCAATAACCAAGGCGTTCGCTGATGTTGCTCGTATAATAGGTGCGCTGCGCGTGCCCTCTAGCAAGACGCTCTAGTCTTGTGTGGCAAAAGAGCTTCAACATGAAGCTAAACGCTCTTGCTTGCACGATGCACAAACAAGCGTCTGACGTTGGTCTGTTTACGCGTCACTTGAGTTTGAAGCGATGCGTGGCGCAACTTCTTAGCGTAGCAAATTCACGGATGTGACGAAGAGCATAAAAACAAGGGCTAAACGACTGAGCAAAAGGCACTGATGCGAACAGGGGGAAGGCATGAAATGTGAGAACCGCAGCGGTTATCTGAGCAAATACATCCGCCAAGTGACCAGTGAGCACCACGAACACTGGGTACGGAGCTGCTGTACCTCGAGCTCCAGAAATAGTGCACTGAAGTGATTGGCGAAATTTACAGTAGCTGCATACGGAAGTTATCGTAGAGCATTTCATGAACCCAGTTTGAGACAAACGCAGATGTTGCCACGAAAGACAGTTTAATCAGCAGAGTATATCTTTGCGGGACTTGATACTTTCCAAACCCTTTGCCGGGGAAGGTGAAATCTACGCTGTTGTGTCGTATAGCATTAAAACAATCTTTACTACACCGTAAGGCACAGAATGTTTGTCTTTAATTCGAACTTCGTTTTCCAAAAAGGGTTGAACGACGACGGTGTGAAATGCGATCGGAACACTCGGTCTTGAGACCAGCTACCTGAGCGCCAGCTCTCGTAAACTGACGCGCCGAGATGAGCACCCCTGACTTCTCCCATCTCTCTTACAAAGCGTTTATCTACAATACTGGCAAAATCCCCTGAAGGCAAAGCAAATCCAGCAAACTGCCAACAAATTTAGCAGCAAAACACAAAAAAAAAACGACAAACAAACAACTTTGCACTGCAACAGGCCGACAATGTTGGTAAAATCTTTCAGCAAGGGTTGATCTCGGCGAGACAAGGACATATGCACCTTCGCAAAACCGAGACATGGCCGTGACTTGCAACAACATGCAGCCCACTCACGCTTTAGCGCACGATTGCGGCGTGCGCGCTGTTCGTACAGGATGAGGTTTTGCGGTTTTACCAGGTTGTACGGTTCGCGTCTACAAGCAGCTTGCAAGTTGCATGCAATGCGTGATGCCAAACGGAACGGGCTTTTTTCTGCAAGCAAACGATGATTCTTAAAATTATACGTCTTGGTCATCCCATCACTGAGAAAACATAAACCCTGAGGAGCTGCCTGTGTGTACGACAGTAGACAATTTTGTTTAATCCGAACTACTTCAAGGATCTGGACGGAATATGGGAAAAATGTCACGGAAATTATTTTAACAGTCCCGCGCGATTTTCACCCAACAAAAAACTACACTACGCGCATGAAGGTTCGTTGTTCTTGTAAAATAGTTAAAAAAATTAAGGCAACGAGACGGTGTTAACACTTTCACATGAATTTAGAACTCTATGGACACCATCCCTCGCTAACCTCAGCAAATGCTCATGATTGCTTGCAGCGTCTTTACCAGCAATCACAATAACAGTCACTATAGAAAGAACGTAACGCATGAAAAAATTCACTACAACGGCTGTTAAGAATCGACACCTTGCAGCAGGAAAATATTCGCGAACAAGCGGTTATATGAAACGAGACTGGACGGGCAATAAAGAGCACGGGGAACCCACCGACCTTGCGTCGGAGCGTCTTTTGAACACAAGCAAGAAGTCCAGAATGAACATCAGCGGGAGTGAAACGCACGTACTTGGCCAAGCACCTTTGCCTTGCAGTCGACAAGCAAACTGTTCGGTGTCTTAATTGTCACAGAGAGTGGCAACAAAGTAAGTCCGGACCAGCTTGACAATCTGCTGGAATTCGCCAACTCCTGCTGGTTGGGTCCAAAACCATGTCGTGGTGCTGACGATGCGATCGAGGTACAGAAACAGTCGAGATACTGTCTGCCAATGCGCACTGTGTCTGCTTGTCACTTCGACCAAGCATCAGCAGCAGCAACAGACAAGTGACGGTATAACCGAGAATCTGCCGGAACGCAGCACAACGTGTCACGTTAAGGTGACGTCACAGACATTCGCTTTAGCTGGCTAGCACCCACAGCGTTACTTCGTGCAGCTCAATCGCGGCAATAGTGGATTGGTAATGCTTGCAAAGTGAAAGATTTGCGATTGATGAAGGATCAACTGCTACCTGCAGAAATAAATTTTAGCTTTATCAACAAGCTCGACAGTTTAATGATTCACCGGCGTTGCGCTGTTTGCCGTAGCGCGTTCGTTGAGTGTCGGTATTGCTGTTAGGCCAATTCCGACATTCCAGTGAACAGCGCTGCCACGCTGTGAACTCGTATCTTCATTTTGAACAGAAAACGGTAAACAAAGATTGCAGCCGCTGATGCTGTGTCGTGATTCACCTCTTACACGTCGCACACACGACGCGCCGAGCATTTCTATAAAACTCAGCTTACTTACATTAGCAATGTGTTTAAGTTTTTCAAGATTAACGGCCAATCAGCAAGTCAGGTTTTGTAGTGTACTTGCCGCTAAGGTATCACTGATTGCACATCGGCGTCCTTATTCACATTTGTAGTTCAAAGATAGTAACAGCGTAACAACACTTTATGCAACCGTCTCGTTTTTGTAATTCTCCTCGGCGCAGTCAAGTGCCTGGGCAGCGAATAGTATCATATCTATTTTTTGCGGTCTCTTCATTCCCACGCAAGTACTTTCTAAAACAGCGAATAACACCTAAAGTTTAACGTCATGCAAGCATGCACCGTTTCATCTTTCAACTACTCAAAAAACAGTCAAAAACTCAAAGATTTGCTGCGTTGGCATGGTACTATGTTCCAACGCCAACTTGCATTAAACAACCTATCAAACAGCCTAAGTTGGCGGCATCACCCATGAAAGAAGTTGCTACTAACATGTTATATCACAGACGGCTACTTTTTCGCATGGTTACCGCCAAAACGAAGGTATCCAAATATGGTGTACGCGTTGTCAGTGACAAATCATATTTAAGCGACGTTGCTAAGATGCGAAGTACCTCACAGCGGTAAAGAGAATGAGCATTCTGCAAGCTAACCGTTCATTGCATTTAACCTGAAAGATAGCAGCCGTGAAATGTTTTAAACAAAGCAATGCGTGGTAAATTGAGTAACTGCAGCCTAAACTCGGGCTGAACCTTCGCCAAGCAACCGCTGCACATCGAGCAAATTAACACACTGTGATAAACACTGGACAGCTTTTAGGTCCGTTGGACTGCATCTCCAGATGAGACCCTTAAAATTTCCCAGAGGAATGACGGTGCTCTGTGCTTTGAAATGTATCCACAAAATGATTATCAAAATTTTGCCACGCATGAAATCTACTGCAAGTTTCTCTGCTTCTTGTTTTGCATTTTCTATGATCACTCATTCGCATTCATGCCTGGTTTTTCTCTGGAGAGGGTCGCTGGGGCAGCAGCCCTAAGAGGACTCGAACCACCTCACGGTCAACTGCAATCTCGATAGTTCTGCTGGCTCTACAAAGCGGGACCAAGGAAAGTCGGAGATGTAGTCACTTCACCTGGTACCTTGGACGACCTCTGGCTCTGGGGCACTTTCCCGTGGGCGTAGCCAACAGGATTTGCCTCGCCAACCTTTCCTGGGGCATTCTGGACACATGACCGAACCAACGTTGGAGTCTCTCGATTGGGAGAAGTTGGGAAGACACGCCGTGAACTCTCCGCAAAAATCCCATCACTGCCGCTTGCACTTGTACCCAAGATTCACGACCATAAGTGAGGATCAGAATAAAGACCGATTAAAAAACTGACAGCTTTGCGGTGTTGGAAAGCTCCCGTTTTGTGACAATAGAGCGATAAAGCTCACGAAGAACTGCGTTTGCTTTACCAACCCATGTAGCAGTCTCCTTGTTCCGCTTTCCACCACTCATGGTACTCGAAAGTCTCCACCTGCTGAACTGTACTGCCGCTAACTTGCACTGTACATCGCCTTGGGTTTCTGGAGAGACATAATACCTTGGTCTTTTCAGTCCTGATTTTCATTCTGCCCTGGTCGTATGCAGCTGAAAACCGATCAAGTGCATGCTGAAGGTCCATTTTCCATATTTAACAAAGGCTAAATGTTTAACCGCATCAGTGACTTGCTCGACTAATGCATTATAATACCAGTTGTTGATAGAGCTTTCAATGGATGTGCGACTCTCAAAATCCTTGGAAAGAAATTAGCATGATGCACACGCGCACGGCACAACGCCTAATACTGGTGGCTTGAAATTTTTTGATAGTTCAAAAAAACGTACGAAGGTAGTTTATGTCGAGTTACAACTTATCACAAACGGAGCTTCGCCACATGCGCTGATCAGGTAAGTGAGCAAAACGATTCACGTGAAGGCAGAGCACGAGCAAAAATGACGCTGCGGCAGTTTACTTCAAACAGAGGGCAAATCGCGAGGCGTGATTAAACGGGAAAAAGCTTGGGCCTGGCTTGCATACAAGCAAGGTAAACATTTCTCACGGAAGACATACATGCGGTGTGCTGGTATCTTTAGGAATGGTATGGCGTGTTACGACGTCACTAATTTGGAGAAAATTGATTAGGGGATATTTGCTAATTGAATATCGGGGTAATAACTATCAACCTCATTGTTGTAGCAGCACGAAATATCAAAAGTTAACCTGAAGCATGACCTGTCAGCAACCAACAGCGTTCTTCACGGTTCAAAATGGTTTCCAAGAAGTTTTTCCCAGTATGTCGCGTTTATTAAAATGTCACACGTTTAGAGCGTTACTCTAGGCCTGGTTTGAGGTGTTCCAACATTGTCCAGGTTGTCAATTTAAATCTTGAGGGAAAGTACCTTAACAGAAATGCGAAACAAGCCCCACCTTTCACTGCTGTCACCTTCAACGTCGTCGTCGTCAGCTTCATCCGAATGACACTGAACTTGTGGTGGACACTGTTGCTGTTGCAGTTGCTGCACCCGGGCAGCAGTCTGCTTGGCATGCGTTGTAAAGCCTTGCGAACTTAACACGGAGTACACATTGTCCGATTTGGCGATTGCTTCCAGAAAAGGCAATAAATCAAGTAGTTCCGTGTCGTTAGGGTCGTCAAACCACGATATGACCGGCACCTGTGTAAGCAAGATAAGCAAGCATTTTTTGTTTCGGCGATGAAGATACGTCGCGAGACAGCAATTGCGATCACAACTTTCATACCAGATAAACATGATTAGAACATGACCTCTCGCTTGGTCGGGTTCACGAAATGGTAACTTCCTAAGCAAGCAATAAGATTTTACAAATCAGCATTTTAACGACTTGTGTCTACCTAGCACTGTTCAAAGCACCGAAGTTGAGATCCTTGAATTTTTTTAGCATTCGTCAGGTGTGCAAGCGATAACAAACTATCGGTCTATCTAAAGACGAGACCAGTCTGGTGCGATCTTATGGATGGCAGCGAGAATCCCTGTGGACAATTATATTGTCCTGTTTTTGCTTTGTGCACGACAGCACGTTTCCTTGTCTGGTTTCAAAAATTTCTGACCGTTCAACGCAAATAAAGCTGTACGTTGGATCAAGGAAGCTGAGAGGAAAAATCCCCTAAAATAGAAAGTGACACATTATGACCTGATAATGCCAAGAAGGATGTAGTCATATAGGCCAATGAATTTGCTACAGTTTTCATGTCTTTTGGTCAAATTAGGTTTAAAGACATTGCTCAGAAGAGCAGCTGAATTTTCTGATGCACTACAATGCGTTTAAATCAGTGGTTCTCAAAGTGGGCGATGAAACAGAAATGGGCGGTTGGGGGGCGATAGGAGACCCAGTTAATAATTACATTTCTGTTGTCTTACTAACTTTGAGTGACCAAATGTCATAAAAAACAGTATGCTCAAAAAACATGCATGCATGTAATTTGTAAACAAAAACTTACCGTTTAACTAAATTGAGTTTTACAGTGAAATGCATGAAAAAATTGTGTTAATACGGGTTCTAGGCATGGTAGGGGGACGATAGAAGTTTGTTTGTCAGAAAAGGGGGCGCTAGCCAAAAAAGATTGGGAAACACTGGTTTAAATGAAAAAAGATACGCGTAAGTAGCAGAGACTGGCAACCAACAACAGTGCACATTCGCCAGATAGCCGCATTTAGCTGAAGCATTCTTCAGCATGCGCACTTGCCCAGTAATTTTAAGTACCACTGAACCGAGTTGCTCCTATCTGCGAAAGGTTTACAATAAAACACAAGTGATTCCGAAGCGGTTGCTCGATAGACATCGCAAGAAAAACGCTAACGAACGCGACTTGAAAATCCATCCGCATTGCTTCTAAAAACAAACAGATCACCTGGAGAAACTCCAGCCGATGGGATGTGACTTACCGTAGTAGTTATGAGGTTACTTATACTGCCTGTGATAGCATGAAGCGAGAAGAATTGACTCTTCTCTCCTGACACAATAACTACTCGGTTAATTAAAGATTCTCTTGCGACATACCTAATTTTTACTTAGTGGGGTCGGTATTTTTATGTTACACGTGACTTCTGATTACTAGTCCGCTAAATCCAAGCTGACGCAAAGTACTGCTTTATGTCGCAGAACCAGTAATCTTGAGAAGTCAAACATTAACGAAATAAGCAAATTTCGAAAAAACGTTATTACTGGAAACACTCGCTTGCGAAAGAATTCGATCCATTTTCTTTGTTTATTTGCCCAGGCAGTAAGTTAAAATCCTGGGATTAAATTTCAACTCAGCGATCTTCCACTCTGTATCAGACTTTCAACTCTGTTCTTATTAGATGAACAGCTAAACAATAGGATAACGGCTAAGCAACGTACTTGCACAATATAACTTGAAGATTAAAATACTTGCACAGGACCATTATTTTGGAGTGCTTTTTTTGTTGTTTTATTTAACGATTGGCGGCAGGCCGAAGCCGGAATAATGCTTTTTGTCGGGGCGGTTACAGTGAGCGCTCTTGCCCAAGGAGCGCTACGGCGAGTCACTCAGTGGTAGTGTTTCCACTTCGGGGCAAAATTAAAAAACCCGAGTATCGGGTAGCTGAGAAAGAAAACCTGGGATAACCCGTTTTTTCGGGTTTTGAAATGAATGCGATTTTGAGCGATAAAAGCTCAATATCATCGTGAAATTACTACTGTTGGTCCCTGCGCAATCTATTAGCGAATTATTAATTGAGTTAAGCACAGTTTTTCAATGATGTTTATAATACTGACGCATGACTATCAAAGCACACTTTCATTATTCAGTCTGTTTCTGAGTTTTGTGGCAAATAGTCCCGTGGCTGAAAAAGCCCTCTCGGGTTCCATTGATTTCGGCTTGATTGCCATCAAGGCATGGAACAGTTTTTCAAGGTTATTTGACGTCTTCTTTGTAGCCTCAAAAAGACTCATTTCTTTTTTCACAATTCGTGGTCCCTTCCTGTGCGGAATAGTTTGGTGGTCTTCACTCTCATTGATTACATGGATTCTGTCCTTTGATTTCAAATGGTTGATCAAGCTTTCGGTGCTTGAACCACCTCCTTTTGCATAACTTGTATAACGGAGCACAAATTGCACTTTGGTGTTGGTTGAACCTTGTTGTATAAGAAGTGGCTCTAAGATTCTGACTTCCTTTGATTACTAACGTCTTTAAACTAAATGTGTATAAAGTCGCTTCTAAAGGAAAGCCAAATATTTTGTGGAAAGTTATTGCAAACTGAAAAGGAACGAATCGATTTCGTGAAGAATCACACTTTGTATATGAACTAACACATAACAGCTTATAAATGAACCAACCAGTAACCGCGAAACTACGGCATACCTTTGAAGAACTACCTCACGTAGTAGTTATTTAATTAAGTTAGCGAAACGACAAAAGTTCGCGTAGACACCTAATATGTGCAAAATGACGTCACGATCCGTCTAAATAGGTCAATTGAAGGAAAATATAGTGGACCAAGAACGAACGAACCATGGTCACCGAGCAGAACCCGCACTTCGTGCCTCATGATAATAGTTGAAAGTTCAAACTTGCTAATTGGCCATCACACGCACCAATCTGCAACTTCAGTGTTATCAGAATTACTAATATTTGAATGCAACAGCAATTCCAGGATTTTTAAAATACCCGGGTTTGGTAGTTGAAAAAACCCGGAAGCGGAAATAAGTTCACTGTTAAAAGGATCCCCCTTCATAAGCATTTATCAGTAACAGGCCCGTCGAAGCCTTTGCAAAAAGTAGTATTACTTTGCACACAAAAAATAACAGTTATCTACAACTTACCGCATTGTCTGGATGAAATATGTATGACGCTGGGGAATTGTCGATGATGATAACTTTGTGCAATTCGCGTCCGATTAAACTCAAATCTTTTACGTAATTTCCTCTATGAAAGACGCAGGATTCTCGAAACAATCGCGAGGTAAATACTCCACTTTTATCTAAGAGGTCGGCAACAGGGTCGGCATACTGTAATAAACGCAGGCACAATTAAATACAAACCAGCACTGGCACTTCAGACAGCGTGGCGCTACGTTAAGCACGCTTCGTTTGCACAACCTTTGATGACCACCAACTTGATACAGGGTGAACTAACCAGTGAGATAAAAAAACTTCTGAAGGTCTTCACAAGCCCGCCAATCTCCATTCACGCTCAGAAATTACCAATTAGAAATCAACTACCCTTAACAGTTTAGGAAACCTTCATAATCTTTTTAGGAAACCTTCATAATCTTGTTCTGGACGATTACAACTCTCGAATCGGGGTCGGCGGTCATCCAGGAAGCCCCAACATAACGGGTTTACCGCCTAATATCATGAGAAGCACATATGCAAAACAAGAAAAAACTGACGAACACAAAACTTTAATTAGATTTCAAGGTCATGAGTAACTACTTTGCACGAACACACCTTGGCTAAACTTGCAGTGAAAAGAACGCATTCGTACATTTGACCCATTCGCTGCAAATATTCATCCACGTGCGGTCGTTTCAGCACATATACCTGCAAGAAACATGGCATCCAGTCTTAAAATAAATCCTGACAGACGGAATATAAATATGCAGATGTTTGCACAGCAAGAATTAACAATCCTAAACATTTGATCATAAGAACATTGCATCATGTGCAAGGATTTAAAAACATGACAACGACGACGAAAGCACCTTGCTGAGCAGTGTTTATGAACAGGATCGGACAGCGAACTGGGCTTACAGAAAGCTTTCAGCAAGTTTCATGGTTGTCGTGTGATGGTGAATTTAGTCTTGTTTTTCATTTGTGTCTTACTGCAATTTATCCGGTTCTCGTGACCACGCAATTATACATAACCGTCTTGGCGCGCGAGTTCTAGCGATGACGTCAAGAGCGTTGAATGCGGTGAAGCAGAGCAGGTAAGAGCCGTGAATTAACTATGTTAATAGATGCGATAGGCTTTAGGATAGCTTGCGGTTAATACGATGACACAGAAGGCTGTCTGTACTGCTTGCCAAATACTCGTTTCATAGCTCATACAAATTAGCAGTAACAGACATGCAATAAGTCGTGCTCATTTTCCCGAGATCTCTCAATCGCTCAACCATGCATTGAATCAGCGCAAACTGGAAAACGTGTTCTAAAGTTCATTGATGTGCCATGCAGCGCACCCGCTGGCGTTTTGACAGAACAAACAGAGCCTTTTTTTAAACAGTACCTTTTTCATTTTGAAACTTGGAAGAAACCAGAATGCATCAAAAGCTAAACTTAAGACTGAATGCGGCTGATTTTATCTTTTACTATGAATACGAAGACCAACCTATCTGAGATTAAAACAAACAACATTTCTAAGTCCACATGACCTGCACTATCAACTCACATGCATGCGTTATTACATATATTGTATTGAAAATGAGTAACAATCAAGTGCAGATACTGTACCATTTGATTTCTTTTGTTAATTACAAGAAGTTTTTAGCCTTGTACAATACCAGAGCCAGCTGAAATTTTCGGGGGAGGGAATGATTGCAACTTGTTGTACCTTACAACTAAAAGTTAAATATTGGTGCTTTCATAATGTTTCTGAAAATTTTGCCGGGGAGGAATATCCTGGTTGCGGGCCTGGCCTCGTAAGCAGCACATATCGACAAAGACATCACATTGAGCTCCAATGAATATTTTATAAATTGTTTTGTAGTATCATCAAGAAAAACTTAACCTTGCAACACAACCACACCAAAATAGATCAGGGACTACAAAATTAGACAATGATCTTCATGCATAACTTATTTTAGCCTAAACTTCACAAGTGTATTGCCACCACACAAAATATCATCAAAAATGTCAAACACTTCGATGGTCACAACCATGGCATACATTGTGAAAACTTTGGAGACCATGAAATGCTGAGGTTGTTAACAACTGAACTCAAGTGAGTTACGCTAAATGTCACATTCATTCACAGTAAGCCCACTCCGCCACTTAATCAAAATCTGATCACACCAGTTCAACAATCAGTGCAGTAACCTGCTCACAACGACTGTAAATATTAAAACTTTTCACAACCAACATCAAATAGAAACAAGTCTAAGAGCGACAGCTGAAAGTGTGCAAGAGTTTTGCACATTTGCATGCCTGATGGCTATTTTTTAGCAACCTGTTAAGTAGTGTGGTTAAAACTAACTCATTTAATTACAGTTGCTTTAACAACATGACAGAAAAATTGCTGATACAAGTTTCAAATATATTGAGGAATACAAAATGAATCTAAAAAGGAATCATGTTTATTTATGTAAGCTCAAACAACTCACTTGGTGTGTTGTTCCATCTATTTCTACAGGGACGATGAAATCAGCATTGCTGATGGGCTACAAAACATTAAGCCGAAGTTGAACCACATTGGCATCATGTGCAATTATTTTCATAAACTTGCAAACCTCAAGGTTCATGCACATAGCAATATTGACAATAGCAGCATTAATCAATATATGCCAAAGTAGGTTGCAACATATCACACCAACAAACAACATAAAATTTAGTTACACAGATAACTTACCAAACGTTTTGCAGGTCACATCAATTGCCTCATTCTATAAGGCCATAAATTCTATTCTAAACTTTTTATGAACTTTTAATATTACTTGTACAATATAAAAGAAATTTGGAATAGAGACTTTTGAAAACTTGGAGTTGTGAAAAAATGATGTAAAACACAAATATCAATGAAACCATGTAGGATTTTTAAAAATTAGCTTTCGGCTGAATCCTCAAAAGCTTAGGCTTTTAATTGTTCTCATCAAGATTTAACAAATTATTTTGAAAAGCTCTGCTGTGCTGAAGAGCACTTTGCTGCAAACACTCATCTACAAACCAGCTAACATAATGTAACCATCCAAAGCCGATGGTGATAGAAAATGGAGTTCAACTGTACACACTTTGAATGAACTGTGTACTAGAGTTTCATCCAGATCAATCACAGCACACTTCTTCTCGCCGAGACTAGGACATCTGGCAGGGAGCAAGTACTTGCAGTCACCATTTGGTACAGCCTTAAAAATAAAGTTTGTGTTAGTCAGTGTAGCCAACGGGCACTTAAAAGCTTGTGACTACTGCCAGTACATTCCACAGATGTTCTCTAGAACGAGTAGCATTATCCCTTAGTTTCTTTATGCATATTTCGTAAGTTAAATCAAAACTAATGTCACACTAAATATTTTCACCTTACTCACCTTGGTAAGGTGAAAATATTCACTACGTGGTTTCATTGATAATGAAAAGTTAGGTTAGCTAAGCCTAACGTAGCTATTCCACTTTTTAGGTTTCAATACATATATATTGCTAGGGCTTTACGGCTAGGCCTACTTGTTTTGATATGATACAACAAGTAAATTTTATTAATGTAGCTAAACAAAATACTTTGTTAGATAGGCTACACCTAACTTAGCCCAAATCAATAATGGAATTGTACCATAAGATGGTAATTGGTGCGTACCATACCCACAGCTAGGATTAATTTCATTAACAACATTGATTGACAATAAAACTAAAAGGTACATACTTTTTGAATTACTTGTTCCCTAGAGCCATTCTTTGGAGAAGCAAAATAATTTAAGCAACATGAGTTGCTGGAAACAGTGCTTCTATTATTTTTTCTTTTCTACTTCTCCCTCAATTACTGCTTAATATTTTTTGCTGCTTATACTTTACATCACTTGCTTCTGTTGTCTTAATTCAGTTGTGTATAGAAATTTTTTATTTGTTTGTTTATTCCGTTGTTATTGTTGCATGCATTACAAATGTGTTGATGCATTCACTGTTCTTTTTTATATTTTCATCAATTTAAAGTACTATTGGAACATATCCTTTGGTCCACCAGATTCTAGTTTTTCCTACTCTGGCACCAGTGAAAATACATGGATTGAAATGACTGCACATTTACATGTAAAAACATTATTTTACAGTGAGAAAGTTTCTTGCAATATTGCAAAAAAATCAGACATTACTTAAATTATTTTGTTTTTGAAATAAATAACCAATGTTTGAAAATTGCTGGCAAACATTTCCATGAAGATTTTTGATTTTCCATAAAATAAATTTTATGTATTATATACTTACATTCCTGTTAACATTACAGCCACATTAACCAGTACTGAGCATACTTGGAAACTTTCTTGGCAAAACCAATAAAAACACAGCACAAAACATTGAGATAGTTACCATCTTCCACAAAACAAACTGTATATATATATATATATATGAAATGAACAAATGTTATTATGATAAAGCATATATTACTGGTTCTAGGACAACAGCCAACTGCCAACCAGTCAGAGCTTCATGTCTGCTATTGTCAGCTTGATACTGCTTGGATTTTGTATTCCTTTGATTAGTACTGTAATATTCACATATACATTTCACATTAAACTACCATTTTTTCTTGGTTTTCAGAGGGTACATGATGATGTATAAAAACACCTGAGGTGAACAGAGTTAGACAAAGGTTGGGAACCCCTATTTAAATGTATTGGGCACCTCTGTTGAATTTCCCACCAACACAAAGTGTATATTAATAACATTGATTACACTGAGTCAACAACAGCAAATTTCATGTACAAAGATTATACATTTAACACTGTTAGTGTAATGATGGTGTTTTAAACTCACTCTCTCTGCAGACTTTGGCTCTGCACTTGGTGTAAGAGTAGGAGTGTGCTCCACTTTTCCATTAGCTGCAGAACTCCAAGGTTCATGAGCAGGTTTGTGATCTAAAACAGTCCTCCTCTTTGGTTTTCCAAAGCAGCAAAGTAAGGTGTGGAACTGCACTCGTTGGTTGCTGTTTTTTGTTTTGTAGCTTTTTTTCAAATTCTTTTCACCTGTAAAAAACACAACAGTTCATGTATTATATATCACATTAAGAAATACAATGGGATTTTCATTTTTTATCAGCCACAAATGAAAAATTACAGGTACATTAACTTGAAGCAAAAAATACTTGGCGAACATAGCTAAGTTTATGCATGTTAAGCTAGAATTAATATATTGCATACCTTGGTTCTTCATCAATCAGCATATTTTCCGTTTTACATGCATATTCAAAGTGCACATATCAACACCACACAATCTCTGTCAAATATTTTTCAACTGAAATCATCCACACTAGATCAAATTAATATATTGCTGTGCTTAAAAGTCAGGGGAGTCTCATAAATGTCTATCAGCTCATTATTGCATGAAATTACAGCAGTACAAAAAGCATCCTGATTCTACTTGCAAAGATTCAAAATGTTGCTTGTCTCACCCTGAAATACACACCCTGACTATCACCTTAGAACATGACATATTGAGCATCATAGCAAAAACTGCTGTCTACGCAAATTGCCTTCTCTGTTGCATCATCACAAGTGCTTAATTGGGTTCCATATTACTTAACACCTTCGCTGCCAGGTGGATTTACCTGAAAAGCCCATATTTTCACGCCACTTTTTAACTTCGTAACTCACCAGTTGATTGTGCCAAAGAGCTGTTCAAACCCTCAAAAACCTCAGCATGTTTTCTAGTTTGTGATGAAAAAAAAATTACACCTTGGGTTTCAGTTTTTTGTGGATAACGTTGTAAGTGGGATAGGTAGAGGCCATTTTGGCCAAGGTCATCAGGCCCTGGGCCCCAACCACAAAAAGGAATTATTTCGCTAAGTTTTTAGTGGAAACTAGTCTAAAATCCATGTCCTTTGAACCCTCGATTAACTTTCTAAAGTTTCTGGTTCATAAGTTTTGGCCAAAAAAATTAATTTGGATAAATATTACTCATAAAATTTTTTTTTAATTTTGGTTATTTTACCTTAACCTTTGAACCAGAAACCTCAGAAAGTCAATCAAGGGCTCTAGAGACTCGGACTTTAGTCTAGTTGCCACTAAGAATGTGAACAAAATACTTCCCTCTTGTGGTCAGGGCCCAGGGCTAGGTAACCTGAGCCAAAATGGCCTAAAACCTACACCACTTATGACGTCACCCACAGAAAATCTGAAACCTTAAAACTGAAAAAAATTTTCAGTGCAAACTAGAAGACTTGCAAAGTCTTTTGAGGGTTTGAACAGCTCTCTAGCACAATCGACTAGCAAGTTATGGAGTTGCAATTTTGCACTAAAATAGCAGCTCAATGCGTGATTTCAAAGTATGATATATTCTTACACTGACAGCAAACATGTTAACACTTTTGATACTGGGCTTTCCCCACAAAAACGCATTGGCTTCCAGGCATTTTTTGGGAGTCACATCTATGCCAGTTAAAAAAAACTTGAAATTTTAAGTCGGCAAACAAAATCTGTAATTTATCTTCGTAGTTATTAAATGTAAATGCATACATTAACTTTCAAGAGAAGAAAATTACAGCCAGTATCCACTACATGCCAGATTCATATTTTTATGTACGTAGCCTGGTTTCTGTTCTGTAAAATATGTACATGAGCCCATAGCAAGTGTTAAAAAACTTATATCCTTTGATTTTTGCAACAGCAGCTAAAATATAGCAAGTTTCTCACAAAAAATGTTCCATGGAATAAACTTCAAAACATACAATTTGAATAGTTCAAAACTGCAAGTGGCATCCATTGCCTGCTGTACAAAGGTTACAGAAGGACATACATTTATCATAAGGGGTTGGTGATAGCTCAGAACTATCTTCTTTATTGAAAGAGGTGATTGTTCCACAGCTAACGAGTGACTAACTGTAGTGCTCTATGGCTAGAAGCATCAAACTCAACTGCCCCAAGACAGAAGCTAAATTCTGACTTCAGCTAGTTACCCAATGCCATCACCCAAATAATACTAAAAGAACATTACTAAGACTAATGCAGAATCAAGTATTGAACTTCCTTCTGGGGTGAACTGATGACAACAATATGCTGTTTTTGCACTACTTCATAAAGAAAATTAAAACCTATTCTTTGGGTAGTTATTCAGAACAGCTCATTGCAGAAAGGCATATTTCCACTATGAAGTTCTAAATTTTTTGAATTCAATTGTATTTTTACCACCAGCACTCTGAGCTTATTAAGAAATTGTTGCAAACAGATTTTTAAACATAGTTTACTTTTTTGTTTTGTCTTCCTTGATGTATACATACAAAGAAAGCATCATATTTACCATTAATGAATTTATATATTTTTAATAAGCAATTTTTTCCACAATTTTGTTCTTCATCATGCCCACACTTATATATATTTATGCTATTAACAACTTCAAAATTATATACAATTGTTCTCTCTATTAGCAAAAAAAGACATAAGCTTAACACTTTGGCACCCGGGTGGTTTCGGCAATTTTTGCAAAAAAAAACACCTAAACGCATGTGGCTTTGCGTGGGAATTTCTCCGGTCCAGTATGCTCTACAGACCCGGTAAAAGTCTCAAAAGACGCGGCAAGTCTTCTAGTCTGCACTCGAAAAAAATTTTTTTGCTTGGGGGTTGCGGTTTTTTTGTGAGTGACATCATAAGTGAAGGACTTTTAGGCCACCTTGGCCCACTTTGTCTGGCCCTGGGCGCCAACCGCTAGGTGGTAGTATTTCGCTGAAGTTTTTACTGGAAACTAGGCTACAATCCGAGTCTTTTGATACTTTGGATGACCTGCTGGGGTTTCAGGTTCAAAGTTGTGACGTAAGTTAGAAAAAATATTTGACTAATTAGTTAATTAATTAATTTGTTTATTTTAGATCATGACTTTTGAACCAGAAACGCTAGAAAGTCGATCAAAGGCTCAAAAGACTTGGACTCGAGTCTAGTTTCCAATGAAAACTTCAGTGAAACACTTTGGCCTAGTGGTTGGTCCCTAGGCCAGACAACATGAGCCAAAATGACACTAAAACTACTTCACTTGTGACATCAGTCACAAAAAATCCGCAACCCCCAACCAAAATTTTTTTTTCGAGTGTAATCTACTAGATTGGCCGATCCGTTTGAGCTGTTGAACAGCTCTCTAGCGTAATCGGCTGAGGAGCTAGGGCATTGGTAAGGCAACCAAGAACTGCTGTTTTTTAGGCCGAAATCGAAGTACGAATATATCGTAGGCCGGCTCTCAAAGTGTTAATGCATATTGTTGCAAAATGTGTAAATCTTACGTGCAAGCATTAAGCTTTGAAGAAATTAGAGCAGTTAAACTGAATATATCTGGAAAAAGATTTTTTTATCTCTACTTGTTTAATGGGAACCAATTGTTTATAAACACTGAGCAAAAACATTAAAATAAAAAAATTAACTTAAAATAGAATAAACTATATATCTAAATCAATTTTGAAAAACATATTTCCCGTGTGCATTTTTGAGTTTGCATGTGAAAATTAAAATTTTTTAAACCCGATGCAATGTATTACCTACGTGCATGCATGTACTAGAACATTTGCAGAAAAGAACAAGTGGTTATGATCCGAGGCATCCTCCAACAGAAAAGCATGCTATTTTTCCCATCACAAAACAGGTTTAAGTTAATGCAGGTCTGTCCTAATGACAACTTAAATTATTGTAAAAGATCGCTAATGCATTAAATGGGAAGATTTAAATATGCAGACAGCACAACTTCTTTGGACAATTTTCCCATGAAGATTTTTGTGAAACTCAACAAATTTGGCCTAGTGCACTGTAACCACACTATCAATCAATTATTTTCCAATATGAAACAACATCAGCAACAAATATTGTATCAAAAAATGCAGTGTCTAAGAATTGTGAATTCAGTAAAAATAAACATTTTATATATAGTCCTTTTTGACAAAACATCAAGCAAAGAACCATTTGCTGCACAGATTTTTATAAAGACACAGATCCATCTAGCCTAACCAAATGATTTAAATTCATTTCATAAGTCTATTGCACATAAAACTAATTTGTTCAGACTTGTGAGTTTGTCTACATTAAAATCAAGAAGACAACTTGGCCAATAAGTAGTGAAGCATGCAACAAATAAAATTTGAAGTTATAAACTTTAGAGCAATGCCATAAACATAGGTCTAGGTCAGGGGTTCCCAACCTTTCTCTGACCATGTATCCCTTTAGCATTCTGACAGATGAGCACGTACCCCTTCAGAATTTTGAAAGATAAGCACATACACCTTCAATATTTTGACTGATTAACATGTACTCCTTTGCCGTTATTAATCACAGACATTTTTTAAAATAAGCACATAACAGCTTTTTCAAATCATGTTACTAATATGTATACATTTCTAGAAATAAAAGATACGTAAATATATATTTCTCTTCTATTGCTAACCTTTAATGTACCACTTAGGATAGGCAAATGTACCCCTAGGGGTACATGCACCCCAGGTTAGGAACCTCTGGTCTAGGTTAACTATGCAGAAGAATCTGAGAGATTTTGAAGCTGTGAAAAAGAAAATTCAGAGTGCATGGATTCTGCAGGTCCTGACCAAGTTTCTATTGAGTACTAATTTCCTAAACTGTGCCAAATGTTTGCTCACAAAATTGACCATATTTTGAATTTTCACTAAACCAGAATCCAAATGTGGGTCAGTGTACTTTGGTGCAACTCTGAGCTTTGTTGTTGATTTTTATCTAGGTGTTTTATTTTTCCAATTATTAACACTTTGAGAGCTGGGATACGATTATTCGTACTTCGATTTTGGCCTAAAACCAGCAGTTGTCAGTTGCCTTGCCAACGCCCTAGCTCCTCCACCGATTGCGCTAGAGAGCTGTTCAAGGGCTTAAAAGAATCGGACAGTCTTCTAGATTGCACTCAAAATAATTTTTTGATTTGGGGGTGCGGATTTTTTGTGAGTGACGTCATAAGTGCAGTAGCTTTTGGGCCATTTTGGCTTATGTTGCCTGGCTTAGGACCCAACCACTAGGCCACAGTATTTCGCTCAAGTTTTCATTGAAAACTAGGCTCGAGTCTGAGCCTTTTGGGCCTTTGATCGACTTTCTAGCGTTTCTGGTTCAAAAGTTATGATCTTAAATAAAAAAATAATTATCTAATTAGTCAAAAATTTTTACTAACTTAGATCATAACTTTTGAACCGAAATCCCAGCAGGTCATCCAAAGTATCAAAAGACTTGGATTGTAGCCTAGTTTCCAATACAAACTTCAGCGAAATACTACCATCTAATGGTTGGCGCCCAGGGCCAAGTGAAGTTGGCCAAGGTGGCCAAAAAGTCCTCCACTTATGACGTCACTCACAACAAACCCACGTCCACAACAAAAACTTTTTTTCAAGTGCAGACTAGAAGACTTGCCGCGTCTTTTGACACTTCGACCAGGTCTGTAACCCGTACAGGAGCAGAGGTATTCCCGCGCAAAGCAACGTGCGATCCAGCTGTTTTTTTGCAAACCGCTTGAATTAACACGGACGTCAAAGTGTTAAGGGTATAATTTGATGAAAACCTGCATGGATACTGGGTTGCTTGATAACAATTTCCTTTGACTGCCAAGTCATTTTGGTACTTAAGTCTTAGAGCAGGGGTTTTTAACTTGGGTCTGTGAACCCCTTAGGGGTTCATGAATGTGTTTTCGGGACTCCATAAATCAAAATCTAATCAAGAAAATTCGGTAGTTTGTATTCACCCATTTGGGCCATTATTCACCTCAATTGCGCCACAACTGTAGTCTGACATGTTCATGATGTAAATTGACTAGCCTTTTTTGTTTTATTTTGGTTATGGCAATTGCCAGCAGGCCAAAGCTTGAAATTTCCTTCTTGTTAGGGCAGTTGAGGTGTTCAGGCTAAGAAGCAACCAAATCTAATTTCTCAATAAAAAACATTGAAAAAACGAAGGGGTGCACAGTGACATAAAGTTTGAAAACCACTGTCTTAAAGGACACATTGCCCAATGCTTTGTTTTGTGTTAACCAAAGACTTCAGATGCCATCTGCAAACAGTAACTCATCACTACATCTAACACTATATATGAGTAGACAATGCCACAACTGATGCAAGACAACAAACTACCCACTCAAAGCAACAAAGATAATCTTCTGAATAAATACCTCTTGTAGGCATATAGCCATTAAGTTGATCACTGTCTCGAGAAACTTGAGTTATAATTGAAGAATGGACATCTAATCCATCCATTGCAATCACAGATGTTTTCTTGTTCTTTATAACTGGTAACTTGTTCCTTCAAGTCAGTTCACTAGCCAACTTGTAAGTGATATATTTGCCAAACTGAGGAAACATTGGCTGTAATCTTCACACCACAGTCATGTCACCGTGCTCTTTCACCAGGGTTAGTGATTTGGGATAATTTTCCTCATATACTACACGCAAAAATTGCACTTATTTTCAAAGCTTGTGAGCTATTCCAAGTACCAAGAGTTGTTTATAGATGAGTCATACAGAATCCATCTTTTGACAACAAGCAACTTTTAAGCATGTCTTGAGTGAGCAGAACAACATTTATGTCTACTCATTAGAAACACTCAAATCTGTGAAACAACTGCACAACTCAACATGGTTACAGCATATAGAAATATAAAGAGCCAACAAAATTAGCAATGCAAATTATATTTTAAGAAAAAGATTTCATGTTACAAGCAACATCGTTCCTGCATATGGTTGAAAATACAACAGCACTGCTTTCAAGCATGGAATTGAGTTTGCATTGGAGCTGCATGGCAATAGCAATGTGACAGATTCCTAATAGAGCAACTGAATGTTTTATGTTAAAATGACTTGTTAGATTGTATTAACACTATCGCACCAGTTTCTTATATATGAATTTATTGACACTGCAGAACCAAGTCCTAGCCATTTGTAAAAACAAATATATATACATATATAACAAAAATGTGCATTAAACTTCAGTGTAACATATTAGTTTTAGAAACTTTCCATTCATATTTCCAACATTGTTTAAACTATTTGCTTTGAACATGAGGACCACAGAAGCTTCTTTCATCCTCATTCAGAAAGAGATTAGCTATATATATTTCAAAATTGAGTTTCATACTTTACTTGACCATGTGTAGCTCCTTGTACAAAAACAAATCTACTATCCCAGTTTTGGGGTCTTTGTCCGGAGGAATCCTGCCAGCATTTCAGCCTGCATGCAAGCTTGATTCGACACATTCATATCGATGTCATGGATCATACCCAGCCTACTTATCAATGTTATTGTTTACAACTAGACCCCCTGTCGTTTTGCCTAATGTGAAATACTGTGATATTTCTTTCCAAATGTTTGTTTTTGATAAGTTTTGCTGACCCCTTGAAGTGTTATTTTAAAATATAGGTTAATATCACTGACAATGCAAGGTTGGATATTTCTGTGAGAACACTTTGGAATAGCTGTGAAAAATATATTTTGAAAAAAGGATCACACATCCTGCCTCACTGTCATATTTTAATAAAGTAACTTTCACAGATCAACCAACCAACATGAAAAAGACAAGGAAGATCACTAGAACCAAAAAGTAATAGACATTAAGAAATCTTCGTTCAATCCTCTTGTTTTTACAAGTGGTGGGATGGCACCAGAATGTGTCAAGGTGAAATGCAACTTGCTGAAAAACGCAGGGATCCCAGATGCAATATGTATCTGTCATGACCTACATTACACAGCTCTGATTTGTAGCAAATTATTTAAGAAGCGCCCTTGCTCACTCAGCAATACAAGGCTTTTGAGGCAAACAGAGTGATGTTCATCTCCAGGATCTCACGGACATTGACTTCAGTTTAATTCCCAGGCCCACAATTCTTTAAAGCTAAATTGTGGAGAATTATGTCAGTGTCATGACTCCCACATGATGTGTGATAGGTGGATGTACTGTACATCACGCCATTATGAATGAATTGTTATTGTTTCT
>Ga0210059_1003834_pt1 | contig 24197 bp, 14 predicted proteins | sample Ectturendosymbi2_FD_188042 | JGI IMG/M metagenome (GOLD analysis project Ga0210059, IMG submission 188042) | Ecteinascidia turbinata endosymbiont from Florida, USA - Sample 2 (SPAdes) (version 2) | ecosystem: Host-associated > Tunicates > Ascidians > Unclassified | place: Key West, Florida...
CTTACTGCCCGCACATGGCTTACTATTTTTCTCTACCGTTGTTAGTCATTTCACCAAGAGTTAGTTTTTAGTTGGAGAAATTTTTCAGCCATTAGCATCAACTAGTTAGATGTTTCAGTCATTTATCTATTTGAGTAAACGTCTTTTTAATTTTTTGAGAAAACACTTATTTCATGAGTCACTTTTTTTGTCGCCACTAGTATTCTTGACGTCAGTCAGTTTGTTAAGATGTTATTATTTATGAGCATGTATTACGAAATTTCGATTGTAGTCTTGAGTTTGTTTTTTCTCTGCTGTTACTTCAGCCTTTCAACTTTTCACCTGTGAGCTTTGCTTGCAATTTTCAGGACTGAGGATGCGTAATTTCACGTGAAATCCTATTAAAAATTTGCTGATCGATTCCTTTCTTACACACATCGTGGAAAGTACATACTTGAATAGAGATATGTGCAAGTTTGAATCATCGCAAAGAGACGAAAGTAGATGGCAGTCGACTGATTCCTCGAAAGCATACAGAAACACTAGTGCTTTTAAGAATTCACGATAGGTTAAATGTTTGCACACCGCATCATCTCACGTTTTGCAAGTGATAAATCTCACGATGTAACAGTTATTAACAGGGACCGAGTTTGCTAGAAAAATTCTGGGTGAACAAACTTTGTGTGCTATGTATGTAATTGTGCATATCACACATATATGTTATTATTGTATGGGAGACGTTTGTGTACACACTGATTCAATCAATTCAAAGTAACGTGCACTATTATAAAGAATCATGATAATTTAGTTGATATAGTAAATCTGTACAATGTGTCTATACGTAATCCAATGACAATGTCCATTTTTCTTATTTAATCCCCGGTTTTCTGCAGGGGTTTTCAACAGTGACGTAACCACGAAAAACTACGAAATTTGTACAACCACATTTTTTATAACAAAATGTAGGAGAAAAAAGACATTGTGTGTCCCCTCATCCAAAGTTTTGGGGGGACATCTAACCCGATCCCCTGAAACTCGGTCCCTGGGTATAAATCACACTTTCGTGTTTTGTTTCCTTTTCTTTGAAGTAATATTCATCCTTTTTTTAATAACATAATAACATTGTTTATGCGCAGAAACCTTCGCCAGAACATGATATCACAGATTCACATCAACTTATGCCTTTGTCTGCTCATTAGCAACTTGGTTTTCTTGATAGTGGTCCAAAAACCGCGTGATTTCGATGACTGTGTGGGAATAGCCGCAATACTGCATTTCTTCTTAGTTTCTGCGTTTGCCTGGATGGCAGTAGAGTGTTTTACTATGTAGAGGTAAGTGACGTTTTTATTGAATGGAAGAAACATTGGCTTCACGTTTTAAGCGCCCTTGTGTAATTTTTCCGAAACTTAAGTTTTTTGCAACACACTAAATTGTTTTGTACATTAGGCGCGAAAGAACCTTCGTGTATTTGTGTGGATGGGTACTTTAGGAAAAAGTGATCTTCAGCGTGTAGCGGCGTGTTGCAATAGGTGCGGGATGGGTTTTCTTTTATTCTCGAGCAATAGAGTGTTTGGTAAGTTTTTGTTTGTTTAGCTTTAAGACGACAGGATGTTACACGTTCACCTCTGGAAGAATGGTAAAACCCATGAAGGGGCAAAATTGGGTCTTCAATGATTTCTCCTCCTGTCTGTAGGTTTTGTTCCAGATGCCTTTCTCGGTTGTGTTGATGTTCACTTGGATTTTGTAAGAATTGTAGAAAAGTTTTCGTGACTTTGATTTTTTGTCTTGGGTGCATTGGCCATGGTCCTTTGATCACATCACGATAGCAACATTTATGAATGCCGGTCAGCCTATTTATTTGGTCGCAAACGACAACACTGATGATTTTGAGCTTTCATAATTGTTCGATTGCAAAACGCCCTTAAAAATGAATGCCTCATGACTCCAGTGAACGTGCGACTAGAAAAAGTGACTCGAATCAACTCAATATTTTAGTGAGGCGAATTCAGGCATGTTTAATAAAAATGTGAGAAGTCGACACGACTTGCTATATTTTTATAAAAAAATACCAACTAACCTCGAGTCACATTGAAGTTTTATCGCGTCAAATGCAATCTAAAAATTGAGTTCTGATTTACTTTTATTTTACTGTTAGAATCTTTTGAAGTTTCACGTCATATGGGCAGCCCTACTTGAGCTGGATATTTAAAATTATTTTATTGCCTTCGTGCTGTTTTTTGTATGCAAATGTAAATAGCTCAGGATTTCGCAGGTCTCTTTTCTTTTGTACACTTTCCCCATGCTTGATTTTGAATGTGGTTTCCAGAAATTCTCAGGTTGTTGTTACTACGATAACTCTATTTCAAAGGAATATGTCAAAATACACCCAACTTGAAACAAAGTAATTGTAAAGTGTCAAAGTTTTTCTGTAAAACTGTGCAACATGTTTGTGCCAAACAAACTCCATTTTACCTACAAAAGTATATAACTCGGCGTAACCGGTTAAAAGATTTGTTTTTTCTCAAATTTTGTTATGAACTAAATTTTCAACTTAAATCAATGACACTTATGTCACAATATATGTTTATAACCGGTGCCCAATAGGTACTTTATAACAGCACATTAATGCCCACCCAAGCTATAGATCTCCAAAATGGTGCCCAGTGATACTTGAGAAATATAAATGATGGTGAATGCAATTACAGAACTACAAACTTGACCCTAATACAGATTGAGAACTAAAAAATAGGTTTGGGACAAGTTTCAGAATTAAAAAATTGCCGCCAACGTAGCTTACGAACCAGAAATTAGCCCTTGAAAAGCATCGTATTAGATAACAGGTTGAAAAACATTTACTAAAATGATTTTTCTTGACTCGAAACTTGAGTAGATAGTCTATTGACTTGAAGACATTTGTGGCTAGACTCAAACAAATTGCAGATGGTTCTAACTTTTGTCGATACGAAGGACTTGTTATCTACTCGTAACCAGACAAATTTGACTGAGCACATAACTGCATAAGTCTATAGTGCAAATAAGAAAATCGATTCAATGATTTTGTTTTCAGGGACAATTCACTGAAGGACAGGGTTGAGTGAGCGTATTCCAAACAAGGAAATGAACTTCAAGTGGCCTATTTGTGTTTTTAGCTTTTGCGTTCCCATGGGTAGAACGAGATATTTTCAGCTGAGGAGGCCCCTGAGTTATCAAACATGTTACCGATGGGAAATTAAGTTACTAAAAAATAAAGTAGAAGCTTTCTTGACGTTAAACAAAACTTTGGAAATGCACATGGATACCATTGACCTCTGGTACCCTGCTAGCTCCATCTATGGCATTTCCTGTATTTCTTGCCCAATCGTATGCAGGACATTGTCGGTACTTTTTTCAAACTGTGGATTTGGCGATGTTTCATATTACACATAGTTTATCTATGGTTGTATTTGTAGTTTTAGTTACTGCACCTGTTGGATAATGCTTTCACCAACGCTAAGAATGTTTGCTGTTTGCGCAGCACTTGAAGACTCCCAGTTGTATATAAAATAAAACAAGGTTTCTTCTGTGATTTGTTTTGATCGGTTCACTAATTGTACGCAGAATGCTGGTGAAAGTTTTCTCGACAACTGGCAACCATTACGTCCTTAAGTCTTCTTGTGTCGTTTATTCGGTGGCGGCCGCAGCGCTAGCAATCACAATAGGATTTACCATTGGTTGGAAAGACGAAGTTTTGTATGGTGGATGGATATCACTCAAAGGCGGTACGCTGTAAATTGCAATCTGAGCTATCATCGATACGACGACTGCCATCGACATTTTGAGTTAAAACATGTCAATTCACCTGCATTGCTATTGCGATATTGACACGGAACAGCAACGCAAAAATGTATTAAGCAACGCAGTACCTGTTCACTATGCCACATAGTTACCTTTGGAAATAGCTCGCATCTAAGAATCATCAACAGCTAGTTCTTTATGGTCTCATTACTGCTGTTGCACAGAAACCGTCTTCTAAAAATTATAAACGATTTTCATACATGTATCTTCTACCTTTCCACCAAGCTTGCAGCACAATCTCAACAGGAAAAGAATTATTGTAGATTTTCGGCTTCACATTTTTAAATTATTTCTGGAGCTATGCAGTGCTCAAGTCTGAGAACCTGTACACATGAAACCAGTGAAGGTACGACAAACTTTCTTCAGAGGAAATGTCGGTTTTATGGTGAACTTCAAACAAAATTTGACCTTACTTTGGTATGTTGGTCTCGAGGGGCCATACGCGACGCTATTAGGGGTATTCCCAATGGTGGGCTTCTTTTTGAATGGGCAGCTTTTCAAACTGGTATTATGTCTTCAGAGCGACCTTCGACCTACATTAGCGATAGACTTTGTTGGCTTCACGGTCCCGCTCTTTATTTCGGTTTTCTTGTGCCTGCTGGCGTATGCTTGATCGCCAACTGTTTTGGATTCTTTTTCATAATACGGGCAATATCAAAAGGAAGAAAGAAGGTAAGTTTGTTTCTTGCCCTTCTTTTGGTTAAAATGGGGTGTAGAAAATACCGCAATCTTTCTTCTAACTCCTTTGACAAATCTTTTGAACTTTGTTCCTAGATTCAGTCTTCCCGAAATGACAAGCTTACTGCTAAAGACAATTTTTTCGTGTTGCCATCATTTCGATTCTTCTCGGTTTAACATGACTCGTTGGGATACCTTTGACGTTTTCAAAAGACGAATTCGTCAACCTGGTTTTTGGATGGATTTTTTCTCTTTGTAACGCTCTACAGGTGAAATGATTGTTATTAGTTTGTTTTTTGGAAATAAACTTCAGTCTTAAGTAGACCGTCAGTGTTTGTGATTTACAGGTATTTTTGTGAAAGAATGCGTTTCCGAACGCAAGCTTAAGGAACGGGTGAGCAATCAATTTCGCAATAACACGGTTGCAAAAACTACATGTCGCAAATGCAGAATTGATGAGCTCTACCTCAGTGCCATGCTCGTTTGTCTATTAATGAAGAAGCGTTAAGGCTGAATATAAAATAATTTGATCAACTCCATCAACTAATCTTTTCGCAGGGGACATTATTGTTCTTATTACTGTGTGTCAGGCGAAAAGATGTGAGAGATCTGTGGTGGATTCCATTTAAAAGACTGATTTGTTGTGAGAGCAACCAAGAAAATGAAAATAAAGCAAGTAAGACGTGCTTTTGTTGTAATGAAGTATTCTCTGTCAGGAAAACCAAAAACTTTGCAAAATTTTATTGCAAAGACGACTCTTTTGCGATCAAAGGGATCAAGATTCCGGAAATTAGGAGCTAGCGGCTTTAGGGCAAACGATGAAAAAGAATCATTGTAAAATTTCCTGTTGCAGCCTTCTTATTTTGCTAAAGCTTCGTTCAGATCAGAAAAACCACATGATAAAATCGTTCGTTTTCGCAACAAAATCAACTTTTGGAAGGTAGTTGGAAGATTATGAGTTCGTTTACTTCCGTACATTCATGCAATAATGTTAAAAGAGCTAATTTTGTGCAACTAGATTCATTCCTTGATACACGCAACCATTGGAAATATCTGTAAATCGTCTCATCTATAAATCGTCGTGTTGACCATGCGCCATTTTTGACGCTGGTAGGCTTGGTACAATTCCCGATCAGATCATGGCGAAAACTCAAAAATCGGTACTTGCGTTCCTGGTAGTCTTGTGCTCGGCAGTAATTAATGGGTTGAAGAAATGATCCGAGTCAATGAACCAAGTCTTTAACTTGCCACCAACACAGCATTCAACACGGAAGTAGTCTCGCACACTCCAGGACTTTCAAGGAGAACAAAAAGCGAGTAAAATGAAACTGAACTGAAAGATTTTCCGCATGCTTAATAAAAGTAATGTTCACCTTGAACACCAGTGAACGTGGAATTGTGCTTCATTCATCCCAATCTTAGTTTGAGCATGTTAAGTTGCGATAACATGTTTTCAACATGCAGGTTCATCTTTTGCCCTCATGCAGCATGCGAGAAACCGGGCATCAACAACGCTCAGTTTGACGCAGCGGTTAAAAGATGGGAATAACAAAGAAGAAAGAAAAGTGAGCGAAGTCGGAGAACTTACCGATTCAACTTTCCGGCCTGTTCCAAAAGAGAGAAAGGAGGGGAGCAGCAAAGGTGATTCAAAGAGATTTTCAACAGTAATCGTCAGCTTCGCTTGGAAAAAATTACTCGTTCTTTTTTTTGTTGCTGCAACAAAATTTCCTGCGTCAGAAACACAAAAAGAAAAAGTCTGTTTTTATGACGAAGAGCATAAGGCTATGATGCATTCAGTGTTCTGCAAAACCATGTATCACGACTTCAAACAAGCACGCGCCATTCCTAACTGCAAACAGTTAATTTCTAAGTGCATGATTTTGAAATTCCAGTTTGACTCCATCCGTTTGATTTGTTCGGCCGGCTGTACTGTAAAACGAATGGAGCAATCTGGTACATTTTGCAAATTACTTTCATGTTTTGAAAAGAAGTTTAATGGAAGCAAAAATGATTATTGTCTAAGATTCTTCTACAAGGATGCAAATATCCCACAGTTTCGTCTTTTTGTGCAGTGACATCTAAGGGTTTTGCACATCTAAGGGTCTTTTTGTGCAGTGACATAATGTTTTGCAGTTTTTTTAAGAACAATCCTAGCTATTTTCAACAACGTTTGAATTTCAGGAACGTAGCTGGTTTCATACAGCCAGTTAACACTGTTCCAAAGAACAGCTTTTCAGGAAAGCTTTCAAAAAAAATATTCAATGCAATTCAAAACAAATCAAAGTTCAGGCTTGCAGGGTTTATCTAAATATTAGTTACGAAAAGGTGACTTTTCTCCCCACAGAAATATGATGTAATAGATGAATTTATCACAGACTCTTATTTCGTTTTAATGATAAGTTGAATTGAAAAGAAGGATTTTCTGCGCAGGTTTTTCGAGTTTTTTGACAATTATCTTGAATTACTTTTAGTGATAGGACGTATGTTTTGTTTGTCAAGGAGAGAGATCCTTGCTATTTCGTTTTGTTTATAACCTCTTTACAGCCCCAAACGTCCTCAATAGGTAATGGACAGAACAATTAACGTCCACCTGGACGTTAAATGTTGAAAAAAAAGGTGCAGTGAACCTAATGTTTAAAAATGCTATTGCTACTCAACCAACGACAAAAACGTTCAAACAACGTGCACTTTTAGACTGAAATATTGATTGGAGTTTGGTCATCATCTGAATAAATGAAATAACTCACAAATTCTTATTTGACCCATCTAGTTTATGTAGTAGAGAATCAGTTCAAATTTGTAGTTTTGTGACATTTGCTGTTATATAGTACTGTTTATATCATTTTGAACAGTTTCCAAAATATGCTGTGAATATAGGTGAGATATTGACTTGCAAAACGACACACTGGAACTTTTTCCACAGCATAACTGTTCCAGCTTATGCGTCGGTTCGAACATCCAGTCAACTTTTCTGAGTGCTGCATTTAGATTAATGACTAAATTGACAACAGCGTCCTTGTTGTATCTTGCAACATCGCTTAATTTTTCCTGCGTTTGAATCATGGTCTGTATTTTTGAAATCGCATATCGTGGAGTTGGCAAATTCAAATGCAAATTTTCTGTCTTCCTGCTTGAATTTTAAGCCTTTTGCAACGCTGAATCGCAGAGGAAACAAAAGCTTCTCGGGAGCATCTGCTACGATAATTTTGTTCTTAAAATGATTATTTCTGTAACCTATATCTGCTGACAGCTCTCAGTAATTTTTTGGTAAACAAAGTACTTTGTTAGGGATAGTGAAAGAGCGCATTGAGCAACTACCCAACAGAATATATGTGAAAAACGTTTCGCCTGTGTACGCATTTCCCAATTTCGCACATCTCAGTACAGCTTCGTTTGTGGACTATTCGCTTAGTTCCTTATTGCGGTAACTATCGGTTCTAGTGGACTCTATATTATAAAAATATTTATCTTCGCTGGTTTCAACGCATTTCAATCGTTAGACCCAGAGACACTACTGCAATGACAATATCTTTGTAACGTTTACTGCAGCGGAGCCTTCAAACGTTACTCTGACAGGTTCGACATTTTACTAACGAAAAAGTGGTGACTTGGAAAGGTGATGCTGATGCTTATTACGTACCTCTTTCACGAGTGACCGTTCATATACACTCATGCACCCACCACTTATTCGTTCATTAAAAGCGGTTTCCAACCTGCGACTTCCAGGCCATACGTGGCCTGCCGAATCCTTTCGAGTGGCGCAAGAGATGATTTTCTCTGGACGTAAAAATTAAACCATAACAAACCAAAAATCCAGCCAAGCGACATTTTCGCATCCAAAAGTCTTCAGTGATTGTTACGGCAAATGGGAATAATTAAAAATGTTCTTTGTCACATCCCATACCTTCACACTTAATCACCCCTTGGTAGAGCTATTTCGGTTCTACCGAAAATATAGCATATAGTGTTTCGCAAGGAATCTATTCACAGACAAGGATCAGACTGAATCAAAGATATGTACTTTGACTACTCAGTATGCATAATCACCTCTAATTCAAATAGACTAACTAGGGGATTTCACGTTGAGTACATCAAAACTGTTTAAGACGCACGCAACGGCAAGAAAAAGCTAAAACTTTGGTCGTTTACTGAAAAAGGTTGGACACTCCGGCATTGAATCGTTTCTTTTTACCTTGTAATTCCTCCCGGAAAGACCTCAACGGCAGTAATTTCTAATAGCTATCGAGCAAGTAGCGGTTCTTAGAGCAACCACTGACAGTTCAGCGTTCATTTATTCAAACGCTCACTGTCGTAAAATGTTCTCAAAACCGTGGTGAATTTGCAAAGTTTTATTCTCTTTTGATAAAAGATGGAAAAGATTCTAAGGGGATAATTTGACTGTTGAAACAGTTTACCTGAGTGGAAGCGCTGCGGACCGTTTAATCATTAAGTGAAATTGAAAAAGAGAGTGCGCACAAGTAAAGGTTTGAATTTTTTGTGAACTGTGTCGTTGGAATTTTTGTCATAAACACAGCCATGCATGCTTCAGTAAAATTGCTTGTGTTTTTCTACAGACAACATTGAAGACGAAACTGAAATGACACAAACTGTTACACAGACACATTCCAGTGACTGAAATGATGGGTTTGAAAATAATAATGTTCTGAGAAATTTTCATGTTGCTTAGAAACGACTTACAAGTATAACTGGCCTGCAACTGCGGGAAATAACTTGCTAAAGAACGTTTTCAGCGAAATAAATACGAAGTGTCGAAAACATTGGTATCATTTAACAAGCTCTAGCCTCGTGGCAATCTTCTGGGGAATCTACCCGCTTGTTTCTGTTTTCATACGTTTGCGATGATTTGAACTTGCACACATCTGTCTTTCGATTGTAAGTGACAGGAGTGACGCACCTGGATCCATCTGCAATCCATTTCATAGGGAAACCAGTTCAGTGTACTTAAACACATTTTCAATCTTGCAAAGGCAGTAACAAAAACTTTTTGGAGAAATGTTGACGCAAAAGCAAGAGCAGAAACAAATGCACATTAACTGCGGCATGGAACAAAAAGCAGGATCGGAATAATTTAGCTATTGTAAATGCTGACCTCTCTAGAATCCCGCAAAACTCAACAACTGCTAACCAACCCACTCACAGCAACGGCTTAACAAACACTATTGGATCCAGAACACACTGCTGCCAAGATGCCAGCTACTTTCCCTGTGAAATAAATTAAAGATGGATTCACTTGCGTTACTCCTGTGGCTTACAACTGACACATCGCTTATTTCAGTAATTAATGAATATTTCGTTCTATACCATACTATACGCATCTTCTGCAGAAAAGAAAAAAAATTGTGATATTATGAGAATGTTTTGTAATCAGTAAACAAAATAATAAAAAACATTCTGGTACTTTTGCGTTCCAAACCATTACAGAAGTATTTTCGTTTTGTGGTGATCTAAAGATTTATTGCGTACAGTCAGAGGTACTTTGGGGAAGAGAGTATTCAGCAGTGGGTTGTTTTACTACCAAAAGTATATGTGCCTCACGATGAATGATCATAACACAAGAAATGTGTGGTGTTCAAATCAACACATCGTTCAACTGCTTGTCGAGAATGCGTTTCTAGATGGATGCTGGTTTTATCGTATAAGAGTGCATTTTTGTGTATTTTAAATTGGTATATGTGTCCCTTACATATCGTTATTACAATTATTTGGTGTACACTCACGCGGAATGTTTCATGGTAGTTGGACTCCCGGTTTGGATCAGTTTCTCTCGAATGGTTTCATCTCTCAGAGAAACTGCTTATTCTTTACCACTTGAATCCTGATGAGACGTATCCTTGACTGCACAGTGTTCATGTCACCAACTTGTGTGAATTATAGCATTCGCGATAAGACGAAGATGCACGGCAAGCAATTTGAAAGGAAGCGTACAAAATGCTGTAGGACTGCCAACGTTAAACAGTAACATACTGTAGATACCAGCATACCAATCAGGCCCGTAACCAGCTTAGAACATCAGGGGGGGCGAAGGGTTGAAGGGTTTATTGAGAGTGGCCTCAATTTTTTAAACTAGGCCTATATGTCCAACACTTTCAAGCTTCGTCCAGCATATTTTTCCAGGGGGGCGAAAATTTGTCTAGGTGGGTTTCAGCTCCACCACTGCGCTCCCCCGCGGTTACGGTCCTGATACCAATGTTTTTTTATCAGTGATGGACTTTGTCGTAAGGTTCGTGAGATAATCTATTAATGGTTTGGACGTTTTTTCCAATATTTGCGTTAAGATCATAGTCGTTTAGAGACTTGCGTTGTTTCCAGGAAAATGATTTTGGCCACCAGTATTGCAATCGTTATTAAACTTATCTAACGCTCAGACTGAAAAGTTTGCACGCATGAAGCATCATTGCTCGTCACTTTGGTTCTAAGGATTGGAATGAAGGTTTCTTTTGAATAATTTCATTTTTAATGCTTCAGTAATAGAAATGTGTCGCTTGGCGGGAACGAGTGAATATGAGCAAATAAGTGTCTGCCACGCAAACGTCGGTCAAAACATGAAGAGAAATTTTGGTTGAACGTAGAAAATTTTTACTCAAAATTTTGACCAAAAAAATTGCGCAGGTTTTGTGCATTGCTTTGAAATAAATATTCCGATACAAATGGAGGCATGTGGAGGCTCATCCTCTTCTTGCAATCATAACGTCTTGAAACATTGCCAATCGTGCCTATTTCCGTCAATAACTTTCAATTATGTTTTTCATTACTTGATTGCTTTTGACGTTACTTCCGCACTAGGTGAAAATACATGGACCTTGTTCTCTTTTGACAGGAACACTTGTCACTTTCATAGCAAAATAAAGGCTGTTACACGATGGACCAGTCCATTTGGAGGTGTTACCAATGAAAAATTTCATCCAGGAAAATTTAAGCAAAACTTATTGATTGTTTTCACGCTGTAACAATTCTTTGATGGTAAAAAACATAGAACAAAATAATACACCTGTAGTTTTTCCACTCAAAACAATTCTTTGAATATTATTTGTGAAATATAGCGTTTTATTGCATTCGCAGTGTATTTTCTACTTGTTCTTCGATTGGTAACAGTGGATCGTTTAAGAGAATGAAGGTATAAATCAAATTAGTTAAGATAACATTGAAAAATTGCCTGAGGTACCCTTTAAAACGAATTATATGCCAGCTTTTATAGCAATAATCTACCACATTCAGGTAATCCTTCCGTTCGTCTTTGATCCAAGTCGACAGTCACGAACATAAAGAAGACCCTCCAAAATCTTTTCGCTCATCTTGGAAAAATGTGTTGGACATAGTTTGAAACTATAGGAGATAGTTTAAAAATTTGGGTCCTCCTCAGAAAACTCTTCGCACCATGCTGGTGTCCCATGTTGGTTACTGGCCTGGTTTGACCAACAACGAGTCACCAAAACAAGTTGTAAAAAACGAGTCCTTCTTATCATATTGTTAATGGTTTGAGTTTGTTTGTCGAAGTCCTAGCGTCTCCAAACCAGAAATATGTTTGATTTCTAAGATTTTATAAGTTTTTAATTAAACCCAATTTGTGAAAAAAATAATTCACACTTCATTAGCACTGTTTTCGGTTTGGTTTTTGTATTTAAACTTCCGAACGAATAGGAATACTTTTAAGATTTTTTGCGTTAAGAACGGTGAAATAAATCCTCGGCTGTCAATTTGGTAGGATTTTCTGTTTAGCTTTCGGCGGGTCGGCACATCTGCCACACTTCAGGTGGATTTGCGTGAATGAATACACCAAGCAAGAGAGTTACGAAGCCCAGCCAAGACTGCAGGCTTGCGGAGTCGGAGCCGGAGTCGTATGGAATCTGGCTGCGCCTGGCGTGTCTTGAAAAAACGCAATATCTGACGTCTCGGAAAGGTTGCAGTAATTCGAAACAGTTAAAAATATTGATATAATGGCAAAATACGAAAATTATGAAAAACTGGTATCTGTGAAAAGTATTGAAAAATCTAAAAAATGGAGAAAAAGAAATTATTTCTAAAGAACTATCAAAACGTTCTTGGGGCGCAGGTGGGAGGATGTCCACCTCCACAAATTGGTCTTTCTGCTCATCACAAATTTCTCGCAAAATGGCTATCGTTAACTCCACCTATTAGTACTGGCCAAATGTGCATAGTTTAGGAAATAATGACAGTTGGATGAATGTATTTTCTGCTGAGTTTGGACTTTTCTGTCGATTCAATCTGAAAATTCGAACGTTTTCTCCCAGCCTAAAACACTTTAGGCTTTTACGCAAACAAGTGTCTTTGAAAACCAAGAAGTTTTCTGGGGGAACAATGCAGGGATATTGATTGCAACAACACTCTGTGAATTAATCAATGGCTATAGTTTCCGGCCTCAAGTACGATGTGAAGCAAATCTTGGGGCTCACACCGTTCTACTTCATCTAGATTGAATTATTGTGTATTTGTATTTTTTGCAGTCAGAGTAACAGCGCGGAGATACATTTCACTAATTTTAAGCGCTGACAATGTATTCACGATTGCCGCTGTGCGTTTGTTTTTGACGACAAATAATTACGTTTTCATCTGTTTTCTTAGCATAGTTCCTACTGTATTTCAGAAACCGTTCTAGATACTTTGCCTGTCCCTGATGAAAGTTAACCGATTTAATCGGTGAACTAGTTCATATGTTGCATCCTTTTGAGAAATTATTGTAATTCTGTAGGGAACGGACCTGTACTTGTTAGGAGATTAGTGTAATGCAGTGACCGGGTAAATTCCTTCATGTCATATTTTCAAATGTGCCACTGTTATCGGACTACCGCTTGCAAAGTGTTAAACTACTGCAACAGTGAGCACATGAATTAATTTCAGCTGGAGAACGTTGAGGCAAAATGCTGTTGAAATCCTCTCTTTTCTGTACTTGCTTACAGCCGATAAACAAAAGCTCTAGATTTTCTGTAGGCTTGAGAGGAACCAGCCGACTGGGCTCTGCTTTCATCTTTTTGCGATGATTCAAACTTGCACATATCTGTATTAAAGTAAATTCACTCCACCAGTGAAAGAAGCAAGGAATCAATGGCAAATTTTTAATAGGAAATCGATTTCACGCAACACCACGCATCGTCAGTCCTATCATCTTCAAGCAATACTAACAGGTGTGAAGCCTTGAAAGGCCAACGCAAGGTCAGAGAAAGTAAACAACCTCAAGTCTGCAATGAAAAAACCGCGCAGATCTAACCGCGACAAATAAAACAAAACGTCCTGCTCAACTACACGCATACGCTGAAGCCTCTCAATTTACTACACAAAAGACAAGAACTTACTGAAACTCCACATCAGCTAACGATTATTAACACCGGGCTGGCGTTGAGTTTTAGTAAGTTCTTGTCAATTGTGCAGAGGCTTCAGCGTTTGCATGTAGTTCAGCAAGACATTTTGTTTTATTCGTCGCGGTTGGGCCTGTGCGTTTTTTTCATTGCAGTCTTGAGGTTGTTTACTTTCTCTGACCTTGTGTTGGCCTTTGAACGTATCACACCTGTTAGCATTGCATGCAGATGATAGGACTGACGATGCGTAGTTTTACGTGAAATCGATTTCCTATTAAAAAATTCTGATTGATTCCTTGTTTCTTTCACTTGTGGAGTGAAGTTTCTTGTTTACAGCAGTTTAGTGACTTGAGCTTGCTACGCTCGAGGAAAAATCGAAAAGGCCCTTCGGCGACGAAATACTGAGCACTGAGCGTGAGCTTTTACCAAGAACATGTGTTTTTGCCGCAACCAGTGGTTTTTGACTTGGAGCTATTCTCACTGAAAGAGTTTTTAAATGGCGGAAAGAACTTTTCTACAAATGATTGTTTACATTTTCTTATTTTTTTACTTCCGCAAGGTCTCATGTTTCTAGCGCTTCTGAAGCTTTTTCTCATTCTAGTTTGAGTGCCTGCAGCAAGGTGCTGGCGTGTACTCTGTTCTGAGGTAATTCGGTAGATTCCCGGCCTATCTGCATCTCTAGGTATTCCTAATCAACTTGGTTAGCTCTCTGCCAAAGGGAATCTTTTTGCAGCCAAGAAGTAGACACGGTGATTTTATCAGAATATATATTTTGCTGACAGAATTGGCATTTTCATCTCTTATTCAACCAGGTTTGGGCTGTAATGACGAGTGATTAACTGTTGTAACGTTGCAGTACTGAGATTGTTCTCAAATGGTGAACAAGGACAAGGACTTGTTGGTGTGCTTTGTTAAAGATTTACGATGTAGACTCCAGAGCAGGTCGGGCAAACTACGGCCTCCGGACCGCATGTGGCCCGATAAATACTTTTGTGGACCTCGTTTGCACAGTGCGCACACCTTCGGTACTTTTTATGCTGATCGAGTATCACTGATTTGCCACAGATCGCTTCTGCTCAAAGACACGCATTATGATAGTTGAGTGGCAAGATTTTACAGCCCTAGCTGTTAGATCTAATAATTCTATCCTTACAAATTCTCATGGTTTGTAAATTTTTATTTACCACAGCTGCAGTGAAGAAAAAATATGAGTAGAACTGAGAAACGTATAATTGAACATGAGTGCTGAATAATTGAGGATGAATGTTCATGGAGGTATAAGTTTACATCTCATTCCAACAAAGCTGTATGTTTGCTGCGTCAAGAGACACTAGCAGTTCCAATGCATATAATTTGAAAGACATCACCAGACTAAGCAATTAACGTTAGTCATGATTTGCCCGAAAATATACGTATAAAAGCTCTAATAATATGAGTGAAAAGTTGAACAGACAGCAGAATATTTTAGTAAAAACTCTATCAGCACGAGAGGCTGCAACGTTGGCCAGTTTTGTTCTGTCATTCGACATCATTAAGCATAAAAAGCCATTTTCAAATAGTGAATTTATCAAGGATTGTATTCTTGACGGTGTTATTATTCCGTGTCCAGAATATTGAAGGAGCGCATGAGCGAAATGCGAAACTGCAAGGAAAAACACGTTGGGCATAAGACTTCTATAAGCCTGTTGAATATGCCAAACTAAGTTGTCTCTTTTTTGTATACATTTGGAGGATGAATGATTTTGACATTTTCCCTTGCTAGAAAAGTAAGAAATACCAGAGAATCGTTTTCAAAAGTGCATGGCTCAATGTGATAATCAGAGACAAGAATTTGAAGGAAGTTTCATAGACTTAAAAAATATGAAGGCAAACGTTGGTTTACTAACATGACCATTCACAGCCGAAGTTGATTCAATTTGTGTAAACATTCAGCTGGAGCTAATTAATTTGCAAGTTGATCATACACTGAAAGAAACATACTGTGAGTGTCATGTCATGGTTCACATTCTGATGAGGAATGTGGTAATTTCAAATCTATTGATGCAAAAATATTATCATTATTTAGCTCAACATATATTTGTGAGCAAAGGTTTTTGTGCTTAGCAATGAATAAGCCTAAAATTAGGTCCTTTCTAAATGACTCAATTTACATGCAATTGTAATATTACCAAACAGTAATTTTGTGCCAAGGTATAAAAAATTGTCAAAAACTGAGACCAGCTACATATGTTTCACGAAATACGTGCAATATGCTGCAATGATTGTGTTAATAAAATTCAAATGGGGGTTTTATAATTGTAATTTTGAAAGTCTCATTATGCGAGTAGAATAATCAAAAAGTTAATACAAAAATTAAATAGCATGACTTTACTACAATGCAAAATGAATAAGTATAAATATTGTCAAAATAATGTTATACCAAAAACGGCTGCAGGAACATGCAGCATCAGAAACATGTAGTATATTACCATCCTCGTGATAAAATAAACTAACTTTTAATATTAAGATCATAGATTTATGACAAATTAAAAATGTTGAAACATGTTGTGTTTTATGTATGAAAGTATAATTTTTAATGACAGAAAAATGTGGCCCTCAGTGAAAAAAACTGATTACCCTTGGTCTAGGCCAGTGGTTCTCAAACTTTTTGAGATCGCGTACCACCTGATTTTTTTTAATGTTGGAGTGTACCCGCTTGGTTTCAGAAGAACGTAATTTGCTCAAATGTACTTAAGATTAATATAGCACATAAACGAATTAGCAACATTAGCATAACACACGAACGAATTGTAACACAGAAACGAATTAACAAAGCTTTTCGAATATGACAGGAAAGCTGCTCGCGTACCACCTGAAAAGCCCTCCCGTACCACTAGTGGTACGCGTACCACAGTTTGAGAACCACTGGTCTGGGCTAAACCCTTTTACGGCAGTGCTTTTAAACTTTTTGAAAGACCGTCCGCACTCTTTTGTTCAACATAAATTTCATTCGCACACCAATCTGGCGTTGCTGAAGAATAGCCGTATAATCGGATTAGACTTTTAAAAACGATGTAGACATTTTTAATTAACCAAAATAACCAGCAACTATTGCAAAATAGTAAGCACAAAATTGTGTAAAGAACATCATCATTTTTTTATTCAAAGTATGTAATCTTACTAATGCTTGGCTGTTGCTGAATATTTCATGCAATTTTAGATCAGTTTGGTACAACACCTTGCCCCAACGTTCCTCGCTTTACGTCATCTAGTGTTCCACTGAGTAAACAACTCGTCTTTCCTGTCTTGACATCAATCAATTACCAGAGCACCACACCGTTTTACGGTCATGTTGTTGGTTGGATTTTGCATAAGAACTTCGAGCGTTTGGATTGCGAGATCTTTGCGAGATCCAATGTTGTCCATGGGACATATTTATCTGTTCCGTCCCATCCCATAGCAATCTATGTCTGTCCCATCCCATGAGATTTCCATTACATTATTATAATATTAATATGGAATGCAATTCAATTAAAATTATTAAATTTATGAAAGTTTAGGTTTAGTATCTACTAAACAGGACGACATGTGCAAAGAGGCATGCGAAAAGACAAAATGTATTGACTTTAAAATTCAGAAGTATAGTCTTAGTATGACAATTCAGTAACATTCTGACACTCTCATTCTATTTTTGAGTCTCATGGGAAATACAAATGTGTGGTGTCCCATCCCATAGGACGTTTCCCATGGGATTCCCATAGGAATGACATTTCCATGGACAAGCCTGTCGAGAGCCATCCAATGGCGTACCTAGGGTTTCCCACGCCCGGGGGCAAACTCAGCGTGGTGCCTTCCCCCAGCCCGTTCGGGGCAGCATAGATGCGAATAATGAGTTGGGCGTTAAGGGGCGTCGAAAGCTGACTAGGACCCTGCAGTCGCCTGCATATAGTTGTTTCTAGACCCGTCTGAAAACGTCCTGTGATTGTGACGTCCCAGAATTGACGCCAGGACTTTTGAATCTTGGAAGTCGTAAACTACCGTAGAGTTAAGAATCTAATAGTTTCGAGTGAAGCTCTTCCCTCTGAAATTTTGGTCACGATTGAACATTCAAACTGTTTTATTACAACACTCTAGATTGCGATAATACATTCTCGAATTGTAGCAACCAGTGAAATAATATGCAAAAACTAACCAAAAGGTTCTATGATCATCTATATAAATATGCATGACTTTTAATGACAAATTTTTGGGCACAAAAATCTTTGATAACACAGGATAAAATTGGCCAGAGTTGCACCATATTTTCTAAACCACGGATTTGTCAGAGCCATTTGAAGATGCCGAATCCAGCGCACCTGCTTGTTCCACTCCCTGGTCAGGTGTGGTTACAATCTCCGCCGATGCAAGCTGTAGGCACTTGGTGGTTTCTATAGCATGCACTCTCAGAGTTTTGAGTAATAAAACATCATAAAGGACTGATTGAGGGAGACTCACGAGTCACGAATACATGAAAGAGAAAAATAGGCAGAATAATGCATATAAAAAACTAAATGCAAATGATTTTATACAAAACTGCTAGAAAAATATAAAATTGGAAAATCCCTAAGAATTTTCGTGGATAGAACACCCTGAAAAGTTGACAGAAAATAAAAGACATGTTGTGATTTAACGCTTTCCTTGCAATTATCTAACTTCAAAAAAACGTTTGTTTGCCTTTGCTGTAATTTTTTTTATTGTTCCTTCAAAAAACTGTTTTAAATGAAATGTGTCACATCCACTAATCTAAGAAATCTCTGAGATCAGTGACGCTCCGTGCGAAGTTCCAGGTTAGCATTTGTGTGACCTGAATCTCAACAGTCATATCCATGGAAATGCTCAGTTTCTTGGTTAAAGTGATATAAAGCACATGCAGCAGCAAAGGAAATGTTCACAATAACTTATATACTCAACGTTGTTATATAGCTGCAATTAGACTTCTGGAAAAGTATTCAGCATTTACTTGAATATCCCACAAATAAAAATCATCATAATTTTCTTCAGAATCACGCCAAATCCATTTCAACATGAAGTTTGTCAAACCATAAAAACTCAAACATTTTCCTATCATCAGATCTGTAGTCATGACAACCAGAGTCATGAAGATAGATCTGGTGGTTCCCGGGTAACTGCTTGATTGCATGCCCCTCACCAAATTCTAGTATTGAAGAATGTGAAAAATACAGGCATTTGAAATAAATACATACTTGTTTTGACAAATAAACAAGTTTTGAAAAATTGAATTAAAATGAATTCGAAGAGTATGTTTTGTTTGTAATGTGATAGGTTTTTAATAATTTGTTTTATTCTGTGGGCTTGAGACATCTGCTTACAAGCAAATTTCTTCCACTAATGGGTTAGATACGCATTGAGGAAATAGATATTGAATTTATCCATGCAAGTACGTATCGGATAGGCCCACCAAAAGAAGATAACACTTACGGCAGGGTAGAAGATATAGTTATCTATTGTTTCTTATACAAATAGTATTTGGAAAAAGTAGTACAATCATGCAATTTGATGCATCACCGCCCTTTATATTTTTTGAGCAATAAACAAATTGCTAATGGTGCTTTGTTCTGTAAAAACAGATGAAGATGAAGATAAGGATGGCAGTGCTTCATCGCTCTCTCAGGTCACTTAACATACATTTGCATGCTCCCTCAGGCAAGTTTTCATCAGATCCATGCAGCACGTTTTAGTAGCCAACAAGAAGCGTCTTGTTCAGGGGTGCAAAAATGCGGTCGTGCACTCGCGCCGCGCGACGAAAAACGTGAAGTGCGCGAACGTTTTTTTACCTTTTATATGTCATGCCCATGAATGCTGTACGGCAAAGCTTACATGTGTGCGCTACTAAAAATTGCCGCGTGCTACTAACATTCACAGAAAATTTTACACCACTGGTCTAGTGACAAGATTTTGATAAACGCACTTATGGTAATTTCACTCTTTGGATGACCCACTGCCTTGGATGTGCGGGACCGTCGCCTCGTTCATTGTTCCTCTGCACATCTTTGGTAACAACATTGTAAAAGTTTTATTGCTGCTCTGAAAGCATACGCAATATAGCACTTTGCATGCCCTGTGAAAGCTGGATTCCCGTCCCATTGCGACGCAACTATAAAATGATAGGGAAGCCGGAAAGTTCGCAGCCCTGGCTTTTTGAAAGAGTTGTGGCGCAGCCCTGAGTCAAACCACAACCACAAGCGGGCGCCTGTAGACAGAATTCTGCCTTGAAACATCACTTAGCTTCATAACTTCTCGCTTTGCGAACCTTGGTGATCTTAATGAGATTTCGCAATGACATTCGACACATTGCAAATTGTCATTATTAGCATCCACTGACATTTGACATTTCCAAATTAGTACGTAACATTCCAACCTCAATTTGGCGCCCCCAAAGTGCTGCACCCGGGGGCAGATGTCCCCCCTCGTTACGCCACTGGAGCCATCGAGGGCTCTTACCCAGAATTCAGCGTGTTTTCTACGGCTGATAAAAGCCAGTTGACATAGGTCGTTTTTGAGATTTGTGCCCCAATGCCCCGGTAGATGCTGTTCACCAAAAAGACTCAAAATCCACAGCTTTGATTGTAATTTTGTAGCCTGTTGTTTGGGGATGTAAGCTTCAAAATTATCAATCAGACTGTGTATATGGGAGCTGGCTGTTTCGATTATGCTCTGCTCCAGATTCAGTTTCTTCCCACTTACACGTGGACATGATCGAACGACTATACGGGTTTTCAAACTCAACGGGTTTTTGTTGTAGATTTCTTCGAAATTTTGAATTACATGCTTTAACAATGTGATTTTGGATGTCGCTTCGAATATGTCAATTCCGCAACTTTAAAGAGTTTCTAGTGGTTAAATATGTCACCAGATAGGTTGCTACAGCAAGCCCAACAAATAGTGAAATACAAGAGCTTTATGATCTTCTCGTCCATGACACCACACAAGAAGTTCCTATCGCAAATCCCACTCTCTCGCCACTAGCCCACTATTGAGAGAGCCACCACACTTCAGAATGATAAACAAAATGCCCATCGCCTCCCATTTCTATGACAAGTTCATCAAACCCACGACTTTTCTTAGGACAGGATTGCATTCACAATTTTGATCGAAACCCGGAACTAACACCGATCGAAACCATGCAATAATAAATCGATCTAAACCCTGGAAATAGCACCAGCCAGTTGGTGATTTCTTCTTCATTGCCTAGCTTCTTGGTCACTAATACTTCGCAGTGTATGACACAGTGGATACTCACAACCTCTGATGCTACTTGCTTTATGGGCGCAACAACGTCATTTCGAATCCGACCGACGCCCTTGCACCCTCAATGGGCACAGTTTTGCATTTCAACCACGCCACACCGTATTCCGAAAAGTCATTTGCCAATTTTTCAAAGATGCTGGCTGCAGTGGTGGCTCTGCCAGTAGGAATATAAAACAGATGATCGGCCTAAAGATCGACGATTTCCAAGCGTTCCTTGTCAGGAAAGCGACCATATGCAATCAGTAGCCTTGCCAATGTAACGGTGAATCATTGCCAAGATCAGTCGTTTAATCGAATTGAATCAGAAGCAAGGCGCATCACGAAGATTGGCTAAAAGTACTTTTAACAATAATCCAGCCACTAGCGCACGCAGGGCCGCAACCAGCTGATATTTCCAGGTAGAGCCAAAATGTTTGTAACTTGCACCCAACAACCAAACATGTTTTTGAAAACTTCGGGTGGTGCAATTGTCCGGTTGCCCCCTTGGTTGTGGGTCTGGCTGCACATCCCCTTTGCATGGAATATCGGATAATGGCAGTTTTTTTACTTCGGCCGCAGCCAGTGGCGCAGCCAGAATGAGGCCGAAGAAGCCATGGGCTCCCAGAAACAAACTTGCTAAGATTTTTACTGGTGCATTAGATCAATTTTCAACTGTTAGAAAGACGTCAGTGACTGCCCCTCCGGATCAAATTTTTTGCTGCGCTACTGGTCGCAGCCATTGGTTCCTCAATGAATTTCTCGTGCTGCTATGTAAATGCAGGATTTTATAACGCTTTCTGCCAGAGTAAATGACTTTCTTGCGGAAGACATAATATCAGGACATGATCTACTTTAATGATGACAATACGAAACGCTGATCTGAGGGTGCCGCCATCAGTTGCTGAAATTGTCGCTGCTGTTCAACAAATGGTAGTGTTTTTCGTTTGAAGAATGAAGCCGACTTGTTTTTGTGGTCTGGATATTTATTAAAGGAATGGTGCATTTGCTGTTTACCATACTAAGCATGACTGGAATTAGGTAGGTAAAACTAAGCTGATGTTAATTGGATCCTGATTATTGGATGCTCATCGTCGTGACACTATCGTGGTTTCTAGCACAAGACGTCACTGCTGAGATTAACAGCGTGCCCGTGCCTCACGCATTGAATAGCTACGCTGGTCTATTGCAACCGCAGTGGCAACAAAAAACTTGATGTCATCTCAGCATATGCATGGGCAGGCTTACAATACATGTTTGCCCTGCAGTTGCACATCTTTTGTTTCCATCATGACGTAACAACGGAATAAGCAGATAGAAAGTTTCCTTTCGGTAATTTCTCATTTATTTCACAGTTGAGATGTTCAAACTATCGAGATAAGAGCGCAATGTCTGCCACTTTTTCGTTGCGCGCAGCACCATGTTTTACGAAAAAAATAGAGTGATTCAATAAAGAGAGGCTGTTTAAAATATGTTTATAACAATACAGTAGGTTTTTTCATCCGCAATCGTCCGAACCGTGTTTGTCATCCGTGAAGAAGCGGCTTGCCTGAGCACTAGGCTAAAGGAAGCTCCCAGTAGCTTTCGTGCTACTAGGGATGTTATGCTTAGCGCGTCGCATGTGTAGGGGTTTGGGTTGTTGCCCAGCGTAAATGTTGCTTGCGGGGAATGACTTCATCCGCACCAGTGCGTACCGTCGCACAGGTTGAAAAGCACTGCTTTAAAGTGTTGCAGATTAGATTTAGACAGTTGCATAAATTTAGAAGGCATAGAAAAATTTTCTTGGCGTGATATTTTATTTTGAGGTAAACAGAGGAGAGATTTCATTTGTAAGAACTTTTTGCTAATACGTTGTTTCGTTGCAGAAGAAAAATAGGTCCAAATCCAAATTTTGCGTTGTAGACTATATGTTAATCTTAATACAGGTAGTTCGAAAATTGTACCCAACCGATGCAGATCTGCGGAACCCAAAACATACAGGTCTGTACAAAACATAGAGATCGACTTGCCAAATAACACAATTTCAGAGAAAGTCACAGGTCGGTTTGATTCAATTTTTTGATAAGCTTTATGCCCTGCAAGAAAACTAGCTCTTTAGCTCATAATGTTGGGGAGTAATTGAAAGTGTTTTCCCCCTGTTAGGGAGGTACAATGTACAGAAAAGTTGTTGAGAACCACTGCTTCAGCTGTCAAAAACAGCAATTTCTTAACAAACAGTGAAGATAAAGAATTGTTGCATAAACCTGCATATTACTGTGTTGAAAACGTTGCTGCCTCGTACTCAAAATTGCATCCACGTTGCTTGTAAATCGCCTATAGATTCACTGAAAAAAATAATTTAACATTACAAATTATTGGCAGAAATACGATTGTGGCAATGATGAAATACATTCATCAAGCTTCTCAGCAAACTCGCTAGTTCAACAAACATTATGAGAACTCAACTGCTGCACAACTACAGTATTCTTACCTTACAGTATTTACTACTTTACCCAGCATAATTCCCAAACATAAAAGCTTTCGCAAGGCTTTATCGTTAAAAATCTTTTTTACCACAAAGTAAGGAAGAACGATGAAAAACGTTTAGGCCCATAAACATATTATCGCTGAGAATATGATGTTGTTTTTCTTTACCAAATTCTGTTTTTTGGAAGCTTTTGTTCGAAGCTACACAGCTATTTCTTCTGAAAACAGATTTGTAGATTTCAGGGCAATGTTTCTTGTTTTGTTTTTGATTTTTAAAAAAATAGAGTAAAGTAAGTTCCTCTTGAAAATTTGGTAGCTATTTGTATTTATACTCAGTGGCCATTAAGTTATAGAAAGAAACTACCTTAAGATGGCCAGGTACATTTGCCGTTAGTAACAGCAGATACCAAAACTATGGGTGATAATTTTAAACTGTGAAATTTAGCTTGAAGCGAATTTGCAACATTGATGCAGTGCGTATGAAATGACATCAATCCAGCTCAAACGACGCAACATATTTGATAATTTTATTGGTGATTTTGGCGTTGAAACAACAATTACGATCTGCACCGCCAAGCCATATTCGCTTGATTGACACGCACAATTGCAGGAAACATGAAAACATCAGATTAACGTAACGGATAA
>Ga0210059_1003835_pt1 | contig 24197 bp, 14 predicted proteins | sample Ectturendosymbi2_FD_188042 | JGI IMG/M metagenome (GOLD analysis project Ga0210059, IMG submission 188042) | Ecteinascidia turbinata endosymbiont from Florida, USA - Sample 2 (SPAdes) (version 2) | ecosystem: Host-associated > Tunicates > Ascidians > Unclassified | place: Key West, Florida...
CGTCATTGGCGAACTCAAACAGGAGAAAAACTGAAAAAGCAAAGTAGTCAAAACAAAAGCAGGTCAACAGGTTTACCAATGACTGGGGAACCAAGGCGACAAAGATACCCCACTTTTCTAGTTTTTTCATTTCGTGCCAAGTTTGACCCAAGATATCTCTCAAACCTTTCGATATTTTGCAATAAAACTTTCGTAGGTCAACGCTAATTTTATCAGCAACAATTTTTCCAAACATGAGCGAAAACTATCAAGAAATAAAGCCGTAGCGAGGTTTGAAAATTTTAGAAAATTTGTAGCAGGAGCTAAAAACAGTCAAATTTGGGGGGCCATGACCTTTGGCCTTTGAAAGTTACAATACAGATTATGTTATTTTTTCAATATTTGGCAAAGTTACTAGCATCCCTGAAATATTGGGGTTGTTCACTAATGTCGTTTGGCAGTAATAAGGCTTTAAACATGGCCAAATATGAATAATTTGCGTCTCCCTGGCTACGCCCCCCCCAACTAAAAAGCTTTATAATCATGCCGTTACTTGACAGATTTCATTCAAATTTTGCAGATGTTCATCATATGGGGTAAAGATAATTTGAGTAAAATTTCAGGAAAATTGGAGAGGGTGCCTTGACCACTTCCTGAGAATTGACACGGAATGGCCCTAAAAGGGTTTTAAAACTTTTCAAGCTATGAACATTGAACCAGTGTCTTTGTTTTTTCAACTTTGTGCTTATTTGCGAATGAAATTTGGCAACGTTGAAGCGATTGGTAGGATAAAATTAGGAAAGAAAAAGCATCACACAAAAATACAGCTTCATTTACAACATTGGTAGGTTTGGTTGTCGCAAGGAACAAACTTTTGCAGTAATTACAGCATCAGCCAAGGCATTGGTGGGTTTATATCTTTCCAACAAATAAAGATTGTATCAATGGTTGTAATTTTTCAAGTTGTTGCTTGTTTGCGCACGAAATTTGGCAACGTTGAAGCGATTGATAGGCTACAAATTCAAAAGAAAAAATATCTCGCGAAAAGGCACCTCCATCGAGAACATTCGTAGGTTTGAATTATAAAAGGAACAAAAAACGCAGTGAATACAGCATAAACCAAGGTGTCGATCAGTTGGAAACTTTCCAAGCAAAGAACAATGCACCAATTACTTTAGATTTTTAACTTGTTGATTATTTGCACATGAAATCTGGCAAAATGATGTGGTTGGTAGGCCACAAATCAAAAGAAGATCACAAAAACGCAACTCAAAAAAAAACGCAAAAACGCAATGTTTGAAAGCTCGTGTTTTGTCACCAAAGAGCAATCAAGCTCACGCAGAACTGCGTTTGCTTTACCAGTCCATATATCAATCTTTTTGTTCCGCGTTCAGTCACTCGAGAATGCCACTACACGGTATTTGAATTGCAAGCAGTACCAAATCGTCCGTATAAAAGAAACGGTTCCATCTTGCAGCGCCCAACAGTGACACCTTCGCGGACTAGACTAAGTTAGTGTCTACCCAATTCATATAGACGGTGAATAGGAGTGTTAACAGCACACACCTTTGTCGGAGTCGAACAGCCACAGTGAACAGTTGTGATTTAACCCTGCCGATACGGACACAACCTTCCGAGCAAGAATATATTGAATTGACCGCTGGTAAAAGGCGGCAATCAACACAGTACTCCTGCAACATCCTCAAAGCATTTCACGAGGAACTCTGTCATATGCTTTCTCTACGTCGACAAAAGCTGAGCAGTCGTCTTTGGCATGCTCCACATATTTCTCAAAAATTTGCTGAAGGGTGAAAATTTGGTCTGTAGTACTACGGCCAGAACAAAAACGACCTAGGCATCATCCAATTTTGATTCAATTATTTCGAGACACCTTTATATAAGGCACTTGGCAATCGGCATACACATTCCCAGGAAAGGTCTGCACCAGGTGCACTTGTGGACATCCCTGTGTTGCAAGAAAGCATTCATGATTTACAGTGCTTTGTTAGAGCACATTTTCAGCAGGAATCTTACATTGGCATTAACGTCTGTATCACAATAAAACACAAAAGCCGATCACAACCCTCCACATCCCGGCTTCGTTCCCAAAGTGTGCATTAAAATCTTGCAAACGGATCGTGGATTCATTGGTTTAACTTTAAACCCTTCGCAGGGCTTCATTATTTCCTCCACGTATTCCAGGTGCAGTTCACTTGAGTTTGGGCCGTATACCTGCGACAAACACAGGGAGCGGCCTAGCAGCTTCAAACTCAACGTGAACACCCTCTCCTGGTAAGATCCATTCATCAACACATTGTTCCAGCTAATGGCATACAAATGTAGCCATTCTAGCCTGGGCAAACTTTGCTAGTTCAACGCCGGAGTAAAATATTTTCCACCAATCGTCCAGCTCAACAGTGTTAGAACCACGATGCTTAGTCTGAGAGATGCCAGTAAAATCGGGGAAGTATCGTCTTGCAACCTCGGCCAGTTCGTGCTCTTTCCTGTGAGTGAAGTGATGTTCTAGTTTGCAATTACTAGCTTATGGCGAGTTTGCCGTTTACGCGTGATTTTCAAGTCTCCAAGAGTAGAAGCACTCTGCCCTGTACCCATTCGTCTCCCCAGTTGCTTAGCGACCGCAACGTGGGGTTTTCACTTGTGGATAGCTGGTGGGGGAGAATATCGCAAATTTTTCTAACGGGCCTCTCTGCCTAAAGTTTAGATATGGGCCTTGGCGACACTCGGTGGGTTTGTTTAATTTTGAACATCTAGGTTAGTAGCTGTTTCAACTAGACCGTTGGACAACCGATCGCGATCGCGCCAAGTACACAGCAATTTTTACAGTGTCAGGGTATATTTTGTTATGTTTTGCGTGATGCTATTTTTACCAACCCATTTATTTTCGGTTAACTCTCATAAATACAGAAACAATTGCACATAATGATTTACCTGCCGGAGAGTTAGAATAAGTTTCCCGTAGCAACCCACAATCAGACTGTATGGTATGGCAAAGGAAAAAATGAAGTAGCAAACCATGAAAATCCTCTGTCTGTTATAAAACAAAACAAACAATTTATTGTTCATTTGTACCTACATAAGACGTGGAGATCCTCTGAGCATCGAACACTTTAGAGTCTTGTGCCAAAACTGCTGAGAAGCGTTCAAGTGCAATGTGTATCTACTGCACATTTGAATCTTGCTATTGTGCAAAAGATGTATTTCTGCAAACACTCGTGTCCAAGTACTTCACCGATTTACGTTTGTTAGACGTAAGTCAATAGATCAATAGTCTGTCAAAACAAAGCCGTTTATGAGTTAGCAACACGTATTTTAACTCAGAACGCTTTCCGCTACATCCACGAAATCACTTTGTTTTGACTTATTGGTGATTGATAACGTGGCGCTGTTTGCCAGGGATTGTCAAGAAAGAATTTATCCATTTTGAGCTGAGATGTTACGTGCGTGAAAATTACAAAATTGCCCTGAAAATAAAAAAAACTCCTGTCTCAACCTAATTTACTTCTCTTGCATGTACTTCTGCAAGATTCAAACACATTACATGGATCTCCAACAAGCCTCCAGCAAGACTACTGGCAGATTTTCGGAATTTTGGTGTATTTTTCGTTTCTTTTATATTCGCACCCACCGCGTTTTTTGGAAGGGAATTGTATTTGGTTTTGAAATAATAAATTTTTTTCGAAACGCAACAAGCTCAGATGAGCATAAGAATAATTGTTGAGTTTGTGAAAAATGCGCCTGTGTTCCAAAAGCGTTTCCGTAAGCCGCGGTGGTGGTAAGAACAATCTTTTTTCAGCTTGAGCAATGGCACCAACTTAACTTTTTATGGGACCTGAGCAGTTCAAAACAAATTAAAATTCCAAGCTTTGAAAGTTGATTTCACTGCAGATATGCACACAGGTTGGAGTATTTGCTGTAAGAGATATTAAATACCAAAACCAAAAATCGGGATGAAAGAAATTAAAGTGACAATGAAACTGTCAACAGACAACAAGCCAATTTCTCATTAAAGTTTTGCATTGCTGCTACACGATTTCATCATCGTTTCATTACAATGTGAACAAAATATTTCAATGTTTTTTTAACCTGGGAAATGTAACAAACTCCTAGAAAAAGCAAGCAAATTTCAGAAGATGTACATAGAAACTGTTTTGGGGGAGTTTTTACCCCAAACCTCACCCTGGCGAACGGCCTTGGTGTTGGGGATGACGCAAAATCACAACTCAATCGCGAGATATGCCCTTCAGAGTGTGACAAAAATTTTTCCAAATTTTTAGTCAATGAACTCCTAACTTCAATGCACTCCCATCCCAGCTTCCAGTGTATAGATACGTTCTACATGATCTGAACACCTGACGAAGTTTCAAATGTTTCGAAACACTGCCGGCTTCATTCTGCAGCTTTTGTGCATTTCACAAGATTTCGGAACTGCGATGTCACTCTGTATGCAAATGTATTACATCCTGTTTCAAATGAGTGTGTGGGCGTCGAAAGGGGTGAAAGGGGGTTTGTTCCCCCTGGATTTTGAAACGTAACATTTTTCTATTAAATGTTTAGCAAAAAAAGGTAGTTTTCTTAATTTCAAGTGGGTAAAATGCAATTTCGCCACTTTTGCCTTCCCTTGGAAAAATATTTTTGGCTACCCCTGGGAAAATCCGGTTTTCACTATTGGCTTCCCCCTGGAAAAAAGCCTTCCGACGCCCATGTATGAGTGGAGTGATGTTTCATTTATGAACAACAGTTACGATCTCTGACAAAGTTGAGGTCTGTGCTTCGAAAATGATAGTCTGCCCAGAAACCCAGCACTGCTCTCTATAATGCATTCCACGACCCATGCGCAATTGCATCATACATGTGTGTTTCGTGTGTGTAGCTGCACAGGTTATACTGTAGAATGACTGGTCGTAACAACTGCCAGGGACATTTGCGAGAGCATGGCCAATTCGAGAAGTCGTGCTTACAGACAGGGACCGAGTTTGCTAAAACATTTTGTGGGGGACGAATCTTCATTGTTTGCATTTCGATGACGTCATCATGTTCATTCAACCGTAGTAACGACCTTTTTGTAAATATGGCAAAATTGGGGACACATTATGGAATTGTTATATTTTGGTGACTATGGCCCAAGTGCCTCCCCTGGTTACGCCCATGGTGGTGGTAGGTGCGATATCTAGCATTTAGTACTGCATTTACTATGAAAACACATTAATATGCTCAAAAATTGTGATAATCAATTCAAATTTGGCCAGTTCCGAAATAAAATGTACTACTGAAAACCACAAGACCACACATAGATCAAATCAAAAACAAACCACAAGATCTCTTGGTAAATACTAGCAGTGGTAACCAGGCGCGTAGCCAGAAATTTTAGTAGGGGGAAACATCAACCGAGTTTCAATATTTAAATATTTTAATGCTCCTTGTTTTCAAAGCACCACCCATGAAACGTGCCTGTTTCTGGCGTTTTCTCCTGAACAATTGTGTTCAGATTTAATCCGACAAATAAGACGTCTGCTTTCATAGAATTGACAAGTTTTAAAAGTTTTGATAGTGAAGTTCAAAGTTTCTACTTTAGATCAATGCCACCATTTGCTCATAAACTGTTCCTGCAAAAGCGCTAGTAAACTTCTCATTGCTATAAGGGCACGATCTGCAGTATGCTTTTTGCCACCAATATTGCAGTTGAGCAAGAAGTCATCGCAGCCGACATTACGACTGCGCTTCTTGCAATGAATTTAGACGTTTCGGATGTACACCAACACAGCACGTTCAATCGAAGCCGAGCAGAGACTTTGCTCTGAGGCCATGACTTCCGACGAAGTAAGCCTTATACAAAACTTTCGCACATATAAGAAGTGGATCCCGTTTTCATCTAATTTTTGAGCAATTAATTCACGTATGTAGTTGATAAACGTAAACGCTAGAGACTTTCAACGCGTTTGGAAAATGTTTAGATTTTTGATAATCCGTAAGATCTTTTGGCTATGTTCAACTCATTCCGTAAAACCTTTGTAACTACTTTAAACTTACTTCGTTTAAATTGTTTGAGAGTTTGCTAAATTTAAATGACTTCATTGAAATATAAAATGGAATTAAACTGTAAACACAATCGTACCCACAATAATAAAAAAGTTATTCACCACGCTCAGCTGCACGTAAAGATAGCTTAGCACTGCACGTAATTAAATCTGTACAAATTACGGGCTTCTAGAAAACACAATAACTTGTCTGCGGTATTTGAAGCACTGATGGGAAAAAATTCAAATTTAGTTTTATTTTAGTCACAGGCGCTTTGCCAAAAAAACAGATTCCAAGCACAGGGATGGATATTAGGGAAGGATAACGAGGCAGTCGCCTTGGGCTCTTTTGTTCCAGAGATACCGTGCCACCCCTCGCGAGCTTTGCACCATTGCTTAGTTGAAAAAGTTATTTCTAAAGTCACATTTGAAGAAGCTCTGAAGCAAGTCATACGTTTTTAAAAATAAAGCAAAAATTATTGAAACATGTGCCAAAGAAGGCAGCTTTCAAGTGTCCAGTTGCAAAACTTCACATATTTTTGTTCCTTTCGTATGTATATTATGCTCTTGAATTTAGTTCATAAATTTAAATGTGAAGCAAATTTAACTCTTTTATCCACGTTATCCCACATCTACCTTTCGCAATGACGATGATATGGGGCCCATTTCTAAGAACTTGGCCCTAAAGTTTAATATCCACCTCTATGCAAGTTATCTCTGTATCTGTAAGATAATGGCAGTGTCAATTCCCTCAGCACTTACAAAAATAAAACGTACCTTGCTACTGTACTTACGTTAAATTTTGCTGCTGACTCTTCTCGGTGGAGTTAAATGATTTCTAATTATTTTCTGGAGGATAGGGTGGGTGCAATTAACATCAGATGAAAGTTTAAACACTGAGCTTATGAACAATAGGTCAGAGTCTACTATCTTGACAAGATTGATGTTTTACTCGCCAGTAAGGCAAAGCGAAACCATTTATGAAAAGTTTAAGGTCCACATAATTGTGACTGAACCGTCACAATACATGCCACCACAAATAAATATCTAGAATGAATGCTATTATTGCTAAACAGTGACTCTGGCGCAATGAAGAAGACTTTTAAACTGAATCGCTTCTTAGCCAAAGTTTCAGCTTCAAGACATATAAAATGTATGCCACTGCCATATTCACGCATCTAGTTTCAGAACTGTGCAAAAATAAAAATCTACGATACTGATTTAGGCTTCGCTGTCACCGGAAACAAGGATAGGTTATACCTAATTGTAACACCTACGGCTATCAAGAAGTTTACAATGGTCTTGAAATGAAGCTTACACAAACATTAGCGCTGGTACGCCAGAAACAGCTGCGAAAAGCGTTGCTCCAATTGTTTTTACTTGCGGGTCATTGATTACAAAAGGTCAGATACAAGTTTGTATTCGACTAAAAGCTGAAGTAGGATTGGTTCCTTAAGGCAGTTTCGTTGATTTGCACTGAAGTATTTCTTTGGCACACTTTAAATATTTCATTAACCTGAAAACTTTGCTATTGGGGGGACATTTACCTCGTTGCCCCCCTGGCTACACGCCTGGTGGCAACCGTATTCTGATTGCAAGCTACAGACCAGCGCAGGCATTTGTGATTGAGCGAAGTTTATGAGATTTGGTAATTCAAATTAACTAACACAATTATCAACAATCGTGACAATTCAGTTTACATAGTAAATATGTATACTGTGTCCACAGATAGTCCAGTGATAATGTTCATTTTTCTTATTTCTTCCCTGGCTTTATACTGGGGAAATGTTTTCAATAGTAATGTAACCATGGAATTTGCACAATTGCAATATTTTTACCACAAAATATTGGGGGGGACAAAAGATATTATGTCCCCCCTGTCCAAAAGTTTGGGGGGCATGTCCCCCCCACAAACTCGGTCCCTGCTTACAGACATATTTCTGCGAGAGACTTCTTGCCCATTCATCTACAGCTTTAGCTAACTTGCTACGATCTCTAGACTTGAAAAAGAGACGCCGTAAGTAGTGTTGTGACTTTTCTCGAATATTTTGATGGCTTTGCCCATAAACATTTCATGTCTTATCATTCTAGTTCGAATTGGCGATTGCATTTTCATTTTACAAAGGTTGATTTTCTAGTTTGCGCAATAAGGAGACCATCTCAAACTCTGGGCCAAACACACGCTGCTCAGATTAAAAGTAACTTGATAATTTTACGTTGTTAAAGATGACCGACAAGTCAAACTTACTTCTGCCCTGTATGAAAGTAATTAGGGGCACAGCTTGTTCCTACTCCTTCTGCCTCATAACCGTCCCAAAAGATAAGAGGAGGAGTATTTAGCAAAAATGAATGAATCCAAGCAATTGCAATTCCTGTGAAGCAAAAAAGGAGTAAACAGCAAACGAAGTAGGTCGTGAACAATACGTAGTTGAGCCTTCTTGCAGTTTTGCTTACTGCACAACAAACATCCTACAACATTTAATATCAAACCTTTTCTGAAACACACGCCTCTTTCACTTTTACACATTGACATTTTCGATTTTCTGCCATATCTAGCCAGTGAATTTTTGTAAATTCAGGCTCTTAATAAATTTAGCGATGTTGTGGCAGAAAATGGACCAAAATCATCGTCCACGTGTCACGAACGTGATACGGCAATGCATTCTCCTTTCCACGTGCAGTGATTGCTGCATGACTGCGCTTGCAGTGGACTCAATGCAAGGCATCTCCCACACTCTTGGTAGTAAAAATAGGGGGTTTTCCCCCTTGGTGGCATGAAAGGTGGTTCGCAAAGGGATCGTGAGTATGACAATCGCATAGTGTTGGAAATCAGGACAATGGCAAATAAATTGTTTTTCTGTTGTTTTTTTTGCCTGATTGTAAGTTTAGGTGAGGCGTAAATATCAATGACTAACGGCAAAGGGGACCTGACTGAAAAGTTTGAAAAGTTCTGCCTACACCAATGGGCCCGCAGAAACGCCTTCCCACGGCATCCCCTGACATCGCGGAAGTTGCTGTGCAAATGGCGAGACCAGTCTGTCCAACTGTTTAAGGTGAGCGATTTTACCATGAAACGCGCAAAATTAATCAAACCCATCGCGCGCTTGACCAGGGATCCTGTTCGGGCTTCTAGTGACGTCCCCGCGTTTCAGTGGCTACTTATCAGGGGAGGCAAACTGGGGCAGCGCAGAGCGCTTCTACTCTAGGAAACTTGAAAGTGAAAGCTACGCGTAAACGGCAATCTTGCCATACACGAGACAGTGATACTTATTTCCTGTGGGTGGAGCTTTACATGTACGTCTTCTTGTATATTATGCTTTTGTTTATAGCAATGCTTCAATATCACTCACATTCGAACATATTCTTACGCTTACCAAGACAAGCAAGGAATCTATCGGCAAATTTAATAGAAGCAAGTCTAACGTTGAAAGTCTAAAAGAAGAGCAGAGAAAGCAAACAAACTCAAGAACAAAGTGAAAAATCACAACACAAGCTCCACGACAATTACAAGCTGAAAAATATGTTCTTGTCAAATAATAATGTTCACCAGAACATCAAATCTAACTGACAGTAATTAATTGCAAATTTTAGGACTGACTAGGCGTAGTGTTACGTAAAATCTAAAAATTTGCCGATAGATTGCTTGCTCATCTCACATGTGGAGAGTAGTTGCTTTCATACAGATATGTGCAAGTTTGAATCATCGCAAAAATAAGAAAGCAAAGCCCAGTCGGCTGATTCCTGGAAAGCTCACAGCAAACCTAGAGCTTTTAATTGACGCTTTGCAAGATGCAAAACTACAATAGGTTGCGACCACTTTTGTTGCCACGTTAGTCCTACGTACGTGCTTCTAAGTATAACGCGCCTAAGGTTTATTCGATTTACTTACCAAATAGCGTCTAGCTGTGTGGTATCATGATAAACCTTTCCCATAAAAAGTATGTGGATCAATGTGTCGAGCCACTGGACTTGTCCACTGAAATTTAGAGTTGTCGCAAGTGATTTCAGGGGCAAGAATGATTTTGAAACTTGACATGGGTGGGAAGGCAGGTTTGTGTTGACAAGCAGAGAGTCTTTAAGCGATGTGAGTGTTAGAGCCAGCTTATTGCCAGGCAATTGTTACATAACTTATTATTACTGTAAACACATATAGTTCAAATGGTAAGAAATACAATAAACATATCTTGCCTCGAATGGAGCAATAATTGCGTAGTATTACGTAAAAAGGCAATCTAAGTAAGTTTAGTATTTGCTGTGATTTTGCAAGTAGCCCTAGTGCCTACTTTTGTCAAAGTAACTCCCTCAAACTATTTGCCTCGGTCCCCCGAATGCGAGGGTCCACCACTATTTAGAAGCTATTGAGGTTTTTGTCTCGATGAAGCAAAAATTCCATCTTGGAATCCACGTGGTTCATTCAAACGGTTTGCACCTCTTTTATTCGCACTCTATGCCATGCTCTTGAATTATATAATACAGATGGTTTTTAGACTCTTTGTTACAATATGATTTACTATATCGTTTATCCTGAAATATTTGCTGACGGGCTGAAGGCATATTAAGCTCTTGGGCATTGAAGATTGAGTTTCTTAAGCCAACAGCAGCTCGAAACCACCCAAGGCAAATAACTCACCAACCACTGCCTCCTTCTTTCCAAAGGTGAACTGCTTCCAGGGCTTGCAAACCACAATGTACCGTTCAACTGCCATCACCGCCAAAGTGTTGAGACCTGCACAACCTATAAGACACCAGTTTTCGTGTTGAATAAGTTGAAAAAATAAATTAATAATGTCTTTTTGACATATAAAAACAATCTAATTTTATTTTTGTTTTACGTTTTCTTGATTCACGGGCACATTATACTGTATGTTTTTATATAAATAAAATATTCTTTAGAAAACCATGTTTCGGCCTTGATAGGTCGTATAACGATAAGTAAATAGTATTGCTATGTACACCCTTAAACGTGTTTGAGGTGGAAATGTCCAATCAAAAAACAATTGCTTGATTGAAATGAACAATGGTAGAAAATATCTGTGGTTAGTCCAGTCCAGGCTTTAGGGTTTTTGGAGTCAAAATACGTTTTCAGGGGAGCACGATTTTTGTTTTTATTGTATGTTTGAAATAAAATTTTCTGATCCAAATAATTTTTTGGGGCGCACGAAAAACAATGGGAGGCACTGCCCCCGAATTCCCTCCCCGTGACCACGGGCCTGGATTGATTCTAAACAAATTTTGTCACTTAACTTTGAAACTGCTAACAAAGGAATTTCTTCAAGGCAACCAAGCAGTTTCAGTCGCATGGTAACTCTCTGTACGCACTGTTTTGTAAATTCAGCAACTAGTCGAAATTACGTAAAAAATCTTGCAAACCTGTTCAAGACATAAAGTTCAAAAAAGTCTGCAACAAACTGGTGCGCATTTCGTAGTCACAGAAAACCTTTTCCCAGTATGAAAGGTTTTTCCAGAAAACACTTTGGTCTTTGTTCATTTTCTAAAAAAACGTATGTTTCGTTGGCTAAGGGAGCAATATGACCTTTGCTTACCAAAATTGGTATGTTTCAATGATCGCGTTTAAGGGTCTTTTGCATTTTCTAAACAAAAAGTATACCTATTTGTTTGTACGCAGTTTTTTTCTAAAACCTGAACGCCAGGAATACACATAAGTAAACTTGGCTTATTTTAGCTATTGTGTTAGTACACCATTATAAACATTTGCAAACATTGAAACAACGGACTTCTTTTTGCTACCGTACTCAAAAGGTATATGCACAGATTAAGACATTGAGAAAACGAACTTACGTCAAGTCACATTTAACCTAAACTAAATAAAGTTGTCATCATTAAGGAAAATGGTTAACAAGCAGCTCTACCACAGTCATGGGCCTCGCAAGGGGGGGCAGTAGGGGCCTTGGCCCCCCTGGATTTTGAAATATTTAGCAAAAAAAGATTGTTTTCTTAGTTTTGAGTAGGAAAAATCAAATTTCACCACTTTTGTCCCCCCTGGAAAAATTTAGGAAAAATCTCCTAGTCCCCCCCTGGAAAAAATCATTCCGATGCCCATGACCACAGTGCAGATCAAATCACCCAGTACGATGGTCAATAATTCGCAGTAAGCAGTGTTTAGTAGAAGCAACTATACGCTCGTGTCGAACCAATCATGCTTTCGACACAGGAGGTCGACCGTAGACCAGGTCACTTTGCTGACGCAAGACATCGAGGATAGCTTTACGCCTAAAAAAAGGCCGGAGCTGCGTTTGGAATACAGAGTGGTTGGTGAACACTATGAGTCTCCGCACTTTCATCTACGACATCGGCATCCCCCTCCTGGAATGACCCTGACAAGAACAGCGTGGGTCCGCCTTAACCGTCTCTGCACCGGTGTTGGACGTTTCCGCTCCTGCTTACACAAACGTGACATTGCGGTTTGTGAGTGCATGGGCGCAATCTGTTGTAAAATGTGGGGGGGACAGCTTGATGTAAAACCAATATAGTCCTCGGGCCGATGCGGAAGTGAAGTTTTGTAAATACAGATTCCCAATTTTGTTTTTAGAGGTGTTTTAAAAGCAACACTTATCACGTTTTGCTTTATCTCCACAAACGATTTAGAAATTAATAAACTTAATTTTGTTGTTGGACATGGTACTGTAGTTCAGCTTGGTTGCACTACTATCAGACTATGATGCAAGCAAGCACAGCAATATCGTGGAACACATCAATTGAGTTTTATCAGAGCTGTCAGTTGGAGTGCACAAAACGGTGAATCGCATTGGTCGCACGTGCATATCACTCTTAAGTAGAACACATCGATTTTCATGCATTTTGTAAAAAGTGTGGGTTACAGCGCAATTTGGTGTCTTGTTTAAGTTGCTTAACGTTAAAAAGACGATAAATTGCAAGGTACGATATATATATATATATATATATATATATTGCAAGGTATGGTAACTAAATGTTTTTCTTGCACATTTCTGCTCTTTAAAAATGCTACAAATCTTTAGCTATTGGGCATCACGCATGCAGCCCCACCCCTAGCCGAATCTCCATTGATATCCTCTTACAGTAGCAAAAAATATTTGGCCAAAATTAGCGTAATCTTCTTCACAAAATGATTTAAAATTTTTTTTTGCTGCTGATGGGTGGAGGATGTATCCTTTCAATCTCACTTTGTCAGCCCCTGCATGTTGTTGAATACCCTTTCGATTGTCCAAAAATCGTTCGTCTAATAGCTTTTCCCAGCATCAATCAAGCTCCCAAGAAGTGTCTAAGCCAACCAGAGAAGATTTCAAGATACCCAAAAGAAAATGAACCAGATGTCTTTCTGAATGCATACCCATATACCAATCTAGCCTACAATGTGATTTTCCATAACTAACCATCTGGTGACTAGGCCCGTAACTAAGAGGAAGGCTTCGCTCGTTCTGGGAAACTTTTTCTCCTAAAAAAATGTCTCGGACATATTGTATGCATAACCACTGTTTTCGTACATGCTATCGATGTAAAATTTGGGCCTCCCTCAGAAAATTCTTCGTCACCCCGGTCTCCCAAGCTGGTTACTGGTCTGCTGACTGTTGCCTTGTGACTTCTGTCATTTATGCCTCTCAGCTCAGTCTTTTCACAATCAAATTGGTCAGGTTTGACATCAAATTTTAATAGGCGAAAGTTTTATTCTAGAGTTATGCATGCATAACGACATGCAAATATATTTGAGATTAAACAGAAATCAAAATGAACAACGGTGAATTGGCAAATAGTACCACGTTTCACCTGAAATAAAATGAAAAGAATGTCCAGCAAAACTAGGTGTTACATAGGCTCATGGATGGCGGAACCTGAGAGGCCGCAAGGGTCTACCCTCCCACTTTTAAATTTCGAACTTTGCCTAAATAAGGTGAAGTAACACAATGCGTATTGGGTCCACTGTAGTAAATTGTTTATGTGTAAGGCTAAGAACAACTAGTTACATTAATGTGCTCAAGTTAGTGTATGATAGATCGGGTGTTGTGTAGATAGGGGTCGTTGTGGGCTTATCAAATTTGCATAAAATTGCTTAAACATGCTGACAGAAGTTAATAACGTCATATTTCAGTGATTGTGACGTCACAGTTGCCAATTCAAATCAACAAATTTTTCTAGTTTCTTGAAGTGCACTTGTGCCCCCCCCCGACTTTGAAAATAGTTCCGCCACCCATGCCTAGGCTACCTGTAAAGCAAATGTTTCGCACTTGCATGTAAACATTTCTGCATTGTGGGCATAAATATCTTTTGAATTTGTTGGTCCCCTCGTCGTGACATACAAGGAATAAGTCCAAATGTATGAGCTTTTTTTAATTCCCAGTCAAGTCATTAAGGTTTGAGCTATAGGACAATATATAGCTAGGTCAATGCTTCTCTAACGTTTTAGCGGAAATCTTGTTTACTAATGGATGAAGACAGTCTTTTGCCAAACTGCCCATCCTAAAACTAAGTCTCCACAATAGTGCTGCTGTTTGTCTTCGGCAAAAGCTTCGCAGAGGTTTGCCTGAAAATGTAACTTTCTGACATTATGCACTTGCATCTTTAAATTTTACGCTGTCTGTTTCTAAATACGTGACAACCAATGTTACAGTAAAGCCAGTTAGCCAGCATTTTTGTACTTGAAACAAATCACGGCTGTGGTCGTGACAACCGTTAAACTTCACTGTTTCAGGACAGTGACCTTTCTTACAGTAAATCACACTGGATAAATGTCGGAGAGAGGCAGTTAACAATCGTTTGCGGTCTCTAGAAACTCGTAAAATGCTAAAAATCATTTTTGAAGTAAAAATTTATAAAAATACCAGATTTAGTGATACCACACCAAACTCTGTTTCAACATCAACATGACTATGTGCAACATCTAACATGAAAAACTCTTCACACAAAACGTGACAAACGTCACATTTAGTTTTTAAACTTCTCGAAATACAAACCCTAAGATAAAAATATGGGGGGACATGGCATATTACGTACCCCCGTCTGAAAAAGTGGGGGACACACGTCTCCCGTGTCCCCCACCAAAATGCGCCCATGTGTGAGTGTGGCGCGGAAGAACAGACCGTTGACCACGTTGTCCGTCACTGTCTAATCCAGTGACTCCCAACCTTTTTTGATGCATTCCTCCTTTGCTCACTTTGGAACTTTTCATTCCTCCCCTATGGAACTTTCACTACTCCCCTGTGTAGGTTCGTAGGTTAGTATTACAGTAACTGCAGTTGGAACATTCATCTTTATTGATGACAATAACATGATTAATAAAAGTGTGACAAAATTATTTGTTGTCAAATAATGGCACTAAAGTTTGTCAACAAACACGTGTGATATTCAACTAAATAGCCTACAAATGTAAAGTCATCTAACTAATTGAAAACGCTAATGTCAACTTAAAAAAAGAATTAAGCACTTAAATTGAATAAGTAAACTAACTATCAAGTGGAAATTCTCCCACTAAACACATGACGTTCCTCCCTGGAGAAGAATTCCTCCCAGGGTGGGAACCACTGGTCTAATCCATCGACCTTCCCATGGAGTGCATGGCCTACGGTTCTGGTTGACGAGACAATCTAATGGCTGCGCAACACCTGTCCCGGGATTTAGTGCTGTCTAGCAGTGGATTTAAACCAACTAGCTCAAATGATGAAGACGAAGTAGAAGCAACAAAACGACAAATGTTCATAGAAAACCGCTCACAAATACAAGCTGAAAATCAATCCAAATAAACAAAAAACTGCGCAAAAATGGTTAGAGCAAGGACAAACTATTTATGAGTTCCCTCCATACAAAATACTTGTACGTAAAAGAGTTTGGAAGAGAATCTTCAAATGCTCAGTTCACAACCATGACAAATCAGCAAATTTTCAATACAAGCTGCAACACAGCTCAAATGACCAAAAAACTGCACAAAAAAGGTTACGGCAACCACAAACTAATCAAGACTGCCATCCATGCAAAATACCTGTGAAAAAAGCTTTGCAAAAAATTTTTACAAATTAGAAAAAAGCACAACATTCGAAATATTAGCTTTTGAACAAAACACCTTGAAATTATGCGGCAATTGAATGGGCAACATGGAAAGTGCAATAAAAAGCACATTGCAAAATTTTTCAACATCAGTGACGAATTGCTCTTCTCGCCAAGGACGCCGTTTGCAAGAGAGAATGCCCAATTGGCATAAGGTGTTGGCAGAAAAGGATAGTCTGCCAACCCACCGTGACTTGTGAATCAGCAAAGAAGATTTATTGTAGATCCACGCCGCTAACTTGCAGGCGAGCCAGTACACGCATGCCCAGCTTCGAAAACAAAAGTTATCAGGACTAGACGAAAACTTAACTTTTGATTTGCGAGTTAAAAAAGGTCATGACTGACAAAAACCTTTAATTTTTGCATAAAAATGCAAACACACAAGTGTGATTTGCAACTGTGACGGTGCGACCTGTTCCTTGCCGGAAAAACACGTTGGAACCCGTACAAAAAGATCAACAAAAACACCTTTGAAGAAAGGGAAATCATGCCAGCAGATAGGTACAGAGCTGACCTGAAGTCAAAAAAGCTACGCAGTTACGCCGATGGAGTTCTCCAAGAGTGAAATCGTCTCTAAGGAAAGGCTGCAGTGTGTTGAGCATTGGACACAGAGCCACTGCCCACTGCGCACTGGCGCATTTTATTCTTGTATGTTCTGTCAAATTAGTTGATGTTGATGTTTTGCAGACGTTAGAGAAAGTTTAGAGAGAGTTTTAATGCCTGATAAGCTCGTATATGTGCAAAAACAGTTCTAAAAATATGTTTGCAGAGATTAGTATATCAAGCAACACAACGTAAATTTTATATTACAGATAATTTTTGAAAATAGGTTTAATTATGATCGTTTTAAAAATTCGCTTGAAAGCATAGATAAACTATTGGTTTTAGAAGAAAATTTTGAGAATTTTGTGATGATTTGTCACTGTGAAATACCATTTAAACTCAGATTCTTCATTCATCATCCGAAAATTGCTAGACTTTTTGAAACTAAGACATACACATCACGTCAAACTCTCATAAAAATACTTGTGCAGGTCAGTGTACTTTGCAAAGGTTTGCAGTACTTTCATGTGAGAAGTTAGCAATATACACAAGTTTGTGTGCCACACAACGAAACCAAACTAACAACATTTTACTAAATCTAAAACTGGAGCTTTGTGCATTGAACAACCATTTTTGCCATACAGAAGTCTCAAAGTAAACTTCGCGCTATTTAGAAATGGTGAATCGATTCGAAACGGAGCATGGAACATGCGAAAAAGTTGCACAACTCAAATTAAGACAGATGGTTTTTGGCAGAAAAAAGACCAAAAATATCTTCCACCTCGTCCCGCGAGGAAAAATGATAGTGCAAAACATTGCCTCTCCTTTCCGTGTGTGTTGATTGTTACATCACTACGCTTGCAATAGACTCAATGCCCTTCCTTCATAAAAGTGCCCATAGAAAAGAGACTCATTTCCATTTTACCACGTGATATTTCCAACGTTGCTGTGTAAATTACTTTCCCCATGAAATGCGCAAATTAATCAGGACCCAATGCGCATCGGTCTTCGCGCGCGACCAAAGACCGCATTGGGCTTTAGGCAGGTCCCGTTCGAAAAATTCGCCACACTTTCCCCATCAGCTATCCACAAGTGGAGTACACACGTTGCGCCCTCTACTCATCTGGGGAAGCAATTGGGACGGAACAGAGTGCTTCTTCTCTGAGAGACTTGAGAATGAAAGCCACGCGCAAACAGCAATCTTGCTATAGGCTATTGGCCTGGAAGCAGAAACATCTTTTCATTTACAGGATAAAAGCACGAACTGACAGATGAAGTCAAACAAAATTCCTTGGATGTTGTTGGCTGCCTTTCGACTAACTGTCGTGGTTCAAACACCGAAGAGCTGGACGATTGGTGGACATTTTTCTACTGTGGCAGTCAGCCAGCGTGCCCAGGCTGTAATGGGAATATTTTTAAGTCTCCACTCAAGGAGTTGTATGGATGTATGGATCCCTCTAGGAGTAAGGATGTGCATGTTGAGGTAAAATTTGCTATACCGCTCCCTGCGTTTAATACAGGTATATGTCCTAATCTCAAGCGTACTGTGCCAAGAAGTGAAACTAACAAATCGAAGTTATATCTGCAAAGAAGTGAAACTAACAAATCGACGATTCGTTCGAGAGAATTCACTGCACGGGTTGGGAACGGTGACGGAGTATTGAAGAGTTTGACTGACCAATAATGCGATGCTGCCATAAATGATAACGAAAGGTATCTGTTACAACCGTGCTGGAACAACGCACTGCGTAGTATGAACACTTTTTTCCAACACGGATTTGCATAAGCGAACCAGGTGTAAAGGTTCGTTGGTTCAGCAGTAGCTCACTGATCTCTGCCGCATAGTTTCATCAGTGGTGTAGTGCTGAAAAAAGAAGTGTGGGAACGTACCAAAAAACAGCCATTTTCAGCAGAACTTCGCAAACTAATTTTTCAATCAGTATTTAATGAAGTATCACTTTCATTACACTACATACGAAGACATTCACAGTTTTTTTCTCACATACAGCTTGTCTGAGAGCTAAACACAGAAATTCTGAGTAAAATTATACATCTTTTAAGTCAGGTTTCTATGTAAAAATGTGGCAACGCCGTTCCCAGGGTTCCCGCCCCATTGTCACCCCCCTGAGTTTCAGCTGACTTGTTCCAATCAGTGTTGGACGTTCGTGTTAGATGAGACGCAGAACTGTCGGCTTGGTGATCTCCAACTATCGTCTTAAAAAAGCAACAGAGCGCACACAAACGTGCAGGACTACGCGGTCCTACCGAACAAAATAGGAGGCCCTGGCAAAAAAAGATGTATGGAAGACCTTCTCAATTAAGGTATCATCCTTGCTCCGAGAATTCACGGAATGCACAGGAGATCTGGAAGATAAATGGCAGCTGTAGCGTTATCTGTTGCTCGGGTATGTGGACAGAAACAACTCGGTGTGACGAACAAAGATAAAAAATAACCACGTGATGGTACCCGGAAGTGAAAGGTGCTGTTCAAGCAAAGAAAGTAGCCCACAAGGAATGTCTTCAGAACAACATCGACTCTTCGTTGCATTCACAACACACCTATCACCTCCCACGGTGATAAGTCCAACATGCACTCTTGGGATAATTTCGGTCAACCTGGACTGAATCACTGACAAGCCAACAAAGTTTTGTGTCAAGGTATCTGGGGTCTTCGTGGCAAAAGATATTATACTGGCAGATCCATCAAAGGCAGTCTCACACACAAGGTACATTTGTGGGAGGAATATGCTTTCATTGCAATTGATATCTTCGTGTCTGTCAAAACAATGAAGGCTGGGAAGGCTGCAGATTGCGATGAAATCGGACCTAAAATGCTCAAATCCTTGAACAGAGAAGGAGTTCTTTGGCTGACTCGCTCCTATCAAGTAGCCTAATTGTGTTGTGAGAAAGCACGTAATGATTGGTTAACTGGGATGATCATCCTCATACTCAAATTGGAAAACTGGAGTGACTGCGCTAACTACCTCAACATCTCTCACTTTACTTTCACTGGAAATGTGTATGCCGAGTACCTTGACTAAACATGTCACGAAATCAATTAACCAAAGCTGGAGGGTTCTCAGCGCGGTTTTCGTCCGGGCCGAGCAATACATACCAAATTTTCGATCCCAATCAACTTTTTGAAAAATCTTGGAAGCATATCAAACACGTCTACACCTGTTTGTCGACGTTGAGAAAGCATACGACCGGGTCCTTCGTGAAAATCTTTGGGGAATGTTGCAGGATTACGGTGTTAACGGTCACTTGCTACTGGCTATGAAGTCATTGTATTCCTGCTCAGACGTTTGCGTCCGTGTCTGTCGTTGGAGTTAAATTACAACCGTTCACCATGGATGTTGGACTTCGACGAGGATGTGTCCTGTCACGGCTTCTCTTCATATTCTACATGATTTAGATAGACAGTCACAGCCGAATCGACTAGGATGTCACTGTTGGAAAATGCAGGATCAACCTTTTGCTTTTCGCGGAAAATTTGGTACTGGTAGCATCTTCTCAACAAGGGCTTCCAACATGCGCTTGACCGGGTTTCTGCTGTGTGCGACTAAAACGGAATGAAAATCAGCATTGAAAATAACGACGTGCAAAATTATGTCTCTCCAGAAAACTAAGGCAAAATATGCTGCAAGTGCACGTCAATATACTGCAGCATGTCGAGTAGCTCTAGTACCTCGTGTTGCTATACACGAGTGCCAAAAGGCGGAACACGGAGTTAGATACACCGATTGGTAAAGCAAACGCAGTCCTGCGTGAACTTTGTCGTTGTGTGGTGATAAAACGAGAGCTTTCAAACACCGCAAAGATACCAGTTTCTTAAATCGGTCTATGTTCCATTCCTCATCCCTCGTCATGAACCTTTGGTAGTGACTGAAATGACACCATCACGATTAATGTAAGCGGCAAAGCTGGATTTTTTGTGGTGAGTTCACGGAGTGACACTTTGCCACAAGGTGCGCAACTGCGAAACGCGTGAATCCCTGAATGTCTAGCCACTTCTCAGATCAAAAGGCCTCAGCTACATTGGTTGGTTGGACCATGTGATCTGAATGCCCCAGGTAAAATTGGCCAGGCAAGCCGTTCTGGTTACACTCACAAGAAAGCAGCTGTAAGGTCGACAATGGACTTGGTGGCTTTTTGACATTTTCGACCTCGCTTGGTTCCGAATTGGTGTAGAACGAGGAGAGCTATTTGTGGTTGCTGAAAACCATGAAGTATTTCTATTCCCCCTAGGGTTGCTGCGCCCGCGACACTGCCAAGAGGAGAATCGGGTATGAAAAGAAGTGGATACAGAAGTGACAGTTAAACAGAGGGTTTTTCTGGTCTCTTGAGGCTTAGTTTTGTCACTTCTCTATACTTATAATTGGACGAAAAGTGGTCTATCATTCGTATGACGATTCACGCACGTTTTAGCATATTTTGTGAACGTATTTTTTCGTTTTGTTTCAGTTTGCCGACGACCTTTACTTACCAGTTATGCTTTACCATCACCTGTATTCAGTGGCGTATATAGAGGTTTGAGCCAGGGGGGGAAAAACTTTACTGAAGGGGGCCCACTGGCCACCGTAAGGGAGTCACTGACTAACACTCACAAAAAAAGTTAAGAAATGATTGTGAATCCGGATATGGGGGATGTCTACATTAGCTAAAAAACGAAAAAAAACGGAAAACGCAAAAAAGCAGCCTACTGAAAACCAAAGAATGCTAAATATCAATTTGTCAGCTAAAGGGGGTCCACTTTTTACCATTAGCTTGCCAGCGGGGAAGCTCGCTCCCTTGTCCCCCCGTCAGTTACCCCACGGCCTGTATCCATTTGTTGGATCATGTGTTCTTTTCGCAGCTACTGGCCAAGATTTGCAAAAACAACAAATTTTTGCCTTAACTGATTTGGGTAGATGCCAGGATTTTCTTTTCCACGTCGCACATAGGATGCAACAAAACTTATGATTGTAGGAAACTGGCTGGTTCAATCAATGCTTATTTAGGCACTTGGTATTAAATTCGTAAATAATTGGGTTCTGGCAAGATTCCTGTCATACTTTATAAGGAGAGCAGTGATTTCGTTCCGTTGAAAAATTGTGAATTTTCGCTTCCAAGTCACCCTGAAAGCAACTATTTGGAAACTTTTTACGTGTATAATGAACATTGTTTAAGGAAAATTTGTGAAAGAAAGCATTTCATAAAAAATAATTTCCACCCGACAAGTAGCAATTTTCAACAAAGATCAGAAAGAACATTTTACTCAAGGCCTAATCAAACACAACGTGGTCGGTAATTTGCTCTACTACAAAACCTTTACTTCACAACGTACATGCAGATATGCAGCAGCTTACCTAATAATGATAAAACGTAACCTTCGACATTGCACATTACTTTTCCCATGTAAAAGTAACCGGCGCAATTTGCCAAGATACCTATAAAGCCTCCGATTCCACCACAGCCGAGATCAGCAACTGCCAAACCGGCAAGGGCATAGTTGATGGGATTTCGGAGAACCTTGAAAAATGTAAAACATCAGTTTGAAGCTGTAGTTAGGCGTAAGATTGCATTTAAAGCAAGGGCATCTAAGTTTGGAGTTTGTCAATATAAACAGTGATGAAGAAAAGTAATATCAGATGTAATAACTCTATATATACTCTATATACACCGGACGCATATCTAGTGTATTAGGTCGGACGCATTAACTTTGTACAGAGAAAAATGTGGGGGCAAATGGCATATTTTGAAATTTCCTTTCCCCATAACTATTTTCAGTCAGACGATGTTAGTCGAAGAAATGGAACGTCAGTGGTGTCGGCGTCGGGGAAAAAATCTTGCTGATTCAACACTAAACATTTGAGACAACTTCTGTTTGAACTCATCCTATAGTCTTGAAACTTCTCTATTTTAGTGTTTCACTTTATCCGTGGCTGTGCTTGCTTGTTTGGCTTTCTAAAACCTGAAGAATATTTTTAAGTTTTGAACTTCTTCAGACCAAATTGGATGCTAGTGAAAAGTCAACGTGGAATAACAAGTAGAAAAACGAAACTAGTTTTAGATGTTTTCGGAATCTGTTTTACACGTGCTTGTAAATGGTTAAATGGATAAATAAGCATATTATCCTCTTGTGATATATTACAACCATTGAAAATTGAAGAGCAAGTGAATTTCCTTGACAAGACCAAAGGCCATATATGAACATTCTTCAGCCTTCATCCTTTTAGAAATTTTTTACTGAGACCGTGAACAAGCATACGTCTATTTGAAGCAGTAGATAGAAACACAGAAGCGATGTTTGCATTTCGCGTTTCAATTAAATGGAACTGCAGTAGTACGTTGTGTGAACGTCTGAAGAAAACAGTATTGCATAAACTTGTGGTTTTGCATCAGTCCTATAACTTGCTTCTAGCAGGCGTCTGTCAGAAGCTTTGAAGACGGGAGTTAAACACCCGGACGCAACAACTTTCAAAGAAAGCATTGCGAAATCAATTGCAAGTATGAAAAACAAATTTAGAACATCTTTTCAAATTGTACCGACATACTAACAAGCTGTATTGGATAAATCAGGTACATTAACACTTACCAAGTGTATCGGATAAACACGGATACAATAATATGTAGTATTCTATTTGAATAAGACAGGGGATAGTGTTGTATAGTGTTGTAATAGTGTGTGCAATAACCTAACTTAATACTGTATCAAACAAGTATGTACTTTCCACGATGGGTGTAAGCAAGGAATTGATCAGCAAATTTTTAATAGGAAATCGATTTCACGTAAAATTACGCATCCTCAGTCCTGAAAATTGCAAGCAAAGCTTACACGTGAAAAGTTGGAAGGCTGAAGTAATAGCAGAGAAAAAACAAACTCAAGACTGCAATTAAAATTTCTTAATACAAGCTCATAAATCATAACATCTTAACAAACTGACTGACGTCAAGAATACTAGTGGCGACAAAAAAAACTGACTCATGAAATAAGTGTTTACACTGGTTCGCTTTAAACGCTGCGGTGGGAGTAAGCAAGCTGTGTTGAGAGAAAAGTTAGCGCACAAAGCGGAAAACAACATCGGATTGAGTCAAACAACACAAAGCAATCCGATGTTTGTCTTCTTTGACTCAATCCGATTTTGCCTTCCGCTTTGTGCGCTAACTTTTCTCTCAACACAGCTTGCTTACTCCCACCGCAGCGTTTAAAGCGAACCAGTGGCAGGTTTAAATGCGTAGCCCAGAGACTTACTGCCCGCACATGGCGTACTATTTTTCTCTACCGTTGTTAGTCATTTCACCAAGAGTTAGTTTTGAGTTGGAGAAATTTTTCAGCCATTGGCAGCAACTAGTTAGATGTTTCAGTCATTTATTTATTTGAGTAAACGTCTTTATAATTTTTGAGTAAACACTTATTTCATGAGTCAGTTTTTTTGTCGCCACTAGTATTCTTGACGTCAGTCAGTTTGTTAAGAAGTTATGATTTATGAGCTTGTATTACGAAATTTGAATTGTAGTCTTGAGTTTGTTTTTTCTCTGCTGTTACTTCAGCCTTTCAACTTTTCACCTGTAAGCTTTGCTTGCAATTTTCAGGACTGAGGATGCGTAATTTTACGTGAAATC
>Ga0210059_1003836_pt1 | contig 24196 bp, 10 predicted proteins | sample Ectturendosymbi2_FD_188042 | JGI IMG/M metagenome (GOLD analysis project Ga0210059, IMG submission 188042) | Ecteinascidia turbinata endosymbiont from Florida, USA - Sample 2 (SPAdes) (version 2) | ecosystem: Host-associated > Tunicates > Ascidians > Unclassified | place: Key West, Florida...
CACTCACAACTGTATCTCAACAGCAAAACAAGTACGTGATGAAAGATCGTAAGAAAACAACTTCATTTCCATGTGTAGCCATAAACTGGGATAAATTTATCATCCTTCGATAAGTGCTAATGCAACAACAATCTGAACAAAACCAACAAACACGTGCACCAGTTGAAAAACACTAAGTTAGGCAACGTAACGGTTCTCATTGCTACCTCCGCAACTGCAGCAAGTAACAGGTATTCAGATGAACTTACTTTTACTTAACTCAGAAACTCTAAGGATCCTAACAAAATTTTGTAACCAAAAATCTTCAAAATATAGGAATTTGGTGAAAATCTGCAATGAATTAGTCAAAAAAGTGAAAAACATGGTTTCTCAGAGAGGACCCAGCGTGGTCAGAACTAATTCTTGCAAGAGGCCAGCCTACCCTAGACAAGGGCCAAAAAAGAGCCAAAGGGCCAAACGAAAATTTTGGGGCCACCAAGTCTTATTTGGGACCAAATTTCTGAAATTTGGCCCCAAAAGGGCCAACCTGGCAACCCTGGTTGTGACTTTAAAAATTTTTTTTTAAACTCAATACTTTTCCAGGAAAGGAACCACAAGAAAAACCTGCAATGGACTCAACACGTTTAGTTGCACTGTTTCTGGTTATTGTAGTTTCAATACAAACTACAGAAGCCGTCATACTTGGTAATCGCTGTGAATTATTTTTAAAATGTTGCGCTGGTAATTTTGCAAATGACAGTGTTGCTCCAGTCCAGCGGCAATAGGGTTGCATGACAATACAAAACAATGATTCGATGGTTTTTACAACAAATAAGAGTAAAAGAGATATGACCAAAATGCTTTCACAAATTTAGGGAATTGTAAGGCATTGTTTATATTTTATATTTTTGTGAAAAATGTTCATAAAAGCACATAAAAGACTCAACGTTGGCTTGGAACTAACCTGAAGTATATCTCATCAACTGTTGACACCTACAGCTACCACAGGATAGTTTTGAAATAATCAACACCACAACCAACCATCGTACTGTCACATCACGTTTGTGTTGAAAAGTTAAAAAGTTTTAACAAATAAATGCTATGCTCAGATTTTTATCTAAAATATTATTCTATTAATAGTCAAAAAATTGCTAGAGAACAATGATCGTGAAGACCTAGTTGCTATCGATCGAGTTCGAACATCAATTCTTACATTGCTCACCCGTTTCAGTATTAGCAAAATATTTACTATGCTACACTGCAACCTGCTTTGCCATTACTAAATTACTGTCTTTAATTTCATATCTTACTTAGATCATTGAAAGGACATATTTTTCGTAATTCTGATTACTGCGTATAGTGGTATGCAGTGAGCCGCCTATACAAGAGTAGCTTTCACTACCGTGAAGTTGAGCAAATGTGCAGCAACTATTCTTTGTGACTTTTGATGCGGGTCTAAGTTCTTTTACAAAAGATTGGTTTGTTCTTTTTCTTGTGAATTCCATCGCGGTCGACGTCGCAGAAAAGCTTTCGAAAAACGTTCAAAAATCAACCTTTTCAACAACTGATTGTGTCATATTGACAGTCATTGGCGTTGGTAGGATTTTTTCCAGGGGGGCAATTTTACCAACTTCGGGACTAAGAGAAAAACACTTTTCTCCTAAAGCGTTAAGAGCAAAATATTAAATTTCAAAATCCAGAGGGCAAAACCCCCTGTCTCCCTTTCGTCGCCCGTGTCAGCAGTGAAAAAACATTGGAGGGTGCACATAGGAAATTAAACACTCACCTTAAAACCCTTTAACGCCCGCGCTGACCACGATAGTGGCCAATAAAGTTATTATCGGCCATAACTCTTGTACGAATTGGGCTAGAGAGCCAGCGAAAACATCCGCGGATGCGGAAGACAGCAACGAATCTTTTGAGGTAGGTTGCGCTTACAGGTAACGTCATTGTGACGTCGTTTGGGGGGAAACCCGGTTTTTACGTTGTCAAGAAAAGTGAGTTACTTCCATACGAAAAATCATAGCACTCAAACCAAAAACGTTGGAAATAAACTTTCTACACAAAAAATATCAGCTACGTTGGCAGTAAATGTTTTTCGTTGTAAAACTCCAGAAAAACTCTTTGTAAACTTTTAAGCTTGTAAAACAGAAAAACATTGTACGCGAATTGAAATTCATTGTTGCTCCAACCAAATCTTGTCTGGCCCAAAATATATTTTTTTGTCCCCATCTCCTTTAGCGAAGTACTGTACTGGAGCAGAATGTACCTCGAGTCAATCAAAGTAACTTCCTATAACTATACAACTAGTGCGATGCCGTTTCTGTAAAAAGAACATTTGTTGCTTTTTGCTTGCCACTGACAGCAGTATCTATAAACTTAATGACGATATTGCTTTTACATTTTTATCACGTATGTCATTCGCAGAAAGCTACATCGTAGATCCTGCCAAGGTTTCAGTGAGTGGTCTATCAGCGGGAGGATACATGGCTGGCCAGATGCACATTTCTCATTCCAAGATTTTCGCTGGTGTTGGAATCTTAGCAGCAGGTTTGTTGAAATAAGAAGCTAATAAATTAGCTAACTAATGTAAAGGATTTTGCATTCCGATGAATCAACTTACAGTGAAAAAATCCTTAAACTCATTTTTATAAAAACCAAACGACGACATATGAATTTACAATATCATCAAATACGTTCGCTTGGAACAGATAGTTTTAACAACCCGAATATATTTCCTTTGAAAGGTTTTCATGAACGAGCAACGCAAAACGTTGTTTATTACATAAAAGTTGCAAATAAAAATGCTCTCAAGATGCTGCAGCTAGTTTCTTTCAAGTACATTTATTTTAATCGGTTCTTGTCGCTGATAAATTGTTTCCTCAGTGGTTGCGGTGTTTCGAGTTACAGCGCAAAAAGCAAAACGTCGGTGCAGAGACCTATTTGTTTAACGCGACTCAACAAGGTTTACAGACACAGCGCATTCACTGTCTACGTTTGTCTTGATCACACTGACCTCTTCCAAGCGGTCTTTGACGATATTACTTTTGCATTTTTTTACCACTTAAAAAAAACGAAATAAAAGTGGTCAAACAATTAAACAAGAGATAAAGTCTTTTGGATTTGTAATAAAAGATAATGATGCCTAATAAGAAGCAATGGGAATAGGCAATGACACATAAAAATTGCAGTGATACCTAAAAAAGAAAATAACAGCTAAACAAGGACAAATTTAAAAGAGTAATCACAAAACAATTCTCGCAGAATTTATTGATACTTTACTCACAGAACAGCATCGCTTTGTTCATGAAATCACACCAAGCCAAACATTTTGTAAAATGTTTCTCATTTTCAAAAACTTGGGCTCACACCATCTGTTCACAGAATGAAAAACACATTCAATTTGTATATGGCAGAGCACATCGAAAAACTGCACAAATTTGTTTGCCACTGGTCGAGGCAGCACAAATCCGCGACCTCTGTCAGTCTGCTGGTTCCATCGTTTGACACATGGGGGTTACGAAAAAAGGGGAATCAATACAATAAACAAGCCAAATATGTTCCGCAGGGCCCTTTTGGTGCGCTCAAGCCAGCCTGATGACTGCAACGACTGAGTGTATGATTTCACCGTATCTGATCAACGTCGGCTACCTGCAACAAATTACTCGTAACACCGTGTTTACTGGATTCGCTGATCCTTTGAACTTCCTCGAAGATGATCGCGTATATTTGTACAGCGGAACGAAAGACTACACGGTTGTGCCAGGTAACCTGAAATGTTGGTTTAACGTTTTGCTCCTTGCTTTCCGTTTCACAAAAATGACTCAAGCGAGCAATAAATACAAATGAAAAATTACGTAGATTGTACGACAGTTATTTCCTAACAACGCTTGAAGCTGACCACAGAAGTGTTGAAAGCAAGTATCAGATTTTTCAGCAGTGAATACGCATATACTCAAAACGTTAAAATTCACAACTGAAAACTATCAGCCATATTTTTAAGAACACAAGCATCGAATCTTTCTCCAAGTAACTGGTAACTGGAAGAAAAATATAATGCGATTCCAGAAGTTACAACTGTACAGTGAGCCATGAAATGCAGACACTGTGGAAAGTATATGTTGACGTCTAGAATTGTTTCACGCACGGAAGGAATACTGAAACCATGGGCGTCGGAAGGATTTTTTCCAGAGGATGACCACCAGTGGGCTTATCCAAAAATTTTTCTACGGGGGACCAAAGTGGTGATCAGTGTTTTTTTTAAGGTGTTTTGAGGGACCAAAACGGTCTCTCAAATTCCTCCAACGGTCTCTCAAAATATAACCAACTTTTGTAACTACAGCAGAGAATTAGAGGTTGTTAGCCTTATAAGCGAGTCCTACATCGTTTATTTCTACGCTCAATTCTAGGCCATGCTAGACTCTGTTACGTCATAATTTGAAATATTGGCAGTCTCTTATGAAATATTTGCGGTCTCTTAAAATTTCCTTGCGGTCACCAAAGCGAAACCTTAAAAAAAAACCTGGTGGTGATATTTGTTTTTTCCCACTCGAAACTAAGAAAACAACCTGTTTTGCTGAAAATTTCAAACTCCGGCGGGACCTTGCCTCCATGCACCCTACTTCCGAGCCCCTTGACTGCAACTCTTTTCTACTCACATTGCAAGGGCACCGTCTCGCAAAAAATAAAAAAAACTGAGAGAGGATTGAGATCTTCAAAGTCATTGCCTTCTATCATAAGATACACAAACCCATTTTTGTTTTTTGCAGATGTATAGAAAGTACCAATTTCTTGTTTAGCATTGCATTTCTTCGTTTTTATAAGAAAATTTTTCGATTCCAATCCACTCTCACAAACTTGATCGTTCGTATTCAAACTTGGTCCAGTCATTGTTCACCGCTGCGAGTTTTCGGTGTTTAGAATGAGCCTCACGATATGGATATTGTTTTTTATTTTCATTACAAAAAAATTATTTTTACTCAAGGCAGAAGTGGGCAGTAGAAAGCCGTTAAATGAGAGCACTACTTGGATAGAGTAGTGATAACGGTAGCACCGCTATTTTTTTGCCAAAAAACGGAAGTGTAGCAAATTTTGTAAGGTGTATACCTATTACCTCTGCTCACTATTTGTGGGTCGGTTGCGATGAATCAACAAGCTGGACAAGTAAATGAATAAGGCCAGATATTTTTTTGTACTTCAATATAATGCTTGTATTGCACATACTTGAAGTAGCGACTGTTGACGCAGTGTCGACAACACAAAGTCGCAACATCTTGAGATAAACTAAACTTGATGGGTGAATGAAATTTGACGGTTCACAAAGAATTTGATATGGAATTCTTACCGCGTTTGCGGGTGTACCAATGCATTAGATAGGTTACAAGATTTTTAAAAATTTTGCCTACAACTTGCAACAACTCTACATTTACTATAGGCTAGAACAGAGATTCACAACCTAGAGTACATGTACCCCCAGGAGTACATTTGCCTATCTGAAGGGGTACATTTATTGTACAGCATTGTACAAGATGTACGTTTATTGTACAACTTAACTTTGAGACATAAAAACGGAGTCTAACTTTATACAGTAAACCTCGGTTAATCCGGATTCGATTTGACCGACGATTTTATCCGGTTTTGGCGAAGATCCGGATTAACCGAAGATGGTTGTTTCTAGCCTGACGTGATCTAAATACTGAGGTATTGGTGAAAATTACTTAAATTGAGCACATTTAGGATCCTACAACAGACTTTCGCACAATCAAAACGAATTTACTGATGTATTTACATCGTTTTGGTACAGCAGACTAGTAACTGCCATATCCAGGTAGTTATGAACAATTTTAAATTCATAATTTGAGATTACTTGGCTGCGAAGAAATTTGGTATTTTGGATTGACGGAGAGATTTCTGCGACTGGTCTATAAGCAGTCACTCTATTTGGAAGGTAATGCCCTCCAGACATCATACTGAGTACTATACACTCAGGGATAATGCTCTACACACGCACACTCAACACTAATCAACAGATTGAAACCGTGGTGCGGCGTGCCGTGAGCGCTACGTTCGACGCAATGCGCCAGTGGTGTAGGAGGCGGGGTTGCAGGGGGTGCAAGCGCACCCCCAAAAGTTTTGATTTGATGAAAATCCGGGCAAAATCCCTGAAAATCTGGGCAAAATCCGGAGAAATCTGGGCAAAATCTGTGAAAACCTTCGCAAAATCTCTGAAAATCTGGGCAAACTTCTTGAACATACGAACAGAAATGGCGCCCAGCGTCTTTTGATTTGAAAAAAATGGCGCCCAACGTGCTTTGGTTTGAGGAAGGAAATGGCGCCCAATACGGTCTTCATGAGAAAATATTCACACAAAAAGTGGCCCAAAAATCTTTCGGGCAGTTTGGGGAAATTCGGGCAAAAATCCTTCGCACTCCCAAAAATTTGCCCGCTCCTACACCTATGCAATGTGGTATACCCGTGTGTGACGTAATAATCGTCTCTACGATTAGTCGAATAATGCACGCAGTTGCGGCCGTTGTTATGATCATTCTATACGCTCGTAGTCGTTGGTGACCGTGAGCACTCTTGTGTTGCATCTGACATCTACCGAATCTTTCCTAGAGACCAGTCGGTGAACTTAAGAACACAACTGCGTGGAAGTGCTAAAAATTCCGGATTACGACATGTGAAAAGAGCAGATTTTATCCGGTATTGGTGAAGATCCGGATTAAAAAATCCGGATAAACCGAAGATTTTTACAAAGAAAAACGTTATAAATCATTCGTACCACTAATTTTATCCGGTTTCGGCGAAGATCCGGATTCACCGAGGTTTACTGTAGTTCCAAAATTCTGAAAGTTCTATTAAAATTTCAGTAGATTTTTTTGTTTTACTCAGCCTTTTGGTCATAAGAAATTTTTGGGGTACATGTTCATCCGTCAAAGTGCTGAAAGAGTACATGGTCAGAGAAAGTTTGGGGACCCCAGGGCTAAAACGTTGCCTATTGGATTTTATATTTTATGCACGAGGTCAGCTGCCTTTACAAAAAGATAAAGTTGTTTCTCATTACCTTTCAATGATGTTTAACCGACATGTCATCATTCAGAATTTCAATTTTGCTAGAAATATAAAAACTCTAAATGAAAGACCAGGGGTGCATAACCTTTGTACTCTTTCTGGCCGCATTACGTTTCCGTATCTGAATTGCGGCCGTCAGTGACTTCAGGACATTTTGTTTTTTTGCATTGGTTCTGTTCTACTTCTTCACCCTGAGCCTGGCCTGCAATGGGATTTTCTGTTAGCACATTTTTACACATTTTTAAATGACACCCTCGCGAGGGGTGATGTCCTTCGTAAAACCAATGAAAAATCAATCATCTCAATTCATTACCAAAATATTTTGGTTTGTATAATGCTAATATCGTTTGTTTTAAAGTCCAAACAAATTTACGGAAAAAAGCGCTAGTTCGTGTTATGTACAAAAGCACGAACTCTTCCTACAAAAATTCACTGCGATTAATTTTTTGTTTTAGTTTTTTGACCAAATTTTGTGCTCTGTTACGCACAAGTTAAACTCTGTACATTATCATCAGAAACCCAACAACATTTAAAGATGATCTGGCCGTTGATAAGCCGGATTATTTGCTCTGAAAAGATTATTTTCTAATTTAGTGCAATCTGAAGTAGAACTTAGGCCTACATACCTACTGCCTGCACCATACAAATACAAAACCGTAGTATAGTTTCGGCTGCCGCTGGTAGCATTGTTGTAACAATGCAAAATACGCAATGCTCAGTCATAAAGAAATAACCACTGATACGTGAATGTCCTGGTAAAAAATAGCATCAGCAAAGGTGACCATCAGAGTGACATTACCACACCTTTAAAAACTCATTGCGATAAGTTTCTAATGGTGTCTATCAGCTATCTCTTGTTTTTGTGTTTATGTTTGGAAAAAAGAACTTTTAAACGTTCAATTAAACCTCTCCATTTTACCTAAGGCAATTTTCGAAAACCGAAATCCATTAACAGCAAATTTATAAAATCATATAAATTTTTGTTTTGAATACGCAAGAAGAAAACCACCTGTTTACGTTTGCGATAAGGATAAATATTTAAAAAATTACTAAACAGAACAACTTTTCAGGTGATTGTAATCAAATAAACGTGAATTTAACCCTACAACGTCCGCGGTTTCTCGCCGTATCACAACTTTTCAGAAAGACAAAAAAATGCGGAATTAGTTGGTGTTTTTTGCATGAACAAATGTTTCACAAATTTGGGATCCGTATAACTGAGCTTTCTATCCTCTGCTTTAGCTTAAGATGGGAGATTTTCAATTTTTAAGTGTCTCGCAGATTACACATGTTTTTTGTAACACCAACCCATTTTTCCCTGATCTGCGAACAGCCAGTAAAATTCCTCTACTATTTTTCAAAAATTTACTCTAAATCTGTAGTGAAACCGTCCAATAAAATCTCTGAAAAGAAGCCAGGTTTCTGTTACAGTTATATAAACTTGGCGTTTTTGCATTTCTTCTTAGAAAAAGACACCTTTTTTGGAATCAGAAACATATTTTGGAAAAAAAAACTTTTGTGTTAGGGTTTTCCTTTGCAAATCTAACCAAGGTACAAAAATCACATAAATCGCATGGTTTCGCTTCGCCTGATGAAGAAGCCTTTTCTAAAGTTTCGTCGATATAATTTGCTATTGTTGCCCGACAGGGGTGGTGCAAGCAGCTGAGGAGTACTACTTGGACTTCGTGCCGTCTCAGAATATCAAAACAGTCTATGACGTGCCCTGTGCGCACGGATTCGTAAGTAACTTCCGGCACTTAAGCGGCAAACGAAATGGTTTTTATCTGACTACTTATTTTTTGCCTACAGCCAACTGTAGTGTATGGAACGGAATGCGGCACCGAAAATAGACAATCCTACATCAACAAATGCGACTACGACGCCGCTTATGATCTACTTGAACACATCCACGGTCCAGGACTGCAGGTAAAATATTTGCAACTAAAATTCACTGCGGAGCTTTATGCCCGACGATAGGTAGCCTCAGAGGTGAAAGTAAGCCGGAACGGCCCGGAACGCCGTTCCGGTAAAAGAATTACTGCCGGTACGGCGTTCCGGTTAGAGTTTCTAGAACGCTAATATGTGTTTATTTTTTTTTGTTGTTCAACTCACGTTTTTTTCCATGCTCTAAACAAAACATTCTGCAGAAGAACGAGTGTACGACTTCAGAAAGTGAGTGAAATACGGTGCAGAGCAAACGGTTGAGTTGAATCACGACGAGGATTCTCTTGCAATGGCGTTGATAATGAATTATTGTTACGTATAAATTGTCATACAGAATGTCTGAAGGCGTTTTGAGATTACATGAGGACAGTTATACACTTTCGTTCAGACCGGGTGTCCTTGTTGCTTTTTATGGGTAAAAAATGGGTAAAGGCAAGAATTAACCATATGGGTGCACTGTAGCCAAGGTTACATATATTCAGTGGAGCAAAATGTTAACAGTTTGAAATACCGCGCGTGTTCAAGCTGGGTATGTTCTTTGACTTCAATTGTGTTGTCGTACAGTAATCTTGAGACATTCTGATTTACAACTCAATGCAATAGCAAAGATTGATTTCAACAATCGCTGACCCGAAATAGACATGTATCTTGATGTGTGGGTAACGCAAATTTGTAGCTTAAGCTTATCGGTGTAGTTAGCAGAGTGAGTTTCACGTGTGCTGCAAGGTATACGTTGTTTTCTGTTTTTCAAAGTAATCAGGATAGCAAGGGAATCTCATATAAGCTAGGCTGTATTAACTTGAGAATGTCAAAATGTGCATAAGAGAGTAGATCTAGTCAGCGAAAGAAAGCAACTACCAAAGCAGATGCATTATGAGCTGTTATTGTAAAGACCAAACCACTAATCCAGTCTTTTAGTGTGCCTAGAATGGTCTAGAGATTTTACAGCATGAATATTTTAAGGCTGAGATAGCAGAGTTTTAAATAGATTACCAGTGATGAAGTCTCGAGACTTGGTCTCGGTCTCGAGACTCGTCTGGAGACCCATTTTTGCGAGTCTTGATCTCGAAGGTTTTACAGACCTGCGAAACACATGGCCGGAGGGCCGCCTGCGAAAGCTTTTCTGGCGGCCAGCGCGAGCTTTCTCAATTGTAGAAAATGTTGCAAAAGCTCAACCACGAATAAGTGATTGTCGTTCCAGATTTTATTCCATGCTACAATGAAATCTCCACATCAAAATGAAATAGACTTTTGCGGGCCCGCGGTAAATTTATGCTGATAATTTGGCCCTTCCAGCTTTCTGAGTTGTGCAGGCCTGGTTTTAGGTCTCGTCTCGGTCTCGATGCCTACAGGTCTCGAGACTTTGAATATTGCAAAGAAATGGTTTAGTAAAATTTATATAATTCAACGATTTTTATTTGTTGCATTTACAGGTAAGAAACAACCAAAACAAGCGAGAAAAATGCCAGTATTTTGAAAAAAATTCAACTTAGATGTGATGACGACATTTCTCTTTAATTCGGCAAAATCCACAAATTTTGAAGTCTCGAATCTCGGAAATTTTGATGAAGTCTCAGTCTCGAAGTTTTAACCAGGTCTCGACTACATCACTGTGGATTATAGACTTTTTGCTAGGCCGTAGCTACATTGAGGCAAATGAGGCACTTGCCTTGATAAACTAGCTATAATGCTGCTACAAAACATTTTTGTTGTGGTAAATCAAATCATATTATTTTGTGTGGCTGTTTCAAAAAGAGCAGCACTGCAGCTACACTGTGTTGCAACAGTGATACTATAAAATGAGTTGGCCATCTATCTTAGAGTAATCACTGGTTGCAACCACCAGAGATACTACCAGCCTAGATTAAATAAGGACAGGATGTTAGGTCTCCACAACTACATGTAACAACATACCAAACCGGTGACGTAATTAACATATTTGTCTCGGTAAAAATTTGCTTCTGACTAAAGCCATGTTTTGAATTATTAGCTTTCTTTTGTGCAAAGCTTTCAAATAATTTTCTATATTTCTGTTGTTGTGGTATTTGACCTCATGACGCGCGGAAAACATTAGTGTTAACTCAAGTTGGATTGCCTGGCCCACTTTCAGAGATTGTGCAAGTTGTCGAACGTAGCCTATAACGCTTTTTGCTTGATTTTGAAACGGTTGTTTTCAAAATGTGCAGTGCATTTTTTGTGTTTTTGCAATGTACAGTACAGGCTGGGCGAAAAGCAGACGCTCTTGACCGCTTTTTTACAATTATGGCTGAAATTTTGGGCCGGTATTGACAAATACTGGATCGTTCCGGTAAGAAAATTATTTTACTTTCATCACTGGGTAGCCTATGCTATTAAATTAGATAGCATATTCTACAGGTAGCATATTCTGCAGGTGGCGAATTCCATTGAATTAGATAGCATATTCTATTGAATTAGGTAGCATGTTCTATGAACGATAGGTAGCATATTTTAGTAAATTCTAAAAGAGTGAATTTCAAAATATACCTTAACTCAACCATCATTGCTTTGTATCAAGACTGGCATCAGGATATTTTTCACCATACGTTTGTCACCCGGGTCACTGTCACCTCTGAGTCTGCGACAACTGCCACCTGAGGCAACTGCCACCTAAACCAGTGGTTCTCTACCTTTTTACACCAGCGGACCGGTAAATAGCGCATAAATTTTTTACGGACTGGTAACACAGTCGCAGTGAGTGCAACATTATCATAATCATTTTGTTAACCAAAGCTGTTGTGTACTTAACGCAGCGCATTACTTTGGTAAATATACAAGCATCAAATTAATTTATCAAATTTAGTGTGAAATTTTCTTCTGTTTCATTGACAGTGTGTGAGATAGACAAGGCTGCAATGAAGTTTCAGAAAGACGACGCTCTGCGTTGGCATCCAAACGATTTCTCTGTCTGGTTTTGAGCTAATGCTGAAAGAGTTTTCTCGCATTTGTTCTTGAAAATATCACTAACATTTTGATTGCATTGTGACTGAGAGACGGATATTCGTTTTCAAGAGATATTCAGAATTGAGACAGTCATTCATTTTTATATCTGAGCAGTAAAATAGTATCACAACACATTTCGAACAGACTTTCTTTTTCACAGAGATTAAGTTTTCACTTATACATCTTCAATGCAAGGATTGTTCGTCCTAAGGTTTTCAGTTCGAGGATCGTCATGTTCAGCAAAACAATAGTCAAAGTTGTTAGCTAACCGCTTCAAATGCTGAAGTCGAAAACATCTCTGAATATTCATTCTGTACAAAACTATTTCAAAGCAGGCGCGCAACCAGTGGGGGGGGCATTTGGGGTATTTGCTCCCCCGAAATTTTCAAAACATTGCAGAGCAATTTTGACATTTGCAGAAACTTTCAAGAAATAAACATGAAATTTTATATTCTAATCATTTTTAAGAAGTCTTATTGGAATTTTTCTTTGTCCTACTGGTAAATGATCTCCTTACAAGATTTATGTTGAAACAAGGTTGTCTGATCGAAAGTTTCGTAAATGATTGGTAGTTAACCACAAATATGCAGGAAGTGTCAAAACTTGGGAGATAATTTAAACTGTTCGTATTTCTAAGGCATTTTTTTATCTTGCCTATTTGTTCGCGTACTATTTTTTCTTAGACAGGCCTCAATTTGCCCACATAAAGCTTTATAACTTTAGGGTACTGTTGAACCGTGAAAATTGCTGAAACTTTCAAATTGATTAGAGAAATCTTGACATAACAGTTAGTGTCACGTCGAACCTCTTGTTCTTCTACAACCTTTTGATTATTTTTGTTAGAAACAAAGTGGACGTAGTAAATTTTTTTTTAAATGTTGCTTAGCTGCATTTTCGGTTCGAAACGTGATAGTTTTTAACTAAATTTACCGTGAGGACTGTTTCATGTTATGGTGTCTTTCTGGGTTGATCCCAGTACCACGACTTGGAAACAAGGTTTAGTAAAATATCATATGAGTGCTAGTCAAGTGTTGAAAGCACCTACCTACTAGACCACTTTGGCTCCAAATGACGCTTTACAAGACCCTAACTTTTGCAACCAGTGCAAGCCCTGAACGCTCATAACCTTAAACGTGCTTCTAAAAACTTTCACACAACTCATGGATGCCAGAAAAAGCCGTTTTGCCCCAAAAACACCTGATCCGTTATGCGCCAATTACACAAGACACCCAATGCGTTTTTGCCCGAAATGGTAGCATTCAAAGATCCCCTCACCCTTGACATAGGCTATCTCTCAAGTTTGGGATCTTCATTTGTGATAGGAATTCAAACACACGCCAGAAGAATAGAGCTAGAACGAATATGCTAAACAAGACGAAAATTAGGTAGGACTACTACTGTAGTAGCCTATAAGGGAAGTGCAGGACCCATGGAACACGGGGACCGAAGAAACATTTAAATTACTCTCCAGCTGGTGATCATATTCTCTTGATGTGGTTGTGAATATTGTATTTATGGACAACAGTGTTGTCCGTTAACAGGAAGAATCTGTATCGATCTGAAAAAATCACGTTTTTCGTTTTTGAGGCATCAAAGTAAAATATTTTGCAATCGTTTAGCGATTTCTTTGTCTATCATAATTTCAATGTAGAAAGTTCCAAACGTTTCCCTGGTCAGGTTGGGAGTTAAAAAATATCTCAGAGCAAATGGGGATGATAGGTTTAGGATGCAGTGTAAAATCGTGCACTTTTTCAAAAATGGGTGTTGATGGGACCCATGGAACGCGGGTGTTCCACTGGTCCCTCAGTTCGTAATTCCTTGATTTTGCAAAAGTTTATTGCACAAAAGAAAGTCCAACAGGGGTTTATTTATTGCGAACAACTTAAATAAAATGTTTTATGATGTAAAAAAATCCAATGCATTGAACGTGAGACAAGTAGCAAACATTAGATATCACACTGGGCACTCTACATCTTTACAGCCGGTCAAAAACCTAAAACGTTTACAATGAGTAATGGGGAGATGTTTTCAAGGAAGTCTGTGGTCCCAATTTAGATAACTAATTTTCACTTTTTAACGTTTTAACTTTAAGGTAAAGTTAACATAAAGTATATTTTGTGCAAGTGTCTGTGTTACCAGAGAAAAGGAATGTGCTCCAAAGGACCATTCTTATCAAAATTAATGTGCTCACAGAATAAAAAGAAAGCGTGTCTATCTGCATTAAAATGTGCTAAAGTTGAGGATAACAACATTCAAAACTAATGGGAGTGGAAAAAAATAGCAGTACAGGATTATCTGACGGAATTTCGAAAGCAACGTGGGGGTCTCAGCCTCAGAAAAGTAGAATCAAGAAGCTTAACACGAACTGTGGATTTTAATCCTCATAATTTAAAACTTTTTTAACAATTTGAAAACCTCACACAATCGCCCTGAAGTTTCATTGGAAATAATCTAGAATTTAGATGAAACTGGGGAAAACACTGCAGATATTTTCTACGTGTATTGAATATAAATGTATTGTAATATAGCCTAAACATTGGTTCCGGAGGCGGACAACCTAAAAATATGTAAACTTTTGTTTCGTTTTTGTGGTGTTTTTACACAAGTTATAATAGAAATTGTGAGTTTATCTTAGTTTACACATAAAATATGACTTGCAACTAAAATTATAAAGTTCTTGAATGATGCGAATAGAATTTTGTTTAAACGTAGCGAAATAGCATTGGCAAAGCACTCAAATAATTCACATTTTTCGCATTTGCACGTTAAACTTATATATATATAGGAAAAAAAGTTTGGCTGATACGAACTGATTTTTGCTGATAAGTTAGTTTTGACAACGAATAAACATACCCAAAAAATTGAGCAAGCATCATCGAAATAATTGTTGTTTATTATCTATTATAAGGAATTGTTCTATCGGTCCGTGTGGAGTGTTCGGAAGGTACCCACGGAACAAAATTGAAAAATTTTCAAACTTAATAAAAACACATAAAACATTAATTGATTTTTATAAAACTTGAAATGAACAATTTTGGTCCATAAACTTTCAACTGAACAAAATTTCAGCAATTTTCACTGGATAATCCAGGTTATATGCCCGTTTGAAAAAATCTGTTCCATGGGTCTCACACCTCTCCTACATCTGTCACACTAAAGCCATGACTACACGAATTGAGTACGGAACCAGGTGTTTGTATGAGGATACAAATTTTTTTCTCTGTCCTGATCGTTCGGTCTGCATCTTGATTAAAACTGAAAAGTTCTCATTTTCGGAAATGTTGCCAAGAGAACTTTCATCTGTGTGTCAGGTTTATGCTGAAACGCATAGAAATATTTTCAACTGCAGCAAAACTGTTAGTATGACGTTTAAGGCTAAGAGGGCAAAAAGCAGTCACCCCATTACTGACAAATGGGTGGTAAAAATCTGAAATATGTTAACCACTACAAATATCTGGGAGCTGTACTGAATACTGAGCTCTCAGATGACAAAGACATTCAGAGACAACTGCGATAAAAATATATGTGCAGCAAACAAGCTGCGAGCCTTTATTTCCCGATGTTCAAATGCAGTCAAAAATGTTATTTTTCGTTCCTTTTGTACCAGTGGCGTAGCCAGCCCAAAAATTGGGGGGGGAAAGAGTATGATTTTAGGCTAATAACCCTATTCTGTTTGGAAAAATGCCTCTCAAAGCACAAAAGGACTATATATTTAACAAAAATTTGGGGGGACCATGGCCCCTTTGCCCCCCTGGCTACGCCTATGTTTTGTACGCCCATGTATGCATCACAAATATGGTGGAATTTCAGAAATTTGTGCATGCAAAGATTGCGTGTGGCCTATAATTTTTGGATGCAGAGCTCTATACAACCTGCCATGGAGAGCGAGTGTTAGTAGTCATGACTCATCAGGTTCAATGTAACATTCCTACATTTGAGGTATTATTAAGAAAAAATAGATACTTGTTTCTCGAAAGATGCAGAAGATCTAATAACGTAATGATTGCCTGCTTTTACGCAGTCAGATTGTTTATGTTCGTCCATATTCTATGAACCTTACAACCGCATTTTACTTTGTGACTGAGTGCTGGAACATTGCAGTGTTTGTTCGTTTGAGGGTGTGCATGTCACAATGCGTTCGTACTTTAGCTGGGCCTGACCAGTTTTGGAATTAGCGTCCCACTCTGCAGTAGTGTTGCACCAGGTGAACAAACAGTGTTAAGAATGCGTCTGTAAACCTGAGGCTCGGCCTCCAACGCCGTTACAAAACGTTGTGCTAAGGAACTTTCTATAGCCCGGCGTCAAGCGAAATTTCTGACCTTTGCGAAATTTCTAACCTGTTATATTTTGTCAGTTATTTTGCTTTTCAGAGCAAAGGAATAAAATCTGGCGATTACTTTTTGATGTGTGTTGTATAAATTAAAACTTTTTGGTTAGGTGTCAGATACCCACAACCAGCTACGCTTCGGGAATAAGTAAAACCAGCGAAAAATATTGGACTTAATCTTTGACTTCAATTATTTTTCTTTTTCTAATTGTAATATAAACCCTAACCCGACACACTTACCTAAACACCGAACCCTAAGCCCTAATAATCAGTTTTCTCAGCGTATTTTATATGTAGAAAGCTGCTCTGTGCATGCGCATATGACGTGAAGTCAGAAATTTCGTTTGACACTGGTGATTCAGCCTCCAACGCTGTTGTAAAACGTTCTGTTTTTATTAACCAGCGTTATGCAGAATGTGTGTGTTCGTACACTATGGATTTCATGCCTGCGGGCAAAAAGACAATATTATTACACGTGACCATTTGCGAAAAAGTTGTACCACGGTTGAATAAGCACGATGACGTATGACGTCGTCAAATGAAATTTCATGAAAATTGCCCCCCCCCGAAATAAAGAGCTGGTTGCGCCCCTGTCTCAAAGTGCCAGCTTCTTTTTGAATACGTCTGTCGTGCTTCTCAGTGCAATGCTATTTGTGCAAAACCCCTGCAGATATATATAAAGCTTGTTCAAATAGCAAAATACATCCCTCAGGCCCCAATTATGCAAGCTTACTTATCCACATTTCATCCAAATGAAATTCTGCTAATGGAGGGTTCCTTTACGTTAAAAACTGTTTTGTGACTCTCATGACTTCAACAAGACGCGAAAGAAGTCGTCCTCTTGACAGCCTTGACAGCTTACCTCTGCGTGGAGATGTTCAAACTACGACAGCATACTTTCACACAGTGTTTTGGATAGTCTCGAGTTCAAGACTCGACTTCTAACTTCATTAACAGACTTCACCACGTTATCTAACACGTTTTTCAAGTCAGCGGGCTGTTTCTTTGCAGCTAGGCGCTCCTGAGTGATTATGCAAAGAGTAAACAACAATTCTTTGGGCACTACTTTGTTATTTTTTGAACTACACCAAGGCGATACGAGGTCATGCTTGCAACTCCATCTATGCACACTCTGACACAGTTTCCCCAGGCTATACCTTTCTCACTAAAGTGTTCGTAAACATAACTTACCCAATAGACAATGGACAATGGTTTATTATTCATATGACTCAGCCAACAAACTGGAGCACTACAAAAAACCATTGCACTGAGCAAACCAACCACAATAGTGAACATTAGAGCATATGAAAATGCAGTGACGCAATGGTTGATCAGTGTAAACAAAGAGGGGTGCTGTGTCATATAGGATTGGTGAGGGACCACGGCGGTCATCTAGTCAACCAACCCTGTTTTTCAGTTATTGAGAAGTGTTGTGAAACAACATTTGAGTGAAATAAGCACAATTAGGAAAACAAATAAACACAGAACATGGTGAAGAAAATGTACAGATGAAAGAGCATGCGTATGTACACAGATGAGTGGATCACATTTAATTGAAGGAATTTGGTGTGGTTAATAATATGTTTAAACAAAATATAAAGAAAACGAACAAAAACAAATTAATGAGGTACAGAAGAAAAAAACAAAAAAAACTATGGAGTGTGCTTTCATGCTGAAAAAAATGGGATGTGCACAGGGAAGAAAAATGCAAAAAGTAAATATACACAAACTACGCAGAATTACAAAATACAGAATTTACAGAATTCGGTTCTGGATAAGTGAAATGTTGCAAAAGTTCGTAATTGTGTGGCACGTCGGTAATTGTGTGGCAAGTCCCCGTAAGTGAATGCAGTACAGAAGTTCTTCCTTGAAATTTTCTTTCCCCACATAACGCACGAAACAAAGAAGAATAGCACAATCACTCAGGTCAGTTGACTCGTCGAGTTGAATTGCAAAATACCTCGACTCCTTTTACGCTTAACCTGCTCCTCGACATCTGTTTAGTATTTCCAACCCGGGTTTTCCCGAACCCCAAACCCGGGTTTTTGGCTATTTTCTACTACCCGAAACCCGGGTTTTTTCAACTATCAAACCCGGGTATTTTTAAAAACTTGGAATTGCTGTTGCATTCAAATATTAGTAATTCTGATAACACTGAAGTTGCAGATTGGCGCGTGTAATGGCGAAATTAACACGTTTAAACATTCAACTATTATCATGAGAGGTACGGGTTTTGCTCGGTGACCATCGTACGTTCGTTGTTGGTCCGTTTATATTTTCGTTCAGTTGTCCTATTTAGACGGATCGTGACGTCACTTTACACATAATAAGTTTCTACGCGAACTTTAGTCTTTTCGCTAACCTAATCAAATAGCTACCACGTGAGGTAGTTCTTCAAAGGTATGCCGTAGTTCCGTAGTTACTAGTTAGTTCATTTATAAGCTGTTATGTGTTAGTTCATATGCAAGATGTGTTTTTTTGCAAAATCGATTGGCTCCTTCTCAGTTTGCAATACCTTTCCACAAAATATTTGGCTTTCCTTTAGAAGCGACTTTAAGTAGATTTTTAATCATACTCATTTAGTTTGAAGACGTTTGTAATCAAAGAAAATACGAAGCTTAGAGCCATTTCTTATAAAAAAAAAACAGGCTCAACCAGCACCCAAGTGCAATTTGTGCTCCGTGTAACAAACGCAGGTGGTTCAAGCACCGAAAGTTTAATCAACCATTTGAAATCAAAGCACAGAATCCATGTAATCCTTGAGAGTGAAGACCAAAAAACTATTCGGGCACAGGAAGAGGGATCCGATCACAGATTGTGAAAAAGGGAATGAGTCTTTTTGAGGCTACAAAGAAGAGGTCCAATAACCGTGAAAAAATTGTTCCATGCCTTAATACAATCAAGCCCAAATCAGTGGACCAGAAAGGGCTTTTTCAGCCACGGAACTATTTGTCATAAAAATCAGAAACAGACTGAATCATGAAAGTGTGCTTTGATTGTCACGCTAGCATTATAAACATCATTGAAAAACTGTGCTTAACTTATTAATAATTCGCTAATGAATTGCGTAGGGATCAACAGTAGTAATTCCACAATGATATTTTGTATAATCGCTCAAAATCGCATTCATTTCAAAACCCGAAAAAAACGGGTTTTCCCGGGTTTTTTTCTCAGCTACCCGAAACCCGGGTTTTTAAATTTTGCCCCGAATTGGAAACACTATGTCTGTTAACATATCTTCAATATTTCGCTGAACTGTGTTGTTAAAAAGTGGTATACGCTCAAGTTTTTGAGCTGCTTGAGGACTCCAAGCTTCTTTAGCTTCAAATAGGATGCACGGTTTTACTAACATTTCCTCAAGGGTGAATATTTTTTGTTTTAGATATTTCAATAGAACATACATCTGATGCATTAAGAAGAGACTTTTCAGTACTTTCCATGGTTTTATTTGCCTTTTCTGACTATTCATCACTCTGAATAGTCTTTGAAAATAACCCAGTGACTTGCCATGAAGGTTGCTATGCTTCGAATGAAAGTAACAAGCAAATTAGAAAGGTTTCATTGCATCGTTTGATAAATTTGGAAGCATACAAAACATAAAGGTCGCGGTATCTGTTAACTACAAGAAGCTACAGCAAAGTCAAGTTGCAAGTGTTGTTTATCATATTGACTGGCAAATTATCCTTTTCGCTTTTACTTCCTGCTGCTTCTGTCAGCATATCTGCACATACTCTTTTCGCAGTTTGTTGTAAATTTGAGGTACTGGTACTTGCTTCATGTCCACATTGAGGGTTCTCCCTTTCTGAAAACTAACATTTGTCCTTGTTAAAAAAACGCAAAATTCACCGTTGCTTTGTTGACTGCTATTTCAATTTTCCGCAATAATACAATTACTGCGAGTGCCTTACCTTAAAGTTTATGGTAAAAATTTCAGATAATCACCTCTGAAAATTTCCTAGCAGTCACTCAGACTAAACATTAAAACGCCTGCTTACTACCAATAACTGCCATTGTACTTTCTCAAGTACTAAATAGTTATGAAACTGCACAAGAGTTTTGTTTACGTGGGAATATCCACTCTATTCAATCACATAACACATGTCGTTGTCCAGGATTTTACCGAATTCAGCATAAACGCTAACCATTTTGAGTTTATTTGAAGGTAAGTCATAAAAAAAAACTAGGTTGTTTTGCGGACCGGCAAAAAATCTACTCGGACCGGCGGTTGAGAAACATTGATACAGACGCAAGCGAAAATGACACTATGAACAGCGATTTTAAAATAATTAGGGTGTAGACTGTAGATTGTCACAAACTTTTGAAGATTTCCGTATGTGAAAATTTCCTCATTTCGTTGAATCCACCAAAGAGCGCAGTCGTCCAAAACTTTAGCTTTTGGGGCGATTTCGATCGTAACTCGCCGACCGATCGAGCTAGAGAGTCAATTAAGACATCATAGGACGCGGAATTTTATGTGCTTTCTGATAAATGAAAAACAGATACCTTTGCTTTTGAAACTTTGCCAGAGGTCATAGTGACGTCACAGTGATGTCATGGTGACAACATACAGTACTTTCAGGCAAAATTTCAAGTGCAAAGGTATCTATTTTGTCTATACGGTTTCCGACTCGATTGTATTTAAGTTCAAGACCTAAAACAATGCTAGGACAAGTTAGACAACAAAAATTATTGATTGGTGGTACACCACCACCTAACTTTCATTTGTATATGATTTCAATATGTTTTACTTGCAAGAAACCGAAGTATTACTACATTCGAAACGACCTCCCGAAAGCCAGTTCGTCTTTCAACGAATGCGCAGATGTGTGCGATCAGTGTCAAGATATTCCCCAAAACGTCACTTCCGGCAGTGGCACTGTGTTGAAATTTGATCAAACGGAATTCTTTGGTAATGGCCTAAACCAGGACATTGGTCTTGAAGAGGAGGGTTTTTTGTTTGTTCCGGATGCATGTGCTGATGGGTCGGCAGGTAAAGTTGTTTTTTAAAACTTATGCAGTTTCGTTATTGCTTTTCAGGTTGCAGCAAGCACAAAACGACCGCTTGCGGTGAAATTTTTCAGGAAAGTCTTTTATGGCCAAAACCAGTTAAACATATTTTGCTGTGCAATGTTCCAACATCAGCCTCAGCGGTGCATGATGAAAGCTTGCAGCAAATGACATCTCTTTGTTCGAAACGTGTTCCACTCTACATAAGACGATTGCAATTTGCAAATGCTCTTTCCTTCCAAAAAAAGCATTCTACAACGCCAGACTAGATTGAGTAACTTACATTTAATGGAAAACAAGTAAGATACAAATGGCGGAACTTCTTTGACTGCTGAAAGCTCATCTCGCACAGCAAGTTTTGTATTTCTGCTTTAAGATTTCGCAGCATGTCGTATCCATCACTAACAATCAAATCAAATTTATTTTCCAAACGTAGTGTTTTTACCGCATTTTCATGCTTTATAAAAGTCCATTAACATGTATTTTTCATTGGCTTATCAACTGGCATCAGATATAATAATAGTTTAATACTGGCATATCCCGTAACAAACAGTTCAATCATTCACTGAAATATCCGTGCACAGTCCTGGTAAAGAATATCCTTTGTAAGCTGTTAACAAGTAATACTCCAGTTTTCTGTGTGTAGTTTGCGGATTGCACGTGGTTTTCCACGGATGCCAACAAGGAGAGGAATACGTTGGTGACACTTTTGTGAAGGAGGCAGGATATAATGAAGTAGCCGCGTTGAACAACTTTATTATTGTTTATCCTCAAGTGAAGAAGGATCTGATCAGCAACCCAAACGGCTGTTTTGATTGGTCAGTATTGTTTCACGATTGTACCAAATTAATCGCACGTGATAAGGAAGCTTCATCGCTTCAAAACGCAAAACGAAAACAACAGTTGACATGATGACGACAAAAACTTGCTGGTTCATGCTAGATTTTTCTGATTTATTGCCGATCCATGTTAGACGCCACCACAAAACTAACCTCAATATTCTTTTTCAGGTGGGGTTACACTGACAGCTCTTATGGTGAGTTTAAAAAATGACTTTTATAAGATGTTCACTTTTTGTCATCATTCCTTGTTTTGACAAGGCTAGGGTATATTTGAAATAATTTCAATTGTTTAGCCGTTTCTAATTTAACTATGTTTTCCTTGCCAGATGTCCAGCAAACTTGAATCGCCTTAATTAATGACGCCCTGCATTTGCCGAACGTTTTGTTGTTTCAGCTTCAAATATTGGAAAGCAAGTGGTTGCCGTTCGAAAAATGGTGGAAAGGATTGCAAACTTCTAATGCACTTCAGTAAACTTGCAATAAGCCCTCTTTAAATAAGCATCTCATTAAAAGTACAGCAGCTCATAGCCTGTTTTTTTCAACTTCTTGATTAGTTCCAGCCCTTGAGATTGGCATGTAATGTCCTACTGGATATATGACATGATCACGCTCTTGTTCAGCCGCCATCTGGCTCTCGTTTTCCTTTTTAAAAGATTCAAATGAATAGGAGTCAAACGAACCAAGTGAACTCCGTCACGGCCATCATTTCACTTTCTCTGCTTTCTAAATCATTTAACTTTCTAAACTTTTAAATCATTTGACCTCCTGGAATAAAAATAGAGTTGTGCAAAATCACGAAATATAGATCAGATTCACGATGGGTCGTCATTTTACGACCCAGTTTTCATATAGCATGCCGATGCGGTTAAGTCGAGGATGACTGCGCGCAGTGATGTATCGTCTCACACCCAATTAACATTGCTTGGCTTCTAGTTCGGTGGCAGAAGCCGCCTCTGGCAATCCGTGGTCTGAAATCTCATTGAAACCAAGCCTTTTCCGTTTCGCAGAACAACTGCTCCTTTGTCATGGAAAACAACATAAATGCTAAATTATCTTCGATTGTCAGTTCTGAATGACAAGCACACCTAAGCCCTCAGCATAAGCAACAAAATAAAACCAAAGGTCAAAATAACTGAAAAATTGAAAGAGCGGCTAAGGTGCGTGTGAAAATGGCTGTATGGGCAGGGGTTTAACGAGGGAGGGCAAAATTCCCAGGGCGCTGAATCACTGTGGGGGGGCCGAAAAGTCCCAACAATGTCACAAGTATTTCCTTCAATACAGTACATTTGCTTCCGAAAGACCTCAGGTTCGGAAATGAGGGCGCCAAACTTGCTTCTTGCCCCGGGCGCCATCTAACCTCGTTACGCTCCTGTTTATGGGCAGTGGGTCCTTTCCACTACCAGTAAGCTACTTCAAGCCATGTAACGACAGGTGGCCTCTGGTACATTTTTGAGACCGTTGGTTTTACTTCCACGTGGAAAACTCTTAATTTCCTATTTCTACTCTCATTTCCACAATGGAAAAGCGGAAAAATTAAAAAAAGCACCTTTCACGGCTTGGGCAAAGAAAGGCAAAAAATGCTTTATACTTGAGTATTTGTGCGTGCAGTTGCACGCTTTACACCAGGGGTGTCAAACATACGGCCCGCGGGCCAAAACCAGCCCGTTACGAGGTTGAATCCGGCCCGCGGGATGATTTCGTAAAGTTAAAACTTGACTTGCTTGATAAGTTCATCCAGTCATACTTCGATAATTGGTGACTAGATTTCAATTACTTGAAACCTTAACGCAATTGCTTATATTTTATTGTTTCCACTGTTTTCTCACGTGAAATTTTCCCGTTTGCTACATATTTATTTTTGCATGTTCACACCGGTTTGAACTTTCAGACAGGTATGTATGAACATGCAAAAGTACAACTACTGTTGATAAAGTTTAACACTAGAACTCCGGAAAAAAATATACCTTGAGCTCCAGCGATATCGATTTCGAAACCTTCGGAGTTCTAGGTACAACTTTAACTAAACTTTGCTAAGAAAAGCTTCTATTCCAATTATTGACCG
>Ga0210059_1003839_pt1 | contig 24171 bp, 21 predicted proteins | sample Ectturendosymbi2_FD_188042 | JGI IMG/M metagenome (GOLD analysis project Ga0210059, IMG submission 188042) | Ecteinascidia turbinata endosymbiont from Florida, USA - Sample 2 (SPAdes) (version 2) | ecosystem: Host-associated > Tunicates > Ascidians > Unclassified | place: Key West, Florida...
TTCCTCCAACGGTCTCTCAAAATATAGTGACCTGAGGTCACATCAATGGAGAACGGTCTCTCAAATTCCTCCAAGCGGTCTCTTAAAATTTCCTTGCGGTCACCAAAGCGAAACCTTAAAAAAAACCTGCACACGTGCACACGATGCATCGACCTAGGCTAATCGCCTACAGTTTTCGAAAGTCCCTCATCACCTTACAATTCAAATCGCTCAACAAATGTTTTATCTGTTTAACGTCATTAATCCTCACAGTCGTCGCAAGTTGATAATAACACAACAACCCCAGCTCACTCAGCGCAAGGCGTGCGTTTCTTAACAAATAAACTGCATTGTGAAAATCGTGGAAACAGGTTTTTGTTACGTCACAAGCAGTTCGCAACGATAGCATCCCTCAATCTTGTGCCGTCAACATCTGGCAGTTGCAGAGCAGCTGTCATCAGTGCCATGCACTAGTTATACTTACTGCTGACAACGCCACTGTGATCAGTGGCGTAACTGGGGGTGGGGAAGAGGGACGAATTGATCGCCCCCTTGATTTACAGTAAGGTTTACCATAGCCATCCACATCCGGATTCACCATCATTTCTCATTTTTTTCTGAGTGTTGGCTAGTTGGTCCCCTACAGTGGCCAGTGGGCCCCTTTCAGCTAAATCCCCCCTGGGTCAAACCTCTAGTTGTGCCATTGACTGTGATTGCAACTGGGGTTTGCATATCCCAGACACATTCATGTTTTCTGATTAACGATTCCGAAGGTGGGAATAAATTCGATACTGTCTGCGTTTCAAGTTACTTTACGTCGAACTTTCGTGTTCTTAGTTTTCAGTTTTTTATGGAATAGCCTCGTTTTCTAAATGTTACGTATTGTTCTTTTACTTGATTTTTTACTCTCTGACAAATACTTGGTATTTAAGACAACATTCAAAAATATCAGCATTTCAAGTTAGCGTAATGGATCTATAGAAGGTTTGAGCAAACACTCAGAGCATGTAGGCCCAATGGGCACTTTCCCGGAGCGTAAGGACCCATGTGCTAATCTGCACTTTAAACGATTTACCATAAACACATACTACCGTTTTTAAACATTTCGTAGAGCCCCCATATCACACTAGTTTGCCCGCGGGGAAGCATGATGTTGTTAAGACGGCCCTGCGAAACACTTTAGGCAAATCGGGTGTTAAAGTTTGGCGGAAGAACATTTAGATGTAGAAGCCGGGAATTTTACAGTAGATTGGGAGCCCCAAAATATTGGGTATAGAGTGTGGCGCCTTCTGCGAGTTGAACGTGGTCCTCAAAGTTATCAATGATGCGAACATATATCAGATTGAGACCTGCAAACACCGGACGTAGAGAAATTCATTTCTTTAATAATGATGCTGAAACCAGTCATATTATCGACATATAGAACTTTCAGTTCAAATTATATCATTTTTAGATTCTCACCTCGCGGGCCCCCAAACAAGCCCGTGCCCGGGAAATCCGACCCCTCCTGCTCCCTATAACCGGGCCTGGGGAAATAAAAGTAGTTTAGGCACAATGTGTGCTTGAAAATCGTCTAGAAACCGTACTCTGCGTACCTAAAAAGATCGTTGACTCAACTGCATAAACTCTGTTTTGATCTCGAGGGCAAGCTTTCCACCGATGCTTGTTGTGTATGCAAAACAGGAGGCACTGGCTATATCATCGAAGCGCGATCACTGGAAGGTGAGATGACAAGGTCAGACCAGGTATCAGCAGGAAGTCTGGCAACAATCCGTCACTTGTTACCTGGTGTTTGGTATTCCCTGGTAGTAAAGTCACTAAATGTTTTTGGCAAAATCAATCCTCAAGGCAGCGAAGAACTTTACGAACAGTCAGGTACGTATGCGCTGTATTTGTATCAGTTGTAAAGTCTACGAGTCTTTTTGCTTGGCTGTGTGTTGCACTGTGTGGCGGTGAAAACAATACTCTTTCTGGAGATCTTTAAACCAGTGTTCACATTTTGTTCACATGGAAATCCACTAAAAACACCTTTGCGAAATTTTAAGAACTTGAAAACAGAAGACCGTGCAGCTGTAGAACACCAAAAAATTAAAATAAGCAAGAGCTGTTTTGAATGTGCATTAGCAGCCCTTACAACTGTATTCCTGTACCGCTTTGTTTGACGAATACATTCAGCGAACGACGTTCAAAGAGTCGTTAAAGCATACAAAAGTACAACTTCGTATTTACTGTATATTTTCTAATTACTGGCAAACCGAAGCAAATTTGTCAAGAAAATGAAACGTATTTAACGTTGTCGCTATCTCAATGGCACGTAATTATTACCAGATATCGTTCGTTGATTTCAAACTTTTACAGGAATAAAAATACAGCGTAAAAGGCTTGTTTTCATATTATGTTGCTCAAGAAAATGCTTTGATCTTTCTCGCAGTACCGGCCCCTCCATTGAAGGGTTATTTCTGGAAAGTGACCACAACCTCCTTGCAATTTCGATGGCCAGAAGTGAAAGGTGATTGTAAACAATTCGATGGCCTGCGCCAGTTATATCTTTTGGAGTCCACTGTTATGCCTCAGTATACATGTTATTGCGATTGTCGTTCGTTTGAAAAGCACGATACGCACAACTTTAAAACCACCGCCTCTTTAGCAGTTCCGTTAATGAGTCCTGCGTTTTTGCACTTGTGTACTGTTGCGTTGCACGCAGGTGCCATTTCCTATGTGCTCTACATCGCGAGCGACGATGTGGATCCGAAAATGGCCGAACCTTACCGACGGGAATATTCTTCTAACGCAACTGATTACAATGCAACTGGCCTGCTAGCCGGAACACTTTATCAGTTTCGAGTACAAAGCGTTGGGCACAGCGACAGGAAAAGCGAAATTAGTGAACCGATGTATGAGAGAACCAGTAAGTGTTCGTTTGAAATATTGAAGATCAAATTGTCAGGAAATTGCCATTGGTGTTCGTGACTTTTTCGCATTGTTGTTGTAACTTTTCATGTGCGATCACGTACTAGTTTTTGTTGCACTTTATCCGCAATCACGCACAAGATTTTGTGACTCTTCATTTGTAACCACGTGTCATTTAAACACAACTGTGCTTTATTCCAGTTCCTGCAACGCCAGAAAACATCACGATTACCGACGTCACGCCTTCCACAATATCACTTCGGTGGAACCCGGTGAAAGGTCACATTTCACGTTTTGTGTTCTGCGTTTCATTAACGAGCAACATTAAGGCACGCTTTTTGACAACGAACACGGTATGAGATTGAAGCTCGTATGATTCTTGACTGTTGCTCGGCGTCTTCTACTGAAAATACTTCGGCCTGTCGGAAGCAAACTTTCAAAAGCAAGGCAGTGTTAGCGTCTGCAAAGTAAACATGTTCAGTTCGTTCCTCTACTGATTTTGCGGCCGTATCTTATCCGGTGCTGTAAACAAAAACAATAATGCAAGATGGCGTGTCGGTACTGGCCCTAAAGACCACGAAAAAAGGTGTTCGTGCAAGTGCTTGAGCGACAGAAACTTGGAAAAAGACACAAATCTAAGAATTGTTATGCCAGCTAGGATTCGTCAGACCCGCTAAAATTAACAAATGTTAGCGAGTTGGTCTGTGCAGCAACCAAGCTTTTGCATCAACTCGATAAGGGTGTTCAGTGTGGTACACATTGTCAGTTGAAATGGGTTAAGCGAAACATTAAGTGAAAGTAATTCGAGATGATATCTGCCTTATTTTTTTCAGACTCTCAATAATATCAATTCCCCGGGCCCGGAGCCCGGGGCGCTGTACGCAGATATGCAACGTTCGTACAGTTGTTAGCATTTTGTAAATATTTGGAGGTCGTTGCTCGTTTGCATAAATAGTTACACTACACAGGAGCTTCGGTCTACAACTTGGTGATACTGACCGGCGTAGACAGGCACCCTAAGTACATTAACGCCAGCCGGAATCAAGTGACGGCTTCTGAACTCTTCCCGGGCACCTGGTACAACTTCACAATTTTTTCGAGAGATGCGAAGGGCCGGAGGAACGAGCAGGGCAGTTTGGCCATTAACGCTGAGACGGAGCCCTTGGCGCCCGCCAACGTCCGGTTGAGACGGGCAACTACTGATTCCTATACCATAGTCTGGAGCGAAATGTGGGGTAAGGTGGTCAGACCGAGGTCTGAACGAAATACTTGTTCACAGCTTTTGTTTTTGCTTGTGCAGTCAAAAGTTTACGTATATTATGAAAAAGAAAGCAGTAGAAACATTATGGCAATACCAAGTTCTTCAACACGCCTTGTATTTGCAACATTGATTTAGCGAACTAGCGAACGTACAGTTCTTTCGTGGTCTTGCGAGTAGTGCTAGAGGTTTTTCTTACCGAAAAGTAAAAAACCCAATAATTTTTTTAGGTTTTCACGTTTCACGATCGTAAACATGTTTCTACACGTGCTTTTGATAAACAGGACTTGTTACAACTCATCCAAATATATGATGTGTGTGTGTGTTGTACATCAGGTGCTGTCGGCTACTTCGTCCATGCTCGCACTCAAGACCGCGAAGCGAAACTGAAAGAAAGAACCGTGAGAGTCGGCAAAACAACTCGGGCTGTTGTACATGGCTTGGATCCTGGAACACGTTACACTTTCCAAATGCGTTCTATTGGTTCTCAAGAACAGTTGAGTTATGGAACCAAACCTATAACCGACCAAACGCGTGAGTGCTTAAAGTGTACAGCAAAACTGATGTTGAAAGATAAAAATTTAGATTTGCTCCAAATTTATCGCGTCCAGGACAATTTTTGAAGATAAAACCGGTTTTCCACCATCCATGTTAGGAGTTAAATATGATGTGGATGGTCTCTCTATTTTCCCTATCTTTCTCTTTAGATGAGCAAACCCAAAACCATGCAGCCCGTATATCTAATGGGTTCTGAGCAGATGCTATGATGTTTCACAGAATGTACTGTATTTTGGAGCGAAGTGAAACGAAGTGAAAACCACCGTTACAATATTCTTGTGCACAATAAGTTCCTATTACAGGAGAAAGACGCTTCGCATAAAACTGTTTTATTCTGTTATTTATTCCTTTGCTTGTCTAACAATACTTAGCGGTAGATTTGGCCCTATGTCGTAACTCACTGAAAGAAGTACGTTATCATTGGAAGCATCAGTAATGCAGAAAAGGAATTCAAAAAATGGTTCAAAATATCGTTACTACCTTTTAGTTGATAGGTTCTTCATAATATTTTATTCGAGTAAAGGATTAGAAACACCATAAAAAACATAGAAAGTATGGGCTGCAGCCACTTCAAAAAATCAGTGTAATGAGAATCACAAACAAAAGTTTTATTCGCATATAACTAATGCAGGCGAATCGAAAGGCCCCTAAATTGCTTGAAGTGGGAATGGACAGCTTGCACAAGCAATCAATTCAACAAATGTAAATAGTTCTGGCAAGCACATCACAAATGAAAACAATGAAATTCATGTAAGAAAAACGTTTTCACCAAATGTTATCTCATTCTCGTGCTGGCATTAAGCTTCATAAATGCTTTTTTCCGACTTGCAAATTGTGAAATGAGCTGCGGACGATGTCAGCTCCAGAAAAATTCATAGCTGTCAAAATACATTAAACAGAGAGGCACGAAATATATTTGGCACCTAAAGTTTCTCTTAAGTGGAGATCAGAACAGATGAAGCTGTTCGGTGCTTTCTTGTCGTTCTCAAACCGCTGATTATTATAGCCATCCGCATCTTTAAGTATAGCCATCCACATCTGGATTCACTAGCATTTCTCAATTTTTTTCTAAGTGTTGGCTAGTGGCTCCATTTCATCAGAGTTTCCCCCCCTGAATCAAAAGTCTAGTTAGGCCACTGCAAGCAGGAATAAAATGTTTCTAATTTTCAGATACATAAAGTGAAAAAGCTGTTTTTTTCTTATAAAGTGTAACGAGTTGTTTATGATAGCCAATCAATTATTTCCTGTTTTGACAAGAGTTCCTGGCGTATAAAAACTGTTTTGTTGAAGCCAGCAAAGCTTGCCTCAGCTCACCCCACCGCACTCTTCTCTCTTTCTCTCTTTCCGCATTCTTCTTCTCCCCCTTTCCTCCGCATTCGACTTCTCTTTGTTTTTCTCCACATTCTTCTCCACATTCTCCTCTCTTTTTTTTCGCCCATCATACCTATCAGGCTGAAAGAGCACAGATGGGCTTCAAGTGCTGGGTGATCCTATCAGGGTTGCCATATTGGCGAATTTATCGCCAGATTCCGGAAATCTGGCGAATGTTGAAAGCGTTTGGTTACAAATATTTTGGTTAGGCGATTTGGCGAATTTCTGGCGATTTTTTGAAAGCATTTGGCTCCAATTTTTTGGTTTGGCGAAATGTACGACCTGTATATTTGCACATATTTGCTTACATATTCATATGTAGATTTACTATTTTTAAGCTTGCTGATGGTTTGAAAATTAATGACATCAAATGAAATTGTGAAAGTTTTGAAAGTAGAATCATGGTATTGAACACTTCTTATCAAATATATTTGCAAAATGTTGAAACTTCTTATTTAGAAATATTTGCAAAATGTTGAAAACCTATACACTTTCTGGTAAAATACAAGGAGAAAGATAAAAGAGCTTTAAACGACTGATTTCCAGTGAAAATATTAATGTTTTGGTAAAGATGCCACAATTTCCAGACGTTTGCTGATTTTTTGCTGAGTTTGGCTATCTTCTGAAGTGAGTTTAGCGGCAGTTTTATATTTCTATCTGGCAACCCTGGATCCTATCGTTGTACGTTCTGAGAGGCTGACTTAGATGAAAACGCAGTTGTCTGCTATCACTAGGCTGTCCTGACTGACAGGCGCAAGCGAAGTTGCAGCAAAACAAACAACGAAGACACTCCAGCTTTGTGATTTTGTGATGAAAAGAAATTTTTGCCCAAACTAACATTTGCTACAACAAAGCATGCGCCACAATCTTACAACCTACTACTGCAGCTAGAAATATTTTTGGCAGGATTTTACCGATTTTGGTTTTGCGTCTGACGCGTGTTAATTTTGCAGTTCCGCTAGCTCCCTACAAGCCGGTGCTCGATGACGTCACCACAACATCGATTTCAACGTCTTGGAACCAGGTGAAAGGTACGAAAAACGTGGTTCGAATCCCGACCACTGTTTCCTGATCACATTCTGTTAACAGTGGTGTAGGAGCTGTGGTGCAAGGGATGCAAGCCCACCCCCAAAAATTTTGATTTGTCGAAAATTTGCGCAAAATCTCAATAAATTCGGGCACAGAAGTTTTAACTTTTTAAACAAGATTTTTAAATTATATTTTTTGCTTTCAAAGTGCACAAATAAAAAGTTTATTATGTCATAGAAAATACATTAAATATACAGTATGTAAAATCAACAAACTTTCTGGTAACTTTGTGTTTCAGTTTGTGTGAGTTGGTGAATGCAGTAATCAACAGCTGCAGAAAATTTCTATGGGGAAAGTTTGCTTCATTAAAGTTTTTCGGGCATATTTGGGGAAATTCAGGAAAATATTCTTAGCACCTTCAAAAATTGCTTGCTCCTACACCTATGCGAGGAAGTTTACTATTGATAAGGTTTAAGCGAACGAAATTTAGATAATCTTATTGACAATCAGTTTTTGACATGTGCGGTGCCCACATTTTTCTCACAGTTGACAGGAAGTAGTCAAAACAAACAGATGCTAAAGTGAGATTTCACTAATCTTTCTACCTAGCGCTTCAACCGGCGATAAAATGCTTATCTATGTGGAGCAGCAGACCTGAACTACCACAAACAATGTGCGGAAATCTCGTAGACAGTACAGCAACTTTATTATTATTTTTTTGTTACAGGAAAGACGTACTTCATCGTCGAAGTAACTCAACTGACCGTGAGCAATAGGACTAGCTGGGAGGTTAGAGCTAAACAAACGTCCAGCGTAATCGGTGGTTTGATTCCCGGGACCTGGTACAATTTAAGCGTTTACTCCGTTGGGACGAGAAACCGTAGAAACTGGAATGGCAGCGAAAAGCTTCAAGCACAGACCAGTAAGTTGATGCAGAGATGTAAGCGCTGAATGAAAGAAAAACAAATAGTGCAAAACTGATTCTGATGCGAAGGCATACTTACAAATATGTTTACTTTCCTATATCTTTCGGAACATTCATTTTCTAATGCACGTGGTTCCCGTATAAAGAATAGTAAATTGGTTTAAAGGAGGATCTTAAAAGTAAAATAAAGGGCTGTTTCGAACTCTTGAACCCTAGCATCTGTTTCAAATGTATACTATTAGTGTCCCACTCAGTTGCTGGTACTTTTTTCTGAGAAGACTTCAAAATACTTCTTTTGTAGCCCAAAAGATGGTTCGCATTGACTCAATACGGCCGCGGTGATCAACCAGCTCTTTTTCTTGTTTTAGTTCCGCTCGCTCCAATCAAAATCGATGTTTTTGATGTCAAAACAACGAAGATCTCAATGAGATGGAATAACGTTACAGGTTCGTGTGCCGCTTACACCTTGCAAGAAATCCATTGCTATGTCACAGGGAAGGCATTCATGACATGTCAGCATCGGCATCACGCTCGGCAACGAAACACTTCCCAGCAGGGTCGTGCAACCAGCTGATATTTTTGGGGAGGGCAAAATCATAGGACTTGTTGTACCTAACAAATACACACAGTTTTGAAAATTTCGGGCCGGGTTGCACCGTCTGGTTGCAGGCCTGCTTCCCAGATTTGAACGAACAAAAAACTGCCCAATCCTAACTTCCTTCGTTTTGTGCAAAACTGAAGCAAAATTCTTGCATGGACTCGGGCTGTTGCACAAAAGCGTTTACCATAAATAAACAAGGTCGGCTTTCTTCACTCGCCTTGGTCTGGACGAACAGCGCGTTTAAAACTGTTATTCTAGTATTGAACCCTTTTGCTTGGTGAGAAAAATTTGCTGGCTATCAGTGCTCGAGTCTTGTGAGTAAAATTTTGTGAACATATTTTATTAAAACAATTTTAAACATTTTTAGCGCAGCCATGACTTATGAAAACACCCTCATCAAGCACTCACGTTTTTCTAATGTAATTTTATTTCATAGGTATTTGGTGTCTGATGAGCGTGATTCCAGGCGAAGCCATGGTTGCACTCAAAAAGCTAAAAGTCTTAGTCTACCAGATGTTTATTTTGTTGACAAATTTCGCAATTTGTTTGCACGGGCAATTCCGACACTGCTCCGCCTGAATGGTTTTGGCAAAGTTAAGCGATGTTTTTCCTCAAATGCATACTTTAAAATCAGGTGCTGCCTACTATATTGTCGGCGTTCGAAACCTTTTCAGCAACATTCTGCTGGAAAATGTGGAAAGTTTGGATACTAAGGCTGAGGTTGATGGATTGGAGCCAGGAACACAATACCTTTTCCAGGTGACAAGTGTTGGTGAGGACGAAAAGCGGCGAAGCAGAAAAAGCTCACCTATTCGTGAGGAAACAGGTAAAGCATTGAGCTGAGAAAGAATGTTTGATTAAGCACATTGATCGTAATGACATATTAGCAAAAACGATGTGAAAACCTGAGAAGTAAACTTGAATAAATCTGCACAAAGTTTTACGTAAAACAAACCTAACTCCTTCGTCTGGGATACCTTCGGTATTGTTATCGGCGCAATGTCTAACACCTACGTGATTACTGATTTGATATTTTGTGCTCCGATTTGCTTTGAAGCGAATGTTGTCCGAAGAGTAAACTTTTTCTGTGATGTTTCATTTCAGACCCAGACACTCCTGGAACGCCAACGATATCTACAGTAACTACAAGCTCTGTGAAGCTGGATTGGACTGCGGTGAGAGGTGAGATCAATCCCTTAGGCTTGCGATACAAGACTTGGCTCGATGGCATTACTTAATCTCAACGCGACAGGCTCTGTATGCTGGGGAGTAACGAGGGGACAAGGGGGGAAATTCCACGGGGATGCCGAAATGTCCCAACAATGCTGCAAGGACGTTCTTCAATACAATGGATTTGTTCTAGAAAGACCTTAGGTTCGAACATGGGGATGCCAAGCTTGTTCCTCGCCCCGGGCGCCACCTAACGTCGGTACGCCACTGTCTGTATGCCATGACTTAATGCAGAATATCTTGTAAAATCGAGACATGAACGGACAAAGCTGCGTTGCGTAGAATTAGTAATAGGTAAAATTTATGAGCAGGTTGCGATGAAAATGAAATGTTCAAAGCCTGAAATGTTGAAAATGTTCAAATCCTTGAATTGATAAGGAGTTCTGCGGCTGGCTCGTGTGTGTCAAGTGGCCTGGTGTTCTGGGAGGTAAGCGAAAGTTTGGCAAACTGGGGTGGTGATCTTCACACACAAGAAGGGAGACAAAAGAGAACCTCGAACTACCGGGTCAACTCTTTCCTAGCCTCCCTGTAAAGGTGTATGTCAAGTGCCTTGTAAAAAGGTGCGAGATAATTCAACGAAACGTGAGGACACCCAGTGGGATTTCGTCCCGGCCGCAGCACTACAGACCAACGTTTTACTCTCCAGGAAATTTTCGAGAAATCTTGGAAGTATTGTATGCCAAAGGCGTCTACACACGTTTTGTCGACCTCGAGAAAGCATACGACTTTGACTACAGCATGTAGAGTTCAAGTACCATAGGGTGGTATTAATTAGTGATGGAAGGCAGAAGAGGGAGATGGATACACAGGTCCGTAACCAGCTTGGGACATCAGGGGGGGCGAAGAGTTTTCTGAGAGGGGGACAATTTTTTAACTATGTCCAATAGTTTAAAATATGTCCAACACATTTTTCCGGGGGGGGGCAAAAAGTTTTTTAGGGGGGCTTCGTCCCCCTGCGCCCCCCTGGTTGCGGGCATGTGGATACCGGATTGAACCAAACGCAGCTCTGCGTGACATTTATCACTCAACGGTCACAAAACGGGAGCATTCAACCACTGCAAAACTGTTACTTTCTAAATCCGTCTTTCTTTCGATCCTCACCTACGGTCGTGAGTCTTTGGTAATGGCTGAAAGAGAACTATCTCAATGCAAACGACAGAGATGAGATTGTGGCTAAGAGTTCGCGGAGGGTGACACTTCGTGACAAAGCGCACAGCTGGGAAATTCGTAAAGCATTGAATGTGGAGCCACTTTTCCGAATAGGGAGATCTCAGTAACGTTGGTTCGCCAATGTGTCTAAAATGCCCCGGGAACGATTGCATATTCTGCTGGCTACATCCACGAGAAAGAGGCTAAGAGGTCGTCCAAGGACCGAGTGGAGCGACTACACCTCCGAAATTGCTTCCTCCCGTCTTGCTGTGGAGTCAGCAGAACTATGAGAGATTGCTGTTGAACATGAAATATTTCGAGTCCTCCTAGGTCTTCTGCCTTGTGACCCTCTCCGGAGGAAAAGGGATATGAGAAAATTTACGGGGTTACACAAGATCAAGCAGAAGGTCTGTGTTCTAAGTTTGCCCTTGATATTTTCTCCTCCCTCGCGGTATTTTTCAATTTGTTAATACGTTTAGTTTTCATATTTCCCTCTTCTTTTGACGTAGAGATTGCCCTTAATGCAGCGGTCCCCAAACTATTTTGAGTACGACCCAAATCTGAGTTTGGTGAACATCTCGTGACTTAAGCCTCAAACAGCGTGTGTTAACATGCAAAAAATAATGATGCTATGGATGATTTTTGACAGTATGTTGTTAAGTGTGTTGGCAGTGTTAGGCATCTACTCTTTTGATGCAATAATTCAGTCTCTATGGCAGTGGTTCCCAAACTTTTTGAGCCGTTACCCAAATCAAGGCAACGATTACGTCATATTACCCTCAATATTTCGCAGATATCGCTCATAAGATACAACAACATGGTGTTTTTGTTCTGCATTACCCGCCGAAGAATCGTATATTACCCCTGAGGGGTAATTTGCCCCAGTTTGTGAACCACTGCTCTATGGTGAAAGAGATTGAAAGAACAGGAAAAAAGAGAACGTTGAGAATATACAACTCAGGTTTGGATCGCCTCGGCGCGACCCATTTGACCCCCCTTGTTTGGACGGGAGCCATACTTTGGGAACCACTGACCTAAAGTGTCCAGCAAACTTTTGGAATGTGAGAAACATCAAAGGAAAACACGTATTTATCGACAAACTCTTTCCAACGCTCACACTACTGCATCATCGCTTAAAGCTTCCCTATCGGTCGTTCGTTCAGTCTAGGTAAACGTCTGATAAACCAAGCTTGAACCACTGTTGCTAGTTCACAACAACAGAAACCTATACATCGTTTGTGTTACGTTCAGGTGCGCGGAAATACATTGTTCGTGTGAGCAGTCCGGAAAACAGTGAAGTTGTGGAAGTAGAGGCTGCTGACAACTCGCAGACAATCGGCGGTCTTCTCTCTGGTACTTTGTACCGTTTCAGCGTTTTTTCTGTCGGGAAGCAAAATCGTAGAAACATTCAAGGAAGTGTCAACGTCACTGCTGCCACAGGTTTGAATCACTTCATCCAGTAAATCATGCCGTGCTTTCCGTGGAAGTTCGAACACTTGTTGCTTTAGTTTCTTATTTAGTTACTTTTAACTCTGAAATTCATAGTAGGAGTTACGCTCACATTTTATTACAATAAAGATACAGTACTTAGTTTTGGTTGTTTTACTGGCAAAGCCGAAATTACGTGAAAACTTGCAAAATAAAAATAATGTCTCCACGGCAGTGATCATTACTACAGCTTGAAACGTATTTTAGCCCCTGCCCAACCACGAAACGTCAGGACGGAAGATGTTACCAACACAGATATCATCATCAACTGGGACGAAGTGAAAGGTAAGCCCAGTGATGGAGGTAATTTCTCTCATTGCTGTATTTACCGAGCTTGACTGTGTGATAAAAGACAATCAGATCTAACAATTCCTAAGGCAGGTAAGTTATTAATGTTTTTTTTCCAAGCAATGTAATCCATCTGGCCACATAATGCTTTTTACTAATTGCTCCACTGTGCACTGATTCACTCATTCAACACACTGAATCTTGGCACGGGAATTTATTTACCTGCTATACGGTCATAAACTGCTGAAAACTGCATTAATGTTGTTCCGAACACAGTGTTCACTAAAAGTCTATTTCCTTTTGCAAGCATTAAAAGATAGTTTATTTGAGTCAGACCATGATGACCAACAGCCATGCTTTTCAAAATTTTTGGCAGCCTACTTACGTTGAAAAATATTTTCAAGGTTCTGTGTCGTACGAAATCACCGTTGTTCGGGGAGATGCAATTCTGAAACAACTAGAAAGCTCTAAAGCAAGTATTCGTATAACTGATCTTGCTCCTGGGACAGAACACCAGTTCCAGGTGGTTGCAGTTGGCCGAGAGAAGAGAAGAAGTGAACCAAGTGAACCTCACAGAGATGCTACTGGTACGGATCAGGTTTATGAAATGTGGGAAGTCCAATTGCGATTTACCCAAATAGCGCTCTTCTTAGCTTATTGTTATTGTGTTGGGTCGGGTATTTTTGTACTGTTGGATCGACCCTCTGTTGGATCGGTTCCTTTTTGGCGGCTACTATTTGGCGCCGGCCATTTGGCGTCGAGCTGTTTTGGCGCCGAACTGTTTTGTTGCTAGGCTGTTTTTGTGCCAGTGCAGAAACTGACAAGTATGTGTAATAAGAATGGATGAAAACATATTAAGACTTTCATTCATCGTATTGTAAGCTAGACCTCGCAAACATTCAAGTGGTGCCCGTGGGTCAAACAGTTTTGTAATGTTGAAAATTTACATTCGTTTTTGATTCGCATCTTCAAAACAGTAGAAATGGGTCACTTTTGCTGCGTTTATCCAAAACGTATAGATACCACTCGTGGGAAATCTTTCGTTTAACTCTCTTGCCAAGAAGATTCTCTCTTGCTAAGAAGATTTTTTAGGCTACAGGCGAAAATGAAAGGAAGATTTTTTAATGTTAAGAAAAGTACTTCGTTGAAGTCCTAAAATACAGAAATATGCTCAATCTCATCTCAAGGCAAACGCACAACGCTTGATGCCTTCTTTGAAAAAACAGTTGTCTCCTTGGAAAACATCCGGGCAAGATGGAAAACACACAGTTCTAGACTAGAGGCAAGGACGTGTGCGTAATAGTAATCAAGCAGATAAGCGCTGGTGCCAAAACAGCTCAACGCCAAAAAGTTCGATTCCGGTTGCTGTTGTTTACCAAAATGACAACATTTTTTTCTTGCTTTTTTGTGATTGGCCAAAACGACGATATTTTTAATTTGTTGGTAGTGGCTTACTTTACTTCAGGCATAAATTTTGCAAGCCATTACAAAACTTTATATTTTGAAAAACTCAATTCAGATTGATTTGCTAATCGGATGGCAAAATGGCATTGAATCCAAAGGTTGCAAGACAGGCTCATTGCTGCTTAGTTCAATTTATAGTCTGTTAGTTTACTGTGTGAATTTTTTTAAAGTGAGGACTATTTCAAAGGTAAGATGCAACAAAGCATTTCCCTGTTTGAGAATGAGTAGTCACTGTCTCGATTACAGCTGGTAGATAAAATTTCAAATCTATATCAACCTCTTTAATAAGAGATAAAGAAAACAGTGCAGTACAAAAGGCATCTGTTTCGCCGTTCACAAATATTGTCTTATCCCTTATCTTTTATTTAATTTCCATGCCTTTCAAGCTGTTATCGCTGAAGTTGGGGAAAAATATATGATTCCAAATAGAATTTGTCAATCAGGTGATTTTGTTGCAGTTCCAGGGACTCCAGCAACTCCTGACGTGACCAGTTTTACAGAAACATCCATCGACGTTGAGTGGCCAAAAGTTTCGGGTATGTGAAAATAAATATAATCTTTGCCTTCTTGAAAACTCGCACCGTTATTTGATGACTTTCCTTCAAAAATAACTCTCGGCTTAACAGCTAACGAGCGTTGAATTTCTATACATTTTTCCTTCCCAATAACACCCTTGGCCTCTTGCCCTACGTTAATTGAGAAAAACAACGCAGTCGCTTATTGCCAAGCGTTTAAACATTGATATTAGGAGCATGAGTCAAATCAGTGGCGCAGCCAGGATTTTTGATTGAGGGCGGACAAAAACTGAGGAAGGAACATAGGTTCAGTATCACATTTTTCACTGATATGAGAATCAAAGAGCAAGAAAGGTCATCGACCTCTTCCACATCCGAACAACATCTCAGTGCTATGCAAAACTTCTTTGGCGATTGTGTATATTCGACACTTTTGTCTTCGAAATAAGAAGTTGTGGCACCAGTGGCCCCCCCCCTGTCTGCATCTATGATTCACACAACCGATGTTTCAAGGTCAATCGCCCTATTCACGCTCATTAATATCGTTTAACAATGTACAAATTTTTGCACCCCAGGTACCGTTGTTTCCTACACAGTCTTCATACAAGAAGAAAATTCACGATCTGTTCAAAACAAAGGTTCGTTTACATCAGAGTCCGCCAAAATAGACGGCTTGCAGGCTGGTGTCAGGTACTCTGTGAAGATTCAAGCCACAGGCGAAAGCGGAAAAACATCGGAATTTTCTGGAGAAATTCAACAGCAGACAGTGACATCACCTCCTGTTGATCTGCAATTGACATCTGTAGGAGTCAACACCGTTGCATTGGAGTGGATTGGAGTTCGAGGTGTGCAAACTAACTCATAAAATGTGCTTGTTTGATTGTTGCAGATGTGTGAGTCCTCAATGAAGGTGAAAAAATCAGGAAATATTTGTCATAATCTCTCCAGCAACGAAATTCAAACTGCTGCTCGGTGCGAAACTGGTTAATGAGCGCAATTGCACGGCGTTGATATTTTCAAAGTTTGACAATCAGCAACCCCAAAATCATTTGTATTTGTGCATAACTTGCAGGTGCACTGTCATATGTTTTCACCATCACGACGGAGGAAGGGGTGCTTGCACCTGTGGAGGTCACAGGCACGACTTACACCCCTACCGGCCTCAACCCAGGGTCTCTTTACATCTTCAGTTTGAAAAGTGTTGGAGATAACGGTCGACAAAGCAACCAAGCAACGGAACTTCAGACGTTTACAGGTGCTCATGTACAGGTTTGCCGAATCAGGAAAAAGGGTAGTGTTATTATGACGCAACAAGACAGTAGTCAAACGTATCAGTAAAAAAGTTATTATTTGTCAAGCTTGGTAAAGAATTTATGTGTCATATGTCATTCACCAAACTTGCTGTTGTTCAGTGCCTGCAACTCCCGAGGGTCTGATCGTCACCGACGTTCGATCTGATCGTTTCTCGTTGAGTTGGAACTCTGTCAAAGGTAGGTTGAAATCATATCATTGGCTGCTTTCACTGAGTCCCAAAAGGTATCTCATTGTGCGTAAAAGATTACTCAATGCTTACTTCAAGCGCAGCAGATCTGGGTTTGAGTTTATTGGCTGAACTCACAAGCCCTGACCGGAAGAAGCTTTGTACTGTGTCACAGTTGTAAACAACATTGAAATTTTGGTGGTCAGTTGGGCAACCTATGAAAGCCATGAACTTTCGCGTAGTCAGACATTTGCTAAATCTCAACCTCACATTCTAAATTTGCAAGGTCAATCACGTCCTTTTGCGACATTGCCGCAAACTATGAACAATGTGTCATTAAGCTTGTCCATATGAATGGAATTCCCATGGGATGGGACAGTGGACTTGAAATTTGTCCCATGAACTAACGTCGGTAATTTTACGTCATGTAGCAGGGACTTTTGAAGTTGAATATCATTATTATATTCTCACAACACAAGTATTACACGTACAGGCTAAGTGCCATTGTGTAGTGATACGAGACCCAGAAAATAAGATTGATGATCTTTCGTTTGGGTGGCAATTATAAAAAGGGTCACCAAATTTCCATTGGATTCCCTAATTGGACGTTTTGGGGTACTTTATCCGTGGCTCTGTAGACACTAGACATTAGGCATGCACAGGATATAATGTACTTTGTATCGCCAGTTTCGTGGGAATCCTATGGGTTGGGACAGTCACGTATTGCCATGGAATGGCACAGACAAAGTGTCCCATCGTCATGGACAAGTCTGTGTATCATAAATATACGAGCATCGTCAAACTTTTTGCATCTGTGAAAACATTGTAGCCATTTGCCTTTTGATCAGCTGTGTTACATCAACGGTTAGTAGAAAATTGTCTTAATATACTACACTGCTTGACTATCGTTTTTTGTTTGTCACGTTAATACTATCGTCGGGTCTGCCAGACCAGGTTTTCAAAAATAAAAAAAATACCTTTTCCTTCAACTGAAGTTTATCACAAAAACTACACTGAAAATATAAGTCTCATTGAGCAATTTGAGCACTTACAAAGTTACTTTACTCTAATATGATACGAATTTTGATGAAAAGTAAGTAGACCAAATATAGCGAAGGTGGCAGGCATGCCTAAAATTCAATTGCTCATAAGAAAAGCTATAGGCGTAAACACCTTCTCGTTTTGTATACTACTAACACGACCATAGAAGCATGCCCTGAGTGAGTTTCAGCTTTTTACAGGCTCTGCCCCCATAAACCATATAGTGGGAATATGCGCACCACACCACCTCACACTAATACTATCGTCGGGTCTGCCAGACCCGAACTCGTGACGAACTCGCTCCCTTGCAAAATCTAGAAGAGCGTGGATGACCGCAATCGCACCAATTACTAGTCACACAAAAACATGAAGCTATTGAAGGGTTCAAAGCGCGCCGACTTCCGCTTCCGTAGTTTAACGTGAATGAACTCATTTGACCCGGGTCTGGCAGACCCACGATAGCATTCCAGGGTGATAGTGCACCAGTTTGACTTAAATTCTATGCAAATTCTTCCTGTGCTCATTTTGAAGGTGCTCAGCGATATCGTATCCAGCTTACCAGCTCAACCGAAACCCAAGTTCCTAATGTTGGCGAGACAGAAAACACTAACGTACAGATTGAACAATTGAAGTCTGGCGCATGGTACACTGTCAGGGTGTTTTCAGTTGGATCTGAAAATCGTATTAACGAAAATGGAAGTGACGCTGTCACTGTGCAGACCGGTAAGTTCACGGCAACACCCCGACTAGTTTGCATATCCACAGCAGTAGATGTGCTTTTAATATTTTGAAACGGAGGAAATTCATAAAAATCTCGATTTTGCATATTTTGTGCTATTTCCATTACGTTTACCCTTTCAAAAATAGAAACTCATTGTTTATTCAGCAGATGAATGGCAATCACTTCATTCTCAAAGTCCGCTATTTTCGTTATCAATCAATTGTGGGGTACCCCATCTTCTAACCTGTGTTTACAGTGGAATTGTTGCTCACCAACATCGCTCAACCCACTTAAAAATGTTAAAATGTTTTTGGTTTTTGATACAGAGTCGAGAATCTCGATTTTTGAAAAAACTGATAACGTTTTTATATTTCAGTGACGTCAGCGCCAACCAACTTCGTGATCAGTGACGTCACGACCACATCAGCCCAGCTTTCTTGGCAAGAAGTTTACGGTTCGTTGTGATGCTGTAAAAAATAGGAATTACTTTTTTAGTGTTATCTCTTCCTTGAACGTCTTTGTTCGTCTTGACAACGTATGCATTGAACTCTTAATGCAGGAGCAACGTCATACGTCGTGAAAGTGCTTCGTGTTGCAAATGGGGAGGTGAGAGTAGATGAAGAGAGAACAGTGACCATGACGTCTTACACTACAACAACATTGACTCCAGGAACTGAATATCGGTTCACAGTGACGTCAGTCGGGAATTACGCATCAACGAACAGCCCCGAGAGTGACGTCATCATCCGAGCAACGCGTCAGTTCTGCATAAAAACAATGAGCAATTTTGAAAACTTGCAATATAAAGCTATTCTTCTACTTACTCTAAATAGAGATAAAACTTTTACATTTGAAGCACGCGTCTTCACTGCATATGTTGGAAAAAAATTTGTGGTGAAAAGATGAGCTTGAGGACAAGTACAACACATTCCTTAAAAATGACGATGCCTGATCGCTTTTTATTATTGCATTCACCTTAACTTTTTTATTTATTCGTAGTTACAGAACAAGGGGCATAGTTATTTTCTTCGTGCTTTTACATAGCAAGTTCTTGGCGGTGGGAAAGTTTTCTCATCCGCATTTAACAGTTGAAAACGCTGCGTCTTTCTGAGACTACCTTAAAATATTTTAGTAATGATTTTATTATTCGATTTAATTATTTACGTGTTGCAGTTCCAGAAGTAGTGGACACCATTGAAGTTACTGAAGTATTTGCCAACCAAGTAACACTGTCCTGGAAGGCGGCATCAGGTATCCCGGTTTTAGTGTCTACAGTCTGCCTCGATTGCCATAAATCAAACCTAAGTTTCGTGAAGCTAGTCTGTGCAACTGGAGCGCCGGAATTATTTTAAGCCATGTATCTTTCTACCTTGAAAGTTTCTTGCTGAGGCGAACAAAGGCATTTATTACGTGCAGACCAATTTGCGTGGTTACATCTTTTTGTAGAACAAATGGAAGGTAGAAATGCGTTTTACAGAAGCTTGTAAAGCACGCCTTGGATATTACCTTTAATTGAACGACAAATGGCTAATGACAAATCTGAATAAAGATGGGTGACGATTTCCTTCTGCTTAAAGAATTTACCTCTAGTTTTCTACCAAAAGCGTGGTTCCATAATTGTATCAATCTGACAAGCAATTGGAATGGCATAAATCAGCAACGTAAAGGCCATTTCACCAAATTATCCAGTTTAACTAAGATCGTTGATGCGTGAAAATGAAAAACGTTACTCACTAAAAATCTTGTGTTTCTGTGTGCAGGAGCCAAACATTATCAAGTGGTGATTGAAGACCTTGGCAATCAACAGCTCCGACGTTTGCAATCAGAAGAAATAACTGCGCTGGTAACTGATCTTAAAGCGGGTACTTGGTACAAGTTCAATGTTACTTCTGTTGGAGACCTGAACGTAACAAACGCGGATCCACGCGCATCTGCGAGAAAACAAACAGGTATGAATGCTGAACATTCTTCTTAACGTGCTTGAAAGTATAGCTGTAGTAACCCATCAAGATCTGCTTTTCTAATCTATGCTTGTTTTAATGTACGCATTAGGTTGTCATTTCTCGTAAGCTTAGATCAAGGACTGATGCTCACCGTAACTTTTTCTAGTTAGCTTCAGGCCATGGCCAAGTTCGAGACACTAGCTGCATACAGTAGCTCAAAATAAGGATCCGTTGATGTGATGTCGACTAAAAGACCTGAGATTTAATTTTCTGCAACAAGTTTTAATCCTCCCTGCAGGTTCAAAAACATTGAAACTGTTCCTACAAAGTGGCAATAGCCAGATAAAAAATTGTGAAAATTAGAAAAAATTCTGCACTGCTTTCAAGATTACTTAAAAATCTTCACTGATCCACTTCCCTGCAAGAAAACAAATAGGTAAATCACGAAAGAAGAAAAACAGGTAAATCAGGAAAGCAATAATTTTAAAGATGCGTATAAATACGGTGAAAATGGATCGAGCTGAAAAACACGAAAAAAATCTGGAAAGGTCTGCATTTGTATGGCGGCCCGTTTGCGCCATGTAAAAATATTGGTATGTATAAAAAATCACTGCAAATTTTTTTCACAAAAAAAGTTTTGTTTTCAGTTCAAACATTTGGTCACTTGGAATATTTTTTTCAAAACTAAAAAAATGTTTGTAGTGATATTTTTAAATATAGCAAAATTTTTACATGGCACAAACGGAGACCCATACACTTGTGGACGGTTATCGACTGAACTGTATTTTTTCCGCGAAAATTCAAAAATAATGGAAATTAACAACTAACCATCACAGAAGATAAAGGAGAAATATTTGTACCATCGGTTAAAATTACGTAGACTTTCACAAAGAAATTGAAATTATTACGAAATGTGCATCTACATGTGCTCCTCTTTTCGCATAATTTGAATGTGAGACGTGTGACAAAGAAAAGAGTCATGATAGTATGCTGTTCAAGCCAACACAACGGTCAATTTTACGAGGGCAAATATGTTTTATTGTTGTCGCGCAGTTCCAAAACCACCCAACCAAATCGATGTGGATGAGGTGACGACCGAACGGATTCATTTATCATGGAACAACGTGAAGGGTAAGCGAAATCAGTGCCTTAGACAGAGGTCTCCAACTACGGCCCGCGGGACAAATCCGGCCCAAGGAGTTTCTTTTTTGGCCGCAAAGACAGTTTGTCAATAATAAAAAATTAATATGTTTACGAAACATTTTTGATTTGGTAGACTGCAACATATCCCGAAACAATCACATTACGTAAGATGTCAGATGTTCGGCCCTTGAACTGTTGTGTAATAGCTTATGTGCCCCTCTGGCAAAAAAAAGTTTGGAGACCCCTGGTCTAGGAGAAGAGTGGGGAGGTACTCAGTATTTATTATGCAAATCGTTAAGCACGTCATTCAATCATCGTCATCAAACATATTTTCACTCTGCGGCTCTTGTCAAACCTGCAAAGTGACAAAGGGGCAGAATTCGTACTTTATTGCAAGGCTTTTGTGTTTTGCTGTCAGTTTTTATCAACAACCTTTGTTGTTCACTGTCGCACAGGAGCTGCCTCATATGTTGTCAACGTAACTTTATCGCCCAGTGAGCTCATTGGCTCATTTTCGGTAATGGCTGAAGAATCGCCTTCTTACATCATAAAAGACTTAAAACCGGGAACAACTTACGTCATGACGGTCACATCTGTCGGAGCTGAGGGTCAGCTGAGCGTTGCAAGTCGTTCCGTTCGCGATGCGACACGTGAGTGCTGGGTATTTTGAATAGGAAAACCGTTGTTCAAAATAAAGTGGAGTGCAAAGCGTTAGATTCTACTTGAAATGAACGTGAAAGTTTTAGGAGAAAATATCCGGTGTCACAACAACATTTTCATCGAAAATGACTCAAGGACCCGTTGTTTAAAATGATAATGTGAAGTTTACGTGTGATAACTGGACAGAGACAAGTGCTGGAATACTCATCTGCAAACTAGCATGCGTTCACAGAACTGTAATGTAGGCGATTTGACATTCCTAGGCTTAAACTTGCATTGTGACAAACAAATGCCAAATTGATTTCTTCACGACTATTTGCCTTCCTAACGTTTTACAATTCACTTGCTACCCACTTTGTAAAGGGTAGTTAAGTAGATAAGTGCTGAAGCTAGAAATAAACGTCAATAAATTTTGTGCAAACCATAAAAAGACCTTGGAAGAGTTGGAGTCAAAGTGTGGTGTCAAAAGTCGACCAGAACTGAACAGGTCACTCCAAGTCAGTGGTTTCATTCCAGGCTCAAACTACAATTAAGTGTTTAGTCCTTTGGGATGAGGAGCCTTAGAAACTGGAATGGCAGTGGAAAGCTTGAAGCACAGAGCATAAAATCATGCAGCGATGGAATGATGGGTTGAAAGAAATTTTTGTAATGAAAAAAACGTGTTATCAGCTATTTTTGCAAAGAGCGTTTAATCTTTCGTTTCTTTCGAAAGGTTTCTGTGCTTCTGTCAAATGTTCACCACATGGTAGGAAATTAATCTTGTGAAAGAGCTACTAAAGTCACATGAATATGCGGAAACTCCAGCACCCATCTTGCAAATTCCCTGCTTCCATGGCTCCTGCTTTTCTCACAAAACATCAAACTAAATCTCCGCCCAAATGATAGTTTGCATTGACGTGTTGCAACCGCAGTAAATAACTGCAACTCTGACCTTGTTGTAGTTCCTCTGGCTCCAATCAGTATCAACGTTGTTGATGTCACTGCCACGAAAATATCAATGAGATGGAACAACGTAACAGGTTGGTATGCTTACTCCTTGCAAGAAACTGTTGGTTTGTGTTATAGTGAAGAGAGTGTTGATATCATGTCAGTGTTGATGCGTGTGGTAACGAAATTTCTCTCATGTTTGAACGAGCGAAAATGTTCTAATGCACTCGGCCTGTCAAAGCCAGAAGCGATTGATAATTTAAGCAAAACTGCAGCGAAACAATTTTCATCGGATACTTCCAGCAAGGAGGTGTGAGGAATTGGTATACTGTATGAAAGTGTTGATTGGTAAAAAAGTTATTTTTCTTCACATGGCTTTGTCCGAATGTGCGGCGTGCTTAAGATGCTTTCTTCAACTTTAACCCCTTTCTCTCTTGTCAAGTGTTGTAACTTGTTGCTAAAACAATCTTGGCAATCATCAACAACCATTTTTATTTCAAATGCTTGTTTGCTATTCAGGTGCTGCCTACTATATTGTCAGCGTTCGAAACCTTTTCAGCAACATTCTGCTGAAAGATGTTGAAAGTTTCGATACTAAAGCTGAGATTGATGGGTTGGAACCAGGCACAGAATACGCTTTCCAGGTGACAAGTGTTGGTGAGGACAAAAAGCGGCGAAGCAGAAAAAGCTCACCTCTTCGTGAGGAAACAAGTAAAGCATTAAGTTAAAAAATATCTGACTGAATGCAACATTGGTAAAAATTATTCATCAAAAACTAGCCTTGTGGTATATATCCATACTACTAACTAAAGTATCCAAGCAAACAACTTACTCGTTACTTGCCTTTATGCTCGAGGCTATCCAAACAGTTTTTAACACCTACTGCCACTTGTAGTCTTCAAAATATCTCTCGGTTCTCTGTAGAGCCTGGGTTGTTAAATTGGGGGTGTTGAAGATTCGCAAGGGGGCTGTGAGTATGGCAGCGACATATTTTTGAAAAGTATTAAAATGCACTGTTTTTATCATTCGTAAATTTATTATTATTTCACTACAAACGCCATAATCAAAACATTTGGACAGTACAGTGAACAAAAACCAAGATCTCTTAAACTTGCTTATTTAAAGTTGGATTTATGAGTAAAAAAGGCTTTAAGTTTCGATGGTGTCTTGTCTACTTGGTTTCATTTTTAGTGACAATGTGAACTGTGTCACAGGGCTCTATCATGCGTGACAATTTGGCGATAGATTCATCGCTTTCATTTGTTGTAAAAACAGATCAAAATAATATAGTAAATTTTTCAGAAAGAACGTCGTTCGGAGCTGTTAAAACACTTTCGGCACATTTTACGATATGCTTTAAACGAGTTGGTGTTTGAGTTTTTTCTGAAACGTACAGAACATCACTGTTTTTCTCGCCAATATCTCCTTTCATGTACGTTTTACAACGTTCACGTCCTTTGCTATTGTTACGTAACGTGGTACGACTACGAT
>Ga0210059_1003840_pt1 | contig 24170 bp, 17 predicted proteins | sample Ectturendosymbi2_FD_188042 | JGI IMG/M metagenome (GOLD analysis project Ga0210059, IMG submission 188042) | Ecteinascidia turbinata endosymbiont from Florida, USA - Sample 2 (SPAdes) (version 2) | ecosystem: Host-associated > Tunicates > Ascidians > Unclassified | place: Key West, Florida...
GGTGCCGCGGGCTAACACGTTTTTTTACCATATCATTAAAAATACATTTTCAAACTGTCATCAAACCTCAAAGCAAATTGCTATGGGTGCCGTAAATTATTGTTCTTTTCTGTAGGGTGCCGCAAGCCTAAAAAGGTTGGGAAACACTGCTCTAGCACTTTCACCGCTGGCAACCCTGCCCAAAATGGCCTTTCGTACCTGAGACCTTTTCCCACAAGCGGATATTTCAACACTGCAACTATTCTCAAGCTCAGATCCGAAAAAATTAAGTTACCACTGATTTTCTAAGTTTTAATTTATCACAAACCAACGCAATGACCCCCACAAAACAAGAGGGTCCCCACAACAAAGCATAAAGGAGGAAAAAATCTATCAGTAGCCCTTTATTGGCAGTCGGTTGAAGATCAATCGTATTCTGCTCGAAGTTTGCGGTTCTACAATCTACATTCAACAGAAGTAAATTAGGCTGAGACATGAAAAGATGTTATTTTCAAGGATATTTTGCAATTTTCAGGCACATACAGAACCTTGCTCAAAATTAGCAAGAAGTTTAAAATAAAATACCTTGCAATTAGTGATCACGGCACACTGTCGATCACCTACATATCAAAACAAGGTGATTTCATTAATTTAGCGGAGGCAATGCTTGATCTGAGGTAATGCACGCATGAATTTTAGGATGTCCATTACAAAAAAAGCAAGTGAGAACAGTGTGCTAAATAAAATGCTCTGAAGTTTAAAAAAATGTTAACATGATTACAGAACTACGTGCAGATGTTTTTTGACTAATCGAACTTCACAAATTGATTAGTGCAAAATCAGGTCTTCTCCTTTCCCAAATGCATTTACAGTGCTGTGCCCCCTCATCAGTGGTCCCACTAAGGTGCGTTGCTGTGCGGTAGCACCAGATCATTTGCGCAGTGAAATCTCATTCTTGCGCACTTGCAACATTCCAAATATAATATCGTATATGTATCGCATAGCGTTTGTAACGCTTGAAACGCTAAACTGGTTGTGTGTCTACAGGATTTCTCAATTGCATGCGCACCAAAACAAACATATCCGCTCAGTGTAAGATTTTTTTAGAGGGAAAAATGCAGCTCATATTAAAAAAATACGCTTATGCGGAATTCGATAGGACTACTCGACAGAACGCATAAAAAATTCAGCTACTGAAAGAACCAGCTTTAGATGTGAAATGTTTTAACTGAAGTTGAAAAATGATTTGCCCAAATTTGGCAGGATTACCTGAGCAGAGTTTGAAGATCTTTTTTTTCAATTTTACAATTAATGCGAATTGCTAACACGGAGTCGTATGGCACAATACAGTAAAACAGTTTAACTGCCACTTGGTTTCAGGTTATAGATAGGAACCACAGAAAAAAATTGGACAAAAGTATAGAAAAAGAATTTAAAAACAAAAGGAGTGGCAGGTTTGTTGTAAAGGAAATGTTTCATGACGGTGAGTTTCCGTTTGAAGATGAAGAAAAAATTAATTCACACCAAAGTGGGAAAAGATTTTATAAGTCGTTACAAGCCAAAAGTTTACTTGAGCTTTGTTCTGACGTGGAACAAGAACTACTGTTTTATCAATGATTATCGAAACAAATATCAGATTAGACAAAATTGTTTTTTTTTTTAATTTGATTTTGGTACCAGCAATTGGCGGCAGGCCGAAGACTGAAATTCCTTCTTGCCGGGATGATTGAGGTGAACGCTCCTGCCAAAGCGCTGAAGTGATTTGTTGTAAATGCTGTACACTTATTTGATTTTGAATGTTTGTTTCAAAAAAGGAGCGAAGCTTTCCTAACTGGAAACTATATTCAGGCCACATCAATCGGTTTGCCACTGTGTGGTCAAGGGCGCGGTTGCTCTTGCTGTAATTTAGGACAGCAACTATTCAAGAGTTGAACAAAATTTGACATGAACGCGTAAAGCCAATCATTTGTTGGTCCACAAACCTCGACGCCACCAAATATTTTTTCTGGCTATGCGCCTGTGTGTGGTTGTACAACCATTAGATTTTTAGCAACGGTCATGGTTGACCAGCTTTTGGTCTTCCGTGCCCTGGCACTGTAAAAGTGCAAACAGCCTAAATAAGATGAGTTCGAATGGCATTGAGCATCCTGCACTGCAATACCATTCTCTTTTTAGATCAGCCATCAGCGTTTTTGCGATCTGAGTTCTAAGTGATGTTTTGCCGTAGCAATATTTTACACCTTTTTGTTTCGGTCTCTTCGAAGTATGAAATCATTAGATCGTTTCTGTGTGGCCCGCATGCCTCGTGGTTTAACACTTCGCTCATCAAACAATCCCAAGCAACTGCTATGAAACGTTTATTTAAACTCTTTCAACAAATTTTTATTTAAAACTGTTGAATTTTAAAACCTATGGTGGTTTATTCCATTAAGTGCTACTTATGTTTGCAGCTTATAGATAAGCTATTTCTACGTCTTGACGACCGCCAATACCAGCGACTTTTTAAGTGTCGTCCGCAGTTTATATTGCTTGTGGGCAGAACGGTCTCCACAAACTCTTCAATAGAGGGGCCTGACATTTGAAAAAACTCAATTCAGTGTTTTTGTTTTCAGAATTGTACAAAATTATGGCGAATAAAGTTACTTTCGTAGGGGGGGACGATCGCCCCAGTCGCACCCTCCCTGGATCCGCCTTGACTGAGAGTCTTCAACAGCACTACATGTCGTGACAGCAAAGGTTTTCACTGATTCGCCAAAAGAATTTCATTGAAATCTCAGTAACGTCACATTAAAACAATATTGGAGGACATATTTTCTCACAAGAACAACTTTTTTATTTTGCACTACATGTGTTTTAAGCACGCATCAGTTCCAGCTGTTACCAGGCCCGTAACCGGGGAGCTGGCGAAGCCCCCTACAAAAATTGTCCCCCATGGAAAAATGTGTTGGATAGTTTAATAAATTTGGGCCCCTCTCAGAAAACTCTTCGCCCCGCCTGGTGTCCTAAGCTGGTTACGGGTCAGACTGTTACCTAAAGACAGCTCTAACTACGTAAAAGGTGTCCACCCATTCTTTGATTCGTGTGTAATGTGGCTCTTCCTGATTTGCACGTGAAAGTCAGGAAAGAAATTGAAGCATGCTTGTGTGATACATTTCCATGTTGAGCATCTGATCGTTGACGGCTCGTATCGCGCGTTCATAATCAAGATTTACCCCCAGCTAAACGAATTGCACTCAAAACTGAGATGGTATCCCCAGGAATCGTAACGCCAATTGAGCACCGCGTCGTTTGTAACCACCGGTCAACTGCACACGCAACCAGTGGCGTAGCCAGACCACAATTTGTTTGAGGGGACAAAAAATATTTTTGATTTTAGGATAGCAACAGTATTTTGTTCTAGATATTCTAAAAATTTGGGGGCATGGCCCCCTGGCTACGCCTATGCACGCAACCAGCGTTTAACACTGTTTTTGCAGTCCTTAGAGCTGTCAAAACCTGCTGGAATGCCAACCTCTCCAGCTGAACACCTTAAATCAGTGGTTCCCAACCGGGATGCCATTTACAATACCCAGGGGTTCCGCGGCGAGCTAATACGTTTTTCAATATATCATTAAAAAATACATTTTCAAATTTTCAAACTGTCATCAAACCTTAAAGCAAAGTGCTTGGGTTCGCCACTGGGTGCCGCATATTATATTTCTCTTCTGTAAGGTGCTGAAATCCTGAAAAGGTTGGGAACCATTGCCTTAGATCAACGTGTCTGCCAGAGATGAGCGGACTGTGAAATTTTTCAGTCCGAGTCCAATCCTGATCTGAAAAATTTGAATCCGATCCAGTCCTGATCCGCAAAATTTTTGAAAATCATCAGTTCGATCCAGACCTGATCCGCCCATGTAAAACCATATATTTTTATTTTGCCTCATGAGCAAAACCATTGCTGGAGCTATTTCGCCTTGAACCAAAGGCGATTGATTGAAGGCAAAATATTTCCAGCAGTGCTGTACTAGACACCGCATTTTGGCATTTCCAAAATTTAAGAAGGTAGTGTCTACTTTGCCATCAGAGGCAAATGCACTGCTGGAGTTAGTGCCATTAGGCAAACCCAATTGGTTGAATTGGTCAAATGACAGCGGGACGATATACAGTACTTGGATAAACATGTTTTTTTGCCATGTGACCAGAAACCCAACCCTAACCTCAAAACTTTAACCGAAAACCTAAACTTCTCGTTAAAGTACTGTACATAAAAAGCGCTCCCATCAAAGGTGTATTTATATGTGACCAGACACGAAGTCCATAGCATAGACACACGCACCCTGCTTAACGCAGGTTGATAAAAACAGAAGGTTATACAAGGCATTGGAACCGGCGGAATTAATATATCTACTAGCTAAGCCAAAGCAAATGCTGAGAGCACTGACGACCATTCGCACAGCAGGCATACATGGACACTAACCATTCGACTACGTTCATCTTCCTATTAGTAGCCTACTACCAACTCAAAGTTTATGTAGACAAAAGTGGATACAGTTCGAATAGGAAAATAGCCCCAGCAGAGCTTTTGCCATTGATGGCAAAATGAACACTACCATATAGCAAACCTGTAAACCGGTCTTTACAGCAAATCTGTAAAACTAAAATCAACAAAAATTTTCTCAGTCCGATCCAGTCCTGATCCGGCCAAATCTCTGGTGTGTACCAGGCCCGTGATCAGCTTGGGACACAGGAGGCGAAGAGTTTTCTGAGAGGGAACCAAATTTTAAAACTGTGTCCAACTCATTTACCAGGGGGGCTTCACCCCCCTGGTTACGGGCCTGGTGTCTACTAATGTCGTAGGCTGGACGTCTTTCCGATGTGAAAGCCCACTAACCTCTTCAGAATTGCTGTGAAATGAGGCTCAATCACGCAACTGCCCACAGATCAGGCTTAACATCGTTTACATCACATCAAAATCTGCGAAGCATGTCTTGGTTATCTTATCGAGCTTGGCTGACGATTGAAGAGAGTTCCAGGCAGCAAGCAAAGATAACGAACCTTTTGCAGCAGCGGTTGAAAATGGGACACCTAACCGCAGAGTAGACCAAGTCAATTTGGATCGAAGTTTGAGCTAAAATTGTTACAGTAAGCAAGAGAAGAAACATTTTTGGCTCAACAAACAAGTTAAGCATCTCGATATGTCAAAGTCATTGCATGACTAAACGGACAACATCCTTATGGATATTAGTTATCAACACTGTGAAAAAACGTGGAAGGCATCTCATGCAATATTTGTTTCGCACAATATTGCCTCAGCAGTTTTTCTGCTTCAATCATAATTACAGCACCACCAAAACGATGAGACAACATGGAAACTTTGAAGTAACCATTATGAGATCATTATATTGCTGTTTCAAATCACAAAAGCAATAAATCGTATCATTGGTTTCAGCACTGTAATGCTTACACTTCGTTTATGAACGGAAGCTATAATGTCTCAGACAGCTCTAGACGGAGGGGTTTCCTCAGGTTTTGGGTACTTGGGGAGGGGTTTGAAGTGGGGGCCTGCATTCAAAAACGCAGTCCAAGCCTTGCAGGCGAAACAAGCAAATATTCCCTATAGTCAGCCAAATCTCTTACACTGCCATACCAAACGTCAAATGGAGATCAACATCTTTGGAGTGGGCCGAGAATCACAAGCAATGTAATGCAGTTTTACTACATGACACTACTTCGCCAGTTTTCCTGCGTGATGATACGGACAGAGTATGCGGCCGCGTTTCGCATGGTTCCAGTAGCAATTTCGGAACATTTCGGCTGTGGTAGCCATCTGGATACTGGGGTGGTCGCGGTAGTGAAACAAAAAGCAATACATTGAAATATGAAAATGTTTGGGAGAGCGTTAAAGTGTTCGTGACAGCGAGGTGGTCGCGCCAACGGGGTGTTCCGGCTAGCCAGTTTAATTCCTTTCTGGTGTTAATGAAGTAAAATTGTATTGATTGTGTCTTTATATTTCTTAAAATTGCAGAAAAAAAATATTGAAAATATACTTTTTTAGCATGAACATACTTTTTCGGGCAAAACAGTGTAGACCTCGCCAAATTTTATGCTCCCTAACGCCTATGCTTTCAATGATTTGCGCAGACTTTTCACATTTTAAAATTTCAACTGGTCAGATGATGACATATCAATGATAATGGCCTATCAATTACTGTATAGGTACAGTAGAATTTCCCTGTAACGTCACTTCAAGGGACCAAACGGCAGAGCGACTTTCTGGAAAATTGTACAGCACAAAGTGAGTCTTTGTGCGGTGGGGGCCAATCAAAAAGTGGCCAAGTACATATGGAGAAATGAAGAACAGATACTCCTAGGAAACATGTTTTAAGGGTATTAAGTTGGATAATGCTCGAGAAAGCGGAAATCAAGCAAATAAACTTATGAAAGAACATGAGCTCGATTGTAGCCCTGAGCAAATCTGCATGTAGTCGTTCAACAGACTCAGGTACGCAAGGTGAACATGCTTATTACATTATTAACGACAATGGAAACTACAGTAACGTCGTTTAATCAGGATTCGATTTGACCGACGATGTTATCCGGTTTAGGCCAAGTTCCGGATCAACCGAAGATGGTTTTAATAAATGCATACACTTTTTATGCATAGGAATCAGCTGGGTTATCTGATAATTTGGATTTGACGCCATCTAAGTACTGAGATTATCAGTGAAAATCACTTGAATTGAACACATCTACGATCCAACAGCAGACTTTCGCAGAAGCAAAACGAATTTATTGATGTATTTACTGTACAATTGTTCATTGAACTAGTAACCGCCATGTCCAGGCAGTTATGAACAATCTCAAGTTCATAATTTTAGATTACTTGGCTGCGAAGAAATCTGGGATTTTGGGCTTACGCAAAGATTTCTGCGGCTGGTCCATAAGCAGTCACTCTATTTGGAAGGTAATGCCCTTCAGACATCTTACCGAGTACAATACACTCAGAGATACACGCACACTCGACACTGATCAGTAAACTGAAGCTGTGGTGAAGCGGCGTGTCTTGAGCGTATGTTCAATGTGATATGCTATGCCCATGTGTGACGTAGTCGAATGTTGCACGCAGCTGCGGCCGTTGTTATGATAATTCCATACGCTCGTTGGTGATCGTGAACACACTTGTGTTGCGTCTGAAAGCTGCGGAATCTTTCCTGGAGACCAGTTAGTGCACTTAAGAACACAAGTGCAGAAAAATCCCGATTACGAGATGTGAAAAGAGCAGATTTTATCCGGTATTGGCGAAGATTCGGATTTAAATATCAGGATAAAAGGAAGATTTTATAAAGAAAAACGTTAAAAATCATTCGTACCAGCAGTTTTATGCGGTTTTGGCGAAGATCCGGATTAACCGAGGTTCACTTTACATACGCGAGATAAATTACACGTTGTATTTGCACGATATGTGAATCTGGATAAAGTTTTTGCCAGTGAGGTGGACAACCCAGTTAACGACTTAACGTCGCAAAAAGCAGGTCATTTTTGCTCGGCAACGGCGAACATTTCGAGTTGCCTGGACGCCATCTCCAATTTCAAAATCCTAACTGGAACATGTGTCTTTTGATAATAGTTATCGTCAGTGAAGGTTATCTTGAATCGAAAAAAGTCACTTTTAGCTTGATGAGTGGTTTATACCTTTCCAAACAATGCGACTTCAGTTACATGGAGTAGAGAGTTTCAACCAAATTTGCACCATAGTTTCAGTCCCAGTAAGTCGAAAATATTACTTGGTCATCAAAAACATCATTTAGTACATTCCACCTTGATCATCACCGGCTTCTTTCACTGAAATATGATGAATCTTGAGAATTCAGATTTGGGGTAAAAACTGACTTACAATGACGTTTTAACTAAATCTGCATTTCTCAACACATACACTGCCATGGTTTGCTGAACGGTTTCATGGTAGTATGCCAGGGGCATAATGCCCCGGGCGCCGAAAGTCCCAACAATGTCGCAAATGCTTTCTTCAATACAGTACAATTACTCCAAAAGACCTTACGTTCGAACATGGGGGTGCCAACTTGTTTCTTGCCCGGGCGCAGTCTAGCTTCGGTACGCCCCTCTAGTATGCTAGTTAATTTTTGACGCTTACTCCTACACTTCAAAAAAATCATGCTAGTTGTTAAGAACGAGATCGACCTTTGTGGCAGCCTGAAAAACAAACCTTCAAAGCCGATGTCTATGGGATGTTTTTGCAGGGCTTGCGTGCGTTATGTGCTCCACATTTACATATGTCGTCTTCGAAATTAGCTGGTTATTTTCTTTACCTAATTTTTTTGTGGAAAAAGTCTATCCCCTACATACTGGTGAATTTTCTCATTCACATTAACTTGGTCTAAAAGTTAGAAAAGTTTGCCGGCAAACTTGAAATTCCTGAGCGATATTCTCAAAATCCACTCATTGCACTGCTTTTAGTAGTGTTTTAGCCAGCTTGGCTCTTTTAAGCGTCCCTGATGCGTTAATCTTTAATGTAATTTTACTTAAACTCGGAATTTTAACCCAGTCCGCTTTACGATTAGGCATCTCATTGTTTGAAGAGTAACAAAATTTCTTACATCATGGTTTCACATTTTGTGTAGTTTACACTCAAACCAGGAAAGTTAAAGCGCTTCTTTTCGATGCAGTTACGACTTCACGACTGGTGGTATTTTGCTCCGCCGCTGTTTGTCATTTACCGGAATGCCAGCTCACGCAGCTTAAACTCCTATTGGTTTGTGAGGTGATCTGTCAACTGCAAATACTGACACATGAATGCAACTTTCTTTCAAAGACACTTAGGCGCACTACAACTGCTTACATCAAACAATCGCCGTTTGAAGATCCTTGTGCGCGTTTCTCGACATTATCTGTTTGTTTGTCTTGATATCCCGTGACCAGTGTATTACGGCATGAAGCCGTTCATATGTAATACGGAAGCTCCTTGTTATTAGATAGAACAAAAGGTCTATCTTTGTCCAGAATTGTTTTAAAAATTTAGTGTAATGCACAACTACAGCTGTGCGCTACGTTAAGATGAAAGGCTGGTTAACCGCCCAAAAAAACAATTAATTACTCGCCCAACAGAGCGACTGCAGCTAACAATGCGATGCCAGGTCCTTACGTCCACGAGATCCACATGGCAACCTCATCGTCTTGCCGGACTGACAGTTGAAGCGAGCTTCACTGACGGTTAGTCGACGCCGAACTCTTACCCGGAGAACATGAAAAACAACATAGGAGAACATGCATCACTTTCGGTCGGGCAAGAGCGACGCTACGAAGGAGAGTAACTGAAAGTGAGTCCTGTTAATTTACAGATATCTGAAAGAGCTTCACACACTGATGTGAGTCGGCTCCTTGCTCACCACTTATCTGACTTTCGGCGCAATGTCCGCAAACTTGACTGATCCGGCTTCGAACAGCTGGGGATCGCTGCTGGCCAACGCTCCGATGAAGGGTTCCGAAAATAACAATGCAACAAAAAAACAGCATGAATCGCGTTCTTTTGACAGTTTCTGCCAAAGCATGTGGCAGATCTACGTTTCTCTTACAGTTACGCGTTCAAAGCTTTGGCGTAGGTAGTCTGTATGTTGTGTAAATGCTGCAATAGCAACAGCTGGTGCTCCAGTTTTTGTAACTAAAAAAGGAGGAGCGCTTACATCCGTCACAACTTACCAAATACCAGCTTTGGTGTAAATGAAAAAGAACCTTTTGTTCAAGCAATGATCCATCAAAAATAAGAATTCTTGTTTTTCTATTGTTATCTTTGCGTGAATCATTACCGCCCAACGACGGATAAAAACCTGTAAGCCTGTCGTCTGTAACATCTTAGGAAAGACACAGAATTTCACGCTGGTGTCAGTAGAAAGAGCACTTTTTACACAAAACAGCAACAATGTGCTAGAGTTGTCGTAACGCACAAATAGCTATACGAGCAGTTCTGGAAAGGCTACCTTCGCAAAAACAGGCCAACGACTCGAAGCTCGTCACAAATGCGACCAAGAGGCCGTCTGCTTCAATTGATCGAGTCTGTCTGTGTGTTCCAACAGCAGACAGCTCCTGAAATAAGGAAAGTTTTTGTCAGAAACGAGACAAGCAAAACAAAAGCGGCAAAGAAACTTCTTGGACGCATGAACAGCTAACTCACCCGACGACTACTACCGGCAAAAATGGCAGTTCAGTTTATTTTAACTTGCTTGCCAACGAGCGACACTCATTACCACGATTAACGCAGTTGCGGTAGACACAAAACTGTTGGAGTGTCTAGATCAAAAAACATGCGAACAACCACTACGCTGTAGTGTAGATGAAAGTTACCGGAAGCAAAAAGTTTACGGAAGTTCAAAGCATATTTCAATGTCAACGTGACTAATCTTTTGATAAGGCGTGGTGTACAAAACCAACGGTTATGCTATTTTCAAGCGTTTGTTAGGTTTCAGCGAGTTTGAGGTACTTACATAACAGGGCACAACCGTGAAAAGTGGGGCTATTTCCTTAGCTTTGGCAAGAAAATGCAATTTTCTAAACCCAGACAGGCTCGGAAATCGAATGTGGACTTACGCAGCTATGTTTTGAACTCCGCAGTTGTGCCCAGGACGCAGAGTGACCACAAACCAGCTTCAACAAACACAACGTCCGTAACCTTGCGCCAATTACAGAAACAAGAACGACCAGCGGCGCTTTCGAAATTCGAACAGTTTACGATCGGTATGACGGATATTTTTCTGAAGAAATACCACACTAAAAGCAAATTACTGGAGCAAGCGCTGCAGTTTCATTTGAATACCATTGCTGTTGGTCTTTCAAACGTCCTGCAATCTAAGCACCGTTCCGTCGCTCAGGCAGCTGCGAACAACGTGACCTACAATTGGTAACATCGGTTAACACGTAAAAACACAGGACAAAAGCAAATTGACAAAAAACACAGCAAATCAGGCGGTACGTACAGGAAAGACGTGAAGGACACACCTGCTGGAAATCCTCCAGTCCGGGATTGTATGTGACATATGCCTGATGAAAGCACATTCAACGCTAAAAGGAAAACGGCCAGAAACAAAGAACGCAAAAAAGCTACAAGTTTGCGACCACAGGCGGCTGATTGGAAAGTCAGTTACAGTCGAAGTAAAGATCGCTGCAACAATTACCCGAACAGTAAATTTGTTCAGCGTATAAACATTGTGCGTTCCACCTGTAACAGGAAACCAGGAACTGCAGTAAAACAACAACTGTTCGCCCAGCATCATGCTACCTTTTCTTGCACGAACGGGTGCACCAACGCCTGATTAACAGAAAGTCGTTTCGACGGGTCCAAGCAAAGGCACTTGTCCAACAAATCGACGAGCTGATTAAGTTTTCGCAGCTGGTCTTCCGGCATTCGAGAAGCAGACTGGCTGCCCAGAAGTTCCTTGCGTATATCGATTGTCGGGCTGATGGTGGAGAGCACAGTCACTTTTTCCCTCTCGGTCACTTTGTCCACCTCGGTGAAAAGAAAGTTCAGGCTGCTGTCGAAGTGCTGGTCTGAGCAAACAAAAACGCCATTGTGACTAATCTTTTCATGGGGAATTACCGATGTTGTGGTGCCAACGCTTCTCTTCGAAAATATATTCTTGGACGAGATAAGCGATAACATGCACGACGAAGCATACGGCTTTCAGTAACAACGCACTGTCTGCCATTGTATATAAAACACATGTTCAAGCATATTTTTATCATTGTAGTGCTGGCACAACGCAAATAAACCGCAAATGACAAGAAGTGTTTTCTTTTTTCTTTAGGTGGGTTGTGAGTGCACGACGACGTTCCAGAGCTACCTCCGAATTTCGTTCAGAGCATGCTGAGTAAAGATTTTTTTTAGAGGAAGCACTGCCTGTTGCACACGCAAGATGCAGCTTGCCAATATAATCAGAACGCGTACTCTGCAGGCCAGAGTACAAGACAGAGAACGGAAGGAACGACTGAAGGTTTTCTGAAAACTGACAAAAATTGTTGGAAATCAATACTGTACACACTATCACTAACACGCATTCCTTACAATACTTAGGCGGATTCTACGACTCTTTCCTTCCAACCACGTAACAACGGCGACATAATGCACATTAGTCGTTAGGATCAGCAGATTCGCAAAGCAGTTTCAATTTGCAGCAGAACTTCACGACTTACCTTTAAGCGTGCCCTTTTTCAACACTCGATGTGGGATTTTTCCTTTCAACTCCATCATCAGTTTAAGCATCTGATTATTCGATTTTCCCGGAAACAAAATGCGACCTGCAATTATTTTTTCAACATAAATTTTAACATTTTCCAACAGTCTCAGATGCTTTTGCTTTCGTTACTGCCAGGATGCATATAACACGTCAATACAATACAGGCTTGCAAAATATGACCGATGCTCTCGGATGTGCTCAAAATCAATATCGCCGAGGCATGTAGCAAGCGTTCGTGTAGTTGCTGTACCATTCTACAAAACGTGGCACGCACACAAATACTCGTACACGCGAAATGAGGAAGAAACTCAATAAATAAGTCAGCAGCAGGCCTAATTAAAAATACGATGGCAACCAAAGTCTTGAAAAATGGTTGATAACGTAACTTACCAGTGTAAAGCTCGAAAATGGTGCAAGCGACCGACCACATGTCAATGCCGTGACCATACTGCATGCCGAGAATGATTTCTGGGGCTCGATAAAACCTGCAATGAAACACCGTGAGCCTTTGCGCAATCAAAATCGCACAACAAAACATGACTACGAAGAATACACAAAAAAACAAATCACTTTAAAAAAGATATATATAATCTAAATATAGGAAAACGAACCTCGATACAAGGTAAGGCGTGATTTCCTGCTCCGCTATGTGCGTCGCGGAACCGAAATCGCACAACTTCAAAACAGCTTTGTTTTCGCTCACAAGGATGTTGTCCGGTTTTATATCGGCGTGAAGCAGGTTGCATCGCTTCAGCAACTTCAGGGAAAGGAACAGTTGCTGAGAATACGACTGAACCTGCACGAGTAACACAAAAACATCAACGTTGGGAAGTCACGCAACTGCAGACTGTATCGCTCAGACGTTATCAAAAATAGATATATGTGATCACAGAAATGTGTTTAACTCAGGAAAAATAAGTTCGGCCTTCGTCGTAGACAATGGCAGTTTGCCACGAAGCAGGAGTGGGCAAACATTTTCTACGGTGGGCCACATTGAAGATTTTATTGCTACTGAGCGCTGCATGCTCGTATTATATATATTACATCTATAATCGCTTTGAAAACTTAAAAATAGTTTTACATGAGTTACGACAAAATGAAGGTTACAATAGTCACTTCCGGTTGAGTAAAAATGCGGTTTCGAATTAATCGTGTGGAAAAAATACGTGATCATACTAATCTAATCGATAAAATTACTTTAACGTAGACTCCAAATATGTACTATCTATGCACATGTGACTGCCCTGCGGGCCGCATGCCGCCCGCGGGTCGTAGTTTGCCCACCTTTGCCATAAAGTCACACGAAAATGTAGTAGGCTGGAAGATGAGAATCGCGATATTAAGGACAGAGTGGCATAGCTATAGAAAAACGTAAGCCTGCTGGTTTGGTCTACATAAAATGTCCCTATTCGTACTTTAATGAAGCGAACGCATTTCCGTACGATTTTAGGATTGCATAAGCCCATAGGCGTACGAGGCGGGGGGTCGGCTGCACCCTTGTCTTGAAAAATTTCAGGGCAATCTCTGTTTTCAGGTCAAGCGCAAGTTGCTCAAAATTCCTGAATGATAAAAAATATATATCCAATACAGTGAATTCAGGGCAAACTCTGTTTTCAAGGCAAGCGCAAGTTGCTCAAAAATCCTGAATGTAAAAGTATACTCAACGCAGTGAAAAATTTCAGGGCAAACTCTGTTTTTTAGGGCAAGCGCAAGTTGCTCAAAAATCCTGAATGATAAAAATATTTCAATACAGTGAAAAATTGCAGGGCAAGCGCAAGTTGCTCAAAAATCCTGAATGTAAAAGTATACTCAACGCAGTGAAAAATTTCAGGGCAAACTGTGTTTTTGTAGCTGCCATGGTTTTACAAAACCAATGGTATGATTTTCCTGATTCAAATTTTTATCACCCACACTGTAGTTTGTCCGCAAGCCACACGATGATTACAGCGCACATAGCCGCCCTTGTAATTTAGAAAGAAATTGCGTAATGGGTGCGACAGCAACTACGTAATACTTACTGCTTTAATGTGAAGGCCGATGTTAGCGCCGTACTTTTTCAGAAGCTCTCTCAAATTCATGCTAAGCGATTCAAAAACCAGACATAAATGACTTTTGTGCTGAAACTGCCGGTACAATCGAAGACAGTGATATCTATCTTCTCGATCTGTGTCGTTCAGTTTTTTCAAGTATTCCAGCTCTTTCAAGCCTGTGAAGATACATTACGTTACTCAGGAGCAAACTACACGGCAAAAATTGCGTGCATGAAGCACGTCACACGCAACGCAGCCAGCTGTTCCGAAGTGAAACAGGTTTGCACGGTAATGACCGACCATGTAATAAGTATTCCGCAACTTCAGGTAATTACTTTACTACACTCTCAAAAACACCAGCCCTTAAAATTGCGACAAGTGTGCGCTCTGATGTTAATCGATATTGGCTCAAAAAAGCTTCGCACTATACGCGCATCATCCTATTTCAGAAGATACAGACCTGTTTTGTGCATCAAGTCGTTCCGTCGAATGATCTTGATGGCCACTTCGGACCCACCGCGAGCGTTATCCCTCGCCCGCACTACGTTACTGAACACGCCCTGCCCCGTATAACCGTAAACTTGATATCGCTTGTCAAGTGTCTCGCCAATGGCAACACGGTAGTATCCTTCAGCGTCCGTCCAGTTGTCCTGTAAAAGATAAGCACAAACTGATAGCAGTGTTTCCTCTTTTCATTTATGTTTTCTGGTAAGCACATTCAGTCTTGATGAACAAACCTGTAACACTGGGTCCTGCGAGTCGGAACCTCGTAAAATTTTGTTGGTCATCATTTGTGGAGTGAATTCCTCCGAAAACATGTCACTCGAAGCTTTCTTCTCTTCCGCCGATCGCTTCTCCTTTGTATCTTGTATAGTTCTATTAAGAAATAATGAAAGCTGCAGAGAGAGACAAATGACACGTCGCACAACATTCTTCTCGACGTGATGAACAAGTAAAGGAGGTGGCGATTCGTATCACACGACCCGCATCCTTCCTGTGATGAACGTTGCTGGCGTTTGCTTCAACTTTTAACTTAGACAGAAGCAATCATTTTCGAAACATTCAATGTGTGTCCCACAACCTGTTGTGTTAACGTTACTCAAGTTTTCTGCTCTCACATTACTCACCATGGAAACGTTGCTTACTTGTTAATCTGATCAATTTTGTCCTTAAGTGCACTTTCGAAGTCCGCGTTGGTCAAATTTTTAAGATTCTCAGTAAATTCTTTTGTCAGAACCGTGTCCATATCTGGAGTCACGGACCTGTAATACAGTTTCGGTAACTGTTAAAAAAGCACACTGGTCATATTTTTGAGGAACACTCGTAGCAATCCAAACAAACGGCTGGAGAAAATTGATGTACATCAAAGCAAAATTTTGCTGTTTCTATCAGTTGTTCGAAAAACTGTAATGAGGAGAATCGAAAGCAGTCTGCGAGCTACGACGTTACAAACGCAACATAAACCTCGTGGCAAGGTCGTAAAATACAGAAAAAAGTAGTCTGAAATCAAGCAAATCGGCCCCTGGTACCTTTCACGAACAATAGGAGTAGCGTTGGCAGGAGAAGAGGCTCCTGAGTTTGGTCCGGAAACAAACATGTCATCAATCACCAAATTTCCAGAATCGTCCTCATGGTCACGTTCCAGCAGTCTTCGTTCATCTGCCACTGCGCTTAAGCCTAAAGCAAAATCACACACAATAATATTATGAAACAACAATGGTAGCCACTTCCGAAATCTGCTACGAAGGTGATGACTGCGTTTTTTCTAGCAGAAACGCATCAGTTTGTTTTTATCCGCAATTTTACAGCATAGTTCCATGTAAAATTGCGGATAAAAACAAACTGATGCGTTTCTGCTAGAAATTTCTTGTTTGAAACTGCGCTCAGGCGCGTTTTGCTCTGTAAACCCTGTGGCACTCTTTATAGCCAAGTATGCTTCAGAAGGCCAATTTACAACTTTTCCTACGTCTTTCTTAGGGAGTCGGGTCATCGATGCGATTTCGTGTTTCCATTCATAGGCGCTCAGATTTTTGATGTGAAACTCCTGTCTTCACACCCTTCACACATCAGACAGGTTCTGTGTGCTTGTTTGTGAGGCTGAGTAGGAGAGCTTGTGATAACTAACTTTAAATGTTCCGCAGCTTGTCGGCATGGTCAAAAAAGTCTAAATCATGAAACACTGGTCAAGCGGAAACTGCAAGAAAGCTTTTTCACAACGCCTGTATAGCAAAACACAGCAAGCATGCTGGCATAGCAAGCAGCCGAATCTAAATTTGTGTGGAAGATAAATCATCACTTGGATGGGTCCTGTGACAGGTTATCAGTCGCATCAGCGTTGCAAAAATACAATTGTGATTAAACTATTCGGAGTAACCGTATCAATGAAAAATCTGTCGTACCCACATTATTTTGGTTACGCCTGCAGTAACCTAAAGTACACCACTGATTCGCAATGGGTGAGTTTTGACATACAGAAAACCAAACTGAAAATGTGCTTTCATCTTTCAGCAAACGCTTAATTTTCCTGTCATTTCCGGTGCATGTTCAACCTTCACAACAAAAAATCAGCTGCTTGAATCTATCAGATTTGAAATTTCCAAATCTGACCTAACTCCCCACATAGTAGCATCACAAAAATTCACTCTTATATGAAAAAAGGTTGAGACTGTTCAGAAAGCAGCACCAACAAAATTACATTGAATTACCCAATTATTCAAAGAGAAAAACGGACTGGCATAAAACAAGTTGCCTTTTGACATGTTTCGATTCTGGCACCAACGGTTTTTTTAATAAGCCCAGGCAGACGGGTTTGATGAAAAAAAACTTGGTTTCAGCCATTAAATCTGGATTAAATGGACAAAATTAGATTTTTTAAGCTAAGTTCATGCAGTACATGTTTGTTACATAAATTCATCTTAGCGAGAATATCTTGAATGAATGCTGGGTATTGGTAAGTACTTATCTGGAACAAAACCAAATTGTTTAATACCCATTTACACATTCCTCAGTTTAAATGAGTCTTCCTGTACATAAATACAGCACATTACATCTTTACCTAAGAGCCGTAGCAGCCGCAGTCCATACCCCCCAATTGAGGGGCACGCTGTCGCAGGGGGTCCAATATTCCAGTCCCTTCACCACTTAGCACTCCAGAGAAAGCTTCAATCCCCCAAATTGAAATATGAAGCACTAGAAATCAGTGAAGTTAGGGGGCCCTTTGAAACAAATGCTTACGCATTACAGTTTCTTTGGGCCCCTTGAAAGCAAGGTATATACACATTACAACTGCTTTTGGGGGCCCCTTTGAAAGCAAAGTAGCCCACATACACATTGCAGTTGCTGTTGGACCCCTTTGAAAGCAAGGTAGGCTAATTTACACATTACAGTTGCAACGAGGGGCCCGAGGCAAGTGCCTCACTTGCTTCCCCTCAAACACACCACTGTATATAACCCTGACAATGATCTTATGAGGATATGAAACCGATTGAACACATTTTGCTTCATCCGATATGCGTGTTTTCTCACCTGATGTGCGCATGTAAACACTCATGTAAAGTTATCTTTATAGTATTGAACACATTAAAATTGCTGATGAGTTTATCACTTCAAAAAACACAGATATCACGCGATTTTTCATAATAACCTGAGACACCCAGGTCGACTAAAATCAGACATGGGTGGAAAAACCTTCAGTGGTAGCCCTGGTCACATGCGGCAAAACGCCTACTCCCATAACTTGTAGTGAGCATTTGAAGATTTATTGTCCTGTTATTGTTAAGCAATAAAGACCAAGACTACAACAATCTGCTAGCAAGTTTCGCAACCTGCCTCTGCTGGCGAAGGAGCGAACTGCGCACTTGCGCCAAGCGTGTCGTGGGCTTCATGGTCACGACTTCGCCCTGATGGGCCTCACGATCATTCATCCGGCCCTGGCTACATGCCTAGTTGTATACGTCCAGAAGTCAGATTTCCACTTGATCAATGTATTTCACGCAATGGTTGTTGTAAAAAAATGTTAGCTACTATGTGACAGAATAGACATCGTATGTCTAGCCCAGGTAGTCTTTTCTTATTTTGTACTGCATAGCAAGATACCTTTGGTGCTTATGACCAAAGTTACACATTTGCGCAGCCTGCTGTTCAGACAGCCAGATGGAGTTAATTGTGTAGTTAGAAGAATCTATTTTGGGGGGTGCCCCAAAACAGAGTAGTGCAGTTAGTGGGTTATTGATGTTAACCGTTACGTCCACGTAGGCCTTAGTCTATATTTGTTAACATTTATAGGCGATTTGAGATATAAAATATTATTAATCTAAACATGTGCCATGCACCAGGAGATCAACAGTCCAGACATCAGCAAGGTTTATGTATGCGTATTTCGGTCAGTGAAAAGCCCAATGCGCACGCTTTTAGCCTGTTTACATGGCGCATTCCATTGTGGCCTAATTGTGGCTTTTTATTTGCTGATTTACGCTTAAGAAAGCCACACTCTTAAACGTGACTCAGAAAATAAACGCCACAATGAAATGCGCCATGCAAACAGGCTATTTATAAGCATATTTCACTTAAGCTCATGGTAAAGTTTATCAATTTGCACTAATGAAAGAACGTTCATCGCGGCACATATGCTTTGACCGGTCTCATGTTTGCTCCTTCAGTAATAATGTTTTTATAACTGAACGATAGGATTGATTCTGCTTTCCTGCAAATATTTTTTACATTTGCATTTCATTACGACATCTCTACATATCGCCGTCAATTAAATGACAATGATTTACAACCCAATTCCTTTTGTTAAGCTCGTTCAAAAAAATTGGGAAACTATGAGCCTATTATGCGTATTTGCAGGAAACTATTTATAATTAATTTGCACAATCTGCAAATGCTGTTCATGTTGTGAATTTAAAATAAATTTTCAGAATGTCTAGTCCCCCTGCACAAACATAAAGGACCCAATGGAAGATTTTCTGGCGACGGTTCTGCCCAGGCCCGCAGACACGGTGGGGTATTTGTTCCCAAATCTTTTTTGTGCCGTGCTCAGAAAAATTTGTTTCAAACATATGATAAAAATTAAAATCTGTGTTTTTCCCCCCAAACCTTAAAACCTGGCTACAGACCTGGCTAAAACCTGGCTACGGGCCTGGTTCTGCCAATATTGTGTTGCAATTAGAATATTTTGTTTTGAAGTTCATTCGGCCTCGAGATATAGCATAACATAATTTTTTTTATAAATCCCATTAGTGGGGCCCTTGTAAACGTTTGGGGGGGGCCATAGTTGGGCTGATACAACACTGCTTTACCTCACTTAAAGTTGTTTGCAAAAATAATCAAGTGTACCAATAATGGTGATGTGGACCTGGCTTAGTTACTTATGGAATCCATACAGCGTGGTTATCATATAAACTTCCATCATATATTTTTGCATGATGCAATACACTTAGAAAATTTGAACAATTGATAGTGATTTTCATGTACACAAAATTATTTAATTTTGGTCATTGTTTAATTTACTTAATGTTTTCCTTTGTAAGTTGAGTTTTTGTAAACAATTCAACATTGAAACAAAGTTTGACAGTGACTGACAAGAAAATTATAAAATTCCCAAATCCCATTTTTCAACAGCTGTTTTAAGTGAAAAACAGAACAATTACATTGCTGAAGTGCAACCAATGACTTCATGTCTACACCAAGAGTGTGCAACCCGTGACCCAGGAGCTGAAATTTTGCGACCCACAGAAAGGTCCAGATTTTGAAGTAAGCTTTATGGTTTTGAAAGGGTATTGCCAATTTTCCATGGGTGGCCAGCGAGTTGTTTAACCCTCAGAGCTTGACACATGCAGCTGTGGCCTGTGGAACAATCTGGTTATTTGCATTTGGCCCAGCAGTGCTGCATGGTTGCACACCCCTAGTCTAACACAGTCAAGCTTCCCACGCATTTGTAAAAATCATTTTCCATACTTTTTCAATACTAAATTTAAGAAGTTCAATGCCATTACTTTTCCTCATTTTTCCAAATTCATTGCACAACACTGCATAAATAATGAAGTGCTTTGCCTTCAGTACAATTCTGCTTGGATACTTGAGATTTCTTTTCCATTAAGAATTTCCATTCTTTTTCAATACCTAATGTACATTTTGGCAAAATTCAATACCTTTCGAAGGTCTTGAAACTCAATTTTGAAATTCAATACTCTTTCTATACTTTCATTACTGCATGGGAACCCTGCACAGTGTATAATCTTCAGATTGTGTAATTTCAAATTAAAAAATGTTTCAAATGATAAACTTGCAGCAAAGCAAAAAGGTGAGATTGCTTTCTTGTTTTTCTGACATTTGTTTTTCAGATATATTGCTTGATAATTGTATTAGCATAAAACCATAGCTGCAGGTATTTAGTGTGCTAATTTCATGTGCTTTACATTCCTGTTTTTGTTGACAAATGAAGGCTTCATTGTAGTCTGTCTCAGCTATCAGTCATTGTGAAGGTGTACTTACAATGTATTCTTTTGTTGCTATTACAATGCATGATCCAGACAATGTGCATATGTAATCAAACAATGTGTGCATGAGAGAAATTTTTTAACCAAAAATTTCTTAATAATTACATTGTAACCAAATTTTTACAAGCCTGTAGTAACAAGAAAAAAAATCTCAAAACTAGAAGATTTCATTATTTTTGATAATAGGACAAAAAACTGTGGAGCATTCGTATCATTCACACTACTTAGGTAGAAGTGTTGTTGGAAGGTGTTTTCCACCTTCAAATTTTTTGAAGTAAACAACAGCCTGGGTGGGGAATCTACATACAATGCAGGCAACCAACACAACCCTGTTGTAAATATATTGATGAAAAAGCTGAACGCTGTTGTACACATTCAATTCAACTGCAATGACATGTTAAAAATCATCCAAAATTGATAAAATAGAAAAATAATAATGATTACTCAAATTTTAAAATTCTCATACCAGATATAAAGCCCTTCTTTTCCTGTTCTTGGTACTTGTTCATGATTTCCAATCTTTGCTGCCTTCTCTGCTCAATAAGGGCTTCTTCATCTTCATCTGACATTTCAAATGACACATCCTCTGGCTGAAAGCATGCAAATGCACAATGCAAATTGCTACAAATGAAAAAATGTTCACACTCCTACTTGACAGTTTACTTGCATGCCTACAGTAAGTGATACCCTTTAAATTTCACATAAAAAATTTAAGAACACAGTAGAATTTGTCTAATTTGTCATCATTTAATTTGTCAATTCACTCAATTCGTTACGTTTTCGTCAATCCTGGTAGCATTCCTATCTTTTGTGTACATTTCTGTTCATCTAATTCACCATTGTATAATTAAGTGGATCTCAAACTTTCATGAGCTGTGGCCCCCTATAAGTTTAACTGGCGAATACTTAATATATCGTGACACTTGGGTTATGCAAGTATGTACTTTCCACGATGGGTGTAAGCAAGGAATTGATCAGCAAATTTTTATGAGGAAATCGATTTCACGTAAAATTACGCATCCTCAGTCCTGAAAATTGCAAGCAAAGCTTACAGGTGAAAAGTTGAAAGGCTGAAGTAACAGCAGAGAAAAAACAAACTCAAGACTAGAATCAAAATTTCGTAATACAAGCTCATAAATCATAACATTTTAACAAACTGACTGACGTCAAGAATACTAGTGGCGACAAAAAAAACTGACTCATGAAATAAGTGTTTACTCAAAAATTAAAAAAACGTTTACTCAAATAAATTAATGACTGAAACATCTAACTAGTTGATGCTAATGGCTGAAAAATTTCTCCAACTAAAAACTAACTCTTGGTAAAATGACTAACAACGGTAGAGAAAAATAGTAAGCCATGTGTGGGCAGTAAGTCTCTGGGGTATGCATTTAAACCTGCCACGAGTTCGGTTTAATCGCTGCGGTGGGAGTAAGCAAGTTGTGTTGAGAGAAAAGCTAACGCACAAAGCGGAAGACAACATCGGATTGAGTCAAACAAAACAAAGCATCGTAATAATTATTTCACATGGGGGAGGATCATGTTCTGAATGTTGATTTGCACGTCAATTAGGTGATACCATTTATTTTCATAGATATCCAGAGAGTGACAACTTGGTTGTTCAACAAAAGTAACGGTGTATGCTTCGTGCAGAGGTGGCTTGTTGATAGTGCCGTGGTTTTCTAAATAGTGCCACGACAAGGCCATCTGGTCCCTGTCACTGTCAGTTTTACAATCTTGTTTGTTCCAATTACTGCGATGCGCTGATCATCTTTTGGAAAATTTGTTGCTAGTTTGACCAACATACTGTTCATGACATATCACACAAGTTGTGACATAAATGCCAAAATCTGCACAAGTCAAGCTTTGGTTTAGCTTAAAAGTTTTGGTTTTAGTCAGCAATTGTGAAACATTTGGTTGGGTTATGCAATATCACAGCAAAGCTACCTACTGAAGGCCTCTGCTCATGGCCCCCAAGGGGGGCCTCGGGCCCCGTTTGAGAAACTGATTTGTCAATTTGCTCAATTCGTCACCTCTTTCTATCCCTGAGAAGCGTTCGGTTTGGCTAATATGTCATTTGCACTTTCGTTTTTGATGTTAGCAGCTAGTTTAACACATGTGGGAATTCAAACGAATTAGGGATATTTATCTGAGAATTGTTGCACCTCAAGGTGCAAAGCGCGACCTGACTCCCCATTGAGAGAATGCAGAAAGTCTTGGAAGTTTATTAAAGATTTAAAAAGTGCTAGATTTAATTGAAGAGTCTGGATAAGCGTGACCTGACTCCTCATCGAGCCATTGAGAGAACACGGAAAGTCTTTGAAGTTTATTAAATATTTAAAAGGTATTAGATTAAATGGAGGAGTTGAGATAGAGTAAAGGAATTAAAGAGTTTAATTTAAACGATAAATAAGTTTTCCCAATTGAAATTTCGATTGAGAGTAGCACTTTCTGCAGTTCATTTCATGTTGCTTGTATAGTTCGTCCCTTTGCCTAAATCATCACTTTTTTTAATCCCCTTGAAGTGATGAATTAGGCAAATTCTACTGCATTTCTAATTTATCATGAAAACAAACAAAATTAATTACCAATAGCGTTTCAAGTAAGCAAGTAATTCAGTGTTTGCAACTAGTATTCCTCATATCTCATTGATGTTACCAAACAAAGATAAATTTATCACTACCACAAGCAAACTAAACTACTTTTCCTTTAATGGTGTCTTTCCGTGACAGAAACCACTTCAAATGCTATGAAAGATAACAATAAATTTTCTACATCATCTGATCTGTGGCCAGAAAAAGGCTTAAACATGTCTTAACTGAAATACACTACTGGTACATTTAGCAATCCACTTGAGGCCTCAAACATGCAATGTACAAGGGCATTTTCTGTAGCCTGTGTTGCTTTTTGAAATTTTCAAATAACAAACAATCATGTAGCTCATGATGCTTTTCAAAATTCATATATCATTAACACTTTGAGAACCAGGGTACGATATATTCGTACTTTGATTTCAGCCTAAAACAGCAGTTTTCTGTTGCCTTACCAACGCCCTAGCTCCTCCGTCGATTGCGCTAGAGAGCTGTTCAAGGGCTCAACCGGATCGGCAGCCTAGTAGATTACCCTCGAAAAAAAATTTTTTGGTTGGGGGGTGCAGATTTTTTGTGACTGACGTCATAAGTAAAGTAGTTTTAGGGTTATTTTGGCTCATGTTGCCTGGCCTAGGGCCCAACTACTAGGCCAAAGTGTTTTGCTGAAGTTTTCATTGGAAACTAGGCTCGAGTCCGAGTCTTTTGAGCCTTTGATCGACTTTCTAGCATTTCTGGTTCAAAAGTTATGATCTAAAATAAATAAATAAATTAATTAATTATCTAATTAGTCAAATATTTTTACTAACTAACATCACAACTTTTGAACCAGAAACCCCAGCAGGTCATCCA
>Ga0210059_1003841_pt1 | contig 24169 bp, 17 predicted proteins | sample Ectturendosymbi2_FD_188042 | JGI IMG/M metagenome (GOLD analysis project Ga0210059, IMG submission 188042) | Ecteinascidia turbinata endosymbiont from Florida, USA - Sample 2 (SPAdes) (version 2) | ecosystem: Host-associated > Tunicates > Ascidians > Unclassified | place: Key West, Florida...
GTTTAACCGACGAATTCGGCCTCAAATCACGGAAACCGGCAAGAAAACCGAGACTGACCCCTGCAATGAAGTTGAAGCGCTTGCAGTTTGCGAAAAAATACAAAGACTGGACGAGCCAGCAATGGTCCAGAGTTTTGTTTTCCAACCAAACAACAATTCAGCAGTTTGCCTCGAGGAAGAGAACTGTGAGGAGACCACCAGGAACTCGGTACAATGAAAGATTCACACAGCAAACCACGAAACACCCGCCGACTGTGATGATTTGGGAGCTATTTCAACCAAAGGAACGGCCGGCCTATTCTTCCTCGATCCTGGAACCACCATGAATGGCAAAAAATATCTGGAATTGATGAAAGAAGTTGGAGTTACACATGGCAGTGCATAATTGCGAAATATTTATGCACGACGGGGCGCCATGCTATCGGGCAAAAATCGTCGCGGGCTTTCTCAAGACGAAAAATATCAAATTGTTGGAATGGCCGGGAAATAGCCCGGACCTTAATCCAATTGAGAATTTCTGGACAGAACTGAAGAATAGAGTTGCTGAGAAGCATCCAACCAGTCTTCCATCGCTTATTAAGACCATCAAGTCATTCTGGGTTCTCGACATGCCCACAGAGCAGTGACGAAACCTCATCGAGAGCATGCCGAGACTGATCAGGGCGGTGTTAGAGGCCAAAGGAGGAGATACAAAGTACTGAATGTTGATATTTTTTATGTAAAATGGATAATAATATATAAATATGACGCCTATCCATGAAAATTATAGATCGGGAACACCTCTGTGCTTTCATTACGCTACGGGATAAAAAATTATGAAATTTCTCTGTTTGGTCTTACACTTTTGGCCACGACTGTATTCCGGTATTTGTTGATCAGAAAGAAATTACATCGCGGTGATGAAACAGTGCTATTTTCAAAAAACAAAGAAAAGCGTCATTTCAAACTTGGTACCCATTTTTCAATACATCAAGAATAGTCTTAAGTTAATAGTCACAGTTTTTCAATTTAAGTTTACTCGCGTTAAAGGTTAGCTGTGAGCTTTCAAAAAATCAGCCAACGTGCACGTGCTCTGCTTTCATTGCAGGGCGATGATTCAGACTAGCAAATATCTCTGCTTTCAAGTAACTAGTCTCCACAGGGGCAATGAAGTCGAAACTATCAGCAAATTTGTTAAAGTACATCGATTTCATGTAATTCTACGCATCCTCAGTCATAAAATCTGCACGCAATTCTTACACGTGAAATGCTGGAGAACAAAAGGAGAAATCAAGCAAATTAAAGGCCAAAATGAATGCACCAATAAATCAATCAAAACATAAATTCCGGCAAGTGTAAACTAGAAAATAGAGTGTTGTTAAAAGATTACTTTCACTATCACATACAATATTACCTGACGTCAATTAGAAAGCACCACAATCACGACTGCGAAACCAAAGCTACGAGCGCCAAAGATGTGACGCAACATAAAGCTGGAAGTAAAATGCGTAAGAAGAAAAGCGGTCTGCGTGGACGTGCGGACACACGGCTGTACTCGGGAAAGGCCGTTTAATTGTGATGTACTCGGGAAAGACCCTTTAATTGTGCAACTATTTTTGCACTAGGACAGTGGTTCCCAACCGGGGAGGAATCGCATGAGTTCAGGCGAGGAATTTCCACCTTATAGTGACGTTACCAATTCATTGTAAATGTTGTACTTCTTTCAAATTGACATTGGCTCTTTCAATTAGTTATATCACTATATATTTGTAAGTTATATAGCACACGTGTATGTTGACAAACTTTGCTGCCATTATTTGACAAGAAATTGTTTTCGTCCCACTTTTATTAATCAGGTTTTTGTCAACCATAAAGACCATTGATCCAATTGTAGTTAATACTACCCTACGAACCCGAACAATAAGCTACACCGTCACAGGTAAAAGGCAAGTGAGAAAGAATATATTGGTTGATCAAATATTCTTGCAGACTCTTTCCTGCTTTCAGTAGTTATGCTACCGCTAGTAACTGATAATCGAGAAAGACCAACAGACCTTCTTGTCCACGGCTGCGAAGCAGTAGCGCCGGAGTTGGACATTTTGCCTGAAGTTTGAGCCGCAGCTCATAATTAAAAATCGAAAGGAGCCGAAGCTCAGTTTAAAATTCAGGACTGGAGCCGGAGCCAGAATCGTCGCCAGAGAGTTTACAAAAGGGGGGCTTTACGTTTGTTCAGGGCGGCTTGACATTCTGAAATTTGATAAAAACTCCACCCATTTATAGTGCTTCATATTTCAATTTGGACGGTCTTGGAGTTTGTTTAGGTGGTTAAGCCCCCAAAAGCCCCCGTGGCGACGGGACTGGACGGAGCTATGGCCATTTGAGAGGTAGCTTCGGGTCTCTTCCTAGATCCTATCGGTTTTGCCAAATAGACTCACTTTACCTAAACAGTGCTTTTTATAATAGAACACTAAATGCAACTGTTACGAGTTACGACACCAGACTACAACAATTCATCTGCCAGACTTCAATCATCGCTAAGGCTGTGACATCGTAGCTGGCAGACGTGGTGTTACTTGTTGAACAGTGGTTTTCAAACACTGTTCTAAAAGCCGTATGCAGCTCCCAAGCACCCTTTGTGCGGCTCTTAGCATTCTTTCAGTAGCACCTCAAATATTTTGTGTAGCAGACTTCGTTAGTGCAAAAACGTGTCAACTGACTTGTGGTAAAAAAATTTAGTGCGGTTGTCTAACAAAATCGTAGGTCTGGATTTGACTCCCTTCAGTGAAATGGTTGAAAACCACTGTTGTAGAAGTAAAAAAACGTTAACTACCACAACATCTTACTTTCGATAGTCAGTATGATCAAACCGGGTCTGTAGTACTGTAGCGATCTTAAAAGAACTGCGCTGTAATGAGTAGGTTTATAATATAATATCCATAGCTTTTGTGGCTGTGTAATGATGCTGTTAGCAGGAAGTATGTTTAAGATACAATACCATTGCAGATTTGAGCGTGAAATGCACGGCAAGCCATTGTAAGGTAGGAATTTTTATTAGAAACCATTAGGCTTACCAGCAAGTTTGACCAGATTACTGGCAAAATTCACGAGGAAACATCACGTTTACAAGTAGTGGCATAACATGAAAGTTATAACTAATTGGTAGCGAACTAGCATGGTTTTGCATAGCAGTACATTATCAGGAGGTTATAAAAAATCAATGTAAACAAATGTGTGAAATTTTCGTCTGTGGGAAAAATTCTTTGTTTTTAGCACGGTAACCAGTTTATTTCTCCCAAGCTTTGCAGGTCAAAATGTGCTTTACTTTGCGATTCATCACTGCTAATTATTAGAGCGAAAGATAAGAAATCAGAAGTTTTCATCTGTTTTAAAAGTCAAATATGAATTTCGTGCTCGAAGTCATACCATTTCTTTGAACAAACGGATTTTAAACACATTTTCGCATTTGTGTTAATGCAAATGTGTGCATGTTAGAAAGAACACATGAGAGCGGTAATCGACGATGTGTTTTGCGCTCCTTACATGGTTTCCCCGGGCAGCGCTGTTAGCTGGAATCGCCAAGACTACAACAGGCAAAGCATGCAACGAGTAAAAAACACTTGGTCAAGTGGGGCTGGTCTGTGTTTAAATTTTCGGACACAAAGTAGTTTTCCAAACAACCATTTTCTTGATTCTGTTCGTAAGAAATAACAAAAGGTCCTCAGACATTGACGCCAAAACCAGCAACTGTCTTTCCAGAGACTGTTTATATTACCGTTATCCTTGAGTTACGTTTCTGCTAGTAACTGTTCTCTGAATCGTCTGAACCTGTCATTGTTGTTTTTTCACTGATTTCCTCATGGTAAGAACGCTGTTTGCAAAAAACTACCAGATTAAATTACTCAAAAAAGTTTGGTATATTCTCTAAGTTTTGTGTAGCCTACTTCATATATTTCATTTTCCATTCAACTTGAGGCACACCAAGACAATTGAAAGTATTAATGCGTGAAAACGAACAGAAGCTGGAACTGGATCCGGAACTATAAAAAAAGAGAGCGCCGGAGCTACAGTCATGAAAACCAACAGCTCCGGAGCTGGAGCCGGAGCCACTTTCATGAACAGAAAAGCTCTGGAGCCGGAGCTGTGTCATTTTTAGGACGGCTTCGCAGCCCTGTTCTTGTCAAAGCATATTCTTGATGTAAGTTCAGTAGGTTTTGCAACTCAGTGTGTGCGGGATTCCTTAGGTTTGTTTAGGGTGCGGTTGTTAGATAGAGTGTCTGGAGCTAATGCGTGTAATGAAATTTAATTTTTACTCAATCAGATTATTGTCCTGTGCAGATTTCAGCCTTAACTTTTAACCAACTATAACAGCATTTAGTAGCATAAGTTCCAAAATACAAAAATATGATGATCAGTGATGTAGTCGAGACTGTAACCTTCAAAGCCGAGACCTGGTTGAAAGTTTAAAACTTCGATACCGCGACTTCACCAAAAATCCCGAGAGTAGACACTGGAAACTCGAGATCGAGACTTCACAATTCCTGCATTTTTCCGAATTAAAAAAAAATGTCGTCATCACTTCTAAGTTTAATTTTTTTTCAAATTTCTGGCATTTTTCCAAACTGTTTTGGTCGTTCCTTTCCTGCGAATACAACAAACAAAAAATTATTGAATTATATAAATTTTACTATACTATTTCTTTGCAATAGTCAAAGTATTGAGACGAAACTTGAAACCTTCGAGACCGAGACTAGCAAAAATGGGTCTCGAGACGAGTCTCGAGACCGAAACCAAGTCTCGAGACTCCATCACTGGTGACTTCATATATGCATTTCGGTTTTACAGCAATCATACCCGGTATCCAACTATTATCCGATGAAAAACAAGAACAAATTTCGCATTGATCGAGTTGAAATTTGAACTAAATTGATAGTTAAAACTTTTATTACTGGTGAATTCAATGTATTTTGTTTGTACTTTTGTTTCATTTTTATCTTTCTGTCACGAAATTAACAGTGGCGCTATCTATTGGATTATTATATCATTGATACCTGCTTAGTTAGATGTTTAAGTGCATTCCAAAGTTTTCTGAGTGATTCTTTGACTTTTCCCCAGTTAAACTTGCTGCTTGTTTGAAGCCAACAAGCAGAGATAATTATGTCGTACAACAATGGCTTATTGAAAGCACGCAACAATGCCAATAAGATTATACTTCAACCCACAACGTGCGATCTGAGTCATCACAAAAATTGCATTTTAACCTTTTCAGCCACCCTGCTGAAATTGTGTAGTAGGGGAGGAATGAAAAGTTCCAAAGTGAGCCAAGGGAGGAATGCATCAGAAAAGCTTGGGAACCACTGCACTAGAAGGGCGTCTGTTTTTGCATAATATACCTAAAAGGAAGAAACGCGTCAATTGACGCAATTTTGATTGGATAACGGAAATATGAAATATTATACTCAGAAAAGTGTTTCTTTTCTTTTCAAACTACTTTCAGCAGATTTCTTCTTTCTTTTGAAATGCAAGGGAGCTTACACTCAAAACGAGTATTTCTGTAAAGCAACTGACATGCGCTGCCCATAAAAGTATTCAATTCAAGTACATGATTTGCACTTTTTATGTGCACAGGTACCAACCACGGGTTGCTTACGTCTTTAAAAATTAGCAGCAGTGAGATTTCTGCATTGTCAAGTAGAGCACAATAGTACATCAACCGCTGTTTGACCTCAGGTCAAAACGTTAGAGTTTTGGAGGCTGCAAAAGTCTGCTGGACGCTCATTAGACACCACCAGCATATGCAGTTCTTCCACCACTTGTTATGTATTCTCTACGGCTTACATTACTCTGGCAGATGTAAATGGCCCAACTTTGGATGAGAACCATATCAATAAAATTATGAAATACATGCACAGGCTACCGTCTACTTTCTGCTTTCACATAATAAAGTCTTGCCATTTGACCAATGACCATATACATAAACTCCCACTTTGGTGTCATTGCTTCAGGGTTTTGCGGATTTTCGTTGCGTGAAACTTGAACATCTGTATTGTGAGCTACTCAAAATTGCCACGTTTTCTTTGATTTGCACAAAGTGTGATTCGCGTTTGATTATCAAAGTGAAACATTTCTGTTTTATGCAACTTTTCTCTTTTTTGGACTCTTCAGGAATTTCCTTCGTTTTTTCGCATTGTTTCAACGAGACTGCACTTATTTGTGAGCAACTCGCAGTGTCACGTCATGTGAGGTGAAAGAAAACAATAAGCACATGTGGCCTTTCAACCTTGCTGAAAAATTGGGCCCATTTGCTTCAGAACAACGTCAGTTTGCTCGCTCACGTCTAAGCTCCGCGTGTTGTCTTTTCCTACGTAGGGAAAGCCATTGAATAAATATTTATTTTTGACATCAATTGCCAGTCAAACTAAACTTGCGTGGTTTGTTAGCCATGTACTGAATTAATTTGTAGCGTGCCCTACACGGCAACAACTGCTCATTCACTGTAATGTTGTGCTGAGGAAGAAATGCTTTTTGGCAGTTTGATATAGACAGTGCCAGCCAAAGTTGTGAAGCCAGGGCAAATTCGTCATGCAAAGGATTCCTTCACCTTTCCGTCTTCGGATGAAAGCGGAGATATCTCATACATTCAAACAACTTGTTTCTTGACATACTTTGTGAAAACATTGCACATCCCCATGACTTACCCCACAGACTTTTCAAAAGTAAGTTGCGTCCTCCTTTAACGTCACGAGCAACCGCCAAGCTTATGAACTTTCTACTTCGAAAAGAGCCACATCCTTGGTCACCAGTTTGACTTGGACCCTTCTCAACAGTGCAATTTTTGTATATTTCGGAACATGGGATTATCAAAAACTATTCTGAACGATGTAAGCGGACTACCAGAAACAACTCGGTTGGTTGAATACAATGCAGGCCCAGGATGAAATTACAGAACATTGTGTGTATGCAAGTGGCCCTGAGTGACAGATAATATGATAAACCTTTTCCACCTCAAACCATTTCCATTATCCATTATTTGAGGCGACTGGTGGTCAGCAATAGGAATAAAATCTCCAATACTTCAGTGTAAAATATTGCAGCAGACGTTTTGTTTTTCCTCTGAAGCGTGGTTAATGCTGACAAAATTAGGGTTAGTACAATAGTCCAGATAAAATGTCGTAGAAACAATACTAACGTTGAAGCTTACAGAGGTACAGAGTGTGGACGCTGAATCGGTTTTGAGTGTGGGCTGTGCCGATTGATTTCGGTGTCGGCATCGGCATACCTCCACATTTAACTGCGATTCCGCGTTTACGTCAATTGACGTATATCGTCGTGGTATGTAGTACACACTCCAATCTTTTTGAAGTTGAATTACCAATATGAAAGCAAAATAGAAAAAAAACTAAGTTTCATGACTGTGCTATTTACTACTTTAACGTTACTGATCGTGTGTGTCACAAATGCGTCAAATGGCGTCTAATCCTTCTAGTGTTAAACAATGCAAAGAGAGGCACAAAAAGCCGTAAAAACTACATGTGTGGTAAGAAATGCGATCCAATGAATGGGCAAAACAGAATGGAAAAATGCATCAATCAAGAAATCAACATCGCAAGTTGGCAAAAAAGAGGGAAGAGTATTATTTCAGACTGGTAAGGGTCAAGCCTTCAAAATTAATTTGTAAATTTGTTTTTTGCCACTGATCTTCACAGGTAGCCATAGTGAAAACTGGTTGTTTCTACAAACGTGACAGTGTCAGAGGTGTTTTTTAGGGTGCCATTAAACACAGTAGGCCTATAGTGCCGCTATAACGCACTTTTGGTTTTTGTCATCCCTCTATTTCGTTTGTTCTACGCACCTCGGTGCGTTGCCACCTAATGGAAAATCTGTTTATTGTTTTGCCAACATAATATTGATTGCATATCACAAAAGTCACAAAATAAATACCATAGCCTGCGTAAGTCGCAGGATTTGATTGAGCGGGAAAGTTTTATTTTTCATTTGGATGTGTGAAACAGTTGGCACCATTGATTTGTTCATCGTTGCAAGCCCTGACATTGCATGCCCTCACGAACTTTCGGCTTGTGTTTTCGTTTTTGTTAAAGCAAGATGCTTGTGATTGGTTAGTTTTTTTTCCAATTTTTAAAGGTCGTTTGCAAGTGGTCATTGACTCTACATATAAGCCTTATCCTTTCTTTGATAGGGATAGCAGATGAGGAAATGATGTAACCCAAACTTGTGATTTCTCTTTCTTGTCACCTTTTAAGGGGCGCTGTTTTCCGTCCTACTTCGATGCTATTAATTTTATATCATTTTTCATTTCCGAACGAAAGCTGACAACTTTCTCTTTCTGCAAGTTTGAATCATCGCAAGTTTGTGAATCATCGCAAAAAGACGAAAGCAGACGGCAGTCGACTGATTCCTCGAAAGCATACAGAAACATTAGTGCTTTTAAGTGTACTTTCTCTTTAAGACGTCTTAAACTAGTGGGGTAACCTTCATTCCTATGGTTGAGATGCCTCAATATTGTTGCCTTTCAGAATAGGACAGACTTAGAGTTTGCGTTTTATTGGTGTGATTTACCGTTAATTAACTTAATCCTTCCGCTATGTGTTTTGCAGTGTCTTTAGTGACAAATCCAAAATCATCGTCAGGAGTTATGTAACGATTACGTCGAGGAATTCTAGTTCGCCCGTCTGATGAGCTGTGCAGGCTTGAGAAAATGTTAGTTCCAAGTCACTGCGGGAAAATCCTGAAGTTAGTGTGTGCCGGATGTGTCCATTAGACGTTTCTGATAGGATTGTCCAAATTAGGTCTTCAATGAATCTACGGAAATGTTCCGCCTCACTGAGAACATCAGCAATTGGCTGAAGAATGTAATGCACAGCAACGAAAACATCAATACTGTTTGTCAGTGAAACCGAGTGATTATCACCGGTTATAAAGCGGACCTGCAATGTTCATCGATATAGTGTTTTTGCCATTCAGATTTGCCCATTCAGTTTATCGCACTTCTTACCACATATGTATTCTTTTAAATATGGCACAAAATCTACTTAATAAAAGCATAGGAAACGGTATTGGCAACCATAGGAAACGGTATTGGCAATCTACGCAACAGCATAAAAAACTCAATTAAAACACCTTGAGAGCCTATCTACGAATATATCGTACCTGGATTTCGGCCTGTAACCAGCAGTTTCTGTTTGCCTTACCAACGCCATAGCTCCGCCGATTGCGCTAGAGAGCTGTTCAAACCCTCAAAATATTCGGCAAGTCTTCCAGTCTGCACTCGAAAAAAATTTTTTGGTTGGGGGTTGCGGATATTTTGTGAGTAACGTCATAAGTGAAGTAGTTTTTGGGCCATTTTGGCTCATGTTACCTGGCCTACGGCACAACCGCTAGGTCAAAGTTTTTCGCTGAAGTTTTAATTGGAAATTAGGCTCGATTCCGAGTCTTTTGAGCCTTTGATCGACTTTCTAGCGTCAAATAGAGGCCCAACTAACGCTAAGAAAATATTAGTGAACATCTACACCAAGGCTGCCCAACCCGCGGCCCGTGGGCCGCATGCGGTCCGCGAGGCTGTTTTAAGTGACCCGCGATATGATAAGTTCGTAAGCAGACTTCAATTTATAGTGTTTATTACAGGCTCAAGTATATTTGCCATCAAAACACACCCAAATTATACCTGTTGTTTCTGTTATGGGCCTACCACCCAAAACCTTGTGTAACAAATGCTTCGAAAATATGTCAATTATGTAGATTTGGTTTACATCCGTACAAGCTGGCAGTACTGCGTGCCACTATAGGACGCATTATCACCTCGTGTTATAGCATGAAACTTATCAAAATCAAGGGATTTGTTACATCACAATAGCTTATTGTAACGTCACAAAAACATTTGTGGCCCGCAATAAATTTCCTCATGTGAAAGTGGTCCGTAACCAGTGTTGCCGGATGTGCTATTTTCCGCCAAATTTGGCTATTTTTTGATTAGTTTGGCGGGTAAAATTTGCGTTTGGCGGGTGGCGGAGTTTTTGGCTATTTTCACAATATTTTGGCGGAACGTTTGATGGATTTTTGTACAAGATTTAGACCAGTGTTTGGTTCATAAAGAAGCTATAAAACCAACTTAAAATAGCATACCCCCCAAATTCATTTTTCCGATTGTGTGTGTTTGTACCAGTGCCGGTTGTTTCACTTCATTGGAAACCCTGTGTTTAGTTAGGTTTCAGTGATCAGCTCGATGCTCGTCATTTGACAGGTCGATGTAGTAGACACATGCTGGACTGCATTGAATCTTTCTACTCAGTGAAAAGATATGGAAAGTCCTAATTTGTAAAAATACTGATGAGATTCTTCCAGAGAACATGGGTAAAAGTGATCCTATTAGATTCAACAGCTTTATTTTTGATGTTTTATAAGAATCTAAATGGAAGCATGGGACACTTCTTCCCAGTTTCGGATAAAAAAGCAAAACAAGGATACTATAGATCAGGGGTCTCCTAACTACGGCCCGCGAAGGCATTTCATCCGGCCGCACAGACATTTTGTCAATAAGGAAAAAACAATATATTGAGGAAACATTTGTTGATTTGTTACAATGTAACTTGTATTTCGAAACAATCACATTGCGTAAGATGTCCGGCCCTCGAACAGCTATGCAGTAGCTTATGTGACCCAACTGGCAAAAAGTTTGGAGACCCAACTGTAGATTGATGAGTGGAAACCACTATTTCTGAAGATTGTTTTGCGAAGTTTTCAATTCTAGACAACGTTCTACAAGTTACTGGAATTGGGTCATCACCTTATTCATGCGAGGTCTCTAGCTTAGTTTATTTTAAAACACTCAGATGTTCTTAGTTACTTCTGGTGCTGATTTTATTATTGACAAAGAAGTGGGGTCAGGTTTCAAAGAATGTGAACGGACGAATGGTTTTAAACCATGGATTCCAAAAGTGCAAACTAATGCTGAAAAAGCCTGGTGCAAGTTTTGTCGCTGCGAAATCAGAGCACATCGATCAGATTTACAGCCATGATGTTTCCAATAAACACCAGCGTAATGCCGTTTCTCATTACACCATGCGGCTGCATGGTGATTTGTTAAACTTTGATTTTCAAAAAAGTTCTGACAGCAGTAATCAGTTGTTTCGTTTAACATTTGAAAATACAGTTTTGTATATGGCGGAGGCTGTGGATACATGTTGTAATCTTTACGTAAGGTGCGATAGTATATACACCATCTGCATCAACTGCCTTTACAAATTGGTTTTGCAAAGGTTGCATGGTTCCTACATGCGCCAAAGAGTATTTTTTACAGTCCACAGAATTGACAAACTGCACTTTTTAGTGACTTTAATTTTTTCATTAGTTTTGAGAATTGGCTGTTTTTGGCTATAGGTTTTTGCCCATTTTGGCTACTTTTGGCTAATTTTTTTATGAAGTTTGGCTATAAAGCATTTTGAAATCTGGCAACACTAAAAAGGTTGGGCAGGCCTGATCTACACCAACCGATCTGTATTCCTTACACCTCCGCAACACACCGCACGCGCTTGCAGTTGTTACATCAAACAATGAAAATAAGCCTTTGTTTAACAAACGTTCGTTATTACGTAATAATGATCATAAAGTCTTTTAGTAACTTTGGAACAAACTGCTATCCATTGCAGGTGACCATGTACTGCAGTGATGCTCAAAATTTTTGGCTCGTGGGCCACATTTGTTTTTCAGAAAACCTTCGCGGGCCACAAGAATTAATAATCTTTTGTATGAAGAAAAACTTTGCTGTATCTTAATTCTCTTAAATGATTAAACTGTTAAGTTTTCTTTCCAATGAAAATTGTTTCGCGGGCCTCTCCAGAGGGCCTTGCGGGTCACATTTGGCGCGCGGGCCACGGTTTGAGCAGCACTGATGCCCTGCCATGTTCTCTGTCAATGATATGAATGACTGCGAACTTAATACATTGAGTAATGTGTGCGTGTCAAAAGGAATTTTGGCCGAATTAAAAAATGGAAGACAAAACAATGAAACAAAAGACTTTCGACTAGACCAAGGGTTCCCAACCTTTTTCACTCCTGCACCCAGGGCCGGCCCTAGAAGATGCGGGGCCCAATGCAAGATCTGGGCGCGGGGCCCAATGCAAGACCGAGGCGCGGGGCCCCTTGAACAGTGATTTTATGACGTCATCGTGTTCAGTCAACCTTGTTACGATTGTGGTAGAGTGCAGATATACAGTACAACACAAACACGAGAATTGAGCGCGTTTGCTAACGTTCGAGAGGAAATTTGCCAGTTCTGACTATAGCGTTCATTGTTAACAATGAAACTTATACGGCCTTTCTACTGGATTCTCAAGCACAAGGTGTATCTGGCAAAAATGAACAATCTACCCAAACACCATGGCGCGGGGTTCCTGAGGGGCGGGGTCCAATGCAGCTGCATCGCTTGCATGGGCTTAAGGCCCGCCCTGCCTGCACCCCTACTAAAACTTTGTTCTGACATCGCACTCCCTACAATTTATAATTGCGTACTATACACGTAAAATGCATTTTTAACTTGTAACAGAGCTTCATGCTTCACTCATGACGTCACGCGCCATCACCTTTGGCGCGTATCCAGCTGAGTCATGTGACTATGTATGTTTCGCGCCTCTACGCCACTACCGAAATTAACAGCTTTTTGCGTTTTTTATTTTTTACAGCGCTTTTCTCCTGAATGACCAATAAGAACCTGCAGCAAGATCACTGCAGTTCTATTTGCAATGCACTGGTGATGATAACAGGAGTTATCGAAACGTTTGCAATATGTCATTTGTATCGTTTTTTTTGGCCGTGATTTTCATTGTAATGTCTAGGCCAGGGGTGGGCAATTAATTTGGTTTAGGGGTCACTTTTGGAAGGCCGTTTTTAGCGGAGGGCCGTCCTTCTAATGGAAATAAAAGCAAGTCTCTGACAAGTCAGCTTCAGCACTAATCTGAAGAAAATTTCAGATTTAAGGATTTTTTCTGAATGCTCTCGCGGGCCACTGAAAACGATGTGGCGGGCCACATGTGGCCCGCGGGCCGCTAGTTGCACACCCCTGATCTAGGCAAAATCCGTAAAAATGGCGCCCAATGTTGTTTGACTTGGAAAAATGGCGCCCAAGATTCGCAGAAAAGCAAGTGAAGGCCATTTTTTGGAGGTCACACCACGAAGACGGTCGGTAAAAAGTTGCACATCAACGTTTTGGGCAAGTTTGGGAAAATTTGAGCAAAAATCCTTTGCACCCCTCAAAATTTGCTTGGTCCTACACCTATGTCGCGACATATAGGTTTGAACGATCCTTGCTTTTTTTACAGTTCATTGCAAGGAGAACAAAAAAAACAGGAGAGTAATAAATAGATCAATTCACGAGGGACGCTTCTTGCACCCATTGCGGAATGAGTTTCGCGTCCCTGGTTGGAAGCCTCTGCAACTAGAAAGAAGGACAACACCTGAAATGCCAGAAAAAAAACTATCTCGAGTGCAATGAAAGCAGCATGAAATGCAACAGGCCGACCGCAATACGAGCTAGGCCAGTGGTTCTCGAATTTTTTTTCACATTCCTGTCTTACAAACCCAAACACTGTAAATTCCTCCCCAACAAAGATCGCAAATGATGCTTGCAAAAATGTTACACTACCTACTGTGAAGAAATAATAGACAATTATATGTACCAAGCAGACTCTTTATAACATCAGTCACTGCCGTTTTGAAGCAACTTGTACCTGCAAGTTAGTGCAATTGCTACCTGACCGGCACATGGTCTGCTTGATCATGGAGCTGGTTGGTAATCACACCGTCACTCTTACCACCTCTAATGACAAAAGGAGTAGGTTACGATGCCTCAAGAATTGCGTCCAGGTCCAACAGGGATTTGTCCTGGCACCCGTTTTCTTCATCATCTACACCTCTGACTTGCCAAACACTGTCTCCAGAACATACGCTTGAACCAACGTCCTAGCAACCATGCACGCTGATGGAGACTGACAAACAGTGGAAAGGGTGCTAAGCAAAGACATGGCAACTGTAGGGAAATACCTCCAGACCTGGAAGTTAAAGCTCAGTACTACAAAAGCAGTGTTGGCTGTCTTCCGTCTTTCTTCCATGTCAACAACAAGGAAGCTAAACGTGAGCTGAAAATCAAGCACAAAAAAAACCTGCTCTTCTGGTCCAAGCACATATACCTCGGAGTAATGTTGGACAGGACACTCACGTACAGCCCACCTCGAGCCACTTCGCAAAAAATTGACATCACGCATTGTATTTCTCACGTGTCTTGCTGGCTCTGGCTATGGTGCTGGTGCAACAACATTGAGAACAGCCACCTTAGCCCTGGTCCATTCAACTGCAGAGTACTGCGTTCCTGTCTGGTGTCGCAGTGCTCACACTTGCCTCATTGACTCACCCATCAATGACGCCTTGCGAATTGTGACTGGATACTTGCATCCTAAACCAGCAGAAAACCTTCTTATCCTCGCAGGCATCCAACTTGCAGAGCTTCATCGCGATGGAGCCACACTGTCTCCAGCACGCTGTCCCATGGAGCCTGGACATCTGTTTCACTCGGTGCTCGCCTGTCCATCGAGTGGAAATGCATGACATCTCAAATCGAGACACCCATTTGTATCCCCTGCACAACAACTCATCATTTCATCTGACGAAAATAAGAAGTGCATTAACCATCCCCAAACTGGTTTCGAACGTTTCCGCTCCTGTTTGCACAAATGGAGTATGGCCACTTCTGCAAATTGTGAGTGTGGTGCAGAAAATCAAACGTTGACCATGTTTTCTTCCAATGTTTAACCCATCGACCTCCCCATGGACTGCATGGCCTGTCGGTTTTGAATAATGAGACAATCGATTGGTTGCTCAACACGAGCCATGAGTTCTAGCGCAGCCAAGCAGTGGACTGAAAGAACTGACTCAGACGATGATGATGAAGCAGCTTGTGCTTGCGTTTTGTGGACATTCCCATCAAAGTCAACCTCGCTGTGTAGTTGTTGTTATGTGCTGAATAAACTCAAAATAAAATCCTAATTTTTTAATCCACAGCTTTTCCTCCTCAATTCCTCCCTGGAACAAATTTCCTCCCAGGAATTAACAATTCTTCCCTTAGTGAGCCAGGTGGCTCGCGTTTGAAAGCCACTGAGCTAGGCCATATCCAGTCTAAAGATCGGAGATTACCGACCGCAGGCTTAACGCATCAGACAAATCTATTTTGCAAATGCTTTCAACGTGACTGTGTCCATGGAGTACAATATCTTTTATAAGGTGATATTTCTCAACAAGTTTTGCAACCCACACGATGCAGTCCACAAAAAATATTATGTAAGCCTTTCAGCTCTTCAGAACAGTTTAGTCCAGCTCCATACCCACAGGCTATATGTGGCCCGCGGCCCACAGACAGAAATTTTACCGACCGTGAGTTTTCACAGCATTGATTTAATGTTGTGTGTTTGTTGCTGCAGGTAATTTTAATTAGAACAAGCATAACATCTAAAAACAATGTACAAAATTAAAGTCGTGAGACTAACCGTATAGAGCTAGGAAATTAGTCAGCAAAGATGGATTTCCCAAACTAAAAGATTTGCGCTAAAAATGCACTCGATGTTTGGAAACACAAACGTGTGTGAGAATACGTGTATGTTTTACGGTGAAGCAAGTCAAATCTAAGAACAGAAATGGAATGGCAGACAAAACACTTGACGATAATGTCCGACTCGCTACCGCGTACATTGGTACTGAAAAAGGAACGATAGTGTCAGAGATGCCTCGCCCTCGACCACAGGCATTCCACTGATAGAGATTTATGATAAATTTCTATTGTGTAGTTGTAGTAATTTGAATGGCGTACTTAATTAATTTAATGTATGCAAAGGGGGCAAGGGGAGCACAATTCCTCGTCGAATTGCTATGGGCGCGCCGAATCTCTACAGTGGGCAGCAAATCACTGCCGGGGGCGCGGAAAAGTCTCAACAACGTCACAAGTACTTTCTTCAATACAGTGCATTTGCTTCCGAAAGATCTCAGGTTCTACAGTATAACATGGGGACCACAAACTTGCTTCTTGCCTCGGGCGCCATTTAACCTCGTTGGGCCATTGAACGTATCTTCCCTTTTTTAGTTTCAGTCTTGTTTATCAATTGTTTCAAGCATGAATTTGCTGGACGCGGCGCGCAGGTTGTGTAGTTTTTGTAAAAATGGCCCGTAGGTCAAAAGTGGTTGGACCATCCTGCTCTAGAACTAAAGTTTCTTGCATGGATGGATCATAGCATCTAAACTTGTAAACCAAATCCGTTTGGAATATCGATTTCTAGAAAAACAATATGATACAGTACATATCCATGAACTGTGTGTTCAAGTCACTTCCGAATCGTTTGAAGTGTTTTTCAATTGTTAATCTTGCGTGTGTATGAACGCTAGTTACAGAAACCTCACTGCCATATGCAACAGTGTTTTTCAAATTGTGTTACATAATGCAGCAATCGAAAATCCAGCACAAATACAAAATGGGTGTGCTGAATTTGGTTGCGACTCCGGTACATAAAGTCACAAAATTGTTGCCAGTCTAACAGCACATTACAAATTATTGCTGCTCTACATCTTGCCAATGGCTTCTATCAAGCTCTAAACCAATTTTCTCACTGACACAAGCATCATTTGTTTGCCTATTTAAATTAGTCTGCTTTTTCAGGTCTTTTTTCGGATTTCACAGACGTATATCAAGGATGGACTACAGAAATTGAAAAAAGACCACAACAAGAAACCTATAATTATTTACTGCTTAACCTCTGAACCAACCTTTCAGCCTTTTTCTTTCATTATCGCAATATCTGCAAATAAAGTAAGACGTTTGTTGTTCCCAGAAAATGGCCATTATGAAATTCCTTCATGCATCAATGAAAACTAGAAATATAAGAAATTAGCGATTGCTAGGTTGCGGCCCTCAAACATCCACTCTGCAGGAAAAACGTAGAATGGCTTGTTTTAAGTGAAATAGCAGTTTTCGATGTTGTTGCAAGTGATTAACAAAAGAAAGTTCGTCAAGGAAACCGTAAGATAATTAGTTTTGATGAAAAGACAAGTTCGTTCATGTTTTAGGGAAAGGTGCATGAAGAAACCTCATTGAATTAGCAGCAGTAGTTTTCAAATGCACGTGTTTTTTACTGCATTTAGCTACTAAAGAAGTTGGACAACCTGTCGAATTTTATCTGGGAAACAGCATCATAATTGAGTTTACACATATGACAGGCAAAGCCATGTTGTTGCTTTTACTTTTGCAATGGTGCGCCGACTTTTCGTGGGTGAGTTTCTGTTTTGCGGAGTTTTGTGCTGAGTTGCTGTCTCAGTAAAAGAATACAGGATTAGAAATAAAACGGTGGTGCTAGTTTCATTTTTTGTTATGAACGTTGTCACATGGATGAGTCAAATCAATTAATGTGTCACTAAATGATGAAGTCTAGCGCTTGCACTTTGTTTGTTGTGTGCAGGGGCGGATCCAGAAGGCGATCACCCCCCTAAAACCTACGAAAGTAACTTTATTCACCATAATACCATAATTCTGTACAATTCGGAATGCAACATTAGCGATAAAAGGTCATTTTGTCGTCCATTGTCTTGTCACAGCAGTGATGTGAAGTATACTTGATCTCTCTGACAGTCGCGAAGCCGTTGTGAGACTTGACTACCAAATATTACTGAAATCGTCCCCCCCTAACCTTTGTCTGGACCTGCCCCTGGTTGTGTGCAATGTGAATCACGACGCAAGTTTGCCAACAGGTTACGATCTCTCCTTTGTTCTGTATTTATGTACAGCAAATAACCAGCACAACGTTTGTTTGCTTTCCACTGAGCGAGATCGCAGTGGACAAAATGGTATTGCAATAGAAACAAAGTATTTGTATGACCGCTAAAGCTCTGTCGGTAAATCGAAAACGAAACAGGGAAACAGGCATGAGTACGCCTCGTATTTAAAGCATTTACAAATAATACTGTTCTTTTTCCTCCTCATGTTGTTGCATAGCATTTACCACCAGGTTTCAAATCAAGCAGATGAATTCGATCTTCTGGTGATTATTTCGTTGTTTTTCCGACGTTACGCCCACCTAATCAAGTAGGCTCCCTCAAGGCAATATTTTTTAACGACATATAACATGCAACTTACCAATAACAAGAAACAATGAGCAGTATGACGTACAAAGACAAAAAACGCAAAACTGACCAACACATTAAAGGAAATGTGTTACAGCATGCCACAGAAAAATCGTAGAAGTGTAAAATGAAACACGCTGGGAGATGACAAGGTAAAACAACACAATAAATACAGTAACATCTACATAGAAATGCACAAAAATGTGACCATATAAATAGCGTGTAGTAGCGATCAAATAATGTTAAACTCGCATGGTGAAAGTTAGCAAATTTACAGGCACGAGAGCGGTCAATAAAAAGACAAAACTCAAAGAAGTCCGGTAACGGATAACTAACACAAACATTGTAATAAATAGCCGGAAAGTTTGTGCTTTTATCATTCATAGTGTTAGCTTTCAAATAAATAAAAAAAGATTAAAAGATATGCGTTTATGATAACTATTTACGTGATGTAGAACATGGGCGCAATCCCAGTTGAAACCATGACCACTTTGGCTGCATGCTTTGTTAATGCTGTTTTTTTCTGGGTTTTTAAGAATATGTGTAGGAAAGGTGTCCCTGTGGTGTTCTTTCAGTCGAGTACTCAGGCTTCGTTTTCTTTCTCCAATGTACCTGTGTTCACACTTCCCGCATGGAATTTCATAAAAGACGTCTCGACGTTTGCTACCAGGGACGGCATCCTTTCCTAAAGCTGGGACTGTACTTAATTTAATTATTATAGGTTTGAAAATAGTTCGAATAGAATCCGTTTTAAAGTCTCTTCCAAGTCGGCTGTGTAAGGTAAAATAACTTCAGATCTCAACTCAGGCGATCTATTGTGTTGTTTCTTCCTTTTGTTTTTAATCATTTATTTTGGGTATCCATTTAACAAGAGAGTCCGTTTCAGACACTTCAATTCGTTGTCCAGGTCCTCGGCTGTAGGAAAAAGTTTTTTAATTCGTTCGAGAAGAGTGTCAACCACTGATTGTTTATGTTGTATAGGATGCTCTGATCTAAAATTGAGGTATCTATCAGAATGGGTTGGCTTACGATATACTGCTGAGAGTAAGTGGCCGCTTGGCGAACGCTTAATCAATCGGTCTAAAAACGGAAGGCATCCTTATTTTTCCTTTTCCATACTGAATTGGACGGAGCATACTGAATATTGTGTTCCTGAATATTGTGTTCAGAATATTGTGTTCAGTATATTTCCATACTGAATATTGTGTTCAGATGTGTCAAAAATTCGGACAACTTTGATTTCTTCATGATTACAAAAAGTGTCATACATATCTTTCCTACAAACGTGGAGGATCTGCAAAGGTTTCTAGAGCTCGTGTTTCAGTGTTTTCCATGACTACGTTTGCCACTACTGATAAACAGTGGAGCCCATTGCTGCTCCAAAAACTTGTTTGCAGTGTTTTCCCCGAAAAGCAATGTTAGTTGAATTTAAGCAAATTTCAAGTCCCTTAATAAGGTCGGTGGTTGACAAACCTGTGCGTTGACTCAGTTCAAGATCGGATTAAAGGTGTTGTTTGGCTATTTTCAATGTCAGTGAATTACAACTTTTGTAAACGAGGATACCACATCGAATGAGACCATTATTTCATCAGTTTGGAGTATTTCATGAGTAATAGATGATGCGAAGTCTGAAAAGTTTCTTTTACGTGATGTTTTGACTTTCCAACAAGTAGTTTCAATAGTGCAGATAATTCCTTAGCTAAGCCGTCTGTAGGTGAGTCTATGAAGGATACAAAGGGTGGTAGAGAGATGTTTTCTTTGTGTAATTTTGGATATCCGCACAACCGGGGTGTTGCAGCATCCTATATCCTTGACTTCCAAAATAATAAAATATTCAAATAATAATTAAATCGCCGGAAGATCAAATCTTTCTGCTTGATTTACAAATAATTTCATGCATAAACTGATAAGCATCATACACTAACATCGTATTTTAACTTGTTTACTATTAATTTAATTTGCACCAAGAAAATATTTTTGGTGTTATATTGTTTATGAATAGAATTGGATTAAAATTTGTGTTCTATATGCCGTTACGCTATTTCCAGTCATATGTATAGATATGCTCATTACTTATGGAATACTTTATAGATGTAATTATCGGATAAAGATCACGTGAAGTTCATGTATAACCGGCCAAAATTTTATGTGCCTTTCATACATACAAAACACGTCAAATTTTTAACTGCGGTAGACAAAAAGCAACTTGCAGACTTCCCCACTAATCATAAAGTTCCGTGAAATTCTAGCTTGAAAAATTTCATTCGAGTTGCCTCATAACTTTTAGCCTCTTGCAATTGTTGCTTTTTTATTCTTAACCAGCCATTGTAAGGGAAATGATTGTCGATCTTTTGGTTGCAGGCAGATGAACTGTGCAATGATGGAATACACTGTAATGGTAAGGTACTGCCAAAAATAACATCTAAAGATTTGATGGTTTTCGAAATTCATTGCGTTATTGTGGTTTACTAGATGATATATTTCTTATAAATACTGCGATATTCACAGTTTGCATCACAGCTGAAAGCGGTTAGATTGATGTAAATTGTCACTTAGCCCTCGAAAAAAAACCTGTGCTGCCTTAGAATCCAGCAGTTTTTGACTAAATTTTATTTTTACTTGTCTTCAAGAACCAAAAACAAGAGAAGTGTTTTCGTGTTTTCGAGGTAAACAAATATAAAGGTACAATCCGTAGTCAAAATCATACTCACAAACGTATTGGGGATTTTGATTTTTGCTTTTGTTTTAAATATTTGGCCTAAAAAATGTGCAAAATTTCAGCAAAGCAAAATGCCTTGCAATTTGATTGAGCTTGCAGTGCGAACACCTGCACACGCCCTTTGTTTTAAAACCTTCAAATTCTATCAGAGGTGCCGGGGAAAAATCCCTAGGATGTTTCAAAACAGCTCGTGATTTCAGCGATTTCTGAAAAGCTGTACGTACCCAACCTATAGACAAAACGAGTAGCTTACCTTAACGGAAAGAGAAAAAATGTCAATAGTTTCCGAAAATTTAAGCATAGCTTCAGAATTCAGCTGCATCTGATAGCTGTTGGCTCGAACCTATTCATAATCTGACATTGCTTGAATTTTTCTCATTTGTGACAAATTAATTGATCGTCAAACTATTATTGCTTTTCTTTGTCATCAACATTAAGCCAAAATACTGTAAAATTTGGCGTCAGGATTAAAAACATAAATACCGTATTTAATCAAGTATAACGCGCACCCTTGATTTTTTGATTGAAAATTGGTATAATTTTTTTTTCACTTTTTCTCAGCTCAAACTCGAACTGAACACAACATTTATGTTGCAATGTCGATGTCGTCCTTTGTGTAGCATCATTTTGTATTATTACATAATAGAGCCTAAGTCCCATTGTAACTGCAAACAGGGAAGTTTATCTACAACGCATTGTATCCATAGATACAACGCGGTAAAACGCTAACACGCCGGTTTTAGGAAGCGCTGTCCAATTTGACAGAAGCTCTGGTATATAAAAAGAACTAGGGCCGCATTCTACATCCAGGTCATGCATCGTGCTACGACTCATCGAATTCTAGAAAACCGCAGCCGCTTGCCGAAGCTACCGAACGTCGTGCAACACAGATATAGCGGGAGTGAAAATTAGGCGCGCTGCCATTTTGTAACGAAGGTTCAAAGTTCTTTTTTTTGACCAAATTGTTAGTTGCGCAGTGCGAGTGCACGACCAGGTTTTTGCACCCCTGCGCTATGCTGGAACAGGTAATACGAAATATACCGTACTTGCTCGTTCTCTTGCGTATGACTTGTTTATTATGCTCACCTGAACTCATGTGCCGTCTGGCGTAAAGGCATAAAAATCTAAAACCTCGTTTATAACGCGCACCGAACTTTGCGTTGGTGTTTTGGTATAAAATTTTGCGCGTTATACTCGAATAAATACGATACAGTACTCTGGTTAGATCGTCTAAAGCACCAAGGCGGTACGTAAAATATCTCTGCATTGTATTAAGTTACGAGGTTAAGTATCATAGTGAAGGCAGCTGTCATAATACTGCATTAAAAATTTATTCATAAGCACGTCAGCAAATGATCTATTGGTTCAGAATTTGATCACTGATAGAACAGGGTGTTATGCGAACTACGATGACTTTTAGACATTTCTTGAGATAACAGGTGGTGAGACGTGAAACGGGAGGTAATACAAATAACGTAACGACAGATTTTGCACCTGAATAACTGCAATACGTGTTTTATCATGTTTAACCAGAAACAGTCGTATCTATTTTGAAATCGTCTTCAAATAAATCCAAAAGGGGTTGAAAAATTAAACTCTTTGTAAAAATCTCTTTTCTAGTCAAGTTTCAAAATTTAAACTAGAAAATAATTTTGATAAAACAAAAACTTTGAATTTGGAATTTTGAAGGATACATGATAATCTGTGCATGAATTTTGTGAGCTTTTTTTGAAGATTGACGTGTGAAATCATGAAATCAACTAGATTTGCAAATTTACAAAAAAACGAAAAGTCTTCTCGGAAAATAATTGTAACACTTGGAAAAGTAACGTATATACTCGCTTATTAGCCGCACTTTTTTACCTGGAATATGGCCTGTATTTTGCCTTCGGCTTATACGCGCAACATACCCAGAGGGACAAAGTTTTCTATCAGCAATAGCCTTGACGGAACAGAAGATGACATTCTCTGGACAGATGTTCGCGACGACACCCATGATACAGATGATGAAGAAGATGAAGATGACACCTACGATCATCTACCGTACTTATAGACGAACTTCCTTCTTCCGACGAAGACGATTTCTTAGGTTTTGAACAATAAAATTGACTTTGGTTACATTTTCCTGTAAAATCAATATTTTGTCGTTGATTGATCGCACAGGGTCTTCACAGGTGAAAAGATCAATTGACCTGCGGCCTATTCGTGAATTACCCTTCTTTTTCTTCTTTCGTTTGAGCGAGTTCTTCTTTTATCCACTGCTTGGTCGCGCTAGATTTCGGGGCATGTGTTGAGCAGCCATTAGGTTGTCTCATCGTCCAGAACCGTCAGGCCGTGCAGTCCGTGGGGAGGTCGATGGATTGGACATTGGAGGACGACATGGCCGACGGTTTGTTGTTCTGCGCCACACTCACAGGCCGCAGAGGAGGCCATACCCATTTGTACAAGCAGGAGCGGAAACGTCCGACACCGGTGCGGAGGCGGTTAAGCCGGACCCAGACTCTTTTTGGGAGGGTCATTCCGGGTGAGTGTGAACCGGTATCTGAAATTGAAATGCGGAGTCTTGTGGAGTTGTGCGCCCACTCCGCGTTCCACTGATGTTCCGCCCACTGCGCCGCACGTATGTTGTTGCTGTCAGAGAAGCTAAATTCGCAAGATTTCGTTGATGGTGGGGTCAATAAGGCGGGTATGAGCACTGTGGGCACCAAAGAGGAGCGCAGTACTCTGCAGTTGAATGGACCAGGGCTAAGGTGGCTGTTCGCAACGTTGTTGATCCAGCGCCCCAGCCTGAGACAGCAAACCGCCTCAGGAGTGCGACGCGTGATGTTAGCTTCTTGCGGAGTGACTCAAGGTGTCGGCGGTACGTGAGCGACTTGTCCAACGTTACTCCGACGTATTTAGGCTGGGAGCAGAAAGGCAGGGTTTCCTTGTTAAAGTTGACTTTCAGCTCACGCTTAGCTTCCTTGTTGTTAAGGAGGAAGATTGCCAACACCGTTTTCGTGGTGTTGAGCTTTAGCTTTCAAGTCTGGAGGCATACACCTAGCGTTGCCATGTTTTTGCTCAGCGCCCCCTCCACCGCTTGCCAATCTCCATCAGCGTGCATGATTGCTAGGTCGTCAGCAAATGCATACTTTCTGGAGATGGTGGTTGGCAGGTCGAAGGTGTAGATGCTGAACCGTAGGGGCGCTAGGACAGATTCCTGCGGGACGCCGTTCTTGAGACGTCGTAACCTGCTCCTTTGCCCATTTCCGGTGGTAAGGGAAAAGCTGCGATTGCCAACCATCTCCATGGTCATCTGGACCATGTTTC
>Ga0210059_1003842_pt1 | contig 24169 bp, 17 predicted proteins | sample Ectturendosymbi2_FD_188042 | JGI IMG/M metagenome (GOLD analysis project Ga0210059, IMG submission 188042) | Ecteinascidia turbinata endosymbiont from Florida, USA - Sample 2 (SPAdes) (version 2) | ecosystem: Host-associated > Tunicates > Ascidians > Unclassified | place: Key West, Florida...
CAATCGAAAACTGCTGTTTTTTTGCGAAAATCGCCAAAACTACCCAGACGCTAAAAAGCTAAAGTACTCCACTTATGACGTCACTTACAAAAAAATGGAAACCGAAAATCAAAACATTTATTTTTCAATGCAGACTTGATGACTTGCCAAGACCTCTGCAGGTTTGAACAGCTCTCTTGCACATTCGGCATAGGAGTTATACCTGCACATAGCACGTGCAAACCGCTTGATTTTCACATGAACAGCTTGAATTAATCCAGCAACGAAGGTGTTAATATTCAAAGCATGATTTTATACCATGTGAAATGATTCTCACACTTTTGTGTTGTTCCTTTGGTGTGGTTTGGCCTGTTTCACCATCCAGTAAACTAGCTTTGTCAGTAACTCTCACAGCAATCAGCATTTAAATTTGAAAACGCTTCATGTTGCTTTTGTTACAGCGTTTAGCTTTAATCTCAATAAATACTCCCTAGAGTTTGACTGCGCACATCACATAAGCAATCAATCTTAGCCATTGTTCCAGCACTCTGTATTAAGAATGGCATTGTTTGGATGTTGCCTTGTTCAACATTTGGTGTCAGATACTTCTAGTTTTACAGTGAAAGTATTTATTTGAGATAGACATCTTTTCAAGTTTTTATTTGTTGAAGCTTGTGCTCATATTTATTTGCATTTTAGTCTTGTGTTTGTTTGCTTTCTCTGCTCGTGCTTTAGCCTTCAACTGTTTCACCCATAAACATTGCTTGCAAGTTGTAGGACTGAAGCTTCATAGTGCTACTAAAAATCAATTTTCTATCAAAATTTTGCTGATAGATTTAAACACTTTATTTGTATGGAGACTAGAGTAGTTACTTGAATACAGACATGATAAGTTTGAATCACAACGAAAAGATGAAAGCAGAGAGCCCAGATGGCTGATTCCTCAAAAGCTTTCCACAAATGAGGGCCTTTTATTGCTGTGTACAGTACCTAACTAGAAAACAACAAACCTCAAAACAATATCCAAAGATTGGATGCGATCATGAACTTCCATGAAATAAGAACTTCCTTCTTCATCTTCATCATCAGCAACATCAAACACAGCTTTTTTCATTTCTAACCAGTTCTACTATTTTGGGCATTACCCAACTAGATATAGGCCTAGAATAGGAGGCTGGTGTATAGAGGTATTAACAAAAAATGTTTGTCACTGTTGCACAGTTTTTCAAATAGAGTCAGACCTCATTTATCCAAACTCTGAAAAAACAGAATCTGCACTATCTCACACAAAGTTGGTAGGAACGTATTTCTCCTAATGCATGTCACCTTTTAATCCAGAAACCTTGCTGTCTGACTCCAACACAGAAATTTAGGAACAGGTATACATGTTAAAGCAATAGAGAAAAAGCTAAACTGGATTACACCAACTGTTATTTAGTTGTTTAATAAATCACAATGGAAGTGTGAAAGTCAATTTTCTATGCACAATGAATGTTACAGTAGCAGAATTTGCAGGGCACAGTTAGGTCTAGTTTTTTTTAGCGTTTAATCTCATTCTGAATACATACTAGCTTTACATGTATTGATCAGATCTGCTAATAAACAAATATTACTATGAGTGTTTCTTTCAGTCATGTTCCACAAGCAGCATACATATTTATTTGAAATTGACAGTTATCTAAATATAGAGTTTTTTTCTGTTCCTCTTTGAGCATCCGCTTAGGTGAGTTCTACTGTACTGCATATGGTCACCTTTGTTTATGTTTACATTGCTGGCATTTGCTCTGGAAAGAATTTAACTCTTTATACTTTAGTTTCCAATCATCCGCATACCTTGCTAAACTGACATTATTGGATAAAACAAAGTAGTCCTGATAAACAAGGTCTGACTGTACCAACATATCCATTCCCGAATTTTCTAATTTGTAATTAGAGCTCTACTTTATATTTTGGCGTCTGGTGCACGATATATTCATACTTGGAAATCAGCCAAAACCAGCAGTTTTCAGTTGCCTTACCAACGCCATAACTCCTCCGCCAATTACGCTAGAGAGCAGATTAAACCTGCAAAAGAATTGTCAAGTCTTCTAGTCTGCAACGAAAAAAAAATTTTTGGTTGGGGGTTGTGGATTTTTATTAATGACGCTATAAGTGCAATAGTTTTTGAAAATCTTGGCTCATGTTACCTGACCTGCATGTTTACATCCGTCGTAGCTAACGACCCAACTGCTAGGCCAAAGGATTTCGCTGAAGTTTTCATTGGAAACTAGGCCCGATTCCAAGTCTTTTCAGCCTTTCATCATTTTTTCTAATGTTTCTGGTTCAAAAGTTATGATCTAAAATAAACAAAGTATTATAATTAATTATCTAATTAATCAAATATTTTGCTTGCTTTTGATCATAACTTTTGAACCTGAAACCCCACAGGTCATCCAAAGTATGAAAAGACTTACATCATAGCGTAGTTTCCAATAAAAACTTCAGCGAAAAACTACCATGTAACGGTTTAGGGTCAGGTGAAGTGGGACGCCTAAAAGCCTTCCTATTATGAAATCACTCACAAAAAATCAACACTCCACAAACAAAAATTTCTTTTCAAGTACAAACTACAAGACTTGCCGAGTCTTACGAGTGTTTGAACAGCTCTCTACCACTTTCGGCGCCAGAGTTATGCTTGCGCAAAGCCACACGTGATTCAGCTGTTTTGGCACAAAAAGCTAAAACAGCCCCGACCGGAAAGTGTTAATAAGGTTTCTTTGGCCAATACCAATGTTTTTATTTTTTCGTTGCCAATAATTGATGCTGAATGCATAACCCAAGGAGTGTCTATTTTGCCTCATGAGGCAAAATAAACACTTCAAGCTGTTTTCCCTTCCACCAAACATGATTGGTTGAACTGGTCACATGACATGTTTAGAACGCATGATTTGCTCAGTTGATTGTGATGTCTGCAACATCTGTAATTTTCAGTAACACATCCCAAAAATGTATATGTTACAACACTGCCTCAGCAGTATCATAGAGATCTATAACACATAATGCTACAGTACAATACATATAAATCAACTCACAAAATGTTTTCATGTAATAAGGCATGCTTACATCTGCCATAGCTAACTGCCTTCAATAGTCTTATACTTACTCTAAATCACACATGCAAGCGAATCCGCAAACAAGCAAACATGTGTTGCATATAAGTACTCCATGTGTTGGCCCATGTGCCTATGCTCAGATGCACACACATCTCACAAAAGGTAAACAACAATGCACGATGCATTAGTAACATAACCCACAACTTTATTATGATGAAAAGCCGCACAACATCGAAATCTGTGCAAACCTGGGTCACACCTCACTGTCACATAGGCAGGCACATTTTTGACGCATGCTGAAGGCCTTGTGTCGCTAGGCGGCCTTGCAAAAGCCAAGCAAAACAGTCACAGACCATAGCACTTAACCTGATTTGTTCACAAACAGTCATCTGCTTACTTTGCAAAAACCTACAAGTCAATGTTATGTCATAGATCAGTTTATCAAGACGCTTGCGCACCGGTCTGATTACTTGGAATATTGCACACTACTTTATGTAGCCCAAGGGCTGAGCGCCGTTAACAGAGAAATTGCATTAATCAACCAGAGACAAACAACTTGGGTTTCTGAACATTCCATGCAGAACACTAATGTAGCACTGGAAGCGGCTTATATGGACAAATATCGCTGATATATATTGGCAAAAATTTGCCTATATGATGCATCAGCAACATTGTCATATCGGTTTATATATATCGGCATGCTGATGGATCGGTCAAACTCTATTTGCAAATACCATATTCATTCAAGTGTAGACCGCAGATTACAAAGTTTTTTTCATCATTTCATGTGGCTTGTAATCAAGGGCAGCTTACATTTTTTATTTGTTTACCTTATCGAAATGTATAAATGATGCTCAGTCTCTCCTTGGCTACATTTTGTCAACAAAATTCTCTTTTCACACTATAATTCTCTTGAACATCACATGCACATCTGTCACAGGAGGGATTATGATGAACAGAAAGCAGTTGCAGTGGTGTTTAGCATCATAGCCAGGAATAGTATGTGAATGTGTCTCAGAGGCTTACGTAACCTATGTTCAAGTGCAGCTTACATTAATTTTTTAACACCACAGCTTACAATCAAGTAAACACGGTACGTGCACGTGCATACATTTATTTTCATAACACATTGATGGCTGTGCATCAGAAAGCCACAACTTCTAAGGAGTTCCAGCTTTTTCAGACTTTTGTTTACTTATAACTGCTTCAGACTTACATTTAAAAAAAAATTATTGTGTTTTAAACTTGAAATAAATTACATAGTTACATTTTTCCTGAGACCTCAGTTCAGGGATCGGGAAACTTTTTGGCTAAGGGAGCCATGAAACCTACATATTTTTAATTGTATTTCCGTGAGAGCCATATAATATTTTTCAACACTTAATGCAACTAACGTGTGCATTTTCAAGCAAAACCAACATATTCAAACAATGGTGAATGTCTGAATTTTTTCTTATAACATGCTTCTTACTGTTAATGCGACTTCTGGTGCGGCATGGTGTTGCTGATGGCTTTGTAGTCTGGTAGATGGAAAATTACAAAAAACGTTACATTCATAACAATCGTGTTAAGAAAATATCAAGCAAGCCAGATGCCGTCATCAAAAGAGCCACATTTGCCTCGCAAGCCATAGGTTCCCTACCCCTGCCTTAGTTTTATGCCTGGTTCTATAATAAAAATAATATATAGTCAAGTAGGGTAAAAAAATTTCTCAATGTTTGGGTAAAAAGCAACTATCCCACTTAAAAACTAGTGAAAAGAAAAATTATTCAAACGAATTGATGCTACATAGGTATTCATTGAGGCATTGTTTGTAACATATTTGTTCCAACTTAAGACCTCAAAATAAGGTTTGCACATTGGTTTGAAAATTGATGTTGATGTTAGATAGGTTTCAAACAAACTTTGAGCTTTTATGCTGCTTTAAAAGTACTTAGCATAAACATGTCAAAGTTGGCAATCGGTTTGGTAATACATGTCTCTGCATACCCATACCAATAAAAATATTGACAACTTTACATTGAGTTTAACACCTTGGCGTCTGGGTGGTTTGGCAATTTTCGCAAAAAAAACAGCAGTTTTCAGTTGCCTTAGTCAAAATAACCCTAAAACTAACCCTAGGCAACATAAGTCAAAATAACCCTAAAACTACTTCACTTATGACGTCACTCACAGAAAACCGCACCTCCCAGGCAAAATATTTTTTTTCGAGTGCAATCTACTAGACTGGCCGATCCGTTTGAGCTGTTGAACAGCTCTCTAGCGCAATCAGCGGAGGAGCTAGGGCGTTGGTAAGGCAACCGATAATTGCTGTTTTTTAGGCTGAAATCAAAGTACGAATATACCGTAGGCCGGTTCTATACGTGTTAATGGCCTAGTTCGTTTTTACCCCAAACCTATATTTTGACTTCGGCAAAATAAGTGGATACTTTTTATGCCAGACAAGATTTTTTTCATGATCTTACTGTATAATAGATAAAGCCAATTTCTCTTCCACATTGCTTTGCAATAAACAAGAACCTTCATTTCTTGTTTGGCGTTTCAGCTGCATTGCAATTGCATTTGATTTTTATAGTAGTTCGCAAGCAATTGCCAAGTACCTAGTTTTGAGTCTAGAACAGTACTCTTAAACGTTTTTGTCATCGCGGAACCCCTGATATACTTTCCCGTTTGTCATGGAGCCCCATTAACAAAAATTGAAAAACACGAATTACTTACAAGAAAATGAAATATGTTGTTATTAGAAACTTAAGAATAAACAGTTATTACAGAAGTTAAAAAGCAAGAAATAAATGACTCACTTGCTCTTGCATTTATGGAATTAATCTACTACATTCAGAATTGGCCATCCGGCAAAAAGGACCCGTATCTGAAATATGTGCCGTTCCACTTTGTAACTTTGACAATTGCATTACATTTGGTCCACTTCCGATTAGCTGCCTCTTTCACATTTGAACTACATTGCTCATTAATGTAGACACCTTCACTGTTGTTATTCTGTCGCTTCGCATTAAGAAAATATGCTATCTTGCTTAATCTGGTTTGACTAAATACTAAAACGTTGGGTTTCACATTCTTTTTACTTTATTCCCACAAAGGTTGAACTGAACAGCATCTCTAGTCTGTGGCTCAGTCTACTCTCTAGTAGACTCAGGCTGAATCTATTTTCTACTCAGTCCACTCTGTGAACTGCACATCGGCAACATCGTACAACTGTGGTGCAACAATAACGTTCTTTTTTTGCACAACAATGAACAATAAGTGACGCAACCGCTACCAATATTTCTTTTTCTGCATCTGCACTCAACCTCCTGTATAACTAACTGGCCCACATGGAGTCTGAATGCGAGACGTTGATCTAAAAAAATTCATAATGACGCATCAACATACTGAAACAAAAAATCATTTCCCCTAAAACACGAGGAACCCTAACAGAACCCTTGAAACTCACGGAACCCCACTACATGTTCTGCAGATCCCCTGTTGAAGAGCACTGGCCAAGAAGAGCCTTATCCAACCGAAAGTTCTCTGGGCCAAAAATTATGTCACTATCTTAACGAGGGCTGCACACTGAATGGCATATCATGGAGGGTCATATTTGCATGGCTTACTTCGATCTTAGTAAACTAAATTTAGTTTAGGCTAATGAACTAAAAACATTCAAATCCTAAATGCAACAGCAATGACTGTTTGGCACCTTTACCCAAGCTCTGCAAGTGTGATTTCATTCGCAAGTTTAGTTTCAATGGAACAAAGGTATAATCAAAAAACTAGTAAAAAATCGCACGAAGATGTCAGTGGACACATGGAAATCTCCCAGCACACAGTACAAACGTAATGAAGTGGCAATGAGGACCATCTGTATCAAAAATGTCAAATTTAACATTTTCAAATTAAGGACAGGTTATCAATATGTTGGCTACTTATAGTAATGCAAAAACCTAAACAGGGCTGCACAAAACCTTCGACTAGGCCTGAGTCGCATCCTGCCCATGATGGACATAGCTGGTCTAGAGGAAAGGTTCTTGAACTCTTTTAGGTGCATCTTCTTTGGCATTAGTCATTGATACTTGCATCTTAGCTAACCTCAAAATCAAACACAAAAAGAGTAAAAAACTTTATTACCAATTAGGTAGTGTCTATTCTACCATCAAGATGCTGGCGGCAACACATCGGCTGGAGCTATTGTGCCGCCAGTCGAAGATTCGGTCTTGTGGGATGACGTAATTCGAAGAAAAAGGTCACTTTGTCTGGAAAATGGCATCCTGCCCGTGGTGTAACACTTATGCGTCATGGCTGCTACGCCAATGGTTTTCGGTTCGACTCTGACCTTCCCAACTTTTTTTTCTCTTTTCTATGCTTTTATTCAAGCTTAGGTGTTACGTTTAGGGGTTACTGTTGTTAGGTTAGGGTTAGGCTAGGATTAGGTTAGAGTTAGGTTAGTTTAGTGTCAGGTTACGTTAGCTTAGTGTTAGGTTAGGGTTAGCATTAGCTTAGGTTAGGGCTACAGTTAGGGTTAAGGTTAGGTTTATCTTTTACTTGTATTTAGTTCGTTTCTACCAAAGCTTTTGCTGCTGTCATCTTGGCAGCAAAATAGACACTGCCTTGCCATTATCATGATTTTCAACAGTATGTTGCTTCCACACCTGTGCTCTTATTGCAAACCTTTCATGCACCTCGGTTTGAGAACCCAGGGTCTAGTCCAGAAAGTAATAAAACAGTGGTGATGAAACTGCATCATAATTGCATTTCTTAAACTGCATCACAAAAGTGGCTATAAACAGTGCTAGCTTCAAAAGACTCTTTCTTTTTTCCTGGAATCACACTATAGCAGGTTTACCTTTAGGGCCAGATGAAATAAAATGCTATTTAGTTGCATGCAGCAATTGATAAAGCCAGATACATTTAGTCAGATGAAAATATTGCAAAGATTTTCTTTACCAGACAGAAAATTATACTTTAGACACATGCACCTCAAGACAGGGAAACATCTCTTGAGGCTATTTTCAGGTCCAGGCCAGCTTGAAATTTCACCCTCCAAAATAGACTTACATTAATGCTTAATGCGGCTTACATTAATGCTTTAACACCATTTCATGCAGCCTACATTCAAGGGAGGCTAATAATCGAGTAAATAGGCAAAAATTTAAGCATGTGAGGGTACTATTATAATGGTGCACTAACTATAGTTAATATATCTTCAAAATGTAATCGGCCCTTTCATTTCCTGCATAAAAATGTCAAAATCTCAGGCTGACTCACTCCCTGGTTGGTTTTGCAACACCTTTAACCCCATAATTAACCCACCACATTCTTTAAGAACCTCAACCTCAAACACCCACCCACTTGATTCCCCCTCCTTTGATGCTCTCATCCAATCCCTGAGAACCCGCAACCACCCCATCCTCAAAGGATCACGCCCCTCTTTTGCCTCAGGACTGAGCAAACTCATCAATAAAGCCACATCCTCAAACGCACTACTGGACTGGCAGCATCTACTATGCTTCCCCCTCTCCGTCCTGTCATCAGGTCCAGGACCCAAGGGAATTTCCCTGACCAGTTCCATAAAGTCAAGAATCAACACATACCTGGAATCCGACAGCCTTCCTAAGCCTGAAGTCTCTCCCAGACACGCAACCCCACAACCGAACAATACCTACAGGGACCCAGCCACAAACATGAAATGTCTAGTGAACCAAATGTCTAGTGTCCAACTTCAATATCAAAGGTGCCTTACAAATACTGTTAGGCGATAGCTCTTTTGTTAACCCCAGCAAAGAATCCCTTGATACCCTTCAACAAATACACTCCCAGGCCCCACCTGACCTTATGCTATCCCTTTCCCCAAGCTCTACCACTCCACCGACATACTTCAGTCAAAACCAAATACAGGCTGCAATCTCTTCCTTCCCCCATGGCTCTGGGGCAGGCCCAGAAGGACTGACACCACAACATTTGAAAGATTGCATATCAATCTCTGCAGGTGATGCCAGCACTTCCCTCCTCACCAGCCTAACCGAATTAGTTCATCACCTCACGAATGGACATCTGCCAACTGCCCTCCGGCCTTTCCTCTATGGTGCACAACTACACGGTCTGCGCAAAAACAATGGAGACCTGAGACCTATCGCTGTAGGGTGCACCTACCAACGCCTGGTTGCAAAGGTCTGTTTGAGACCTTACATCTCAAGGCTGCACGAGTTACTCCAACCCTCCCAGCTTCGGGTAAGCACATCCTGGGGCTGTGAAGCTGCTGTCCATGCCACACGCTCTTTCATGGCGCAAACGCAAGGTGAAAAAGTTTTACTAAAACTTGATGTTAAAAATGCCTTCAATAGCATTCGCCGAGACACAGTTCTTCAAGCAGCCAAAACACACTTCCCAGAAATCTATCCTTTCATTTGGGACTGTTATTCTTCAAAAACATCTCTCTTTCATGGAGATTTCCGCCTTGACTCAGCCACTGGGGCGCAACATGGGGACACTCTCGGCCCAGCTCTTTTTGCCCTCGCCATTCACGGAGTTACATCAGAGGTCAAATCAGACCTAAATCTTTGGTACCTTGATGACGGACGTATCGGTGGTGACCCACAGACCGTGCTCAATAATGCTGCCATCATTAGGAATGGTCTACCCTCAGTTGGCCTAGAAATAAATAACTCTAAATGTGAGCTGCCCATAGTCAATAACACAACCAGCCAAGAGCGGTCCCAAACAACTAACCTTTTCCAAGATGTATTCCCATCCATCTCAATCCCTGCTCCCGATCTGTGGCAGTTATTAGGATCCCCTCTGCATCAGGATTCCACCCCACTACATCTAGAGGCAAAAACTAAAATGCTTGACAACATCATTGAAAACCTTGAGCTTTAGAGCCACATCAAGCATTTTTCATATTGAAAATCGGCCTCCCAATCCCCAAACTCATATACTTACTGCGAAGTGCACCATGCTTCAAGTGCAAAGAGAAACTGGAGGTGTTCGACACAGCCATAAAAACCAACATGGAAAAAATATGCAATGTGTCTTGTGGAAAAGAAAACTGGTCACAAGCATCCCTACATATCAGACATGCAGGCCTGGGCCTTCATTCTGTGGTAGACCTATCCCTGCCATGTTTCCTGTCATCGTCTCATGCCTGTAAAGGCCTTGTCAACCATTTACTTCCCTCTCTCAATCTGGAAATCCCTTATGGGGATGTAAACGATGCAAGTGACGATTGGTCCAAACACCATGATTCATTACCACTAGAAAAGGGAATACAAGCAGCCTGGGATGACCTCGCCTGGAGGGATCCACTCAATTCCCTGCTAAACAACAATAACCCTTGGAACCACTGTCGGTTACTTGCTGCACAAGAGAGTCACACTGCTGCCTGGTCAGAAGCGTTCCCAATTGTCAGCGTTGGAAACTTGCTCAGTCCGGATGAGTTCCGTATTGCAATCGCCCTCCAAACTGGTGCCAAAATCTTTGAAAGCATGAAATGCCGCTGCGGCAAAATTGTTGATGAGCTGGGGCTCCATGGCCTTTCCTGTTCTAAAAATGCAGGCCGATTCCCTAGGCATTCAGCCATCAATTCCATCCTCAAAAGGTCATTGACCCGCATTGGTCTCCCCTCCACTTTGGAGCCCCTGACTAACGATGGAAGGAGGCCAGATGGCCTGACTTTGGGCCCCTGGTACAGAGGCCTGAGCCTAGTGCGGGATGCAACAGTTGTGGACACTTTTGCTCAGGGCCACTATAAAGACTCCGCCTGACAGGCTGGTTCTGCGGCCACAAAATGCCAAAAATATCACGACCTCCAAAGCAATTACCACTTTCAACCAGTGGCAATTGAGACCACTGGTGTGCATGACAAGTCCACCGCCCCTTTTTGAGTGGTCTTACGAACAAACTTGTTGAGGTGTCTGGCGACCCAGGGAGCGCCAGTGTCTCCACCAGCGTCTGTCCCTGGCTATGGCCAGGGGAAACGCTGCCAGTATATTGGCCTGTGTGCAAGTTTGATCTAATTTTTCATGTTCTTTTTCTAGCTGTTTTTAACGTACTGACCACCATCACTGCCTACCACTTGCCCCTGTATTAATGTGTAGCTGTTGCCTTCCGAATCCTCGTTCTTTCTGTAAGATTCATTGTTCCTTTGCTTGTGCAGTGTTACCTTGTGCATTGGATAATCATCTTGTCAATCGCACGGCCTATGATGAGAGTACAACGTGGTTTCGTGTTCAACATTGCTTGAAACCTCTGAAGCCTTGTTAATACACAGTATATACAAAGTTTTACGATCAAGTCACTGTGCAACATTTTTTACTGGTTTCAGGGGCGGCAAACTCAAGGGCCGCCCTGAGCGGCCCACACTCCAGCTACGCCACTGTATTTGACACATATTTATCATCCAAAAGATTCAACAGGGTAAGAAAGGCATATTTCTCAGCAAATGCATGAAACTGTTGACATCTTAAAGTTAATTTTTCAATCACTCTGCCCAGCAAAGGAAACATTTCTCTCCTCAATTCAATATGGTATGGCAATTAAGCATCTCGTGATCCTTTGTTTCTAAACCAAACATTTGTTTCTAAATTCTGGGTCGATGCTGATGCTCCATGGCTATCCCCAAGTCATTTCATTGCAATTATTACTTACTAGCTTGGTTCTGTTTTCAGCAAGAAATGTATTCAATGCCCTGAGTTTTACATCACATTTTTGTATGCTAAATCAGTTGGTTTGGAGGTACATCTGTCCTGTGTGTTGTTAATTTCTAAAAGGACAGGTAGCCACAGGCCAAAAAAGCATAAAAAGGAAAATGATTACAACGCAACAAGTACAACAATTCAAATACACCAGCATCTGCCCTAGTTTATGTTGTAAACTTAAAATTACCTGTTACAACTTGTCTTTATTAATCTAAATAAAACTTTGAACCATATATTAAACACTATTATAGATACATGCTTTCATTCTCACCCATTTCTGGGTAAAACAATTTGAAATTGACTTCCCAATTCAACGACAAGGCTAAGAATTCTCTTGATCTTGTGCTCCAAATATACGAACAAAAGATAAAGTCATAAACTGCATTAAGTTGATGATCTCATTGAGTTAACAACATGCTCTTAACCATCATCAAGTTCACATATGAACGAAAGGGCAGGAACACTTGAGAACAAACACTGGCTCACGACAGGTTCAACTGAAACACTTGTTGCACAAAATCTACAAGATTGCAAGGGCTAAATAATTACTACACACTTTGAACATTACAAGGTTAAAGTTACTGCAGAGTGTTACTGTAAAAGTGATGAAAAACTTCTAAAAGTAAATCTTACCAAAAAGGCAGTGGGTATAGATACGTCTGTGGATCTTAAAATAAAAAAACTTATTAATACGCCACTTGTGAAGTAACAGTTAGGCATGACGAGAGTGCAGTAGGCTTGGTAGAAACAAAGTAAATCAATGTGAAAGATAAACCCTAAACCTAACCCTACCCTTAACCCTAACCATAGCCCTAACCAAACCCTAATCCTAACCTAATGGTCAGCTAACACTAACCTAAACCTAAGCTAAGTTAACCCCAACCTAACACTAACCAGGTAACCTAATCCTAAGCTTAAGCTAAGCTAACCCAAAACCAACACTATCCTATCCTTAACGTAACATTAACCCGTAAACATATAAGCCTGAAAAGAAGTAAAGAAAAAAAACGAAAGTTGGCAAGGTGAGATTCGAACCAAAAACCATAGGGGTAGAAGGCATAGGGCATAACATTACAGTATTACACGGTTGCCTGTAAAGGTGGATCTCCGCAAATAGCGGAGCTTGGTTGCGAAGGTTTGATGGCGTAACCGGAGTAGAAGAAAGTTGCGTTATCAAAAAAAGGAAAAAAAGTGAAAGAAAAATGTTGTATCATCACAACTTAATATGCATTTCCCCCAAACATGGAATACTTGGAAGTTTGCGATGTTCAAAAATTTTATACATTCACAACTGTTAAAACCTATTTTTTTGTCCCCGAACCGTTGTGAAACTCAGATAACCAAAATTTATCAAATTTCAAAACAGACTTTTTGTATCGTAGTGTAACTAAACATGATATCACTTTTTGCAGAAAAATTATTTTTGCTACCGTGTACTTCGCATTGCTCAACGAAAAATATCGGTTTTAACGACTGCAGTTTAGTTACGTCATCAAACCTCCGCAACCAAGCTCCACTATTTACAGAGCTTCGCCTTTTACAAGCAACTGTATAAGGCCTACACTATACAGTTACGTATACGATCCACGCAGTTTGACTGGCAAACTGACCTTTCATTTGAATTGCTTCAGGACAGGCGTATCCCTAGTCACTTCCAACCAAAATCGCAAAACACTATCACTATGGCATTATCAGTCACACAACATTATTACAGAAGAGTGCAGCAGTCTTCAACGGTACTACAGTAAGTAGCGCAGCTAATAACAAACCATGGTAAGCAACAGATTACAGTATCATAACATTGACAGAAACATCTGTACAAAATCTCCTGACTGCAAGGTTTAATTACTACACACTTAAAAAAAGGTTTGAATTGCCACGGTGTTACTGTAACAATGTGAATGTGTGACATGAATAATACGGTCCAACAAATACAAAAAGACAGAGAATATTTAATGAAAACTTAATTAATTTTACACTTGACAAACCAAAAAATACCAAATTTTACAAAATGGGCAAATGCGTTTTGTCATGGCCAGCGCAGTTTAAAAAAGGCCAAATTTTTCGAAGTTGGCCATGAAATGGCCAGTTTGGCAACCCTTGAACCCTGTACCAAACTGGAAAACGTGGCAGTTGTTGACGAGATATCGTGCGTAAAAAGAAGAGGTTTAGGCGTGAAACGCGCGATCTAAGTTTGGTGAGTGGGGTCACCCGTAAATGCTTTTCACTGAAATCATAACGGAGCGTGAAATCAGCTTTCCCAAAAACTCATGACTAAAAGTTTCTATCAGGAATCTTTGAGCATTTGCACGTGTGTTCATTGGAACAGTAGGTATAGGTTTGATACAGGACGAAAACTTAGCTGAAGGGCACCCATTGGCCATCGTAGGGGGCCGCGAGCCAACACCTACACAAAAACTTGAGAATTGACTGTTAATCCGGTTGTGGATGCCTATACTAAAACCCAAAATCGCCTGAAAATATTATGCAAAACGCAAAAAACACAACCTACTGAAAACCAAAAGAATAATTAAATAAATATTAACTAAGTCGTGTCCGGTTTTAACATTTACCTTGGCAGATGTTACGATTCGCCCCTCTGCCCCCGTCAGTTCCGCCACGAAGTGTGTTACCTTGAAAAGTCATGAATCTGTATAGTGTTTGTCATTCCGAACAATATCAAAAAACACATTCGTTATAAGCATAAGGTTCCGTGGCAAACAGGAAAAGTTTTAAAGACGTGTTGCAATCACGTGGATGATAGATCACATCCGAGAGTTTCCCGTTGATAACGATAAGTATTTTATCAACATTTTGCACTAACAAATTAATTACCCAGGTGAATGTGGAAAAGACAGATGCCATCCATCATCCACCTTTGAAAAAACGACTTTCTGTAAGTTGGTTTTGTCAAAGTGAATCAGTTAGATGTGATTTAATTTTCACCTTCGCAAATATTTGTAATAGCGCAACCATTATAAAAGAACCTTCTAGTGCCATTTGCAGTCCTGTCGCCACGGAATGGTTTTGGTGGGCTTAGCGCCCCCAAACAAAAACTCCAAGCCATCCCAAATTGAAATATGAAACACTTCAAATCAGAGGAGTTTGTCTCAAATTTCAGAATGTCAAGTCCACCTGCACAAACGTAAAGCCCCCAACTGAAGACTTTATGGCGACGGTTCTGGACGTTTACTTGCAAAAACAACAATTTCGTGAGTTTTGATGGTTTTCCAAGACAGGGTGGTAACGCAAAAATGCTAAAGACAGTGACGTTCGCATTCAAATAGTCTATTCTTTCACTTTATGCACTGCTGGCAATGTTCAATTTTCTGTAGTAGCTTCCATTGCAGTATGCAGCAGAGATGAGCGGACTGTAAAATTTTTCAGTCCGACTCCAGTCCTGATCCGATGATATTGAATCCAATCCAGTCCTGATCCGCATAATTTTTGAAAATTATCAGTCCGATCCAGTCTTGCCCGCCAATGTAAAATCATGCATTTTTGTTTTGCCTCTTGAGGCAAAAGAACTATTGGAGCCATTTTGCTTTCAGCCAAATACGATTGGTTGAAGACAAAATAGTCCAGCAGTGCTTTTGCCTCATGAGGCAAAACAGGCACAGCCTTTCGCCATGTTCAACATTTAACAAGGAAGTGTTTATTAGGCATCAGAGGGAAACGCACTACTGGGGTTATTTTGCCATTAGGAGAATCCGATTGCTTGGATTGGTAAAGTGACAAGGACAATACACATGGATTAGCGTAAGGTCCTTGTTACAAGACCTAAAACCCTAAACCTAAAACCAAACAAAAAACCTAAACCCAAAACCTAAACGTAAAACCTAAACCCAAAACCTAAACCCAAAATCGAAACCCAAAACCTAAACCCAGAACCTAAACCCAAAAGGAAACCTAAACCAAAAATTCAAATTTAAACCTAAAAGTTGAACCGAAACCTAATCCGTAAACCTAAACCCTAATAGTGAACCTTTAACCGAAACTTAAACATACACCCTAAACTTTAACAATAAACCTAAAACCTAAACTTTTTGAAAAAGTACACTAAAATCACTCCTATCAAAAGTACAACCCCTACAAGCTGAGGTAAAGGAAATGGTGAGAGTAGAACCCACGAAAAATCACACTGCAGGCATAGACACCAACCACTCAACTGTGTTCAAGTTGCTACTAGAACTCAACGCTTTATGTGAACAAAGGTGGATGCAGTTCGAATTGCGAAATAATCCCAGCAGAGTTTTTGCATTTGATTGCAAAATATACACTACCATTTAGCAATCCTGTGAAACTAACATTTTTGATATTTTCAGAATACTCACATCAAAACAAAAATTTCCTCAGTCCGATCCAGTCCTGTTCCCCCAATTTTGAAAAAAAAATTCCGTCCGATCCAATCCTGATCCGGCAAAAATTGGCTTCAGTCTTGATCCAGTCCTGATCCGTGCTCATATCTGGTATGCAGCAAAGGTGAGCATTGACAGGATCAGGATTGGATATCTTGCAGGATACTTCCGATTTTTTCGGATTAGGATTGGATATTTATTTTTGAAAATAATTGGATCTGGACAAGATCAGGATATTTGTTTGACATCTATAACGAAATTTCCCTCCGATTGATTAAAGGTGTCACAAATGATGGTGGTTGTGCTTTCATTGCTACGGTTTCTATATTCACAAAAAAATCAAAAGTATTTCGTCAGTATGTGCTGCACTCATCACAATCAATGATAATTCGTGTTATTTTATCGCAACCTTTTTCCCGCAAAATGAATGGAGTAAGCAGAGGTGAGCGGATATTGATTTTTCAACTCCTGATCCATATCCGATAAATTTTTTGAATATTCATATCCAATCCTTATCCAAAATTTCAAAAATTTAATATCCGATATCCATTCGCATCTAAATGCGATACTGGTTAAACACAAAGCAAACAGGCAGTGGTTATAGGTCCACCAGTGTACCTTCATTTTTGAAAACTTTTACATCCATCGCCTGTAACATGACACTTACCCATGACAAGTGTGCAGTAAGCTGGACTAAGCTTGGTAGAAACTTAGTAAACCTCAACCTAATACTTATTAATCCTAAACCACACATCTGACCATAAATGTTTGGAAACTTTTGAAAAAAGTAAACAAAAACTTGTACCATGAAAAGTGCAACCACTACAACCAAAAAAATGGTGCCCGATTATGGCAAGAGTCAATGCGAAGACCATTCATAAGGTAAGACACGTCTACCTGACTACCATGACAGTGCTGCTAATGTGACAAACTCAAGGTTTTATTTTAACCGTGTCACCATCAGTGAACCTATAGCCGCTTCTAAAGAAAAACACCCTGTCATTTGTGACACAATCCATAAAAATAATATCACATGTTGTGCACTTTCAATTGTAAAAACAGAAAATTGGTGTTTATTTTGCTACCAGAGGTATAGCTCTGCTGTGGGTATTTATCCATTCGAACTGTAGTGTATCTGGCCTTGTCCACTTATAACACTGAATTCGTGGCACCAGCAGTTAGTACGATCAACCTAGTCTAAAGGGAATTCCTGCTGGGCGAGTGGTCGTAGTTTGGGCTCTCAGCACTGTTGTTTAGGCTGGGCTGATAGAGACGACTCTTTTTATGGGAAATTTTTGATGTAAGCTACAGCACTTTTTCAATAGGTTATGAAAACCAGACACAGGTTTACAATTTGGGTTAGGGTTTTTGGTTATATGGCAAAGACGATCCACTAATCCAAGGATATACAGTCCTTGCCATGTGACCAATTCCACCTGCATCAGCTAATTGCAAAAGAGCTCCAGCATTCAATCAATTGATAAAATGAAGAAAATATATTTGTAACACTGAGGGTAGATCACAGCATAAAATATAGTGAAACTATGTAGCTTACAAAAATTACAAACTGAAACTGTCTTTTAGCAAAGGTTGACTGTATAAAACTTGAGGTAGAATGTTCAAAATTCTAACCAAAAGGAAATGCAGCTTAAACACTGCAATAGACCAAGGGTAGCCAATAGTTCGATCGCATCAACCGATTGATCGCCGAATGTCCCGTGGTCGATTGCGCCTGATTTTGCATTGAATTGACAAGCTGCCTAAAAAGAACATTTTTCAATCAATATTCCAGAAAGCACATAAGAATTATCTATCAATTGGTTGGTCAGTGGTTACATATATTCTTTGGTGCCTCTTGTGATGGCTAACCATAGGCTAGCTTGCAGATGCCGCCAAGGTATTGTAACACGTTTTTCTATTGCGTGGCAATCATGATTTAGGTGTAACAGACACAGTTTGCCTTCTTTCTGTGCATCCTTACTAAGGCGATGGTACACTGCATTTGCACATGTGATACTCAACTTTGGCATTTTGTATTTGTGACTTTATTACCGACCAGTCGATAGAAAGTTATCAAGAAATTTTCTTGTCGATCCCAGTCGAAGACAAGTTGGCCACCTATGAAATAATTAGCCTACACATCACACACATATGCCACTAAGAACAACAAAACAAAGCAGCATACCAGCAATACAAGAGCAGCTCACTATTTCCACCTCGGCAGAAAATATTTGCGATGAAGTAACACGAATTATCATCGATTGTGATGAGTGCAGCACACACTGACAACACCATTTTGATTTTTTGTGAATATAAAAATCATAGCAAAGAAAACAACAGCACCATCGCATCATTTGTGACATCTTGAATCACTCTAAGGAAAATTTCGTTACAGAAATCAAGCAAATATCCTGATCCTGTCTTGATCCAATTATTTTCAAAAATAAATATCCAAATCCAATCCTGATCCAAAAAAATCGCAAGTATCCTGCAGGATATCCAACCCTGATCCTGTCCATGCTCACCTCTGGTAGTAAGCTACTTTTACAATGCTGTTATCCTGCTTTGTTGTTGTGCTGAGTGGCATTATGTACCCTGCGCTGCGTAGCAGGCTGATTAGTCTATTCATGGGTGACCAGCTTGTCTTCGACTGGGATCGACTAGAAAATTTCTTGATAACTCGCGATCGACCGGTCGGTAATAAAGTCACAAATACAAAATGCCAGGTAGAGTATCATAACTGCAAACACAGTGTACCATCGCCTTAGTGAGCAAGTGATGCACAGACAGAAGGCAAAGTGTATGTTACGCCTAAATCATGATTGCCACACAATGATAGGAAAACATATTACGATAACTTTGCGGCATCTGCCGTGCTAGCCTATGGTCAGCCATCGCAAAAGGCACCAAAGAATATACGTGACCAACCAATAGATGGATAATTTTTACCTAATTCGCCGCCAGAGTATGCTAGAGAGCTGTTCAACGCCTCTAAAAACTCGTGAAGTCTTATCGTATAGAATTTCGAAAAAAAATTAAGTTTTGGGATTGGGGTTTTGGGACGATGGGGTTTTTGGGGTAGCATGTACAAATGTGGATCTTGGTTCCATTAGATACTGTTACAAGTTCGTCCATGGGCATACGGCAGCTATGAAGAGAAATAGTAGATATAACAATTGAAGCACTTCTGTGGGTTTCAATTAAAAGGTGTTTTAAGAAACTGGTAAAAATATGGTAAACTTAAAAAATGCCCAGTATCTGGATTGTTTTCCCAAGCAATACACCTGGTACCATAAGAGTTAGAGACACATAGCTGCTTACACAGAAAAACAAACATTCCTAAGACACAATACTTAATTTCATGCAAACGTGCATCAAGCATGTCACTGAAGAAAAGCTTGACTTCAGTCCAATGGATGCACATCACAGAGGTCCTAGGATTTTTTCAGACATTTTGAAGTCATAGATCGTTTTTTTTAAATGACCGAAAAAAAAATTAGTCTATTCGGTCATGATGTCCGAAAATGGAGAGTAGTGAATACTGTGGCGGAGACGTTTAATACTATTATGGGTCAAATGGTGGAAACGTTTCAGCGAAAAAAAAGTAGCACCAAATTTCATACACATAGTTGCATCACACCTTTTTTGGACTCTTACAGTGTTATACATTCAGTGACGCAATTAGAAATATTCAAAGGGTGTTGACAATAAACTCTGTGATGCTAGTTTTGACTGGGAAACACGAGAAGTAAAAGCATCGCTGGTCCAATCAAGCGTGGTAACTATACCGATGAAGTAAAGGTCGAGCGCATGGACCAACGTTGCGTTTACTTTTCGAGTTTCTCGTCGCCATTTCGCCTTATTCTTTTCGCATAAGTGTAATATTTTTGGTGCCGTTACCAAGCCTAGATGCTTCTATTGAAAATTTATCACATCTGTTACGTAACAATCTCATTGTCCCATTGTGGAGCTCGGAAGACTGAGATCTTTCCCGTTATGAAATCTCGTGAATTTTGTTGAGGGTCAGATTAAAAATTCCAAATTTGCTTGCTCACTTGACATGAAATGACCGAAAATCCTCCAAATTTTTTTTCTAGATCTGACCTGTATTTAAAAAAGTGGGTAAGGCGGTCTGCACTCCCGTAAGCTATTTTGGCAAAACCAGACATGCACAAAGTTATGGCTTTGGTTTTTGTTCAGAAGGTTACGTCTTCTTGTTGAAGTGTTTCACTCACTGATCCCAACTCTCGGTACATGTTCAGTCATACAAGAAAGGCCGGATTTGCCATTGGACTCGCTACGATTAAGAGTTCTGATGCGTCGAAGAAGGTTTTCAGCTTCTTCCGCGCGCGTCTTGTCACTGGAAGCAATGGTCTCCAACACACGTCAGACAACAGCGTAAGTTTCCAAAAGGCGCTTGAAAATCCCGTAAGCATACGCTCCAAATCTAGTTTCGGAAAAACGCTCTATTGCTTTGAAGTCTATGCCGAGACCCCGGCTTGGTCCATTGCAGGCTCTAAAGTTTTGCCGAATGAAAATTTCCTGAGCACTGGGCCAATGTCCTTGCAGGCCTCAATAATCCATTGTTTCTTTGCACATATCTTTATCAGTGCGTTGCAAAAATGGGCAGGGTCTCACACAAAGCTTACTGTTTCATTCATCACCATTTTCTACTTTGGCCTTTAACGTTCAGATGGAAATAGTGTCCGTGGGAACCAAAGCCTGTGATTTGATTACATCTTCAATATCGCATTTGGCACAAACTGCCCGAATGTCTCCAGCAATTGCATCACTTTCATGTTTGTTGACTAATTCAACGCCCATTGGATTGATGCCGATGCAAGACTAGGCATGCCTGGAGTGAACAGAACTGCAGCAAATATTTGGCCAGTTCGACGCCTCATCGTACGTTTGTCGGCGACAATGCCAACAGGCATGGGCGTCCGCAGAAATTTTTCTATTGGAGGAGCAACGTCAACATTTTGCTTATCTTTCTCAGGTTGCTGACGATGCAATGCAGATGAACGTTCACGAGACGCTTTACCTTTACTGCACGACTACACCACAAAGAAACTGCCCCATGTTACAACAACGGTCACAGAAATGCGCTTCGTTGGCAGCCATAGCCAGGTTTAATATGACAATTTTCTCATTAGGCTATCTGCAGATTTGAAAAGTAGGGTACTTCTTTACAAAGAAGCATTGTCATGGTCTTTAAGCGAAACCATAAATTGTGGCTTTATTTACCTAGCAAGACTTGCCAGCAGTGTTACCACTGGGGCCAGTCTCAATAACATCATATTGTTACCTACTTCAACATCATAGTTTTACATTACAGCTTAAAATAGACTAAATGCTCCTTTTCCTAATACCTAACAAAGCGCGATGAACCTCTTTAATCGGAAATATAGCGAAGCATCGCACGCATGACCGACTTTTTCATTTCGGAGAACGCATTGAGCGACTGCAAATGGAGAAGTCGGTCATGCGTAACGCAAAGGTTCATCCCAACGTTGCAAAGGAAGCTTCTTCACTCTTCAGTTTACTGGAACGATATCCACACATGAGGGTGAGAAAGCGAAGAAAAAAACTTAAAATTAGGAATGCATGCTACTGTAACTTCTTTTCACCCTGAAGAGTTGGAAATGTGGAAAACAAAAACAACAGCCCAGTCAACATCTGATTTTTCGCCAAAACATCAGACACCAGAAATCTTTCAAAACATCAGATCTGATATCAAAACATTGCAAGTGGCAACGCTGCTTGGCAGCGTCACTTAGAAACAAGAGCGGCAAATGTCTAGGATCTCGTCCAAAGCGATCAATCACCCTTTCAATAAAACCTTGCTTTCTTCGCTGATTTTTTACGGGGAACGCTCATCATATATAAATCGGACAAGTGGACCGGTATGTTGACACGACTGTCGGACAACTTACTAAAACAGGGTTCCTACGCAATTTTGAAAATACATTTCCAGATTTTCAAGATCTTTTCCGACATTTTCTGGACTTTTGCCAGACCTAACATTTCCGTATGACTTACCCATACAGGCACTGTAGTATTCATCACGATATAAGTAAAACTATTTCAATCTTGAATAAAATGTTATGAAAATGGATGTCAAGATATCCAGGCTGGAAAATTAATTTCTTTTGCCATACTAACAGAGCAATAAAATTTTTTCTCCCAACTTTTCCAGACTGGAAAATGACAAAAAGTTTTTCCATAGGTCTACGTTTCAAGACTGCTTAGGAACCTTGCTAAAGTTAGAGCATCTTGCAGGCTTACAAAAATTGAGCACATGAATCATGAAACGTCGCCACAGAAAATGTAACTTTGAATCAGTACTTACTCAGAAGAACTGTTAAACGTAATCCCATAAGCCTGCATAGACATATTCTAACAAACCACGAAGTTCTGTATTGTGCGAAAAAAGGCCTGAATAAGCGTACTTTGATCAAGCTATTCACTCAGGCACATTGATCACACGCATCTCACACTAACAATGGATTTTTTAAATTTGTGGAAGATGTGGTACAGATTCACCCATGCCTCTTCCTTCTTTTTACACAGTCAGTGGCGTAGCGAGGCTAAGTGCCGCCCGGGACCCACCACAAAAGTGCCGCCCTTTCCACCTCTCAAATTTGCTTAAAAGAAACCTAAAATGAAAGAAGATCATACTTGTTGTTCATTGAAAGATATAAGGAGTAATAAAGCATTTAGAAGAGTGCAATCAAACCCTCACAAATTGAAATGTGTCTTGTTTTCATTATCGATTATGAGTCTTACTTTCTTCTGCTTGTCGCCACCCTTTTTTCACTACATTGAAACGTGGCTGCGGTCTCACAGATATGCTAGCGACACGCAGATTCGCACTGCTAGTGAAAAGTTTGCAGTGAAAAAGTAAGATAGTGTGGAAATTTTTGTAGGCGAATGCTCACTTTATTCGAACTATTTGGTTCAGTCTTCCTTTTCATTTGGTGTTAGGAACGGCGTTCCCACACCTCTTTTTTAGCCCTGCGCCACTGGGCTTCCTCCAATTACACTTGCATAGTGTTATCCTTGCCTTCGTCCGTTAGCAACAGAACCTTCGCCGGAAGGTCTTAAATAGGGAGGCCTTACGTTTGTGCAGGGAGGCTTGACATTTTAAAATTTGATAAAAAAACACTGATTTATAGTGCTTTATAGTTCATTTTGGGAAGCTTGGAAATTTGTTTGGTGGGGACTAAGCCCACCAAAACCACCTGTGGAGACGGAACTGGTTACCAAGAGACATCTATTTCAAAAACTGTATTACCAAACCATGCCAAATTCATCAAAATGAGAGCAACACCTCTTCTAAGCTGTTATTGTTGAAATGACTTTTTCTATGACTTCAAACGTTAGTATACCGTTGAACAAAGGGGATTTCTACGACACGACTGCCTAACCGTTGGCTCTGATTCATTCTACTTGCAGTTCAAGCTTACAAGCTGAGCTCTACGTTAGCCACGCAAACACATCAACTGGACTACCCGCTTCAAGAACGTCATTTTCCGACATTATTACGTCATGCAGAAAAACAGCAGTTCCATTGAAACTAACCAATTTAACTTTTGCAGAGTTCTTCACTTCAACAGCCAAAATTTAATGTTGATAACCCACCTAATGACCAGGCTACAGCTTATGGCGCTTATTGGAAATATCTCGTTGAACATTAAAAATAGTTTGAGATGTGCCAAGAAATGGCTTTTTATTTTTGGTGACGGCAAGCAGCGATAAGCTAACGCCTGAACCATGTTTCTTGCCAGGGCGGTTGAGGTGAACACTCTTCCCTGTTGTGGTTAAAAATAACCCCAACATGTTAACACATGAAAGACAATAATGTTTGGAAGGAAAAATACTCCCCTGACACTTTGACAAGCAGAGATATAATTGCTCGAATTTTCAATCAAAATGACAAAGAGTGGCAATAACCATTTCATGTTAAATTGGGTTTTGTAGTGTTTTGTATTTGTTGTGAACTTTTATGTTGATATTGCGCATTATGGGGTAGAAGATATAATAATAA